>Ga0307966_1000075_pt1 | contig 75685 bp, 67 predicted proteins | sample OrgLakmetagen646_FD_203141 | JGI IMG/M metagenome (GOLD analysis project Ga0307966, IMG submission 203141) | Saline water microbial communities from Organic Lake, Antarctica - #646 | ecosystem: Environmental > Aquatic > Non-marine Saline and Alkaline > Saline | place: Antarctica: Organic Lake... | reverse complement strand
GCTCTCCCATCCAGCATGCCCAGCATCTGGTCGATATGTCCCAAGTTGCGTTCCACGCAGTTGAGCAGGTACCGCAGGGCTTTACGCAGGCTGGCCTTGGAGGCTTTTTTCTTTTTCGACAGCTTTGTGACAGGAATTGCATGAGGTGATTTTAGCGGCCCATAAAACTAAACAAAAAACAATCCTGCTGAGCCAATGGTTTAATCTTATTGAGAATTACCAAGTTCCCATCATTCAATCTTTGTCAAACCCGAAAGATAAAACAGACTTTTCAACAGATTGGGCAGAGTTGAAACAACAAAATAGAGAAGCTGAAAGAGCCCAAGTTAGTAGGAAAGAGGCTTTGATGGAGAAAGCGAAACAGCTTGGTTTCCCAGCTAAGCATTGGCAACAATACACCTGGCCTCCTCCTTTTGTTTATGTCAACTTTCCGACTATCTCTTTAACCTTGGAGCAACTGGACTTTTACCCAGAATATGAATGGTTTCATTACGTCGGCCAAACAATTTTTGTTGGTAGAAAATCACCCGTACCCCAACAGTTTCCCACCCAATATTTTCTATCAAAAAAAGAAAAGGGATCGAAAATTATTTTAGTTACTGTATCTACTTTGAAAACCGCTGAGGTTGAATTTATTGAGCTTTTTTGTAACATCGCAAAAAGTCATCCTGATTGGGAGATCATCATAAATTCAACTGCCGAGCGAATAGAAAAGCCGACAAACCTACACCTGTATGATTTTATTCCTCAATTAGAGTTACTAAACATTGCAGATTTATCGATTAACCATGGTGGTATCAATACCATCAATGAGTGTATATATTTTAAAGTGTCCATGATCATTATTCCCGGTAATAAACATGATCAAAATGGTTGCGCGGCCAGGTGTTTTTATCATGGAGTTGCTATGCAAGCCACTCCAAACAATCTTGAATCATGCATACTAGATAGCTTAAATGATGACACTCTAAAAGATTCGATTGATAACTTTCACCAATTTCATCAAGAGTATCAGAACTCTAAACGACTTGAAGAGATTGTCAGCCAATATTTAATGAACTGACCAAAGCGAATAACTTTTCTCTACTACTCCCTCAAATGTGTTTAGGTGGTGCTGAGTTGCAAACCGTGTGTCGTGTATCGTTTAAACCCAAAATTAATTTAGATACCCAGAAAATTACGATGCAAAAGAACTTTCATTTTTACTAATTTAGTATTTAAAAGAGCACGAGATTTTTTCTCTTTTCGAATCTGTAGAATCGTTAAGTACTAAAGTATAAGAATACGTATTAGGTCAAATGACTAAGTAAAAAACATGGAAAGATTAAAAAGAACAGAAGCATATGAAGTTTCATTAGTCATTAAGGATGATCATTTTATTAACCCACCAAAAGTGGCACAGCGTAATGCAGTGATTAACAGAGCGCTCAAGGAATTCTGTGCAGATCTTAATGTGCTCAATGAGCAAACTAAAAATTTTGTTCCTGGGTGGAAACATTGTCTAATGACATTATTGGTTTAGCAGAACGCGAACAGGCGCAGTTGTCTGATCAAGAGATTATGGAAGATTGGCAAATTCCTTTAATGGAAGCGATGGCAAAAGCCATAACAAAACAAGGTGGCGATATTCTGGAAATCGGTTTTGGTCGAGGTGTTTCAGCGGAAATGATTCAAAAATACCCAATTGACTCACACACTTTAATTGAATGTAACGCTAATATTATTGATGAATATTTCCATCACGTTGGCCATACAATTTTGTTAGTAGAATATCACCTGAATCCCAACTGTTTCCCAACCAATTTTTTCTTTCTAAAAAAGAAAAGGGATCGAAAATTATTTTTGGTTACTCTTTCTACAATGAAAACTTCAGAGATTAAGTTTATTTTACACTCTCACTCATTGCTCATTTGGATTGAATACCTGACCGCAGATCAGACGATTAGAGACCTTACCGAATAAGACATTGCTCAATTCACATCTTTCATTTAGATTGGCAAAGGCAAAATCGCTACCAGATCCATATGATGAAGCATCGACCACTCCTTGCAACCGTTTTTTTGTCGCTATTTTTTATCTCTTGTGGGGGACAACAGCGCGTTACTATACAATACCAGGGGTCATCGCCTATCCCACGTGTCAGTTCAGAGCAAGTTACTACTGAAAGTCACAGTGTGCCCGATTCCAGTCACCCCGAGTCTTTTGTTACGGTTTTATCTGTTCCAACTCTTGAGGGTGGCAACCGGGCACTCAGAAAGCGGATTGAATACCCGGAAAAAGCGATTCAGAATAATATTGAGGGTACCGTATCGATTCAGTTTTTAATTGATGAGAACGGAAATACATCGAGCTTTACAATTGTGGCAGGCATCGGGTATGGATGTGAAGAAGCTGTTATAGAGGCGATTCAGGAGTCACGGTTCATGCAAGGCCGTAAAACAACCGCCCAACATCTCTGGATGGTAACCACCGAGTTCAAACTATAGGCTTTGGCGTCTGAAACGGGTTGACTTATCGTGCTTTTCCCTGCCTGTACAAGTTCAATATTGAATAATGAACAAGGGATCAAGACTGTTTAAGGGAAACATTCGTGATTCTCAAATCCATGATCAATATTCTTAAATCTTTATTTTTCCCTACCCTTAAATCACCTTTTCAACTGCTTCGGCGTGGATTTAGATGATAGGCTATAGAATATCGAACAAGGGAATAAAGATTTCTTGACATCGATATTTCGTTATTCTAAGATCCTTGTTCAATACTCTTAAATTTATATTTTCCGGCGTTACAAAGTTTATCTGTCCGGACAGATGAATTGCGGTAAATGATTCACTATACTCGGGGCACATCAACCCAAACAATCTGAAAAAAATTTCAGCAGCTTTACCTTCATGAACAGACATACGATTGAACATCTGATTGAAAAACTTCAGAAAACAGGGGCATTAACAAATGATGAACGAAAGGAGCTAAGTTATGTACTCGAAGCTCATAAAGAATCTCTTCTTCACAACGACCTGGTGCATGAACTCTCCAATATCGGGCAACAGGATATGTCGGGTGATAAGTGGAAAGATGCTCTTCGGTTATGTTTTGAAAAAATTGGAGCGGGTGTTCATGCTGACTGCATCCGGTACTATGACTATACATTTCAGCGCGATACCGGTGAGCCCGGCTTAAATCCTGAAGTTGAATGGCATTCAGAGTCTGTCAGTGGTACGTTCGATCCTGAAAAATCTTCCACATTCCTTCCCAGACGAAAGTTTAATGGTCTTTTCGAAAAACTGCAGAATAGCAGTTCGTTTCAGGCGAGGGTATCAGAGCAAGATGCCGGACAATTAAAATTATTGATGCAGTCTGATAAAAGCCGGTCGGTATTGATTTTGCCCATTCGCAGCACTGATGCATTATATGGATTGATCAGGCTCGATAACTTCCATGAAGAGCGTGAATGGACTTCATCAGAACGTTCACTTTTGCACCCCCTGGTCTTTCAGTTTCGTAATCTTTTTGAGAAAAGAGACATGGAAAAACAACTTCAGCATACCTACAGACAAGCTCAGATAGGTACCTGGGAAATGGATCTTGAGTCGGGTGGATTAAACTGGTCAGCCGTTACCAAAGAAATTTTTGAGGTGGATAAAGACAGAGTGCCTGATAAAGAGTTGTCGATGGAAATCTTTCATGATGATGAGTCGAAGGCCAGACTGATGGAGGCGGTTGAGCGCGCCCAGATCACAGGAGAGCCTTACGACATGGAAGTAAAGGTCAGAACGGAAAACGGCAATATAAAATGGGTTCGCGACACTGGTCAGTCGGAGTTCAAAAATGGAAAATGTGTTCGGCTTTACGGCATTGTTCAGGACATACATAAGAGAAAAATCGCCGAACAGGAATCTGAGAAGAACAAGCGGCTGCTTGAGGCGATTACCCAGCAAACGGATGTGGCAGTATGGGTTCGTGATGATCAGGGTAAAATCCTATTTGTAAACAAACAGTGGAAATCCATTTTTGGTCTTGGTCAAAAACAAATTATTGGAACATCATTGCACGATCTGTTTGATGAGGAAGAGGCGCATGAAATGATTGCGTCAGATCGTTCAGTTATCCAACAAAACGAGCAGGTCATTTTTGAAGAGTTTATTGATACCGCAAATGGTCCGCGACACTACATGGTGAACAAATTCCCGCTTATGGGAATATCCGGTCTTGAAAATGCCGTGGGTGGAATTGGCACAGACATCACTGAAATTAAAAAAACAGAAGAGCGACTTCAAAAGATAGAGCAAAAGCTCCGGGAAATTATTGAGCACAGCACGAACCTGTTTTTCACGCATGATGTAAACCATAACCTGACCTATCTCAGTCCGCAATCGATTGATTTTCTCGGGTATCACCCTGAGGAAGCAAAACGCCGGTGGACAGAATTTGTGACGGACCATCCTGATAATGAAAAAGGGTTTGCACGTACACAGCAGGCCATTGATACAGGAGAAGCGCAGCCGCCCTTTGAGTTGGAACTTATTCGTGGGGATGGTGAAAAGATATGGGTTGAAGTAAATGAAGCACCTGTAGTCAAAAACGGTAAAACCATATCACTTGCGGGATCACTTACCGATATTACCAAACGAAAATTGGCCCAGAATAAAATCCGTGAAAGCCTGAGGGAAAAAGAAGCGCTCCTTGCAGAGATCCATCATCGTGTAAAAAATAACCTCGCTGTGGTAGCCAGCCTTATGCAGCTGCAGGCGATGGAATCAGACAGCAGTGAGGTTCGGGACGAGCTTCTGGAGAGCGCGTTGCGAATCAAGTCGATGGCGCGAATTCATGAACATCTCTATAAGACAGAGGACTTTTCAAATCTCGATTTTGCTCGTAATCTGGAAATGCTGGTCGGCGAAATTATTGATACGATGCAGTCTTCTGCTCATTTATCAATCGAATTTGAATGTGACGAGGTGAGGCTCAGCGTCAATCAGGCCATTCCGTGCTCCCTGGTTGTCAATGAGGTGGTTACTAATATCATCAAGCACGGGTTTAAGGGGAGAGGGGAAGGACATGTGATGACACGACTGCATCAATCCAAAGATACGGTGATTCTTAGCATAGAGGATAATGGTGTTGGTTTACCGGAGAATTTTGATCCCGAATCGACAGACACCCTGGGGATGCAGCTTATTAAAACACTGACAGAACAGCTTTTCGGATCCTACAAATTTCATTCAAATGATGAAGGCTCAACATTTACACTTACCTTTGATAATAAAGTTGAGCAGGCATTGCATATGTAACTCACATTTAAACCTCTGTAATTATATCGGGCTATGCCATTTTTAAGATCTTTGAAACGCTATTTCTCAGCCCGACGGCCTCTCCAGGGTTACTATAAAGACCAACTGAAGACGTCTATTCCCTTTTATAGGTATCTGAACACATCACAGAAAAGCAAGCTTGAAACACGGATGGCTGTGCTACTTGCCGAAAAGCTCTTTGAAGGATGCGGAGGCTTAACAGTAACCGATGAGATGAAAGGGGTGATTTCGGCATATTCGGGCTTGCTCATCATGGAAAAACCATCAAATTATTACAGTGAATTGAGTGCCATTCTGGTCTATCCGGATGATTACGTGGCGCCTGTCTACCAGATGCAGGACGGTGGCGTGATTACGGAAGGTTCTGAACGGCGGCAGGGCGAATCATGGGATTCAGGCAGTATAGTGCTTTCATGGAATGACATCCTTGAATCGACTCTCAGCAGAGAGTCTAGTCACAATTTGATTATCCATGAATTTGCCCACCAACTGGATGATCAGTACGGGATGTCGGCTGGTATTGCGTTAAACGGAAAACCACTCCAGTCTGATGAATGGACAAACGAACTCGCCAAAATTTACCGCGCACTGATGGACGCAGAACGATTTGGGCGAACAGATCACCCGCTGGATCTATACGGTGCTACGAATCCGGCAGAGTGTTTTGCTGTGACCCTTGAGTCATTTATCGAATCACCCAGGCAGCTCCAAATGGCGTATGGGGCAGCCTACAGATTGCTGGCTGATTTTTTTGGTTTTGATCCGGGTCGGATCTGGGGTTTTTAAGCGGCAACAGCCAATTATTAGAGTCTTAACAATTTCTTAACACTGATATAGAGGATTCTCCTTATTTAAACCTTAACAACCTTTATATTACTATTCTGAAAAAAATCAGGTAATATAGACGGCAATTGGTTAAAACTGCGTTGAAAAACCCAAGACTTGTATGAACTATACGTTTTTTGATTTTCTACAGCTAATTGGCTCTCTCGGGGTCTTCATTTACGGAATGAAGGTTTTCAGTGATGGGTTACAGAAAGTTGCGGGAGGGAAGCTCAGGGCTATACTCAAGGGAATGACGACCACCCGATTCCGGGGGATACTAACCGGTTTTGGTGCAACAACCATTACGCAGTCCTCAAGTACCACAACCGTGATGGTTGTGAGTTTCGTAAACGCCGGGCTCATTACCTTTTTAGAATCAACCGGCGTCATTATGGGGGCGAACATCGGGACGACCGTGACTGCATGGATGGTCTCTATTTTCGGCTTTAAGATGCAGATCACGCCAATAGCGATTATGCTAATTGGTATTTTTTTCCCCTTCATGTTCTTTGGAAAAGAGAAGCTCCAAAACCTTGCCGAGGCCATGATTGGATTTGGGATCCTTTTTATCGGGCTGGATTTTATCAAGAATGGAGTTCCGAACATTAGTGACAATCCTGAGATGTTTATGTTCGTGGATTCGTTTACGGAGTTCGGGTTTCTTTCTATTATTATTTTTGTGTTGGCGGGAACGTTCCTGACGTTGATTACCCAGTCATCTTCAGCTTCGACGGCCATTACGCTTGTGATGCTTTTCCAGGGCTGGATTGATTTTCCCATTGCAGCTGCAATGGTCCTGGGAGAAAATATCGGTACTACCGTCACCGCAAATATCGCTGCAATTGTAGGTAATGTTCATGCTAAACGGGCGGCACGGTTTCACTTTGTGTTCAATGTCTTTGGCGTGATATGGATGCTGATATTGCTTCGGCCTTTTTTGATGGGAATTGATGGAATCATGGGTTTTTTCTCGCCGGGTATGGGATCTGTACTGGAAGCCGGTAATGAACTGCAGCGGGCCAACGCCACACTCGCTCTGTCTCTGTTTCACACCACGTTTAATGTTCTTAATGTGTTGTTGATGATTGGATTTGTGCCTCAAATAGTCAAATTTGTGGAGAAGATTCAGAAAGAGAAGAAGTCGTCAGACAACAAGTTTCGTCTTCAGTATATCTCGTCCGGGATGATGTCATCTCCGGAAATGTCGATTCAGCAGGCTCATAAAGAGATTCAGCTATTTGCCAAGCTGATCGAAAAAATGCACTACAGTTTTCAGGGGCTCTTTTTCAAGAAGCAGAATAAGCATGAAAAGTTCCTGAAGAAGATTAAGAAGCGTGAGCAGATCACGGATAATATCGAGTTGGAAATCGCAGAGTACCTCACCAAACTTTCCAAGTTTAATCTCTCAGATTCAGCAACCCGGAAAATACGCGCTATGCATAGCATGATTAATGATCTCGAGCGTGTGGGGGATATCTACTTTCAGATGTCAAAGACGTTTGAGGAGATGCATAACACCGAGATTAAGCTTCCGAAAGATGCCAGCGATGAGATTGGCGCTATGCTCGATTTACTGCATAAATCAATACGACTTGTAAGGAGAAACCTCGATCAGGAAAATGGTGGTCTCGATCTGCAGAAAGCTATTGATATCGAGAATAAAATTAATACCATGAGAGATGATCTTCTTGAGAAGCACTATAAGCGTCTCGAAGATAACTCGTATACAAATAAGGCCGGGTTTATATACCTTGACTATATGAATCGAATGGAGAAGATCGGAGACCATCTGTTTAACGTGAGTGAAGCGATTGCGGGCCGTAAAGTTAAAGCCGCGTACTCAAAAGTTATGGACGAAAATAGATAAATATACTGTCTTTCTAATTCTCGGCCTGTTAAATGGCAACGGTTACTTACGCTTGTCCTGTACGTAAATAGCCTTCGATTGGCCTTCGCCGACCGACCGCTCCTCTATTTCGAAAAGTTTCATGGCTTTCACGAGCTCACCCAGCTTTTGAAACCCATAATTCCGTGGATCGAAGCCCGGCGACTGCTTTGCAATATTGCTGCCAACAGGCGCAAGATGTGCCCAGCCGCTCTCATCTGATGAAGCCTCTACAGCATTGCGAACCAGGTTTACCAGCTTGGTATCTTGCTTCAGCTCGTTGATAGGCTGCCGTCTTTTTCTTGACGTGTCATCTTCATCTATTTTAAGAACTTCTGTATAGATAAATTTATCGCAGGCGGCCACGAAAGCATCCGGCGTTTTCTTCTCTCCGAATCCATAAACCGTCAGCCCGGATTCTCTGATTCGAGCAGCAAGCTTGGTAAAATCGCTATCGCTGCTCACCAGGCAGAATCCATCAAAGCTTCCGGTGTACAGCAGGTCCATTGCATCGATGATCAATGCACTATCGGTTGCATTTTTTCCCTTCGTATAGCCAAACTGCTGAATGGGCTGTATAGAGTGCTGCAGCAGTAGATCTTTCCAGCTTCTAAGCTGTGGCTGAGTCCAGTCACCATAAATGCGTTTTACATTTGCAATGCCGTATTTGGCAATTTCAGCAAGAAGATTTTCGGTGATGGAAGGCTGAGCGTTATCGGCATCAATAAGAATGGCGAGTTTATCGATATTTTTTTGATCCATTGTGCTCATCTGAGGTTGAATTTTCACCAGGTCGGTAAAAGTGCCTGATGAGGCGGGCTGTTATATAATCACTCAATAATTAATGTATGAACAATTTTAGAGGAAAGTTGATAAATACCCAAATGATTTTGTATTTATAAGGATAAAGGAACAGCGGCGTGCGCTTTTTTAGTAAACGCGCGGCTGTATAGTTGAAACGTGATTTGGCCTTAAACAGGTTGATTTAACATAAACATACAATTGAATAGGAGTTAAATAATGCCAAAGTGTCAACTTTATAAAGATGTGAAAGGCGAGTGGCGGTGGAGACGGCAAAACAAAAAAGGTGATATTGAAGCATTCTCTAAGCAGGGCTACGAAGATGAAGAAGAGTGCAAAAAGAACGGAAAAGAAGAAGGTAACTGCACAAGTTTCCGTAAAGGAGCTTTTCACTAAGTCCGTATAATTTTCGGTAGATTTAGATCAATGGAGACTGGCATTCGTCACTCTCCATTTTTTATAAAACACATGTACCGCATCAATTTGGATTTGAGCTTTTTTTAGGGATTGGTTTGAAGATCTCTTATATTGAAAGTGTTAATTATAAACCCACCTATGGTACGGTAATTTTTTTGGAAACGACACGGTATTGCCCTTCTTTTCATTAGATGAACACTTAGGTGTATAAACAATACAATATACTATTATGAGTAAGCAAAAAGGTAAAGTGAAATGGTTTGACGCAGAAAAAGGCTTTGGTTTTATCCAGCCAGATGAAGGCGGAAAAGACATTTTTTGTCACAGAAATAACGTAGATAATCTTGGATTCCAAGAAGGTCTTGAAGACGGCGAAGCCGTTGAATTTAATGTAGAAGAGACTCCAAAAGGTCTCAGTGCTACAGATATAGTAAGCCTGATTTACGAATAGGCACCACATTCTTAATGTGATTTAAAAGCCCGTGTTCTTAAACGAATATGGGCTTTTTTTATATCTAATTCCGACGACTCATGTAGTTCTAAAAGAGAGATCCGATATATGGATCCATACCTTTAGCTGCACAAGCAGTTTTCAAAACTTCATCATCTGTATCACCCCTCCAAATAGGCACGAACAATGGCGGTAAACCTTGAGGGTTGATCCAGAAACGCATAGTGGCTGGCATCTTCTATCTCTACAAGAGCGCTGTTTTCTAAACCCTTTTCCAGTCGTTTAGCCTGATCCATGGGCGTGGCTGTATCATCTTTTCCCCATAGCAAAAGCACTTCCTCATCGATATCAGATAAGTTGTCATCAAAAAATTCAGTAACTGACTTTACGAAGGTCTCGCGCATCACCCCTGATAACTTTTGGTAATCTGAGGAACCGAGCGATTTCCAAAGCGCTGTTCCCCGTAGTCGGCTCATCACTGCAACGCGTTTTGAAGGGGGCACGAGCTTTACAGGAAGTTTCAGGAGTTTGGCCGTCAGCCGCTTTACGTGATAAGAGAACGACCGTTTTGGCTTTAGTCCAGCGCCGCCGGTAATTACCATCTTCTCAATATGAACGGGGCGATCCTTCATCGACAGTATTTTAAGTAGAATACGGCCGCCAAAACTGTGAACCAGAAAATCCACGGGTGTTTCAGGATACGTATCCTTAATAAACGCCAGTACCATATCGGCATAGTCGCCAACTGCCCACGCTGAAAGCGGGTCCCTTGACTCACCAAAACCCGGCAGGTCGATTAAAACGCACGTCCGGTGCTTGGCGAGATTCTTCGCAAGTGGCATCATAACGGCTGAGCTGCTACCCCACCCGTGCAAAATGATGAGAGGTTTGCCATTTCCGATAGTGTAAAAAGCAATATCTAGCTCATTGTAGCGGTAGTGTCTTGTTTCAGTTTCCATCAATTATGTAAGGGAGTTGCAATTTTTTGATCATAAACATAAGGATGAACAATAAAACAGAAAATGATGAAGAGAAAATTATTCTTTTGGCTTGATATATTACAAATCAGCAGAAGCGAGCGCGTGGCCGTATCTATATTAATGGGTCTGATTTTACTCCTGTCGTCGTTAGTCGTATTTGTAGATTCAAAACCGGCAGTGGATGAGGAAAGATATGCTAAACTTGAACAAGTATTCCGTGAGCGATCAGAAATTAAGCAGCAGGAACGTGCCGCGATCATGGCCAGGTACACTCCGGCAGCAAAAAATCAGAGACCCGGGCAGAGTAGAGACTTGAGTGAGCCGGAGATAAACGTAAAAACCTTTCAAACCCCGGAACCGGAACAAGTTTCAGGCGATACAATACGTGTTAATATAAATGACGCAGGTGCAGAAGAGTTGCAGCAGCTCCCCGGTATCGGGCCGGCTTATTCACGCCGCATTGTTGAATGGCGAAATGAACACGGTGAATTTACAAGCGTGGATCAGCTTCTCGAAATACGCGGGATTGGCCCTGTCCGGCTGGAGAAAATAAGACCGATGATTGTATTGTAATCATTGGGCTTCCAATCGCCGCAAGCATTCTGTATTTTATGAAACTTAAGCAGTAACGAATTGCTGCGGTAATTTTGGAAGGTACATATGGCCAATAACATTTTATGGGCTGACGATGAAATCGATCAGCTGAAATCACATATCATTTTTCTTGAGAATAAAGGGTTTTCGATTACTCCTGTCACAAATGGTGAAGATGCCATATCGATGATTAAAGAGGAGGTATTCGACCTTGTGTTTCTGGATGAGCAGATGCCGGGCATGGACGGACTGGCAACACTGGAGCAGATCCAAATCCTGCAGCCATCTCTTCCGGTAGTGATGATTACCAAAAGCGAAGAGGAGTCCATCATGGAAGACGCGATTGGAAGTAAAATTGCGGACTACCTGATTAAGCCAGTAAACCCAAACCAGATTTTACTCTCCATCAAGCGAACGCTTGATAAAAAACGGATTGAGAATGAGAAATCTGCCCAGTCATATCTGAAAAACTTTAACAAGCTCTCAAGTCGTTTTAATGAACAGACCGACTGGAAAGGCTGGATTGATATATACCGTACGCTGACCAACTGGGAGATGAGCCTGGAGAATAGCGATGAAGGGCTTCAACAGGTACTGCAGGATCAGTTTCAGCAAGCCAATCAGGCGTTTGCAAGGTTCATTGAACTTGAATATAAATCGTGGCTTCAAAAGGAATCCGGTGACCGCCCAATTCTAAGTAATGACCTGCTGAAAGAGAAGGTGTTTCCCCGGCTGTCAAATGATGAGACAGTAGTTTTCTTTTTGATTGACTGCATGCGATATGATCAATGGGTGCTTTTTGAGAGGATACTGACCGAGTATTTTTCAATAGAAACAGATTTTTACTACTCAATTCTGCCAACAGCAACTCCGTACTCAAGAAACTCTATCTTTTCCGGGCTTTACCCGTTGCAGATTCAGCAGCGCCATCCCAATCTCTGGTTAATGGGTCAGGATGAGTCGTCCCTAAACCAGCATGAAGAAGAACTTTTGGAAATTTACCTGGCACGTCATCATCTGAAAGAACCATTTAAGTATGAAAAAATAGTTCGGCCGGAAGACGGGAAGAAAGTTGCTGGTAAAATGAAGAATTATGCACAATCACCGTTCACCGCAATTGTTTACAATTTTGTAGACACACTAGTGCACAGCCGGTCAGATTCAGATGTGTTGAAACAACTATCGCCCGATGTGCCCGCTTTTCGATCACTGACCGAGTCGTGGTTCCAACACTCGTCCCTCCTGCAAATGTTTAAAGAACTTGCTGATGAAGATGTTACCATTGTGGTGTCTACCGACCATGGCGCTGTACGCTCGATGAGAGACACTAAAGTTTTTGGTGATCGCGATGCAGCAACTAATCTCCGGTACAAGTATGGCCGGAATTTGAAGGCCGAAGAGAACGCGGCAATTTATATCGATAAACCGGAAGAGTACTTCCTGCCTGTGCCGAAAACGGCCAATACCTATATCATTGCAAAAGAGGATTACTATTTCGTGTATCCTACGAATTACCACCGGTTTCAAAACCTCTACAAAGATACGTTTCAGCACGGAGGCGCCTCTATGGAGGAGATGATTTTGCCGGTTGCCACACTGAAACCCCGCCGGTAGCTGATGGAATTGTTCGAATGTAAAAGCGAGCAGGCAACGATGGATCTCGCACGGAAAATAGGAAAGGAATCACAACCGGGTGACATCATTTGTCTGAAAGGGGAACTTGGTGCCGGCAAAACACATTTCGTGAAGGGATTTGTAACCGCCTTCGGGATACCACCTGAAGCCGTATCAAGCCCAACGTTCTCAATCATTCAGGAGTACAGCGGAACGCTTCCTGTTTATCATTTTGATTTCTACAGACTGGATAATGTGCGTGAAGCACTTGAAATTGGGTCAGAAGAATATTTTTATGGGGAAGGCGTTTCAATAATCGAATGGCCTGAGCGAATCGAGGCAATTTTGCCGGATGATGTTAAGCAAATTTCCATAGCTGCGATAAACAACACGACACGACAAATAACGATCACCTGACTGTTCCATTAGCAGAATTGAACCCAGATGGCAACTAAAAAGCGACGACTTTCTTACAGACTTGACCTGCTCCCGGTAATCTTACCCTACCACCGGCGTGCTACAAATATTGTCCAGCTTGGTGATCTGGTCTATTATGGACCATCGCCTGAATACTATGGCATTGGGGAGGTAGTGGATACCAGCGAGAAATACTGCATTGTTGATTTTAGGGGTACAGGATTACTTGGTATCCAGAAAGATGTGTTTGCCAACAAATATATTATCCCTATTCATAAACTCAACCTGGGAAATATTCTCAAATCTACGTAAATGGCACGTCATTTTATTGGTAAGAGTCTACCAGTGACAGATTTCTTTCTTAGTTTTACTTTAAAGCCCTCTTACTTTTCCCGAGGGACAGGTGAGCCGGCAAAAGTAAGCTGCCCTGGGCATCCCGTTGGGGAAAACCTCCCGTTTGCCTTCCGTAGCTTCAGCGCAGGGAGGGCTGTGATGGCTTTTGGCACGGTTTGCCTGTGCCTTGGGTGCCCTCACGGGTACACTATGAGAATGCTCACGGCGTGAGCGCTCATAGCGATTTCTCCCGTGCTGTGACGCAAACCATGCCATCCCTTCACCCATCAAGGCCGTAGACTTTCTCCTTAATCAAAATTACAGGAGTAGTAAAATGAATCATTCTGTCACATTTTAAATAGTGTTGCCCCGCTCAACTACGTTATCCCCTTCGTTGAAACTTCGGGGATCGGGAAAACTTCGTAGAGCAAGATTAGTGGCTACCGGTGACAGATTTAAAAAGTATCGACTGGCTAATAGGACGCCTCTTATCTTTTTGAGGCTGTCCAAAAAGTATTTTGCCCCGGAATCCGCTTAAATAATTCAGGAATCTTCTTTTGACTCACCCTATTTCCCTCTCTATCTAATAGAGAGGGATTTAAAGTCTAAATTATTTAAGCTTAGCAACTTATCATGTTCCTTTTTGGACAGCCTCATTAAATGTCTAAATTATTTAAGCTTGGGTACTGGCAAATTCACTTTTTGGACAACCTCGGAATTAAACCAATTATGAATTAAACTCGTTATTATATTCATATCATGTTCAAACAGGGGCCGAAATAAGGGGTATAGGCTGATTTCTGGGTTTGGCGGGCCGTCCCTGCCGGGACTTGCCTGGTTTGATGCTGACCAGAAAACGAGGTTGTCCAAAAAGTATTTAGCCCCGGAATCCGCTTAAATAATTCAGGAATCCTCTTCTGACTCACCCTATTTCGCTCTCTATCTAATAGAGAGGGATTTAAAGTCTAAATTATTTAAGCTTAGCAACTTATTATGTTCCTTTTTGGACAGCCTCACTACAGTCGGCCGTCTCTTCGAGACTTGGCTGTGGTGAAGTAAAGATGTCTGGCCGCGTTCGCACCTGGGTCGGCACCGGAAAACGAGGGATCGGGACCATAAAAACACTGGCACCGGCTACACTCTCTTGCTTTCAGTGACAGACTCATATTCTGTCATATCTGAAATAGTGTTGCCCGTTTTTGGGCAACATTAGTGGCTACCAGGATCTTCTCCAATCCTTCCTTATCGTTGACGCCCAATCACCCAAATTACCATCGCGACAAGTAAACCCGGATAAAACGGTTCTATGCCCAGATAGAGATAGCCCTGGTTGTCGGATGGAAAGAGAGTGCCCATAATGAGCCAGACAAGTGACACCATGATCGGCAGGAGAAGCGCGACAACGGCGTAAGAGCGGCGCAATAGGAAAGGCCTGAGATATATGCCGAGAACTGGTATCAAAAGCCCTGGAATGCATACTGAGCCTATGACGTACCACAGATCAATCACGCTTGGGTAGATGATGGTGAGCAGAATTCCCAGCAGTGCTGAAATCAGAATGCCGGCACGGGTCAGGCGATTTGGCTGTTTCGACTGAAAATATTTACTCAGAAAGTCCCGTCCTAGCGTTTGACCAGATATAAACAAATAGCTGTCGAGCGTTGACATGATTGTGGCCAAAAGAGTAACAAAAAAGAGCCCTTTCAATCCGATAGGTAAAAGCCGGTCGGCCAGGATTGGATAGGAGAGAACCGGTTCCTCAAGGCCGCTCCCAAGAATCACAAACGCGTAAAGTCCGGTAAAGCAGGTAAGGAAATCAAAAAAGGCCCAAAACCCGATTGAGATAAAAATTCCATTCCGGGCAGTTTCAGGAGAGTCAGCCGCGGCTGCACGCTGATGAAAACTGGGATCAACAAATGTCCAGAGAGCGATAAAAAACCAGACAATAATGTACTGCCAGCTGAATCCGCCGGTAAAATCTTTATGCGGATCCGGCAGGGCTGAAAACAGAGTGCCAAAACCGCCAAACTCAGCAATAGCAAACAGAAGCAGCATTGCAAAGCCGCTGAACATGAGAATGATTTGTAGCATATCAGTTCGGATGACGGCCCCAAAACCACCAACAGTAATATAGAGAACAGAGAAAAGGGCGACAAGAGAAGCGTAGGTCAGGTAGGGGGTGTCGCCGCCAATCATAAATTGAAACAGTACACCCATCATTAGGATATACGGTGCGGGGCTAACCAAAATAAAAATGGGTAGCGCGCTAATCCTGCCAGCCAGCGGTGAATATCGATCCGCAATTGCCTCGGGGATTGTCAGGGCCTTATTCATCCTGATTTTACCGGCCAGGTAGACTGCGAACAGGGCTGAAAAGAGATAGAACGGAACACCGAATATTAGCCACTGCGAGATGCCAAACTGGTAGCTGAACTCCCCGACGCCAAGAATGCCTCCGTACCAAGTTGAGACTAATGTAGCGACAAAAGCGGGAATTGTAACTTTTCGACCGCTTAGAAGAAATTCTTCCTCATTATCACTTTGCCAGCCTTTTTTCCAGCTGATCCAGATGAGAATAAGAAAATAAATAAGTATAAGGATCCAATCGAACGTAAAAAGATCAGCTGTCACGGTTTAGGTTTTGAATCAGTTTTATGATTGACGAAAAAGAGAAGGTCGCCACTATCGAACGTGATCTCAATCTGTGGAGCTACCGTCTGGTTAGAAGACCCATCAAACACTCCGTTTTTGAGCGTGTCACCAGAGAGTTCGTATTTTAGCCCCTTACTGGATACACCGCTAACGGAACCCGAGAGAGGGAATAGTGACACTAATGTCTGAACGGGTAGGTTCTCATTGAAAGGAGAATCAATCAATTTAATATCGCAGTACAAATCACGAAAAAAAAGAGTCTCAAAACTGGAATGAAACTGCTTTAAGACAGAGAGGTTTTTTACCGTATGGTCCAGGCGTAAACCCGTGGCTCCGTACACCACCGCTTTGGAAATATTCATTTGAAGAGCATAGTTCAGGGCTTTCTCCAGATCATTTAAATTTTGATCAGGTTTTTCAATCACACGCCATGAATCCGAACTCTCAGGAATATAGCTGTCGAGGTCACCGATGACAATATCGGGGAAAAGGTTCATGGTCCGTGCGGTATTACAGCCACCATCGGCGGCAATAAATAGGTCTGCATTTATTAGAGACTGTACAATTTGTTCACGTTCAGGAGGTTGTCCATTGCATAAAACTACAGCTGTTTTTGATTCAATTTTCATAAACGATGGCCGTTTTAATACTGTTTGGCAATGTTCATCTAAAATTAATTTGATTCCCATTACAGGATCCCTGATTTTAACAGGCTATCTTTCATGCTAAGGATAAAGATTTTATGTTCAAAGAGTTCATCAAAAACGTAATGGAGCATCATCGTATTGGAGTGTATTCGCATATACGCCCTGATGGAGACTGTATCGGCGCGCAGGTAGGTCTTTGTCTGTGGCTCCGGAAAAATGGATTTGAGCCTGTAGCGTTTAATGACGATGATATTGCAGAAAACCTGATCTGGCTGACAGATTACTTTCCCATTGAAAAAGCCACAATAGAGCGTGTAGAGACCTGCGACCTGTTCATTGTTCTGGATGGGAATGCGCCTCACCGTTTCGGTTCGTATAAAGATTTTCAGGAGACAGTATCGCTCCCAGTATTTATGATCGATCATCATCCGAATCCGGAAGATGCGTTTGATCTTTCGATTTCTGTTGATGACGCGTCTTCAACTTGTGAACTGATTTATAATCTTTATAAAGAGCACGACATCAGCCAGATTGATGAAGATGTGGCGAAAGCACTCTACACCGGGCTGATTACCGATACGGGATCCCTTCAGTATGATAGTGTAAAACCCCAAACGATGCATGCGGCTGCTGATCTGCTTGAACTGGGTAATTTCAGGCCAAATCTTGTTGCTGAACGGGTGTTCTCTAATCAAACACTTCCGCAGTTGCAGTTGCTGAGCCTGTCATTGAGTACAATTCAGCTTTTTGAAAACAATCAGATTGCGGTGATGACCGTTACTAAGAAAATGCTTGATGAAACGGGAACAACAAATGCAGATACCGGCGGCTTTGTGAGTTATGCGCTGAGTATAACCGGAATAAAAGCGGCCGTACTGCTTAAAGATCTGGACGACGACGGGATAAAGATGAGCCTTCGCTCGAAGAGCAATGTTGACGTTAATAAGTGGGCGCGTGAACTGGGCGGCGGAGGTCACAAAAAAGCTGCCGGCGCCTGGCATAAAGGGCCGCTTGAAGCAGCGATTAAGGAAACCGTTGAGATCGGATCGAAACAGATTCAACAGCTTGAACTTGAAGAACACACGACTTTATAAACTCCTGCCGATAGTGGCGCTGCTTTTCATGATGCAGTGCAGCCCGGACGGGAATTCTACCAGGAATACAGGCGAGAGTGCCCCATTTTCTGCCGCTCTTGTGGAAGATAATATGGAGGGAACTCAACTGCCTGAAGAGTCGAAAACCGGGCAGAGTCCTCAGAATCAGATCGACACCAGCCGTGAGAATGCTATCACGATGGCAGTTGAAAAAGCAAGCTCCTCTGTGGTTAGTATCATGGTAACTAGTCAGGCGGTGAGCCCTCGGTTTTCAAGGGATGATTTTTTGAGACATTTCTTTGGTGATCAAATACAGCGTGAAAACACCCAGATGGGATCTGGATTCATAATCAGCGATGACGGACTTGTAGTGACTAATCAGCATGTAGTGGGAAATAATCCGACTGCAATAATGATCTCAACCATGGAAGGATCAACCTATGAAGCCGAGCTGATTGGCAGCGATGAACTAACGGACATTGCACTTCTGAAAATACAGTCTGATGCCCCGTTTCCGTTTATTGAGTTTAGTAACTCGGACAGTGTCAGAGTCGGTGAGTGGGCAATAGCGCTGGGTAATCCATTTGGCCTTTTTGAAGATGGCCAGCCGACCGTAACCGTGGGAGTCGTAAGCGCCATGAACAGAGACTTCCGGCCGGATCCGTCTAATCCAAGAGTATACATGGATATGATTCAAACGGACGCGTCAATTAACATGGGCAACTCCGGAGGACCGCTTCTGAATAGTGAAGGGGAGATTATCGGGATCAATACGTTTATCTTTACCGGAGGAACAGGCAGTGGTTTTGTTGGGTTAGGATTCGCTATTCCCAGCAATAGAATTGACCGAATTATTTCTCAGCTCCTTACCAGCGGAAGTGTGGTCCTGGATTATAATCCAGGGATGGAATTTACCGGTATGACGGAGCAACTGGTCTACAGGTATCGGTTGCCTTACGTGCAGGGTCTGCTTGTAACAAGCGTGAATAAAGACGGGCCTGCATATGAATGCGGTATAATGCCGGGCGATATTATTCTGAAGATTGGTGCTGAAAGAGTTGTAAGTGAAATGCATGCATGGGCACTTCTGCGGGAATATGAAGAAGGCCAGGATATGACAATAGAACTACTCCGTGATAACAACCGGTATGAAACGGAAATGCGTCTTCGCCAAAAAATATCGGCAACAGCCGAATAACCCATCTATAAAAACAAAAAAGCCACATCCAGGTAACTAAACGATGGATGTGGCTATTTGCTCTTGATGTCTCTCTGATTGAACTGACTAAATTAGTTAGCCCACGTCTTGATTTTTTTCTTCCTTAATCAATAGTCGGTGGTATGATCAAATAAGTGCCACCCCCTTACACTTTTTATTGAATAATTTTTTTTCAACTCCTTTTCTATTGGTATACAGTCATTTAAAAGACCTCATATTATTTTGAAGAGAAATATGGCACATTTGTTTCCTATCCGTAGTAGTGAAGTTTGGTTAATGTATAATAATTCAGCGTTAATTTTATCGTTGAATGATTGATTTGACAGTCATCATTGGGATTTGCCCGATATCATTAATTCCGATTATTTTTTGGATTATTTATCATAAATAATGTTAATTGGTAAAACATAACATTGTACAAGAGGGCTTTGCAGAACCAGTGCTTTTGCAAAGCCCTCTACAAATTGCCACTAAATACAGATTCGAATTCTCGTAGAAGCATATATCTGTTGAGAGATCAAACCTGAATTAAAAAAGCAGAGAGGTTTGAAAAAAGAAGTCAGTAAAACGGATAGTATTGAGAGAAGAGTCTCTATGAAATAAAAAAGAGGAAAAAGATGATAGAAACTGTGGAGATTGATCGATCAGTATCACTGTTACGGGCCAACTTGTCAAAGACCGCCCGTGTATCTGAATGGGCGGATCTCATGGGATATAGCTGTCCGAAAATGTTCGCAAGAAATTTTTTGCGGCATTATTCAACACGCCCGCAAAAGATCCTGGAGTACGTGAGGGTAAAAAGTATAACGCGGCAGCTGCGCGAGGGAAAGTGGTCCAATTTTGAAATTGCCCGCGCCCATGGCATTTCGGACGAAATTGCGCTTAATAAATTCGTGAATTATCATCTGGGGTGTTCGCCGACATGTGTAAAAAATCTGTCCGACATTCAGCTGCGTAAGATCCTGCAGGAGATGTATGGCAAAATGATTGTTTTGGAGATTTCGACCTGAAAATGTATAGGATTGGAGTAAGGTTTATTTTTCAGTTATCTGAGTGACCAAACGTGCACGGGATCTGATTGCTAAAAGTTCAAAACCATCTGGAAATAGCAACGTCAAATCCTCTATTGTCGAGCTCACTTTCATAAATGAAGTAAATGATAGATCTGCTGTAACCACATTTTAACTGAATTCTTCAGTTTCAACTCAAACGTGCAGATATTTTTGCAAATAAGAGTTTTCTACGGAGCCACATATGGTACTTACTAAACTATGGGTTGCCCTGGATTATTTACGATGAGGTGCGTGAGTACCTTAACGTGTTAATATTATTTCATTTACGTTAATTATATTATAGCTTAACTTTAGGCGTAGATTTTTTTGGGTGTAATTTTCATGTGTACGGCGTTTGCCCAGGGCATGCCTATAGCGCACGTGCAAATGGCATACTCAGGGTACGCAAGTACCCTTCCGTCGCTATTTCCATGTGCATCGTTCACATTAAAGGTTATCCAAAAAATATTTTGCCCCGGAATCCACTTTAATAATTCAGGGATCTTCTTCTGACTCACCCTATTTCCCTCTCTATCTAATAGAGAGGGATTTAAAGTCTAAATTATTTAAGCTTAGCAACTTATTATGTTCCTTTTTGGACAGCCTCCTTAGTGTATAATCCGGGTTAGGGTATTGTAAAAACTACAACAGTCTGTTCCCTCGGTTGAAAATTCAGATATTAACTGTCCCTCCTTTTTAAAAAAAGGGGGGGCGAACTGTGGAAAAGGAAGCCGTCTCCACATCGAGAGGCGTTGATCTTTTTGAAACTAATCTGAAACAAGTTGCCCGGGTTATCGAGTGGGTCGAGCTGATTGGATATAAGATATCCAAGTACTTTTCCAAAAGCTCTACCGCCACAATGAGATGAGGCCTCAAAAAGTACTTGAATCGATAAGTCCGAAAAGCATCATTATGCAGCCAGGGAGATAAAACTCATCCAATTTTCGAATTGCCAAATGGCACGGCATTCCGGACGAAATAGCCCTGGAAAAATTTAAGAACTAACACTTTGGGAGCTTCCCCTGCTACTCTTAAAAAGATGCCGGAAAAACAGTTACAGAAGAAGTTGGAAAGATTCGGTAGTAATACTCGGTAGTAAAGTTAGGTAGTGAAATTTTCAATTTAATTATTCATCATAAAATCTATGGGTAATGTGCTTTCCATTCTATTCGCCGAAATCGAAAAAGTGAACCACTTTACTGGAATTCATTTCCAAACGAAAGGGGAAGTATAAAATGGTAGCAGCATAATCATGATCACAGGTTCAATTTTTAATCTGTATCTCTTAATAATTTGAATGTTGTTAAAACATGATCAAACAAACATTGGAATACCTTACAGAAGAACTTGCTTTAGGTCTAGATCTGGACATTGCAGATGTACATTTGGACAACCTCAAAAAAATACAGGAGGAAAGCGCCCAGGGATTGATCATCTCATTGTTGAATGTAGAGGAGGAGAGCACTCTCAAAAATACCCCTCATTTTATTCGGAAGAATAACCAGCTTCTGTATAAGGCCCCCCCCGTTTTTCTGAATATGAATATTCTGATGGCTTTTGAGTTTGAGGATTATGGAACCAGTCTTCAAAGACTTGGTGAGACTATAAACTTTTTCCAAAGTAAGCGATGGTTTTCTACAGAAAATGAGCGAGCAGAAAATCCGTTTCCGATTGGTGTACAAAGAGTTATTCTGGATCTTCATCAGTTAAATTTTGAACAGATGAATCATATATGGAGCATCTCGGGAGGTTCGCAATTTCCATCTCTTCTCTACAAAGTTCGGCTTGTAAAGATTCAGCCAGATGACGAAATCGAGGGACCGGAAATCGATACTATTCAACTGGATTCTGGACTCATGTAAAGGAAAAAGTATGGGATTCGTTATCAAATACAACCCGTTTTTTAGTGTCACCTTTACTGAGGAAGGGAGTGATAATCCCATGAAAGGATTCCGCGTTTTTCCCACGTACGATTGCAGACAGAGACTCCAGAATTTTAATATGGTCTTTAAACCAAGATCATTCGGTTTTGAAGTGTTCTATTCAGAGTCTCCATTGATTTCGATAACCGAAAGAGTTCGGTTTACATTTGGTTTCAAAATTCCTGATTCGGGTATTTTCAAAAAATATGGATTGACCAAAGAAGATGAGTCTGATACAACCGTCTATCAGCCTGGTCTCTTCTTTGATAATCTTCAGACAGACGGAACCATACTAATGTCCAGTCCGGCTTCGATTGTAGCTTCCGGATCAGGGTTGGATCAACGAGTCACTGAAGCGGATACATACCGAATTTACCGCCAAACATTCAAGGTATATGATTCCACAAGCGAGACCATTCCGGCGAGTTATCAGCTGCGTCATAAATATGAACCATCACTTCAGCAGACCGTACCGGTAGTTTCGGGTACAGGAGTGGATACCATAATAACTGCAATTAACTCTGTGGATCTGGAAGAGGATTACATCGGTGAATCCGGCCCCTTTCTGCTGGAGGCCGATACCGATCCAACACCTCCTCACAGGAATGTTTATCTCAATAACGAACTTGGGCAAAAATCAGCCCAGGGTGTTATTGATATCTACTGGGAAACTGCCCAGAATACTGTTGCCGATCCCGAAACAGGACAGCAATACCAAATAACCTTTAAGCCTAAATAACTGGAAACATGGCAAACTATAAAACTCCCGGCGTTTACGTAGAAGAAATTTCACTGTTCCCGCCTTCTGTGAAACAGGTAGAAACAGCAATTCCGGCCTTCATCGGCTACACCGAGCAAGGACCAACAGAACCAACAAAGATCAAGTCGATGGTGGGCTATCGTACGATTTTTGGCGGACCGTCTGCAGAACTGCCCGATATTTCAATAGACAGTTCTGGAAATATCACAGCCGATTCTGCTATTCCGGTAACACCGGTTTACAAAATGTACTACATGCTGGAAATGTATTTCGCAAACGGCGGTGGGCCATGCTATATCCTTTCGGTTGGCGGGTACCAATCAACGCCAACTGTAACTCCAACTGATCTATCAGTTGCACTTGCCTTGCTGAAAAAAGAGGACGAACCGACGCTCATCGTTTTTCCTGATGCGCAAAGCATTAGTGATCTAACTGATTATCACGGTCTCTATGTGGATGCCATGATCCAGTGTGCGGAACTGGGAGACCGATTTACTATTTGTGATCTGCTGCCTTCGGGTTCTGCAAGTACCGATCCTGTAGGAGATGCCGCTCAGACTTTCCGAGATAACATCGGGACGAACAACCTGATGTACGGAGCTGCCTACTATCCAAATCTGAAAACAAGCATCGTGCACCAGTACAGTGAGGATCAAATTAACATAGACAATAATAGTACACCAATGGTGCTTCGCCACACGGATGGAACCATTGCAGATGATTCGTCAAAAGCGGACGAATCGCTGTTTCACGCCAATAACGGCGCGTACCGTAAGAAGTACTACGACATCCGGAAAATAATTGAAGATGTGAAGCTCGTTCTGCCACCAAGCGGTGCAGTTTCGGGTGCGTATGCCCTGGTTGACAGCACGCGGGGCGTTTGGAAATCGCCTGCCAATGTTTCACTCAACCGGGTATCGGCACCAACTGTTTCGATGGAAAACTCTGAACAAGACGGCCTGAATGTAAGCGATACCGGTAAGTCGATTAATGCCATTCGAAAATTCACCGGAAAAGGTGTATTGATCTGGGGTGCCCGAACGCTTGACGGGAACAGCAATGAATGGCGATATGTGTCAGTTCGACGTTTTTTCAATATGGTTGAGGAATCGACCAAAAAAGCATCAGCACAGTTTGTCTTTGAACCCAATGATGCCAATACCTGGGTGAAGGTTAAAGCGATGATTGAAAATTTTCTGACGATCCAATGGCGTGCGGGGGCTCTGATGGGAGCCAAGCCAGAAGATGCTTTCTTTGTGAAAGTAGGACTGGGTGAAACCATGACTCAGGACGATGTACTGAATGGAAAAATGATTGTTGAAATTGGCATGGCTGTAGTTCGTCCGGCTGAGTTTATCATCCTTCGTTTTTCACACAAAATGATTGAATCCTAACTCCAATTTTAATCCAACTATTATGAGTTATAAAACGCCGGGTGTTTATGTTGAGGAGGTATCGTTACTACCACCCTCAGTTGCCCAAGTTGAAACAGCTATCCCAGCTTTCCTCGGATACACGGAAAAAGGTCCGACCGAACCGACAAGAATTTCCTCGATGTTGGAATACGAAAATCTATTTGGCGGTCCGCGGGCACAATCATTCGAAGTTACGTTGGATGACGATGCCCCTTTTCTGCCTCAATCAGTTGCTACAAGTGGAGGGCAAACTCCGTACCTGATGCATCCGATTATGAAGATGTTTTTTGCAAACGGAGGCGGTCCAAGTTACATCGTTTCTGTTGGCGATTATGACTCCGCAACGACTACCCCCAGCCTTGACTCTGTGTCAGATTACAGTGAGCTGGAGGATGGACTTAATAAAATTCGAAAGGTTGATGAAGTCACTTTAATTGTGATTCCCGAAGCGATCCGTTTGGGAGCGAACGAGCATTATGATCTCTACAAACAAGTGCTGATGCAGTGCGGAGATTTGAAAGACCGTTTTGGCATTTTTGATCTGCGCAGTGACGATACTGACGGCAGTGATTTTCGAACCGGAATAGGAACGAGCTTCCTGAGTTACGGTGCCGCATACTATCCACACCTGAAGACCTCCATTCGATATGCAACCACCGACAGTGGAATTACATTTTCCCATACGGCCACGGACGCATTTAATGGTCTGTCGCTTGATGATATAAAAACACTGGGGGGCATCTTGAGTTGGCAGAATCAGTTTGATTCTGCCAAACAGGCTGTAAATGAGGCTGTTTCAACCGGAATTAGTGGCGTGAAAGATGACAAACTCCGTCAGATCCCTATAGCACTTCGAAATACATCGAAGGCAATCGATCTGGTTTCAGGTGCTCTGGAATCAGTAGTAGATGATGCATTTACATCCTCAGAATATGATTCTGCGATCAGTACCTACGAAAGTCATAAAGACACAACCTTTAATGCTACCAACAGCAACTCAGAACTTGACAGTGTCTTGAATGATTTAGATGCCGCTGTTAGTGAAGTGGAAACAGCGATGAACAATATCCTCACTGAAGTTAACGATCAAACAGGGATTGTGGCTGCACGGAACAGCAATATTGAAACTTATTTCACGAGTGAATTTACATCCACACTGAACAATCTACTGAATCAACAGCGATTGACACTCCCGGCATCTTCAACCATTGCTGGCATCTACGCCAAAGTGGATAAAGACCGTGGCGTTTGGAAATCACCGGCGAATGTGAGTGTAAACAATGTTTCTGGTCCCGCAACAAAAATTACGATGGATGAAAACGATGATTTCAATGTCCATTCAACCGGTAAATCTATCAACGTAATTCGCACATTCACAGGGAAAGGAACACTCGTTTGGGGTGCACGGACTCTGGATGGAAACAGTAATGAATGGAGATATATATCGGTTCGGCGTTTTTTCAATCTGGTGGAGGAATCGGTCAAAAAAGCAAGTGAACCGTTTGTATTTGAACCCAATGATGCCAACACCTGGGTGAAGGTAAAAGCGATGATCGAAAACTTTCTCGTACTTCAATGGCGAGCCGGTGCCCTGATGGGTGCCAAACCGGAAGAAGCCTTCTTTGTGAAAGTGGGGCTTGGCGCGACTATGACGCAACAAAATGTACTCGAAGGGGAGATGATTGTTGAAATTGGAATGGCTGTGGTAAGGCCGGCTGAATTCATCATTCTACGATTCTCTCATAAAATGCTCGAATCTTAATTATCAATACTAAAATCCAAGAACTATGAATGATTATCCATTAGTAAAATTTCATTTCCAGGTAGAGTGGGGCGGAACAAAAATCGGGTTCACTGAAGTTTCGGGATTGGATGTAGAAACCGAACTCATCGAATACCGGCACGGTGCAAGTCCGGAATTTTCAAAAACCAAAATGCCGGGCATGCAAAAATTCAGCAATATCACACTGAAGCGGGGTACTTTCCAGAGTGATAATGAATACTTCGAATGGTGGAATACTGTGAAATTGAACACTATCGAGCGAAGGGATATCACCATTTCCTTACTAAATGAGGAACATGAACCACTGATTGTCTGGAAGATTAAAAACGCCTGGCCGCTAAAAGTTCAATCAACCGATTTGAAAGCCGATGGAAATGAAGTAGCGATTGAGACTATTGAATTGGCACATGAAGGTTTAAACCTGGAATACAGATAATGCCTGAGACCTATCCACCCGTAAGTTTCTATTACCTGGTATCATTTAATGGTGTTGGGGATAAGACCATCGATACGCGATTTCAATCTGTTTCGGGTCTTTCTGCAGAAGTACAGACAGAAATCTACAGAGAGGGTGGGGAAAACAGGTTCGAGCATATTCTACCGGTGAGATCGAGCTATTCAAATCTTACACTCAAACGGGGGCTTGTTAAGGATTCGGATCTGATCAAATGGTTTACTAATACATTCGATTCAATGCAGGTGCAACCTGTGACCCTCGATATCATCCTGCTGAACGAGGAGGGTGAACCGCTGATAAGCTGGAATGTTGTACATGCCTGGCCAAAAAAATGGAGTGTATCCGATTTTGATGCCGAAAAGAGTTCCATCGCCATTGAGACACTGGAACTGCATTACCGCACATTTTCAATAAACACATAAAGATCAAATGTATGCCGGTCATCATTAGGGAAATAAGTATAAAAGTAAATGTAGAAGAGAAAAAAAAGGATCCTCCTCAGCGATCCAGTAAAATCGACCGTGATGCATTGATTGACGCTTGTGTAGAAAGAGTTATGGAAATTATGAAACTGGAAGATCGAAGGTGATCACACATGATTGACGAAACACTAAAAATGCTGATCGTTGCCTTTAACGATTCAAAGTTTACCATACCGGCACTTATTCCGCCGTTCAAAGCCCATGTGAACCCGGAAAGTTATACGCAGTCTGTATTTGTGAACTATTCGGAGATGCAGGCTCCGGGAACCAGTGGTGCTGCCAATAACTACAGTCATACCAACCCGGATTCACTTCGATTTGAGTTTTTACTCGACAGAACCGGGGCTTTGGGAAATCTGGCAACCGGACCGATTGGCGTACTTCCTGATATCATCCATTTCAAAAAGCTCACTCTGGATTATGAAGGTGAAATCCACCGGCCGCGGTACCTGAAGCTCATCTGGGGAACACTACTGTTTGACTGCCAACTTCAGAGTCTTGAAATCGAGCACAAAATGTTTAGTCCCCAAGGGTTACCACTTCGGGCTGTGTTAAAAACCACATTTAAAAAGTACACCGAAGATACGAAACGCAGTGCACTTGAGAACAAAAGTTCACCCGACCTTACCCATATACGAACAGTTAAAGAGGGTGACACACTACCATTGATGACCCAGCGAATTTACGGTGATTCAAGGTACTACCTGGAGATTGCGCGAATCAATGAATTGACAAATTTTCGGAAACTGGAACCGGGAAGCGAAATCGTTTTTCCTCCCATAGAAAAAGTGAAATAGTATGCCTGTTGTACCTACAGATTTGCTTCAAAACGGATTGCAGACTCACGGCGTGGTTACGCTCACCGTGCTTGTTGATGGTGAGGCGATTCCATCAACAGTTCAGGTTTATTCGGTGGATATTTGGCATGAGTTGAACCGGATATCACGTGCTAAACTTGCAATTTTGGATGGGAATGCATCGGAAGAAACATTTAGCATAAGTGAAGATGAGTGGTTTGTTCCGGGAAATAAAATTGAGGTGCAGATCGGGTATCAAGCTAATGAAGACACAGTTTTTAAAGGTATTGTTACCGGGCAGTCCATCAAAGTTCGTTCAAATGGAAACAGTTTGTTGATGGTTGATTGTGCAGATCCAGCCGTAAAACTAACGACCGTTCCTAAGAGCCGTTACTTTTATGATGTAGCAGAAAGCGATGTATTTGAAACAATCATCTCCCAATACAGCGGTCTGACTCCGGATATTGAACCCACTTCCTACACATACAAAGAACTTCTGCAATTTCAATCTACAGACTGGGATTTTATCCTTACCCGGGCAGATGTGAACGGTATGTTCTGTACTTCTGAGGGCGGAACGGTTGCTATCAAATCACCCGATTTTGGACAAGCTTCGGTAGCTATTGTCAAGTATGGTAATAATTTACTGGAGATCGATGCGGAGATCGATGGAACGTGCCAGTTTGCAGGGGTGAGAGGGATTTCATGGGACTATTCCAAAACCGAATTAAGCGAGGTGGATGCTGCATCTGTATCACCCATTAGTCCCGGGAATTTTACCTCAGGTGATCTATCAGGTTCTTTCGAGAACAATGAATGGGCACTTCGGGCTGGCACAAAAATTACCAGTGAAGTATTACAGAAATGGGCAGATTCCAAATTGATGAAACATGAGCTTGCAAAGGTTCGCGGCCGCGCAAAGATTCGTGGAATAAATGGTATAAAACCAGGAACTGTGATTACACTCGATGGAGTAGGAGATCGGTTCAATGGGAATGCATTTGTGAGCGGTGTAAAGCACCAGTTTTACAAAGGCGAGTGGCTGATGGATGTGCAGTTCGGGCTTTCCCCGAAATGGTTCAGCGAAGAGTACAAAATTTCCGAGACTCCTGCTGCCGGGATGCTTCCATCCGTCAGTGGTTTGCAAATTGGACTGGTTACTCAAATTGAGGGTGACCCTGACGGAGATGAACGGATACTGGTTCGGCTGCCCATGATTGATACCGAAGAGCAGGGAGTTTGGGCGCGAATGGCAACATTTGGTGCAGGCGATAATCGGGGATTTATTTTCCGCCCCGAAATTGAAGATGAGGTGGTAGTTGGATTTATCCACGGTGATCCTAACCAACCGATTATTCTTGGATCCCTGCATAGTTCAGCAAACCCGGCTCCTATAACAGCAAGTGATGATAATCATGAAAAAGGGTTGGTCAGTCGCTCAGAAATTAAGATTTATATAAATGATGATGATCCATCTGTGCTTCTCGAGATGCCCTCAGGCAAGAAAATATCTGTCAATGATGCCGACGATGAGATTTTATTGGAAGATGACCATGGCAATAAAGTGCTGATGGATAGTGATGGAATAACATTAGATAGTCCCTCGGATGTGTCAATAAAAGCTACGGGAGATCTGAATATTGAGGCAACAAACCTAAATCTGAAAGCCAATGCGGGCTTTAAAGCAGAAGGATCGGCTTCTGCAGAAATTAGTTCATCCGGTTCTACAACAGTAAAAGGAAGTATCGTCCAGATAAATTGATATCCAAAAGATATGCTGAAAGTCTCAAACTCATTTATACACGGCAATCCCCTTTGGAAGTGGGGTATGGAGGATGAAAGTTTCTCTAAGCTTATTATCAGAAATTTTCTGCAAACTTAAATGAATATCAGAAAAAGATGCCATTAGCAGCCAGAATAACAGATATGCATACATGTCCCATGGTAAATCCCAATGGTTCACCCCATGTTGGCGGACCCATTCTGCCACCCGGAGCACCAACCGTTTTGATCGAAGGAATGCCAGCAGCAAGAATGGGAGATATGGCAATCTGTTCGGGTCCGCCGGATACAATTATCCAGGGATCTGCTACAGTGATGATCGAAGGAATGCCGGCGGCAAGGATGGGAGATATGACTGCCCATGGCGGACAAATTATGGCCGGAAGTCCAACAGTGATGATAGGAGGTTAAAGGATGAACAATCAAAGTGAAAAAGAATTTTTGGGACGCGGCTGGGATTTTCCTCCCTCATTTGATAAGACCGAACGCAAAGCAGTAATGACGAGCGGTCAAAAGGATATAGAACGTAGTCTTGAAATACTATTAGGTACCCGGAAAGGGGAGCGCGTGATGCGCCCTGATTATGGCTGTAACCTCGATGAGATGGTGTTTGAGTCGTTTAATCTGTCGATGAAAACATATCTGGCAGACATGGTGGAAACCGCCATTTTATACCATGAACCCCGTATTGAACCGATGAATATCACCATTGACGATTCATTTATCTACGAGGGTCGCCTGATGATTGAGATTGACTACATTATCCGAGCCACAAATTCACGCTTTAATATGGTGTATCCATTTTATTTGCAAGAAGGAACTGAAATTCAATCCCGAACATGAGTGATAATTGTCAACATACAAATCCGCTGAAACACAAGGGCAGTTCACAAGGCGAGCGGTTGCTCAGTGCATTGCTACCAGAGAATGTGGAACTGCACGGGCTGACGGAAGAAGACTGGTTGAAGTTTGCTTTTGATTATGCCCAGCTGATCCATTATTTCCCGTCTGATGATCCCAAAAATAGCAAGGGCGATTGGCAATCCTTTTTTGAATCCGGCGACGATGTTACAGCCTTTTTAAATCGGTATGGTGACGGTGATATAGAACCGCATAAGGCACTGTTTTTCAGCTTTCTAAAATTGCTCTCATATCCACAACAAAGTATAAACGGTATTCCCAAACGTCATTTGGACTTTTATTACAAAGACGTTCTTCAGTTAGATAATAAGCCGTTTCAACCGGATCAAGTGCACGTACTTTTTGAGCTGGCAAAAAATGCGAAAGAGGAACTTGTTGATATAGACGTTTCACTAAAGGCAGGAAAGGATAGCGAAGGAAATCCGCTCCATTACAAAACCATGAACTCATTTGTTGTAAACCCCGGAAAGGTTGCGTCATTAAAATCAGTGTTTGTGGATAAAGGGGGGGATGGAAAACAAAATCTGCGATATGCACCGATGGCAAATTCGAAAGATGGCGTGGAAGAAGAGTTGGAACAGGGAGAGAGCTGGATGGCGTTTGGCGATAGCAATTGGCCAAAAGCGGAGCTTGGATTCTACATCTCATCGCACCTTCTATTGATGAAGGAGGGACGCCGTATTATCAAATTGCAATTCCAATTTACGAGCCTGCCGGATATCGGGAAAAATAATGTGCAGGCTTTCGTAACGGGCGAAAAGGAGTGGCTTGAAGTTCAGGTGGTGAATATTGTTAAGTCGAACCCGGCATTAGATTATAACTTTGTGCTGGAATTGGAATTGGATTCGGAGCTGGATCCGGTTGTCGGTTATAATGAGGAAGCTCACCAGGAAAGATTACAGGTAACAGACCCGATATTAAAAATTCAGTTTGTGAATCCGGCCGAAACTGCCGGAGAGTGGGAACCGCTGGAATATCACCGGGTCAACAACTCAACCATTGAGAAGCTGCGACTTGAAGTAGAAGCTGATATCACGGAATCCCTGCAGTTACAAAACGAGCTTGGAAATATCGATCCTTCAAAACCATTTATGCCATTTGGTTCCCGTCCAAAGGTGGGATCAAAACTCGAGATTATATCAACAGAGATGAAAAATAAGCCAATCGCAGATATTAAAATCGGGATGATTTGGCTCAATGTGCCATCCAATTTTAGTGAACACTACGAGCTTTATTTGGAAGAGATTGAAAAGCAAAAAAATGAATATCTCTCCAATATCGCACTGCAGGGTAGCTATAACATCGTTAATTGGTATAAAGATGAACAGATTTTAAACAACGAATATGATCTGATCTACACCTTGGTTTCCAATATCGGTTTAAACGGAGATGCATCGGAGGTAAGTCCATCAAAAAGCGACACGATGAAGAGTGATTTTAAGGTGAGAATTGAATCGCCTTACAACTCAGGAACGGATGGATATGAACTATTTCAAGACCTCCCGCAGGTTACTTTAGATGTTTCAGATAACCCTATTAAGTCCACGAAAAGTGAAATCAACATGATTCTCACCAGTTCATTTTATCATGATCTTTATGCAGAACTTTATGTAAATACGATTATTGGTAAGAAAAACCCTGTAGATCTTCCGAATGAGCCATATACTCCGCTTCTTGATCAACTGACGCTCACATATATTGCACAGGAAACAGTTACTTTTTCAGAGGGAATTGAGAGTGAATCCTCGTCCGTAATGTTCCACCGGCATCCATTTGGAGCCAAAAAAGCAGATGATGCCACAAATTCATTAGTTCCAATCTACCAGTATAATGAACTCTATATAGGGATTGAAAATATCACACCGGGTGGCAATATCAGTTTGCTGTGCCAGGTAGCGGAAGGTAGTGAAAATCCAAATCACAGCAGTTTTGATGAGGGTGATATCGACTGGTGGGTACTTTCAGAAAATAAATGGGATAAAGTTGAGTCTTCTGAATTTGCCCGAAATAAAACCAATAATTTCTTGAGTTCGGGGATTGTGGAGCTACCTGTTTCCAAACAGGCTACCAAAGAGAATACACTTCTGGATGAAGGGATCCACTGGCTGAGGGTACGATTGAAAAAAGAGGAAGACGCTGTCAGCCGATTCATCAATGTTCAGGCTCAGGCAAGTGAAGCGATCTTCTTCGATCAGGAGAACTCAACTGATCATTTGAGTGACGGGCTTCTGCCCGAAACAATTGGACAGTTAGTAAATCCCAGAGCTAAAATAAAATCCGTGGCCCAACTCTATGCCAGTTTTGGCGGCGAACCTACAGAATCGGATGATTCATTTTACCGGCGCGTAAGCGAACGGCTGCGGCACAAAGCTCGGGCTGTTAACATTTGGGATTACGAACATCTTGTTCTGGAACAATTTCCATCCATTTACAAAGTAAAATGCCTGAATCATACCTGTTGGAATGGAACAACATTGAACCAGATGAGTCCGGGAGATGTAACGCTGGTTCTGATTCCAAAAATCACTAAAGGCAATACGGAATTTCGATTAAAACCAATGGTAAGTCAGGATTTCAAAGATCAGGTAAAAGAGTACGTGAGCCAAAAAAAACCCATGCATGCAAGAATTGAAACGGCTAACGCTATTTATGAACTGGTACGATTTGAGTTCAATGTCCGATTTCAAACCGGATTGGATTTTAATTTTTATCAAAGCAAAGTGAGTGAAGATCTTAAACGTCTTTTGGCTCCATGGGTATTTGAATCGGAAGCAGCCATTGAATTTGGCGGATCGTTTTCGGAATACCAGATTGTGAATTATCTGGAAAATCTTGGATACGTCGATTTCATCACAGATTTCAACATGTTTCACAAACCACTAAACAAAGATTTTATCAGAAAGACCATTATTGAGCCATCAAATCCTATGGCTATTCTGGTGCCAGTTGAAGAACACGAAATCAATCAAGCAGATAAGTGCTAAGTTTATGGAATCAGTAACCATACCCAAACATATCGAAACCCGGGACGCCCGGGATTATGAGTTTCTCCACAAAAAGGGATTGGAGCATATTGAGGCACTGAGCCGTAATCTCTGGACTGATTACAATAGTCATGATCCTGGCATAACCATGTTGGAGGCGCTCTGCTACGCCATCACTGATTTGGGGAATCGAATTCAACTGCCAATCCCGGATCTGCTGACCAAGACTAAGAATTCAAAAGGAGAGATTACCGGTAGTTTTCCAACAGCAAAACAGATTCTTACGACGAAACCCATTACAGAGACAGACTACCGGAAACTCTTTATTGACGTTGATGGTGTGAACAATGTATTTCTCCAGGTAAACACCGATCAATGGATCTATAAGCACTGCCTCAAGAAGGATGAGCCGAGTGAAGAAGATCCGCAGGGAAAACTGAGTTACAAAAAAGACCTCTCTCCCGATTACGAGCACCTCGATTCGTTTGCTTTGCAGGGGTTGTACGATATCTATTTTGAACCCGATCATGATATTAAAATCCTGGAAAAGGATAATGAAGAACGAAAGACAAAAATTGATGAGATAACGGCTGAGATTAAGCGTCTCTATCACGCCAACCGAAATATTTGTGAAGATCTTATTCGGGTGCGGGAAGTGAATTATCTGGACCTGTTGGTTTGTGGTGATATTGAGATTGAACGAACAGCAAATACTGCTGATGTGATGGCAGAAATCCTGTTCGGTATTCAGGACTATTTTTCTCCATCGGTTAAGAGATATTCCCTTGAGGAATTGCTGGAAGAAGACCTTTCTGTGGAATCGATATTCAATGGTCCCGTTCTTGAAAACGGGTTTATTACTGACGAGGAGCTCGAAAATGCAGCCATCAGGAGAGAGATCCATCTTTCGGATTTGGTCCAGATCATCAGTGAAACGGAGGGAGTGAAAAGCATTCAGAAATTAAAAATGGGCGCCTGCAACGGTAGTGAAATTCCGGATGAAGTTCGAGATAAAACAAAGCAGAAATGGACCATCTGTCTGCCGGAAGATTCGGTAATATTACCGCGTTTGTGTATCAAAGCAAGTGTGAGAAGTACCAATCTGTTCAAAGATGTCATTCCGATGCCAAAGGAATTCGATACGGTCCTTAATCAATTGAATACTCGGATCAGTGAACATCAGGAATCCCTCTCGCTGAGTTATGATGATATTCAACCTGGAAAAGGTCAATTTTTCGATACTGAGTACTACAGCACTATTCAAAATGATTTGCCTCAACTGTATGGAACCGGAGAGTATGGATTATCACCATCGCTGCCCCCTGAACATCACGCTAAAGCAAAACAATTAAAGAGTTACCTGCTCTTCTATGATCAGATTTTGGCGACCTATTTTGGTCATTTACGGAATATCGGAGACCTGCTCTCAGCCGATGTCGGACCAGAAAGTTATTTCTTTTCAGATGTGCAGGACGTGAAAGATTTTTCTGAACTGGTGAAAAACTTTGATTCCTATGAGATCGATGTAAAGCGAATCCTCTCTGACTACGATAAAGCCGATGCCCGGAAAAATGAGTTCCTGGATCATCTTTTGGCACGTTTTTCGGAAAATATGAATGACTATGCATTTGCTATGATGGAAGGTTTTGGTGAAGATTTGACTCGTGCAACCCTTTGGTATAAATCAACGCTGTTAAAAGAGTATCCGGAAATAAGTTCCAACAGATCCCGATCCTTCGATTATTTCGACGAAGACATTGATCCCTGGAATACGTTTGATGTAGCCGGGTTAAAACATCGGCTGGCGCGGCTTTTAGGTATCCGGGACTATTCACGCAGCGATCTTATTCCTAATAATTTTGAAATTTTTGAGGATGGTGGTGATTGGAAATGGAGAGTTTTAGACAAATCTGATCAACCCTTGTTTGAGGGACATAGATCATTTGAAGAGGAATCGGATGCGGAACAAGCCTTATGGTATGCAGTGTCACTTGCGTGGAATCCGGTAAATTATGACCTGCATCAAACGACAGGGGATAAATTTACCTTTCGGCTGCTTGACGAAAACAAAGAAATTGCAGCTATCTGTAAAAAGTTGTTCAATTCGGAAGAAGAAGCACTTGAGGCAGTCCAATCCATCTCGGAGTATATGTTTACCCGGGTAACAGACGAGAGATTCTTCCTGTTTGAGCACATCCTTTTCAGACCGGATCGTGATGATGAACATGCAGACGAAAAATTCATGCACATCTGTATGGACAGCGAATGCGAGCAGTGCAAGCCCTCCGACCCTTATTCCTTACGCCTCACGATTGTATTCCCGGGATGGACACACCGGTTTTCAAATCTCTACTTCCGGGAATATGCCGAAAAACTGATCCGACGAGAAATTCCGGCGCATGTGTTATGCAGGATTTGCTGGATTGGAAATACAATTGAGACTGAAGACGGTGAGACAAGCACAGAAGACGGACCGATGCAGAAGTTGCAGGATCTGTACAAAAAATGGCTGACTAAGAAAATGCAGAGTCCCGAAAATCAACAGGATAATGAGTTTTTGAAACCCTTGATAGATCTGATAAACGATCTGGATACGATCTATCCGCAAGGCAAGCTGTATGACTGCGATTCCGGTGATGCAGCAACTGAATCCTCAATTGTGTTGGGGAAATCAACAATTGGCGTAATAAAACAGGAAGACAATGGCGACGAATAATCTTTTAACTCAACCGACCCCACACTACCACAAGTTTGTTGATAACCAGGTTCTGACAGACGATCACCTCAATTCGGTACTGGATTATCTGAATCATCAGGATCGATTATCACGAATGCTGTTGCATGGCGTTGGTGTTGTCTGCGGACTGAAACTGTCTTTCGATGAATCCAATACAAACATTCATCTGTCCGACGGGGTTGCCGTAACAACAGCCGGTGACCTGTTGAAACCGGTGGCACAAAAATATATCGGGTTCAAAAATTTTAGTGACGCCAATGTCAAGTACTCCTTTTTTACGGACAGCGAAGGAGCCACCATGGATCTTTGGGAGCTGGAAACGGATGCGTCGCCATCAGATGTAAAACCACTCAGCCAATTTGAATCCACCACAGATATCGATTTTAAGAAAGTTGTGGCTCTGCTTTATCTTGAAGATTATATCGGGGAAGAGGAAGATTGCTCACCCGTGAATTGCGATACCCAGGGACGGCCGGTGGTTAATCAGTTGAGGGTGTTATTGGTCTCACCCAAGAATGCCCGGAAGATAGCTGAACTGGATTCCATTTTTTCAAACCTGTTGCAAAGTGGTAGTGATCCTTTTGTAAATGAATTGGCCAAAGTGTATGTGCCGCGTGTGATGCTGAATGAAGCGAATACTCAAAGTTTCGATCAGTTCAAAAAAGCGTATGACATTTCCTTCAATACCCTGGCCGGTCAAATTAGTAAATTGGGCTCCATATCCATCTTTGAAGGTTCGTTTAACGAGGCGGGTATCGACCCGACGAGTGAGTTGCACAGTGTAGTGAGTTCGGCTCTGAACTTTCAGTATGTGTATGATTATTATAATGATCTTTCCGGCGCATATAATGAGCTGAGAGATTTGCTAAAAAAGAACTATGCCATCTGCTGTCCGGATCCAGAGGCATTCCCAAAACATGTGTTGCTGGGTACTCTGAATAAATCCGAAGAGATCTGGCGCCATCCATATTACCCGTCTCCAACCCATGTGGAATCTGCTGTTGGAATGATGAACAGAGTGTTCAAGCGGTTGCTTAACATGATTAAAAGTTTTCGGGCAGCCGATAAGAATGAGATTCGAATCACACCTTCAAGGGATGATGATTATATCTTGGGTAAGAGAGCAGTTCCGTTTTATTATGACCTTGAGGAAGCAGAAAGTGCCTCGAAATTTCTGGAAAAATGGAAGGAGGAGGATGTTGAGTTGGTTCCGAATTATTATGGTTTCAACTATCCCGGCGGTGGTTTTAATCCATTGAATGTACATCTGGATGATCATGATTTTTACCGAATAGAGGGACATACCGGCAAGCATATTTCGGATGCTCATAAAAGGATCAAGGAGATTCAAAAAAACAAATCATTGCCATTTGATATCCAGCAAGTAGCCATTGGCGACTACCCGGATGAGTCCACTATCGATTATGATAAATACCGTGTTTATTTTGAGGATTTACAAGTGATTTTACAGGCATGGAATGAAGAGCGGCAATGCCTGATGAAAATGGCCAGTGATTTTTTAACAAAATTCAGCACAAAAGTACCCGGAAGTCATATAGCATATGAAATTGCAGAAGTGGACACAAATAACAATTCTGATTTTATTGGTAGGATTATCCCGTCAAAGGAAAAGTACTACCCACTTGCGTATGCAACAGGAAAAACCCAAAAAGCCAAGGAAAATCAAGTGATGAAAAGTATCTCATCAGAGAAAGATACTCTTGGTTTTGCCATGAAAGATGCTGTAAAAATCACTGACAACAGGAACGATATTTGGGTAAAAACAAATAATTCAGTTTCAAATATTATCACCAATTGGGATCCGGATATTATTGAAGCAACAATAAACATACCCGGTCAATTGGTCGGTTATCTGAAGGAAACGGAGGATTACAAACTCACGGATATTGAAGATTTTACGGAAGAAAATCTGGGAAAATACGTGGAATCTCTCAAGGCACAATGCCGAAAAACAACAGAATCTAAGAAAAAATTACAGATTATCATCAATAAAGAGAGAAGTGTTCTGAAGTCGAAGGATTGGACAGAGAACTACCTGTATGTTTTGAATCGTATTTCCTCTTCTTGCTGCATTATAGAAAAAGTTAAAGTGTTGTATGATAAAATCATTGAACGTAAAAAAGAGGTTTTAGACAAGTTTGTACTCGATAATTTTATCCAGGACCATCCCGGCGCTGAGCATAAAGCCGGCGTAGAACGTGGCGGAACGTTTGTATTACTCTACTATTCTAAAAGCAGGAGGCAATCCAAATCAGCAGAAACCAATAACAGGCGTTTGTCTCTGATGATGACCCGGGAATTATCCGGACAGCCAGCGGTTGAAGACACTTCAAGATGGGGATTCGGTGGGATGACGCATACTCCGGGTGCCATTAATGAGACAGATGTGTTGCGTCGAGCTGCGGATGAGGGTATCAGTAATTTGGGAGAAATTCGTGGGAGAACAAGTATCCCAGCCAAAGAAAATATCCCACATGGTACCGTAATTGGCGACCTGTGCCTGCCTTACATTTGTTGTTCTGGAACGCCATCAACGAGTTTTTTTTTCCCGGAACAGCTGGCCACACTGCGCATTCCGGTAGATCACGTTTGTGCGGATGAAAACGGAAATACCGATCCTATAACCTTGAGTGTAACGCCGGCCGGAGGAACCATAAGGGCATTCATCCAGAAACGAGAACTCCCCAACGTAATTATTGAAAATGAAAATGGTTCGTTCTTTGATCCTAACCAGGTTTCTTCAGATAATTTTGGGACTGCAATACGGTTTGAAGTGAATGGCCAGCCCGTGGAACCGATACTTGAAATCAACCGAAAACCGAATCCAAGATTTACGGTCAACGATCGTATTGCTTTTAAAGAAAGAAATACAATTGCTGTTGTAACCTTCCAGAATAGTTCAGAACCATTTGGTGAACTGAAATTTGAGTGGGACTTTAATGGTGATGTAGTGAAGAATGAAAATGCCCTCGAATTTACGCATCCATTCAAAGTACAACCCGGCGAGAATTTCGATTTTGACGTAAAACTGACGGCGTTCAACGGATCTTGCCAGGAAACATTTACAGACGGTGTAAATATCGATGTTCCGGAATTGGATATTCCCGATGATCCAAATGATCCGGATAATCCTGACCAACCTGACGATCCCGATCAGCCCGATAACCCGGATGAACCCGAGAGAAATTGTGTTGAGATCAGCAGAAGGGCGATAAAGGCTTCTTTTAACATCATCGAAAGAGAGGCAAGGGAACACAGGCGTGAAATTGACAGGGAGTTCTTAAATTTTTATTTACAGCAAATTAAGCCGGTTTATGTACTGATCCTTGAAGATCCCCAGTCGGCATTAGATGGCCAAATCGATAACCGTATTATACCAGTTATTCAGGAAGCACAGAAGATGGCTGTCGAATTGATTCAAAATCAGCAATCTGAAATTCAACAGGAATTTCTATTGAAGATTTACTATGAAATGGCACTGCTCTATTTCTACGTGAATTCTTGCAGAGATTCCAGTATTGACAGTGATATCGCTAAACATAGCAGACAGATAAATTGGCTTACAGTCACTGAAATGTCTGTAGAGCGTTTTGGTGAAGCTTTGAAGATACTGCTTGAGGTCGACAAAATTCACAGCAAATTTGATGCGGTTCAAGATCGAATGGGCTCCAGGTTTGAGCCTGAGATGAGCGGTTTTATCGAGAAAATCATAAGCATATTAAAACGATTTATTGCTAACCGATAGACAACATATTATCCAAAAAGTTAAGGCAGAAATCGCGGTGTCCTCAGATGAGAGCCATCGTGAAAAATCGGAGCAAGTAAAAAAAGCTGTTGAGGATGCAATCCGGAATCTTGAACCGGTTTTGGATGAGATCTCGTGTGAATCGCTTATAAGAATTGATTCATTGTCTGTAGAGTTCACACTCTCAAGTGTTGATTATGATCAACTTGGAAAAAAGATTGAGAGCGAAATTAAAGAAAAAATCCACGAATCTCTCAAAGATCAGTCAGGTAATACATACCCAACCTTTAAGGTGAATTCTGAGAATATTTCAGCAGATAAAGGCTATCGTGAAATTCTTTCTATCTTTTTGAAGACAGGCCGTTTGCCTTGGTGGGCTGATGAGAGAGCATTGGATGAGGCTGAGCAATGGTTGATGAATCTGTCTTCAGATGAGTGGCAAACATTCATAAAACCACTTGGACAAGATCCTGAAGTGATAGCCCGGTTGATTCGACAGCTTTCGCCATCCGTTGTTCAGGAAGTGGTTCGGAAAACAGTAGATATGCAATCTGGTGGTGAGCAGTTGATAAAACTTCAAAACGAGATTCTGCAATTCATGCAAAGCCTGAACGAGTCTGAAGCAGTATATCAAGAGTCGAGAAGAGATCTGTTTTCCAGAATGTTGATAGGCAGTCTGGCCGGCCTTCATCCAGATAAATTGTCAGATGACTTGTTGATTTCAGTTTTAAATAGAATGCGTAAAACAGATGGTGCCCGAACAGATTCTCAACAGCTTCTAAATAAATTTCGTCAGTGGTTTAAGAGATCTGAACAACCGGAAGCTGAATTTTGGATATATAGGCTGGGCAATTTATCAGATAAACAGACGGTACTTGGTGAAGAGTTAGAACTAACACAACAAAGCGCAGATTCAAAGAGTGATTCTTTTGCTTCAGACAAACCCGAAGAAAAAGAAGGGGTGATGGCGAAAAATGCAGGTGTTGTGATACTTCACCCATTTTTAGAATCACTTTTCAAAAATCTTGGATATGTTGAGAATGGTGAATTTCTAAATGAAGCTGCACGTGAACGAGGAGTCTGTCTGGTTCACTATATAGCTACGGGTCAAGAGGAATTCCCTGAATATGAGCTGCCCCTCCCCAAATTTTTATGTGCCTGGCCGCCGGATGTGCCAGTCAATCGATATTTGTCACTAACCGAGTCTGAAAAAGAGGAGTGTAACTCGGTGCTATTAAGTTGTATCCAACATTGGGATGCGATAAAAAGAACCTCAATTGATGGGTTAAGGGAAAACTTCCTTCATCGTGATGGAGTTTTAAAACGGGATGAATTTGGATGGTCACTCTATATTGAAGAAAAAACGATTGACCTCATGTTGGACAAACTGCCGTGGAATCTGTCGATCATAAAATTGAATTGGATGGATGAAATGTTAACCGTTCACAGGTATTGAGAATGTATTATCAGGAACTCATATCGTCATTTCAGAGGTTTATTCATCATCGACTGGAACACTATTTCCAGAAAAGAGAAGATTTGCCATCCGCCGAAAATTTCCGGATAAAAAAAGAGGATGGGCATCCATTTTACGATTTTGTTGAATCCAGTAAACTGAGCAGTGAGGAACAATTAATTCTCTGCCTGGCATTAGTTCCTCATCTGTCACCCGAACTGTATACCAATTTGATTCAATATTTTTTGCCGCAAGGCGGTGATTTGCCCGTATTTGGAGCGGCCAAAGGGAAAAACCATAGAGGAGTCATTCCCACCGGAGAAACAGCGCAGTTCGTACTGGCGGGAACCGACACTGAAGCCCGCTTGCATGTTGCCGGGCTTTTGAAGGAATCGCTGTTGATACAAAAAGGGGTGTTAGCGCTGGAAGCAGTACCTGCTGGGGAGCCGACAATGAGCGGAAAGCTTACCATTGCTAACGAATATGTAGATCTGTTTTTAATCGGTAAAATGTCCACCCCCGATTTCGGACCGGACTTCCCTGCTCAAAAAATTGAGACCAAGCGAGAGTGGAGTGATCTGGTACTATCGGATGATGTAGAACAGCAGATTGAAGAACTGCAACTATGGATGCAGCATAACGACCGGCTCTTTAACGATTGGGAGATGTTCAAAAAGCTGAAGCCCGGCTACCGGGTGCTATTTTACGGTCCGTCGGGTACCGGAAAAACCCTCACGGCAACATTGCTGGGCAAATACACCGGCCGGCAGGTCTTTCGGGTTGATTTGTCCACTATCGTGTCTAAATATATCGGTGAAACCGAAAAGAACCTTGAAAAGCTTTTCTCCAAAGCGGCCAGCAAAGACTGGATTCTGTTCTTTGATGAGGCCGACGCTCTTTTTGGCAAGCGCACCGAGGTCAACGATTCGCACGACCGATACGCCAACCAGGAGGTGAGTTACCTGCTTCAGCGGGTAGAAAATTTCGGGGGGCTGGTCATCCTGTCCACCAACTATAAATCCAATATTGATGATGCATTTCTGCGGCGCTTCAATGCCATCATCAAATTTCCGTTCCCGGATGCCAAATTGCGCAGGCGTATTTGGGAGACATCCTTCCCTGAAAAAGCCAAACTGGAAAAAAAGTTGGACATCACTGAAATAGCGGCCCGTTATAAATTGACAGGCGGCAGCATCATCAACGTGGTGCACCAAGCATCGCTCAAAGCTATCAGTAAAAAGGCCAAAACCATCACCCTGCAAAGCGTTCTGCACGGCATCAAGCGCGAAGTAGAAAAAGAAGGCAAGGTGTTTGATGGCCTGCCCGAGCAAAGAATATCAAAAAATGGACAAAATTGAGGTAGCTTATGAAAACGGCAGCATTAAAATCGCAGGATTCTACCCATTCTTCTCATCCATTTTTGAATGGGACTGATACCCCTTTCTTTGGGCCGCAAACCATTCAGCCAAAGCTAAAAATCGGTCAACCCAATGATAAATACGAACAGCAGGCCGACCGGGTGGCCGATGCGGTGATGCAGCATGATTCACCGATACAGATGCAGGCCATGGAAGAGGAGGAAGAGCTGCAAATGCAGCCCTTGGAGGAAGAAGAGGAACTGCAGATGAAGAATCACGCGGCTGACATCCAGCAAAAATGCGAGGGCTGCGAGCATGAAGAGCAGCTACAGAAAAGTGCTGAGGTTAAGGCTCCAGGTTCAGGTGAATCTTTTGCCACTCGCGAATTAAGCAGTCAGTTAACATCTTTTGCCGGTAGCGGGAGCTCATTAGCCGAGCAGGTTCAGTCAGAGATGCAAAATAAGATGGGTGCGGACTTCAGTGGGGTGAATATCCACACGGATTCCCAAGCGGTACAGTTGAACCGGCAATTGGGAGCCAAGGCCTTTACGCACGGCCGGGATATCTATTTTAATAAAGGTCGGTATAATCCGGCCTCAAGCAGCGGGAAGCATTTGTTGGCACATGAGTTGACGCATGTGGTGCAGCAGCGGGGTGAAGGCATTAAAGTTCAAAGAGCTTGTTCAAATGATTCTTGGCAGTATGAATATGATGGATGCAGTCTGCCACCGACGGTAGCAAACATAATAGGCGCTGAACATAAGGATAACCCCGCAGGTGGTACTGATACCCAATTTGCACTCCCTGATGGTTCCAAGGATCGCCCTTGTGATCGTCATGATGAATGTTATCAGACGTGTCATCGGGATCCTGCTGCTCGACTAATGTGCGATTGGAGGATGTATTCGGACATGTTGAATGTGTGTAAAAATTCTCGAGAAAGCGAAGATGTAAAAAAGGAATGCCGAAAATATGCCTGGATTTATTTTAATGGTTTAATGGATTTTGCTACCACAGCATTTATAGAACGACAGCAACAAGTTTGCGCATGTGTAGGAGGAGGATTTCCTACGGAAGTTTATTTACCCGGATTTCAATTCCCATTAGGCGTTACCATACCTATTGGTGAAAATGCAATGATAAATGCAGGGGGTGGGACGTTCCGCCCGCCTGAAATTTCGGGTGGGGAAGCCTCTTTAGCGGCCGGCGGACAATTTATATGGCGTTTCTAAATAAAAAGGTATGTGATGAAAACACAAGCAAGTAATACTAAAACGGCAAAGAGTTCTGAACACCATTTTAATGCTAATAGGGGAGAGAAGGAATTTTTTAAGTCTATTACACCAGTAAAAAACTTGTTTTTCGGCCCGGATACAATTCAACCCAAGCTAAAAATCGGACAGCCCAACGATACGTACGAGCAGCAGGCCGACCGCGTGGCCTATGCCGTAATGCGTATGCCAGACCCGGGAGTGCAGCGGCAGCCATTGGAAGAGGAGGAAGAAGAAATTCAAATGAAGGAACGGGAACACGGCATCCAATTAAAATGCGCGGAGTGTGAACACGAAGAGAAACTGCAAACGAAGTCAAATACCAACGCTGCAAGTAGCAGATATGCAAGTCCTGGAATAAGCAGTCAGCTGCAATCTGAAAAAGGAAGCGGCAGCCGTCTGCCTAGAGCGGTCCAATCCGAAATGGGAAATAAGATCGGCGCCGACTTTAGCGGGGTGAAAATTCACAGCGATTCTAATGCAGTGCAAATGAACAAGGAGTTAGAGGCAAAAGCCTTTACCTACGGAGCGGATATTTATTTTAATGAAGGGCATTATAATCCGGCATCAAATATAGGAAAATATTTATTGGCCCATGAGCTTGCCCATGTGGTGCAGCAACGAACTGCAAATACATATTCCATTCAGCGTCAGCCATTAACCGCAACCCAATTGAATGAACTTTGTTATCTGCAAGGGATTAGCCCTTCACCTGATGCAAGCGAACCGGAGTTTCATCCTACTTATGAATCGTGGATTAGTTCTTTTCACGGCTTGCGCACTTTTCAATCGGATGATACGGTTCGAGGTGGAATTGAAGGCCAGCACTTTACGGTCTTAGGAAGCCAGGCAGCCCGCCGATTCGGAGAAGAAGCACAATCCGAAGGGCAAGAAAATGATGATGAACAGACAGCCCCAGTTCCGAATTATAGGGGCCGGTTGCACCAGGGTGAGCAATTTATAGATCATCCCACCAATCGTTGGGTACAAAATTGTTTGCCTGCAATTCTCCGGGCTACAGCTTTTGGGTTACCGGCAGATTGTGCCGACATAGCAGTTATTCTCAGGCATGTTTGGCTGTCGGCACATAATCGATCAGAGCGTTACAATGGATGGAATGTAGGGGATCGAGCAGGAGACGCCAATGAATCCCGGGCGCTTCATTTAACCCGGGAGGTTGGTTCTTATAATGCCGAGCAAATGGTTAATCCATACAGCAACAGCCGCGGTAATCCTATTCAGGCATTTGCACAACTCCAGTTGTTATTACACCCGGGTGATATTCTTGTTTGGGATCACAGAAGAATAACCAGTTCAGAAGGCAGGGTGCGTACCCGAAGAACGGGGGGACATGTACAGACTATTTCTCACATAGCTCGCGAGGATAACGGCTCTATTCGTTTAATACAGGTTCTTCAGGGAAACCAACCCATATTCAGAGATAGCGCTACCGAGATCGCAAATACATTGGTTCCAGATGTAGAACATCGCGAACAAGAACAGCAGTTGAATGAGCAAGAGCAGACAGCTATACAAGATGAGCGTACGCAGCAGCAGAATCGCTATGGCCGGTTAACCCGAATGATTAACAGAGACAGGACAAATGCGATCAATACCATGCGTAATGCACCCGGGCGACGTATTGAGGTTAGCAGTGCAAGAGGTGCTGATATGGTAGATCCTACTGATTCAGAACAATCAATTTGGGGACGATGGGATGACAGAGGTGAAGGAGAATACACGCTTTTAGTGGCGGCAGGGCCTCCGCGTTCAGCTTCACGGCCGGGCCCGGCCAACAGGCGTCTGGGACGTAGAATTCTTGACTGGAACCGCAGGTTGTCCGGAGCAGGCAGCAGAACATATACCGGAAACCTGGAAGCGATGCTGCAGGAAACGCGAAGTTTACTTGAAAGAGATCAAACCCTGCCCAAAAATCAGGTTTCTGAGTCCGATCTTCAAACCATGGCAATCACAGCAGGGAATAGGTTTCGAAGAATTAATATTCGAAGAAGGTCGTTGGAATCTATTGACACAACTGAAAGAGATGAATACTTGCAAAAGGTGGCTGGCCAACTCAGAATTATTGAGTATTTAGGAAATAACGGTAACAGTGAATTTGTTCAGCCGAGGTTTAATCATTTTGCACAACACTTTGTAGCAGCCGCAGCACCGGGATCTACAACAGAAGAATTGCGAAGTTATGTAACTGGACCGCAGGGCCCCGGACAATTTATTGCGATTTTTGAAAATGAAATAGAAATTTTTCGAGAGGCTTTAGGCCAGGCAGCCGATTTTAGTTCTGCAGAACAGCTTGCAGAAAGCAATGGCAGAATATTATGGCAGCATGCTGTACAGCGGGCCAGCAATGCCGATGCCAATACGGATGATCGCCCGATATACTGGACGCGTCTGCGGATGATCCAGGAAATTCGCTATTTCAATTCTTCTTTTGATATTACAACTGAACAGCGAAATGAACTTGTTGAGATGTTTGAACGGAATTCAAGGGGTCAGGAAACTGCACGGCTCTCAAGATATCCCCATGAAAAAAAGGTCGTAATAAGTGGTTTCGATCCGTTTAATTTGCATTCAAATCTTCAAGAATATAACCAATCGGGTGCGGCCGTACTTGCATTGGATGGATCTACTGTGCGCAACGGTGATATTTCTGCTCAGGTTGAGGGCGTCATTTTCCCAGTACGTTTTAGGGATTTTAATGAAGGGCGTATCGAAAATTTTTTCGGGAGATATCTGATTGGCGATCCTTCGGCAGACATGATAATGACAATTAGCAGAGGGGGCAGTAGAAATTTTGAGGTAGAACGCTATGCAGGCCGCAGAAGATCATCAGATTACCAGGATAATGAAGCTTTATATGGTGGCGGAACGGTGCAAAGCCCCGAAATACCCCAGAATATGGGGCTTGGCGACGAATTTTTGGAAACCTCTTTGCCTCAGGAAAGTATGTCTGCGTTACCGGGCGTAGTATATGATGAGTCCAGAACACCCGATAGTGAACAGGCTGCGGCTGTTGAGGGCTCCGGCGGCGGTTATCTTTCCAATGAAATATTTTATCGCGTGCGCAGATTGTCGTTACATACCATGGGTACAGATCATACTATAAATGTAGGGCACTTGCACACGCCCTACAGAGGCATGTCCCGCGATCAAATGATACGTAAAATAAGAGATATCATTAGGGCCTCGCTGCCTCATATTTAAACTATGATGTCTCATTTATAAAGCGGCACCACCATGAAACAAAACATCCATTATATCATTATTAGTATTGTGGCTGTTGTCTTTGCTTATCTGGGATATGATTTACTAAAGCCGTATCTGTATCCCTTCGAAAGTATTTTCAGCAGACCACTACACAGATTGGCGGCAATTTAGAAACCATTAAGTCAAAGGGGGGGCTGTTTATCGGAGCAGAGAAGATTCAGGATCTCACTGAGCAATCTCAAATTGTGGCGCTGAACCTCAAAACCTGTTGTACCCTCACCGATAAAAAAATATTATCGTCCGAGGAGTTTTTGGTTTGTAAGTCCAGCGCCGAGCAGTATCAGCAAAAGATAAAGGGTATCGCTGCTAATATTGAGCAGGCAGAAACCGCAAAAAAGCAAGGTAATACCGAGGTAGTATCTGAAAAAGTAGAACAGGCAAGCGTCTTAATTAATCAGTCTAAAATTAATGTAAGAGAAATTGATAATAAAGTAACACCTACCCGAAATATCAATATTAAGCCCCCTCTAAAACCGGAAAAGAGTTTGCTAAATAACACTATAAAACCATCAGAAAAAGTTGAACCTGATAACTCCATTTTAGGGGCTCAAAAAACTGGCACGGGCATAGTATCAAAGGAAGAGAAAATTTCAGATAATAATAGGCTAACGCCTTTACGCGATTCTAAAAAAATAGCGCCTCAATACCTGGAAAATACTAGGCGTAGTATAATCTCAAACACTTCGGGAGAAACCGAATCCAATAATACCATTTCAGAGGCACAAAAAATTGGCTTGGGCATATCACTTACTGGGGAAATTTCAGAGAACGGTGATAATGATTATTTCGTGTTTTCTCATACGGGTGACAAGCTGGATAAAATTGATATTCAGATCGAAAATTTGTCAACAACGTTTCGGCCAGCACTCAGTATTTATAATCAGAAGAAATCGCGCATATTTGATGATACCGAAACAACGCGAAGCGCTAATTTAGGTACGCAAATTACAGTGAAGCCGAATAGCGATTATTATATTCAAGTGGCCGGCATTAGCGGTTCGAAGCGTCCCTACCGGGTAGTGATTTCTAAACCAAAGCAAAGTTATGACCGGTATGAAAGTAACATAGAATACTAAAACCCTGGAAATATTATGCCTAAAATAACCGATATACCACCGAAAAACGTAGCCCAAGAACTACAGGCGCTTAGAGCAGATCTGCGAGCTAAAATTCCGCCCAAACACCTTGACCATAATATTTTAATTGCCACCTGGAACATCCGGGCGTTTGGCAATTTGACGGAAAAATGGATAACAGAAGAAGACGATAGCCCTAAACGCAATTTACATGCGCTGCGGTGTATTACAGAGATTGTTTCACAGTTTGATGTTATAGCACTGCAGGAGGTGCGCGGAAATTTAAAGTGCCTCCGGCATATGCTTAAATTACTCGGTTCCAACTGGAGTTTTATTCTGACTGACGTGACAAAAGGCGACCAGGGAAACGATGAGCGCATGGCGTTCCTGTTTGACACCAGAAAAGTGAGTCTTTCGGGCCTTGCGTGCGAATTAGTCGTCCCGGAGAGTGATGATATAGAATCAAATGCTTTCAACAAGCAATTTGCAAGAACGCCGTACGCCGTAGCCTTTCAGTCAGCCGGGCATACGTTTATTCTGGTTACCCTGCATGTTCTTTACGGGAAAAGTCCTGAAGAACGGGTGCCCGAACTAAAAGCTATAGCCGAATGGCTTGATGATTGGGCAAGGGACGCGAATGCCTGGGATCACAATCTTATTGCGCTCGGGGATTTCAATATCGACCGAATGGATGATCCCCTTTACAAAGCCTTTACTTCCACCGGCCTGCATACCCCGGCGGATTTAAATGCCATTCCCCGCACCATTTTTGCAAGGCCGGAGGACCCTGAAACTGCAAAATTTTACGATCAAATTGCATGGTTTACCGATGGGGAAGGCGAGCCAAGATTGTCTATGCGGTATTCGTCAGGCGGAAGCTATGATTTTACGGACATTGTTATGAAATCTCTCAGCAAGCAAAAGCTGTCCTGGAGAATGTCTGATCATTACCCTCTTTGGGTAGAATTTTTAGTGTGAACTCAATTGTCGGTAAATCCGCCATGAATTATTATTTATAATGAACTCATTAAAAAATTTCACTAATGGGATATACATAAACTAAATACAGGTAGAAAAATGCCAGGGATATCACCAGAATAATCACCCCGAGAACAGGTGAGGAGATCTTTATTCCTTTTGCAGAGGCTTCAAACTCGGTAATGCTCTCCGGCACGGCATCTTCCCCTGCCTGTTCCTTTCGTATCGATTTATAAAACTGTATGCCCGAAAAAACGATCCCCGAAAAAACCAGCAGCAGTACCGACCAAAAGATGAGCTTCGAAGAAAAAAGCTGCCACGCAAAAACCTTCTTCCGGTGCTGGAATCCCGATACCCGGTACTCATAATAAGCGTACATCGATTCCAGGTAAATAGCCCGGGTAGAGTCGTTAAATAGCTGTTGCTGAGCAGCTGTCGGTGGTGTAAGAATGGAATCGGGAAAAGCGGGGCCTTCTTTCTGTATCTCCTTCTTCATCTCATCCAGGATATCCTTAACCGTTTTATCTTGCGCGGTAACGCTGTCGCTTGTAGAATCTGCCTGGGCAAAAACCGTCGGGGAAAGGTAACTCAGCAACAGTATGGATTGGATGATTATAACCATAGTTTGCTTTGCATATCTCATAATGAATGGCACCATTTTTAAGGTAGTTAAGAACTGAGCCGCAATAGTTTTTCCAGAAACGTGTAGCGCAGGTTTACCTGTTCGTACAGCGTGGAACTGTTCTCTTGCTCAAAAACCTTATAATTCTGGAATGATTCTTCATCGGCCAACTGCGATTCAATCCTGTTTAACAACTGGCTGCCAAGGTATCCAATCCAGGCATTCAGGCTAAGCAGCCAGTTTTCGTCAACCTCGGTTGTTGTGGAAGCAAAAAGGCCCGGCGGGTCGGCAGGCTGCGAGGAACCCGGAACTTCGATAAACATCTTCTGTACCATGGTGGTGTCTCCGGTTACAGGGTCAACCCTGTACTCAAGCTTATCTGAAATAATGCCGCGCACCGAGCCATCTGCATAGTGAATTTCTATGATTCCATCTTTTGTCACGGTCCGTTTTACTTCTTTAAATTTGTCAGGCAGCGTATCGGCAGGAGCAATAACTTCAAGTTTTTGCGGAAGTGGCTTCACGATTACTTCGGGGCGTACCACGGTTAAAATTGATGAAGAGAACGTAAATTTAACGGGCACATAAAACTCAAACATTAACTGATTTTGATTGGCACTTAAAACCTGAACCCTCAACTGATCTACGACCACATTCCCTTTAGTGATGGTAAAGTTGGCACTTCCTGTTCCTTTGCCGCGCGAATAAACGGGCGAACCGCTGGCCGCGTAATTCGGCGTGAGTTTGCCTGAAGTTATGGGCCGGATAAAGATCCGCACCCCGCTCGCATCCTTTATTGCATAGTCAAAATTAACGGATACTTTTTGATTCAGGTTAAGAAGGGAAGATGAGACGGGTGAGATTTCTAATTTTGAAATGGATTGCGCAGAGGCTGGTATGTACGATATAATCAGTAGAATGAAAGTTTAGATAAGTATCTTCATAATTGATTCCCCAACTTTCTTAGGAGATTTGTTATAGCTGAATTATGGGTAAAAATATCCTCAATCTCACTACCCAACTTTACTACCGAACATTACTCTTGAATTTCTGACATCCGGCGAATTACAGATACTATTAGAGAAGGAAGAAAGAATTACTCGTCTTTCGCGATAGATGAAATTGCTCGTAATAAAAGGCGTTCGGTAAAGCCGCAGACGAATGCAATCACAAAATAGGTTGTGCCGCTGGTGGGCTGAAGCTCAAGTGCCGGAAGAATCAACTCAAAAAGTTCCGATTCCAGGAAAAAGAAAAATGCAATGGCGGCGGCACCACCCGTAAAGACGCGAACCGTCGTGAAAAAGTGTGAGCTTATCAGCTCCGGATTTTTAAGATTACCCGAGGTGTTCTTAACCCTGAAAAGAGAGCTTATTGCTGCACCAAACAGGCCGAAAAGCATCACGCCGGTCATGGTCGGCAGGGTCTGGACAAGACGAACCCCACCGGGAAAAGAGATGAGCGGCACGGGAAACGTATAGGTGATGTATGCGATGTATGCAAAAATGAACCCAACAGTTAAGGTTAACAAGATCAAAAGCGTGTTGATGACAGACCTGGTGAGCCGATTCTTATAATAGTTATTGCTAAAATGTTCATCCCGGATTTCGGCGGCAAGATAAAGGGCCGAGGTATTGAGATTTTGGTCCGGCTGATCTGATTTGCCAAGCAGCCGCCAGACAGCCTCTTGACGCCACTCGTTCAGGTTAGTCGCCTCCTGCCGTATGCGCTTTGCAAGATCATTGAGCTGGATTTGGTCCATCCCGAAAATTGAGAGCCGTACAGACGCATGCAGGCTTTTCCACGCTGGATCCAGTTTACCTCGCTTCATTTGCTCGTGTGCCATATTAATGAGCGCCCCGGCTTGCTCGCCCCAGGCAGGAATGCTTCCGTCTTCCAGTGTATTTTCGCGGATTCTGTATTCCAGAACGGCACTATGAGCTCTCAGATCTCCTTCAAGGCGTTCAAAAGCTTCTCGGTTAGACCAGTGTTCTGAAGGTTTCTGATAATCGTACCTCAGGGTGATTTTACCGCTGTCGGAATCGTAAAATTCTGAAGGAAATCCGGCTGATCGGATCAGTTTTTTTTCTGACTCAAGGGCGAGGCATTTAATGGCCTCAACAGGAGAAACCCACTTGACGCGTCTGTTTTCTGATGATGGGAACTGGCGGGTATTGGCCCGCACGCGAAGGTGCCAGAAAATAGCGTATTCGGGCGGATCAAGGTCGGGATAGAACAGCGTATCGGCGGAAACCGGATCTTTGACTTCCGCTCCTACCAGCAGGGCAATTTCCTCAAAAGGGTCGGTTTTGGTAAGGCTGTAGGGATCTTGTTCAACAACGGGAAGTTTCCACTGTTTACCGCCATTACCGTCAGCTATGATGACAATCCGCCGATGCCCCGATACATTTTTCCAGACGATTCCACCTGTCAGGTGAGAAGGTGATCTACTCATTCCGTTTCATGGATATATTTTCTCGAAACCCAGCCTCGTAGCTTTACTTCCACATTATACCATCCGTTTTGCTCTTTCAAAATAGAAACTTTGGTGTTTTTCGACAGTGGTTTGGCTATGGTTCCTGTTGATGCTGAAGGTCCCGAACGTATATTTAGTGCCGAGACGGTCACAACGCCGGGTTTTGAATCAACTTCGTCCTCATTCTGATCTTTTCTGTTTGAGTGCAGAAGCCGGTTTCTGAGTTTATCAAGCGGAAATGCCGGCCCGGGGTCAGACTTCCGTCCCGGTGATATCTCTTCATGGCCCAGGATATGGTTAATGTCGTAAGTGGCCATAATTTGCTGACAAAGGTCATATGTAGCCGTAATCTGTTTTTCGGTATACACGTGCCACCAGGACTCATGATCTTCATTTCGGTGAACAGCCCGAAGGACATCATCCTCACCGTACTTTTTCCCGAACCACGAGCGCCAGACAGTCCCTGTTTTTTCGAGTCGTCCGGCATTTACAATCTCAATTCCGATAGAGCAGTGGTTCAGGTCAGTTCGGTCGAGCCATGCACAATCCCCGGCATGCCAGCCAACCATGTTAAAGGGAATAAGTTGTGTAATGGCTCCATCCAGATCGATCACAACATGAGCCGAGGCTTTTACAGACGGATCCTTAAATGTATTTACAGCAGAGGAGACCGACGGACCGGCTGTGTAGTGAATTACGATTGTGTCCGGCAGCCCCTGCTTAAACGTGCCACTGGTTTTGTCAACCTTGTCAAAGGTTGCGTTATCTGAATCAATCTTGTGTTTTGAAATTCTCATGATATCCTCCGGATTTATGTTTTAGTTTGAAATGTTGCACCTTCCCTCTAAACGGAATGTAATCCATTTGGGAAAACTAATCTAAGGGTCTTTGAAACTCCGGATCGAATATGCATGAATTGTTTTGATGAACTTTTTCATGAATAGGAAAAAATTCTGGTTACCTTTACAGTTTGAAAAATTGGGATAAAAATCTATTGATAACTCATGCTGTTTATATTTTCTGAACTTATACAACCATTGATCTCCTGGATTACCATAAACACCACGTTTTTGGCGGCAATGACCCAGGCGGAACTGGTCGACTCAATTGTGAATATCCTGCCGGAATCGCTGCAGGGAGAATATACGGTGCCCGCAGTTGGGCTACTTATTGTTTTTTTAGTATCGGCCGTTGTTCACCTGATGATACGATTCTGGATTATCCGCCTGCTCCATAAACTGGATGAAAAAACGGCCTCAGAATGGTATGCTGTTATCCTTAAACATAATTTGCCACAGCGGGCACTTTTTATAGTACCGCTGGTGATCATTTATAACGGTCTCAACCTTGTTCCGGAATTTCACGAAGAGGTCACAGGCTTTATTATCAGGATTACGGCGGCGACGATGATCCTTGTGGGCGCGCGGGTGTTAGATGCGCTACTTTCGTCTGTACATACGCTCTACCTGATGAATGCCGGGCCCGATAAGGCACCGATTAAGAGTTATATTCAGCTTGGTAAGGTGGTGGTTTATGTTTTTGCAGGACTTTTCATTGTGTCGAGTCTGGCGGATAAATCGCCCTGGTATTTTCTCACAGGTATTGGTGCCGCCATGGCGGTTATTCTCCTGTTGTTTCGGGATACGCTTCTTTCGCTTGTGGCCAGTGTTCAGCTTACCAAGAATGATCTTATCCGGGTGGGCGACTGGATTGAGATGCCACAGTTCGGAGCCGATGGCGACGTGATTGATATCGCGCTGAACACCGTTTTAGTACAGAATTTTGACAAGACGATATCGGTGATTCCAACACATAAATTCCTGGAGCATAGCTTTCGCAACTGGCGGGGGATGAAAGATACAGGAGGCCGTCGGATCATGCGCTCGATTAATATCGATATTTCGTCGATTCGGTTTTTAACCTATCATGAAATTCAGCGGATGAAGGAGTCGCATCTGTTGAAGGACTATATCAGCGAAAAGATGAATGACGTGCACGACTACAACAGTAAGCATCTGAAAAAAAGCTCGAGCACGCTTACCAACGGCCGGTGGCTAACCAATGTAGGGACCTTCAGGGCGTATGTGATTGAATACCTGAAGAAACATCCGAATTCAAGAAAAGATCTGACCATGCTGGTGCGTCAGTTGGAGCCGACTGAGAAAGGCTTGCCACTACAGGTATATGTGTTTGTTGATACTACAGTCTGGGCGGAGTATGAGGGAATGCAGGCCGACATTTTTGATCACCTGCTGGCTATAGCTCCTGAATTCGGCCTCAATATCTTTCAGCAGCCCAGCGGCCGGGATTTTAAGGCGCTGGTTGGGTAAGAGTAATAGGTAATTTGTTGGAGTTTTTCTGGTCTGATGCTGTCTTCAAAATGATTGGATCTTTTTGGCCTCAATTCTTTGGCGTAAGCTGTTGTTCATGCTTTGATATTAACAGCGGTTTCTGCATTATATCCTGATTAATTTAACTGTGTTTTGATTTAAACGTGCAGGCAAAGAAGGAAGAAGCTGTGCGGTGTAAGGGGAAGCCTATGTTATATTCAGTGTAAAACCTGAAGTGGATAGCAACAACTGCCGGCTGACAAAACCATTAATTCTGTATTCAAACCCAGGGATGAAAAGTCGCACGTATACTATTGATTATGTAATAACTTTATGAAAGCCACTTATCAGTTACAAACCTTAAAAGCCTGCATGTCTGTTGTATCGTCAATGCTAAATTGGGCAGTCGCCGGAATACATGTATCAGCTATAGCTCTTCTGATTTTTTGGGGTTTGATTTCAAACGTTCAGGCGTTCGAAATTCAAGACTTCAATGTGTTGGCTCCTCCTGACTCAGTCGTAGAGGTTGACGTAATCTTCTACATTAATAAGGTTTACAACGTTGATTCGGTTGCTGAGACCTATCAAATTGATGGTTATCTGGTGTTTGTTTGGCAGGATGAACGCCTGAGTTTTAGTCCCGATTCACTTCCCTCGGTGTTAATTTTCGAAAATGAAAAAGCACAGGATTTAATGAAATCCGACGTATGGGTGCCGGCCTTTGAATTCAACAATATTCAGGGAAGCCAGGAAACTCAAAACATACAAATTACAATCTATCCGGATGGAATAATAACGTATGAAGAGCGATTTTTCGGGGTTTTTCATACCGAAATGGATTTTAAGCGATTCCCTTTTGATTCTAAAACATTTGTGGTCGAGATTGAACCTTTCTCCTATGACACGGATTTGCTAAGGTTCAACAAATCGTATCTTTTTCCGGACGAGTATTCTAATATGAATCTGAAACTCGGCAAAGATTGGGTCCTTACCGGTACGCAGTCAAGGCTGGACAGTACGTTGTATCCACAGCCGGCAGGTTCTGAAATTGGTTTTGGGCCGAGCATATTTTCAAAAGTTGTTTTCGAGGTGCAGGCCGATCGGAGATACGGATATTATCTATGGCAGGTACTCTTTCCGCTATTCATAATCATACTGGCATCCTTCACCATATTTTGGATTCAGGATTTTGGGACCCAAATGGGCATAGGGTTTTCACTGATGTTAACCGTGGTCGCTTTTAACTTTTATTCTGCATCAATCCTTCCAAAATTACCCTATAATACCTTTATCGAATACGTAATAATGGTGGGCTACATATTTATTTTTCTTGGGATTATAGCAGCTACAATCAATCATAATCTATTGAAAGCGAAACGGCATAAATTTGATCTGCTCAAAATTTGCAGAGGTTTATTTCCCCTGGTCTATCTCCTGATTATGATCGTATTGGTTGTGACAAATTTTCTCGTTTGAACCGGAAAAACGCACGACCAGTTGAACAATTCATTCAGAATTTAAAGTTTTCAAACTCTGACAAGTTTCACCGACCTTTTTTCTTTGATCGACATCATGGGTCCGGCATCTACGATTATATAGCAAATGGGCAGTAATGGTCTCCTAAGAAATATTCTTATCGGCAGTCACCTCGTTGTCTACCGGCTTCCCTTGTTCGTGAGCGGTAAGATTTTGAAGAGTAGTTTCGGTGATTTGTTGAAGGGCTTCATCAGTCAGAAAGGCCTGATGGCCGGTAATCAACACGTTGGGAAATGTCATCAGACGAGCGATGTCATCATCCTGAATAACCTCGCTGGAGAGATCCTTAAAGAAGAGGTTATCCTCCTGTTCATAGACGTCAATACCAAAAAAGCTCACTTTTTTCTGTTTCAGGCCTGCAATTACGGCCGGAGTATCGATGAGGGCCCCGCGGCTGGTGTTAATTAGCATGACCCCATCTTTCATTTTTTCAATTGATTCGCGGTCAATCATATGCCGCGTCTGCGGAATAAGAGGGCAGTGAAGCGAGATGATATCCGAAGTTTTAACGAGGTTATCAAAATCGACGTATGTTCCGCCCATCAATTTGACCTCCTCCTTTTCATTTGGGTCAAATGCGAGAATCTTGCATCCAAATCCGGTCATAATTTTACAGAATGCCGTGCCAATGGTTCCGGTACCAATTACACCCACAGTTTTGCCGTGCAAAGTGAATCCGGCTAGCCCTTCAAGTGAATAGTTGTTTTCACGAACCCGGTTGTAGGCTTTGTGAGTTTTACGGTTCAGGGTCAGAATCAGCGCAACAGTATGCTCGGCGACAGCTTCCGGTGAGTAGGCGGGAACACGATAGACGGTGATCCCATGTTTTTTACAAGCTTTCAGATCCACGTGATTGAACCCGGCCGACCGCAGGGCGATGACCTCTACACCAAGATCCGCTATTTTTGCAATCAGCGGTTCATCCATAGGATTATTCACGAAAATACAAACAGCATCGTAACCCGACACAAGAGTAGCAGTTTGAAGGTTGAGGGCGTCCTCAAAAAACGTGATGTTATGCAAAGAGTCCGCTTCATCGGATTCAAAATGGGTTCGATCATACGACTTTGTAGTGAAAAATGCGATATTCATGCGATAGATCAGATTATAATGAGCAGATTATCACCGGTTTAAAAATAGCCGGCATTAAGATTTGATTAACTAAAGAACCGACTTACGCGTTTCCTGCACCGAACATCACCGCCAGCTACTGCATCAACTTTTAGAGAGGATTGTTTGGCCGGTTTTAATTTTATACGCTCTAAGGACCATAGCTTCCACCTCATCAAGACTGAACGTGTCGGTGTTTATCACCAGGTCGAAATCGGACGCATTTGTAAGGTTCTTAAAGAAAAACTTTTTGATGTAATCTTCCCGCTCTTTGTCTTTCTTTTTCACAAAATTGCGTGCGTCATGTGTTGTCATGTTCTCTTTTACCGCTATACGTTCAACACGCGATTTTAGCGGGCGCACCAGCCGGATATTCAGGTTGTCGGGTTTTTGACAGATGTAGTTTGCACCCCGCCCAACTATAATGCTTCGGCCGTGCTCCTCAATTGTTTTTACAATACGGATCAGTGACTCAATATAGTTAACGTTTGTGTGTACTTTACCTATAAGAGAAGATACGGCATCTTCAATAGCCTGTTTGCGCCGTTCATCCAGTGTTTCCATCAGCTTTTGATCACTGCCAAGGTCTTCGGAAATGGCGCTGAGAAGTTTTTTGTCCCACACTTCAAATCCGGTAGTCTTTTCCAGTTTATTGGCCAGTGCAGTGCCAAGAGCTCCATACTCCCTTGAAATTGTGATTATGGGGAAGAATTTTTCACTCTTCAGGCTGGATGAAAGTATGGCGGATCCGTGGTCCCACTGTTTGATTTGCTTATCCACAATTTGTGAAACGGTCATTGGCATGGTCTCATATTTCTAAAGGGTTAATAATTGAGAAAACCAGCGGACAAATAGTTGACTTCCTAATAAAGCCATAAGGTTATACTATTTATAAAATATACATTATTCTGCGGTTCAAGTCGAGTGGCTGTATAGTTTGGCAGAGTATAAGCTAAAAATATTTTGTTCTGATGAAGGTGCTGCTGAATTGGTAAACGTGACCTAATCTTTTCCGCGATTCGGCCATATGTTTCTTATTTTATGATAATAAATCGAAACGAATTAACATTTTCTATTTAATTAACCATTTGCCTGCATGAGAAACGATGACGTTCTGAAAAGTATCAGCTACACGCTTGATCTGAATAAGCCTCAAATTGCTGAAATTTGCAAACTGACCGGGTATGAACCAGAACGAGGTGAGATAGAGATGATATTTTCGGATGAAAAAGAGACAGAAGAACGGATCGATGGGCGGGTGGTTGAAAAAGATGTCAGCCATGAGCTCACCTCACACTTTTTGGACGGGCTGATTGTTCACCGGCGCGGCAGACAGAAAAATGCTAAACCGCGTCCCTTAGAGATCCCGGTAACCAACAATACGGTGCTCAAAAAATTGCGGGTAGCCTTTAAACTTCGCGAAGAAGAGATCATCGCTCTTTTAAAAATTAGTGGTTTTGAAGTATCCAAAACGGAGCTGAGTGCCCTTTTTCGTGCCGATAACCATCGCAATTACCGTCCCTGTGGCGATCAGCTGCTTCGATACTTTCTGAAAGGCCTGGCCGAAAAGTATAAGGAGGAGTAGGGCAGGGTGATTTTTCTGAGGCTGTATACCTTTTGGACCAACGATTTTTTGCATAAACGTGCCTTACTAACATGAGTTCGATTATAAAAAACGAATGCAGAAGTCTTCCCTAATAAGGGTCTCCGAGCGTAAGCGATTCCCCCCGTTGGCTGACAGAGAAATTTTCCCCAAGGGATGCCTTCGCCTCACTTTCTATAACTTGATTTATTAATCGAACTCAGATTACTACACCGTTTTTAATAAACCCCCGACCATATGAAATCCTGTATTCTGGCCTTTTTTATCTCAGCGTGTTGTGTTTTTTCGGCTCATGCTCAGCTGTCATCTTCTCCGGATGTAATTCCTACAGATAAGGGCGATTTGACTATATATCCGATTAACCACGGGTCTGCTGTTTTTTCTTTTGACGGGAAAACTGTTTTTGCTGATCGAAGGCTTTGCAAAACCAGGGATTTTGTCATAGTTCAAGGCCAGTCCGCCAGCCGGCGGATGGAACCGGAGCGTCCGCCACATGAAAGGAAATGGTAACGGGTATTTGATTGATTTCGGTGGCCAAAGGGTATACATATCAGGCGACACCGAAGACACACCTAAAATGCGATCCATTGAAGGAATCGATGTCGCATTTGTATGCATGAATCTTCCGTACATGATGGATATTAATCGTGCCTCCGACGCAGTTATTGCCTTTAAACCCGGAATCGTCTGTCCATATCATCACCGGGGGCAGGATATTGAAGTTTTCAAACAGCTTGTGGATGCCGCAAACGTTGATGTTGAGGTGCGATTAAAAGATTGGTATTCTAACTGACAGACGTGTGCAACTTCGTTGATTAATGTTCTTCAATCAATTGTATCTATCAAAATATGACGACCTCTTAATCATAAGTGGTTTAATTCCCCGACCCTCTGGGTCGGAAAGAGTAATAGGGTGAAATCAATTTGATACCTTGTGGGCTCTGCCCCGAGGTAGTTCATTCAGGATAAAGACAAATTTTTAGCTTGAAAGAAACCTGGTTTACATATATCATACGCTGTGCCAACGGCAGTCTCTACACGGGGAGCACAAATCACGTGATCCGGCGCTGGCACCAGCATCGCCAGGGTACCGGGGCCAAATATCTGCGGGCTCATGAGCCGGAGAAAGTAGTGTTTGTAGAAGTTCATCCTGATCGTTCAGCCGCCTGCAAACGGGAATACCAAATCAAACAAATGTCAAAGTCAGAGAAAGAAGCTTTGATAAGTGATAATTATGCAGTTCTTGCACGCTGATAAACAGGTTTCAGTTTACGGATTATGATGGGCTGCCAATACAGGGTGGAATTCTAAAAGGGAACTACAATTGAACCATAGAGAGTGCCCGACAATTTTGTTGGCAGTTTTGCGAAAAATGTAGTTTATTCATCTGAACAACACTAATTCATAGCAAGAGTAATCAGCGGGAGATATCAACCGAATAATGATATAGAGTGAAGAGAGTGCTGCGTCAATTCAATTTTACTTGAAACGAGGCGTCAGCTAAACGGCTGGATGGAGCAACTGACATAGCATATGCCGGCCACAATAACTCCGGGTCAACGTTGTTGGGATTATCGGCTCTCAGAAATGAGAATTCTACTTTCGCTCTCTTGAGTTTACTTTCGCTTAAAAGGTGTGATTTACTTATACTCTTTGCGGAATCGAAAAAAAAATAGCCGGGCCATGAAACTTACACTTACCAATATTTCAAAAACCTACAAAAATGGGGTAAAAGCCCTTGATGATGTTTCCATTGACATTGAATCTGGCATGTTCGGGCTTTTGGGTCCCAATGGTGCCGGAAAATCAACATTAATGCGTACAATTGCCACCTTGCAGGCTCCTGACACCGGCTCCGCATACCTGGATGACATTGATATTCTAAACGAAAAACAAAGCCTTCGAAAAATACTGGGCTATTTGCCGCAGGAATTTGGGGTGTATCCAAAAATGTCGGCCAAAGATCTGCTGCACTATTTTGCAAGGCTGAAGGGGATCACAGATAAGAAAGAGCGCACCGAGATGGTTAATACCGCCCTGGAAGTGACCAATTTGTTCGAGGTGAGAAACAAAAGTGTAGCCGGCTATTCCGGTGGGATGAAACAGCGGTTTGGAATCGCACAGTTATTGCTGAACGATCCCAAACTTATTATCGTGGATGAGCCCACCGCCGGATTGGATCCCTCCGAACGACATCGATTTCTGAACGTACTGCGGGAGATCGGGACCAACCACATTGTGATTTTTTCGACCCATATCGTAGATGACGTGAAAGAGCTTTGCACAGATCTGGCCATCATGAATGGCGGCCGGATTTTGAGTCATCATACCCCAAAAGAGGCCGTTCAGGCACTGAAAGATCAAATCTGGACGAAGATAATTGAACGGGATGAACTTGAGGCTTATGAAGAAAAATTCAATATCATCTCCTCTAATTTCAATCAGGACAACACCCTGAACATACGGGTACACAGTATGGAGCAACCCAATGAAACCTTCCAGGCTAAAGCCCCTGATCTGGCGGATGTGTATTTCGTAACCTTACGCGAAAAGAAAGAAGTTGTAGCCGCCTAATCCAAAAATTTATTCATCATGTTCTATTCGATATTCTCTTTTGAGGTTCGGTACTGGCTGCGCAAACCATCTTTTTATGTGTATGCCGGTATCATGTTTGCCCTCTCTTATTTTGTGATGATCAGCGCTTCAGGCTTTTTTGAAAGCCTGACAGTCAGTATGAATACCGCCACAATAGTGAACTCACCTATCGCTATCAATGGAATACTGAATGAGATGGCTATTATACTCTATTTCTTTTTACCGGCTCTCATCGGCGGTACTATTTACAGGGATTATAAGCATAACATGCATTCAGTTCTGTATTCCTATCCATTCAAAAAATGGGAATATCTGCTCGGTAAATTTATGGCTGGTCTTACAGTTTCTACTTTTGTGATGCTGGCTGCCGCACTGGGTATCATTTTGGGAACACTTACTCCGGGAACAAACCCTGAACTTCTCGGCCCATTCAACCTGATGAGCTACATTCAGCCGTTCCTTTATTACCTTATCCCAAACATGATCTTTTTCGGGGCGATGGTGTTTGCGGTGGTGACCTTCACCCGAAACATCAACGTAGCCTTTATTATAATTTTGGCGTTTTTTCTGATCCAGATATTTGCTCAGAATCTTACTTCTGATCTCGATAACAAAATGCTGGCTGCTCTGCTTGACCCGTACGGGGCTCAGGCCAACGCCTATTACGCGGAGTACTGGACTGTTTTTGAGCAAAATGAAAACCCGCTTCCCTGGGGTGAAGTGATTTTATACAACAGATTGATCTGGGGCGGACTTGGTATCCTCATATTTGGCATAGTTTACCGGGCATTTAGTTTTAGTCAGCAGGCTTTCAGCTTCAATTTTTTCAGCAAGAAGAAAGGAGAATCGGTTACCAAGAAGAACTTTGGCAGTATTCTAACAGTGAGCATGCCGAAAGTAAACGTGGATTTTTCTTTTATGGAAAATCTGAAACTTGCCTGGGAACTGGCTAAAGTTGATTTCAGATATATCATAAGCGGCTGGGCGTTCATCATTATTGGGTTGATCGGATTACTGATCTCGCTGAGCGTGATTCTTTTGGGCGGCGAGATCTTTGGCACGGACACCCTTCCCGTGACCTGGCAGATGCTGCAACTTCCTGGGACTTTTTTCAGCCTGTTCATCAATATATTGACCTTTTTATACGCGGGGATGCTCATTCACCGAAGCAGGGGGGATAACATGGATCAGCTTATTCACGTAACTCCCACACCCAACTGGACTATACTGTTTTCCAAGTTTCTGGCCCTGGTACTTATGCAGATGGTACTTCTTTCCATCATTATGATTGCCGGACTCTGTGTTCAGCTTTACAACGGCTATTACAATTTTGAGATCGGGCTTTACCTGTTTGATCTGTACGCTATTTCTCTTATTCATGTAGTGATCTGGGGCTTGCTATCCATATTCATTCACAGCTTTTTCAAGAATTACTACATTGGATTTATTCTTTTGTTGATTGTCTCAATCGGCATCAACTTTTTAGGACAGCTTGGAATCGAACAAACCGTCTTCAAATTCAACCAGGCTCCGGGCACCGCCTATTCCGATATGAATGGATATGGCAGGTCGCTGGCACCGTATTTTGTGTATAAAGGATACTGGTTGCTGCTTGGAATTGCATTCTATACACTTGCAGTTGCGTTTTTCAGGAGAGGGTTATCCGGTGGCTTCAAAGAACGACTTCGAAATGCGGGTGATGCATTCACTCCAAAACTCAAAGCCATTTTTGTACTTTCTATGATTGGGTTTTTGGGGATGGGGTCGTGGATCTACTACGTCAATAACATCAAATACGAATTCATTTCGTCTCAGGAGCGGGAGCAGCGTGCAGCAAGATTTGAGAAAAGTTATGGAAAGTTTAAAGATGCCCCACAGCCTCGCATTGTTTCGACAAGTATCAATCTTGATTTGTATCCTGAAACCAGGGATTTAGAAGTTGATGGTAACTATATCCTTGTAAATAAGACAGATGTAGCCATCGACTCTATTCACATAGATCATAACAACCTGATCAGCAATTTTGAATTCAATCGGGAGTTTAATCTGGTGTTGGAAGACGATTCTATGAACTATGACATTTATCAGTTTGCAGAACCGATGATGCCCGGCGATTCGGTCTCGTTCAATTTTGCACTATCCAATGAGCCAAACGAGATCCTGGAAAATCATTCTCCGGTTCGGTACAATGGAACATTCATTAACAATTCGCTTTTTCCGAGAATTGGGTATCAGGAATCAGGTGAATTGAGTAGCCGGGAGTCTCGAGAACGCTACGACCTTCCGCCCAAAAACCGTATGGCTCCGCCTACTGACAGCACCGCGCGGATGAACAACTACATCTCCAGTGATGCAGACTGGATCGATTTTGAGACCACGATTTCGACATCACCCGAGCAGATAGCTATTGCACCGGGTTACCTTCAGGATGAATGGGAGGAAGGCGGACGACGCTACTTCCACTATGAAATGGACAGTACCATGGTGAATTTTTACTCATTCATTTCTGCTGAATTTGACGTTGTTAGAGATACGTGGAATGATGTCAACATCGAGATTTATCACCATCCCGATCACACGTATAATCTGGATTACATGATTGACGGGGTTAAAAAATCGCTGGATTATTACACTGAGAATTTCAGTCCGTACCAATTCCGTCAGCTTCGCATTATTGAGTTTCCAAGAACGGGCGGAAGCTTTGCGCAGTCCTTTGCCAACACGGTTCCCTATTCCGAAGCCGTCGGTTTTATTGCGGATGTGGATACTACCGATGAAGAAGCCGTGAATTATCCCTTCAGCATTACCGCACACGAGGTGGCGCACCAGTGGTGGGCCCATCAGGTGATTGGAGGTAATGTGCAGGGAGCAACGATGCTGTCAGAAAGTCTTTCGGAATACAGCGCTTTAAAAGTGCTGGAAAAGGAATATGGAGTCCATCAAATGCGTCGATTCCTGAAGGATGCGCTCGACAGTTATTTGCTCGGGCGAACGACAGAAGTAAGAGAAGAGATGCCGCTGATATACAATGAGAATCAACAGTATATCCATTATAACAAAGGGTCGCTTGTGTTCTATGCACTGAGTGACTACATCGGTGAAGACAGGCTGAATGCCGCACTTAGTGATTACATTGATGATGTTGCATTTCAGGAACCACCGTACACCATTTCATTAGAGCTGGTTGATTATCTGAAAGAGGCTACACCAGACTCGCTTCAATATATCATTAACGATATGTTTGAAACGATTACGCTTTATGATAATCGAGTGGAAGAGGCTATGTATACCGAGGTTGACAGCAGTACCTACAACGTTAATTTGAAATTGCAGGCTGCAAAATACCGGGCCGGTGAAACGGGAGAGCGTATCTATAAAAATGCAGCCGGTGACAGTTTGTCGGTTGAAGTAGAAGGCCGCCGCAGACCGGTAGAATCAATGCCACTTAACGACTGGATTGAAGTGGGCGTGTTTGGAGTGGATGAGGAAGGAAACGAAACTGTGCTTTATCTCGAGAAACATAAATTCACTGACATCATGAATGAGTTTACCGTTAGCGTGGAGGAAAAACCTGTGTCTGTTGGTATCGATCCATACAACAAACTCATCGATACCATCTCGGGGGATAACCGCAGGCCACCTACTGCAGAGGAATAACGGGGTACATGTTGTGTTTTCGCGACCTTTTTTTGCCGCCAAGGCACAAGGACACGAGGGATCACTAAGTTTTTTATGTTTATTCCTCTTTGTGAATCTTGGTGTCCTCGTGCCTTTGTGGCCTTCCCCTTTTTTGCCACTAAGACACAAGGACACGAGGTGTCACCAAGTTATGTGACTGCTTTCTCTTTGTGATTCTTTGTGCCGCCGTGCCCTTCTTTTTTCGTCACAATTCCCATTAGTTGTTCAGCTAAAAATATGTTTAATTCAAAACAGGCCCTAAGTAAGAATGAAGAGAGGACAAAGTCCCATAAGAGATGTGCTGGGTATAATCGATAATTAAAATGGGGAGCACCATCATGCATATTCTGTTTTTAATTCACGGAATAGGTCGCCAGCAGGATGACTGGGCCACGCCTGTAAAAGATCATCTGATCGCGAAAGCAAGTCAGTACAAGCAATTCCAGGACACCAGCCTCGACAAAGAGGTGATTTTTGAGCCGATTAGGAATGATAGTGTGTTTGATGACCTACTGGTTCGGTGGCAGGATAACTTCTCCGGCATTATGTCGTCAGAAGCAGGCTCCTTAATTCCCAAAGGCAAGCTGATGGACCTGATGGACTCGATGGATGATGAGGAGCGGGAGTTTTTCTGGAGTCACGTGGCTGCCGTGCTGATCTACCGATTTTTCCCCCTGTACCGCGACCGTATCCGCATTGAAGTGATTAGAACAATTGCTCAAAAAGTTAAGAGATACAGGGAGGAATTCGGCAATATTACCCGGTTCTCTTTTTTGGCACACAGTTTGGGTACGGCGGTTATTCATGATTCGCTGCATCTGCTGGGGGCTACCGAATGGGATGATGAGATAGCCAATGTGATGGGGCCGCCACACACCCGGTTTCAATCGCTGTTTATGGTCGCCAATACCAGTAAAATTCTCCAATCCGATATCAAGGTTGATCACTCGATCGTCTGTGCGGTAGGTAGCCGTGGTGATCTAAACAAGGAGTATCTTGATCAATATGTGAATGTGTTTCACAAGTATGATCCTATCACTCTGCTATGGCAGGTAAACGGGGTGTCATGGGGGGCAAATTTCAACCAGATTAATCTGAGCCACTTCCGGAATGTAAATATCCATGACTTTAATCACTATCTGGATCATCCGGCCATACACATCCCGCTTTTCAGAACTTTATGCGGATTCAGATCTGTCGTGCCAGCTGAGCAAATTCAGGCACTTGAAGCGTACAGAGATATTGACCGGCAAGGCGTGATCACAGAGCTTCAGAATAGGTTAGAGAACGCTAAATCAAAGATTGACGAGAATTCTACGCTGATGGATCTTGTGAAGATTTGGGTAAAGCTGAAAGATATGGTCGGCGGGGACTTCAAGATCCCGATTTAAGCTGATGTATTATGATCTGTTCTCGATGGAGAAGAACCGACTTGTTCAGACTATTGAGTCAATACCAACTGTAGAATCAAATAAAATATAGAGGTCAACCTATGAGAATGGGACAGAGAGGAGCGAAAACAATTGTAATGGTCTGCGTTTTGATGCTCGGAATGATGTCTCCCGGCTTGGCACAGGATGTATTTGATCCGTCTGATGGATGGATGGACAAAAGCGATACGCGGTACTACGAAAACGTAATTGCCAGACACTGGGAGATGATAGAACAGCAGCAGTGGGCAGATATATTTGAAAATTTGGCTGCACAAGCTGAAGAATCAGACGTCGACTGGAGTGGAGCTGAGGAGGTGAAGCAGCGTCTGATTGATGCATTTTACATGACCGTCGCAGAAATTGATACTATTGATTCAGATTTCAAAGGTGTTTATATCCTCCATCTGGATAGGATGAATACAGGCCGGTTTGCAGAGGGAACCGTAGGGCAGGGGTTTGTTGGTTTCAACGCTATGTCGCCATCCATCGTACTCTGTTATGAGGAGGCTGAAGTGGCTGCTCCGTGCAATCAGACTCAGAATCCCATTCTGTCCGAAGCACAGGCCAAGGATATTCGTTACAGAGCAAATGCAGCCAATGAGCTTCTTCTGATTCTCCGGGCTGAAGCTGATGTCGTTATTTTAGACGCTATCGAAACATCCTACAAACGCTGGACGAATTTCCTTGATAAAGGGTTTGTGATGTACCCCTGGGAGATTTCAGTGAATTCAACTTTCCTGAACTGGGATATCAGAACCCCACCCTCAACGCAGTTTATTTTCCTCCATCCGTCCCTGGGTATACAAATTCCGCTGGATGGGTTTACTGATCCCGTTGAGTTCAGGGTAAAGGAATCATTAATGATTGAAGTGGCCGGTCATCTGTGGTACAGGGGGGAGTTTCTATATAATTATGCCGGGGTGTCAGGGACGTTTGTTCTTCGGGAGGATCTTCCGCCGGGGATTGGATTTTTGGTTCGGCCGGGACGCGGGCTTGTTGCCGGTCTGAACTGGCACTTTTCAGATAATGATCAAAAACAATTTATGAAAACGCCATTTGTTACGGTGAGTGTAAATGTACTGAACCTGATTACATCGAACCGGGCACAGTTTGGATTGCCGGGCGATTAAGAATAATTTTTACTTCGGAAGGGCAGGAATAAGACTCATCATGTAAAACATCTCGGTTCCGATCTGCCTGCATCGCTCATCGTATGTTTGTTCTTCCCTGTCCGTACCATCTGATTCTTTCGGATCTGTGTAAGTGACCGGGATTCTGTTTGTGGCTCCGGCCACGAAAGGGCAGTTGGCGTCTGCATCAGAACAGGTCATGATAGCAGCAAAATTTTTCGATGGATTAGCCGGGTCATCATATGTTTTGGAAAAGCAGATCATCGGATCAGAAGCATCATCAAGCCGGATGAGATATTTTGGGTTCTCACCACTGGGATTTTCCACTCCAAAACCGGCCCGTTCAACAGCTGAAACCGCCCGGGGATTAAACGCCGTCGCTTCGGTTCCGCCGGAGTATGTTTCAATAGTGTCGATACCGTAATGCTCCGCTGCAGCCTGGGTCCAGATCTGGGCGAGGTGACTCCTGCGACTGTTATGCGTGCAGATAAAGTTCAGCTTTGCCGCTCCCGATTCGACCAGCTCTTTTTTGATGAAATCCGCAGCCTCACGCAGTGTTTTTTTTCGCCCTGATGGAATCTCTTCAAATCCCTGTTTCAATTCATCAATTGTATTTTCCAGCTTCTCATACATATCGGCAGTTTAAAAAAAAAGATTTAAGTTTTCAGTGATGGATTTTGAGTTGTTAGTTACAAGTAAAAACTCAAAACTAAATACTAAAAACTCATCACTACTACATTAGCAACACGTTTTTATCAGCTCACTCGATAGCTCCGTCAGTGTAGCCTCCAGCTCTTTGATGCCATCCGGGTTAAGGCAGTAGCACGTTCGTACGCCCTCCACTTCACCTGTAATAAGCCCGGCAGATTTCAGTGCTTTCAGATGCTGCGATACCGTTGATTGCGCCAACGGCAGCACCTCGGTAATATCACCGCAAAAGCAGGTGGTTCGCTGCGAAAGGAGTTTCAGGATGGCGATCCGTGCGGGGTGACCCAGCGCTTTAGCAATAGCCGACGAGCGTTTGATGGCCGGATCGTCAAGGTGGAAAGAAGTCGTGGCCGTCATGATATGGTGGTAAGTTTAAATGATTCAATCGTAAATATACGATTATTTATTTGTAACTCCATCGACTGTCAAGTATCTATCCCCATCCCCATCCCCGTCTGCATGCTGTTTTTGCAGGCTGACGGGTATTTGAGGGCTAAAACTCATTTACATGAATTGCGTTTATTGGTTTAGGGTGCAGATAACCAATTTAAACCCCTTGACTTTTAACCGCACACTACTTAAATATATTAGTTTTAATTTAGATTCATACATAATATATAAATAGTTTTGAATACTCGACTAAAATATTTAATAATAAGTATGAATAATAGATATATAATCATGCCCAAAAGCAACTATCACGTAAGGCTCTCAGAATTCTTAGTCTACTATTGCCCACCGGCTGATGAGCCTGAAGAACCGGTACTCGCATCTAATTAGCAGATTTTTTCAAAAGGTAGTTTGGTGGTATTTAAAAAATATCATCAACTTATCTTTAATATTCATTGATTACCAACTAATCATCAACATCACTATTTAACCTGTTCTAATGACTTGTGTTCAATTTTCACATTTTGCCGTTGTTATGTTATTTGTGCATTTCCTGTCGAATTGCACTGCTTCTGAAAATTCGTCTGAGCTGCGTACATCGGTGGATATTTCAGAAACTGTAACTGTTGATGTTGTTCCTGTTCGCGAATTTATAATTGAACCAACAGAAAGTGTATCAATTGACCGAGTCCAGAACCATGCAGCATTCAATAAACGGGGAGATAAAATTGCATGGATTAATAGTGATAAAAACGAAGTCTTTGTAACTGACAATGATGGGAATCATCTGTTCAATTTCGGTTCAACAGGGCGAGGCCCGGAAGAATTTTTAGAAGTATTTAGCATCGGGTTTGACCTCGAAGAAAATGTTGTGGTTTATGATGCAAAACTTGATTTGTTTAAAAAATTCAAGAGTCCGGGTGTTTTGGTTGAAACATATGAGGGGATCAGAGACCAGGGGATATTCACTTCCTCGAGAAAGCTCCTCTTTAGTGAAAACAAGCTATATATCTCCGCAATAGAGATGGATTATGCAAACGAGAATAACTTTTGGCGATCCCGGACGATCGGAGAATTAGGTCAAAATTACGAGCTTTTGGAATTGGCAGGCAGCTATGATCCGGACTTGGCCGGGACCATCTATCTTTACAAATATCCAATGCTTACCCACGATGAAGAGAATGATATGATCTATACAGCTCATCGAACGCACCCATTCATTCAGGCAATCAATCTAAATGAAAACAGTGCCGAACATGATCGGTTTGGAATTATTTCTGAATCTTTTAAATATGCCGATGATGAAACTACCCGAAATGACCCCATTCACATTCGCAGGCAGAAGAATCTTAGCCAGAGTTTTGTTGAAGAAAGTTTCATATCAGACGAGTACTTTTTTTTACAGCATGCCACGTTCAGTGAAGATGTGATTACGTACGGAGATACGTTCCTTCGGCAATCTTTCCTGAATATATTTGAAAAGAAAGAACCCTATCGTTTTTTAGGTGAAGTTGAATTAGAGTCTTTACCCTTGCACATCACGAATGGGAATCAAATGTATATTTTAAAAGACAACAATCCTGATAATTTTGCGGTAGGTGTATATGATATTATCATCGAATATTAAATATCCAATTCTGTTATTTTTAATACTATTAATATCCTGTGAAAGGAATGACAATCGTAGAGGGCTTTGCAAAACCGTGCTTTTGCCACATTTCGTCGTTATCGTGACATTGAAATCCTCACGTATAGTCAATACGCTCCGGTTCCAATGTCACTCTGGCCTTGAACTATGACAAAATCACTGGTTCTGCAAAGCCCTCTCGTACCGAATTAAACCTAACCTATAATAGTTCGGTTTATTCTCTCAATGCCGATTTAACTGCTAAAGATTGGTTATCTGAATTAGAGACATTGGGATATAAAGGTACATTAGAAGATACCTTTATCTTCATTATGGCGAACACACACTGGTACTTACCCAAGTAGTCTGTCTAGGCATAGCGGCGTTCCGGGGCGAATGGTTCTGGAATCGACCCATCACGTCTGCATGCTGTTTTTGCAGGCTGACGGGGATTGAAGGCCGGAACTTATCCGATGGTATCATGCTGACGTGGCTGTGGGGCAGAGCCAATTGTCCGACGACAATATGTTTCGATGATCGAGTACTCGGCCTTGTAGCTTTAAAAGAGTTCCCCCTCACGCGGGAGAGGGACAGGGTGAGGGTGTTACCGTGCCAAAATCTTACTAATCTCCAGTCTGAAGTCTCCCTCTTGCCCATCACTGATCAGAAACCCGTAGCGTTTGATAGCTGACGGATCGAGGGTGGGGACTCCATCAGGCGTTCTGCCGCGATAGGTAGGAGAGAACTCATCAAGTGACAGGTCAATGTCTATCCATTCGCGGTTTTTTGTTTCGAACCGCTGCTCGTACGACCAGGGATTTGCAGAACCTTCACTCCCGGTTTGCAATCGGAAGCTGTAACGATTTCCATCACCCAAAACAGTAAGGCGGATCCAATGGAAGCCTGACAGATTTAAAGGCTCATGATTTTTGACTGACGCGAACCCGCCGTTGTTTTTAAGCGAGACGGTTCCAAGGAAGACGCCGTTTCCATCCTTGTTAATCTGAAAATGGCTTGTGGATTTACCGCCCATCACTCCATCATTTGTAATGATCCATTTTTGTGCGACAAGATTTGAAAAATCGGTAATAAGTCTCGTTTCGGGTGAGTTCATACAGTGACGTTTGTTAGTCGGTTAAGTGATCCATGCAAATTGAAATAGTAAGCTGTTCCGGGAGGAAAATGTCCCTGAGATTTCGTACCGTTGAGCTGAGATAATTCTGTTAATTCAACCCAGCGAATGCCAAGTCAGCAAACCTACACAATTAAAGTCGAAAATATTCCGATTAAAGTTACCAGGAAAGATGTAAAGTATCTGCGTATTGTGGCGTATCCATCGCGCAAAAGCGTTCGGATATCGAGCCCGATGCATCTGGACCGTAAAGAAATTCTTGAGTTTGCTCAGTCAAAAACCGGATGGATAAAAAAGCATTTTAATAATCCGGCCGTTGAAAAACGGAAATTGTCAGAGCAGTATACTGATGGCAGTACGCACTACCTCTGGGGAGAACCGTTTACGCTTCGGGTTATTGAAGGCGCTGACAGATTTTATGTCAAACAGACCAGTGATCAGATTGTTGAGCTCCATATGAAACCCGGCAGTGATCTGCACATCCGGGAACGGGTAATGCGGGAATGGTACAGGCGCGAGCTGAAGCGGCCCATTCCGGCGCTTATCAAAAAATGGGAACCTCTGATGGACGTGACGGTAAAGGAGTGGAACGTAAAAAAGATGAAGACCCGGTGGGGAACCTGTAATACGAGGGCAGGAAGGATATGGATCAGCCTGAATCTTGCGAAAAAATCGCCTGAGTTTCTCGAATATATCGTTGTTCATGAAATGACGCATCTTCTGGAACGGGGCCATACCTGGCGATTTTACCGTCTTATGGATAGATTTCACTCTTCATGGCGAGAGATCGACCGGCAGCTGGGCGGACGACACTGGAAAAAACACACGTGATTCATTTCCTGTATCCGTTCATAAAAAAAAGACAAGAGAAGAGAAGAGACTGAAACTCTAAAACCAAGAATTACCCATTATGAAACGAGCAATCCATTTACTTTTGCTGATGTCACTTGCGCTCACCACCCTGCAGTGTGATACATACGACCGCAATAATTTCCCTATAAATGAGATACATCAACTGACCGACGGGTTTGGCGGAGATGTGGGCATATACCTGATGGATTTGGAATCAGGTGAAACGTTTGAAATGAATGCCGATACACTGTTTCCTACAGCCAGCACCGTCAAGATTCCAATCATGATCGGCATCTTTGATAAGATCGAAAAGGGAGAACTAATGTATGACCAGATGCTGACGTACGATGGGGAGCATGACGATACGTGGGGCAATGACCTTATTAACCAGCTGAAGCCCGGATCGGATGTGGAGCTTTCAAAATTGGTTCATCTGATGATGAGCACATCAAATAACACCGCCAGCCTTTGGAATCAATATCTTGCGGGTACAGGAACCGACATTAACATTCTGATGGATTCGCTGGGGTTTGAGAAGACCCGCGTAAATTCCCGGACTGAAGGCCGTCAACAGGATTGGGAGGTGTACGGCTGGGGACAGACTACGCCAAAGGAGCTTGCTATGCTGTTGCTTCAGATTTACAGGGGAAATGTTATCAGCCGGGCAGCGTCTGAGCAGATGTACAGAATCATGACGCGTAATTACTGGGACGGCGAGGCACTTTCACAAATTCCACCTTATGTTCAGGTCGCCTCAAAAAACGGAGCTGTATCAGAATCCAAATCGGAGGTTCTTTTAGTGAATGGCCGGTCCGGAGATTACCTGTTTGCTGTGATGACGAAAAACCAAGCGGATGCCGGTTATGAGGACAATAATGAAGGGTTTCAGTTACTGCGTGACGTTTCGGCGTTATTGTATCACCACTTTGAACCCGATGATGACTGGGCACCTGCGAACTAACAGGGTCCATTTTTCATTAAATATTAGAACAAAATAACACCCCCGGCCTACCAAGCCGAGGGTGTTAGCTATCAGTAACCACTAAATTCTTTTCAGGTCCCTAAATTTTATGATGCGGCTCGTGGGATTTAATCTGTTTTGCGAGTAATTGCATTAGTTTGGCCCTTTCCCGGCTGTTTTTTTGATATTTACCGTCTGACAGGTTTTTTGCCAGCTCTATAAGTTCCTGTCGTGAGTTATTGAGCAGAGATTCCGTATCAAACTGCAACTGTTGATTTATAGATTCAGTTTTCTGTTTTTTATTTCTTATTGCCATGCCATCACCTGAGATTGCTAATTAAACCTTCTGTTTCTCATTAGCTTGGCTTCCATGCTGTGCTGAGTATGAGGTGCCGCAAGCAGACGCTCTTTTGCAATCGGTTTTCCAGTAACTTTGCAGATGCCGTACGCACCCTTGTCAATTCGAATTAATGCCCGTTTCAGCTGTTTTACAAAGGTTTGGGTCCGTTCAAGCAGTCGCAGATTCACATCCAGAGCAGCTTCGTTAGATCCGAGATCAGCTAAGTGGTGCTGGCTGGATGAATAGTCGGCACTTCTGTTCTCGCGCATCTCCCGTATACTCTGCATTAAAAATTCTATCTCTTCATCTGCATCAGCAATCTTTTTTTGAATAAGCGATCGGAATAATGAAAGCTCATCAGGGCTGAAAGGTGTTTTCCTTGTAATTTCAGGTTGTTGAATTGTAGCTTCCATTGTTCTGTGGTTTTAATACAGTTGATATTGCGATCTGTAATCAAAATCAAAAATTAACAGGAGAAGTTGTATCGGGGGAGTGCTGATGATCTTGTAGGAGTATTTCCTACGCGGGTTGCCCTGCATCAATCGGGATCGGTAAGAAAAGTAAACAGTATGTGAGCTTCTTCACTAAGGTAATGGCCACAGCATAATCTATTCAGATTGGAGTATTACTTCTTTTTTTTACGTCCTTTTTTCATCTGGATCCAAATTTCTGAACCTGCCCATCCGGTAAATCCACCCACAGCCATGGCAAGCAAGAGTGAGAGACTCAAATTGCTGTGAGACATATTGTTGACAATGACGTCAATCACAAACCGCAGGGTGACCGCCAGCATATATCCCATAACGAACGTGCCGATGATATCTCTTTTTTCCAGATTGAAATAGAGAAACGTGCCGAACGCACCCACGATTCCAAGTAAACACCAGGTTATTAAAAAAACAGGGTCCAGAAAATTAAGCTCGTGTGCAGAAATCGTGGAGATGGGGATACCCGCAGCAACCAGAGCTACAATTGTAGAAATAAACGTATGATTTTTCGACTTCAAGCGTGCAGATAATTTGTTTAAACGCGGATTTTTATTGAGACTCGAATTTATGAATTATACCTGCCAATTCATTCCCTGAGGAATGATTATTATTTGGTCTGTCATTTTAACGCACTATACAGATTGCCCCAAAGTAACGTGCTGGGATTTATACACTTGAAAAAGGGACTGCGCAGAAATAAATAATGAGTGCTGAAACTCTGCTATGGCGCATTGAACCGGAAGTGAAAAAACCGGTTGATAGTTTGGTTTGGTAAATCAATATTTTTTATTAAATATCAAACGTCAGGATATCAATGAATTTAAATGAGAGAAATGGAGAATAATACTAACGGTGACTCTGGAAATTTTGGTCGAGTACTTTTTTATTCGCTAGTAGCGGCGATTGGCGGCTTTCTCTTTGGGTTCGATAGCGGTGTTATCAACGGCACGGTTGATGCGCTTCAGGAGGCGTTTAATTCGGATGCTGTTGGCACCGGTTTTAATGTTGCGTCCATGTTGCTTGGTTGTGCAGCGGGCGCGTTTTTTGCCGGAACACTGGCTGATAAGTTTGGCCGTAAGCCGGTTATGATTATTACGGCTATCGCGTTTATTATCAGCGCCTGGGGATCTGGTATATCATCAAGCTCCGCTATG
>Ga0307966_1000071_pt1 | contig 77172 bp, 56 predicted proteins | sample OrgLakmetagen646_FD_203141 | JGI IMG/M metagenome (GOLD analysis project Ga0307966, IMG submission 203141) | Saline water microbial communities from Organic Lake, Antarctica - #646 | ecosystem: Environmental > Aquatic > Non-marine Saline and Alkaline > Saline | place: Antarctica: Organic Lake... | reverse complement strand
GTCCCGAAACCAGACCCTCCAAGCGTTGATATTGATCAGTGATTACGGCAAATTAACATCAAGCTTAATAAATAATTTCGTTTGTTCGGGAAGTAAGACTTCATAGACTGGATATTCGTCTCGAAAACCAATCAATTGTGGTTCCGCGGGGATTGGGCTCCATGCGGCCTCAAGGTCTGCGGTCCCCAAAACTTCGACTCCGTCAGCAAATACATGTGGGTTCAGTGGAAAACGAAGACCCGGCTTACTCCCACTTGTTACAATTTGAAGCGAGACTTGATCGTTTTTCCGTGGGTTTGTTCCGAAAGCAAATTCGTTGTCGTTGTCGCGTCCGTCCCTATCCGGGTCGGCGCTTGGGCTGCTCAAAGCATCGTTTAGAAGTTCGCTCGCGGTAAAGTGTACCTGATTCCAGGCGCTACGATCAGGCACGAAGTGAGCCACTGCTCCCGCATCTTCTGTGACGACAAAGACGATCTCTTCATTTTCGTCGAGCGTCGGCGATGACCAACCTACGAATTGCCAGCCTTCTTCAGCGACCGCTCGTAGGAGCATTTCGCTACCCTCCGGCAGCTCTCCGCTATCGTTCGACGTGAGCACCTGCCCTTTCCCCTTCTTGCTGACTGAAACAACGTACAAGGGGCTAAATTGAGCAGTCACCTGCCGGTCCTGATCCATGACCAACTGCAGCTGCCCGACGCCACCGTCCATGTCGCCGCTCCAACCCGTGAAAACATGTCCCTTCTCCGGAACCGGCACCAGGGACAATGAGGTTGCGTGTGCGTAATTCGCCTGCCGCTTGTTCAGTTTTACATCACCCTGTCCCTGGACGAGCAAGTCGAGATGCCACTGAGGAATCTTAAGCACTCGCTCAGGAGTAAGGGCGTAGTTGTTCGCTTTAGTAATCTCGAACGGACCGTCAGGCCATTCCAGTCGCACATAGAGGAAAAAGGCGCCTGCGGGCTGTTCCAATGATATCACGGTATCCAGAGAGATTTCAACGACTTCACCAGGGGCGATGCTTCCCGACAAGTCAATCACTCCCGAAAGTACATCATCCGAGTCATCAATGAAGCGGTTTCGGGTAAGCTCTACCAGCAGGCGTGCACCTTCAGTAAACGTAAGCGTCTTGTCTCCATTATTACGAAGTTGAACCGTGCCTTCAATGGCTTCGCCTACTCCATAGGTTCCCGGTTGCACTTGCAGATGGCTTAAGCCCAGATCGTCATAGACCAACTTCGACAAGTATCCGGTACCATAGACGTAGACCTCATCCTCCCAAACGGAAGCTCCGGTACTGACGGTCTGATCTGCCGAAAGTAGCATGAAGTTTTCGTCCAATTGTAAAAAGTAGTTCGGATTGCCGATACTCGTGACCAGATATCCTTCGGAATTCCGGTCGATATCTCGAAGGTCTCCGCCAAAGGTGGCCACTTCAGTCCATCCATCAGCTTCAGTGCCACGGTAAACGCTCGAGTCGGCCACGCCAATCCAGGCCCCTCCGTCGTACAACACCTTCCAAAATTGCTTGGAAATATTATTCAGTGTCGGATGAGCATCCCAGACCAGGCCATCCGTGGAGGTGTAAACCACACCGCGCGTGGTGATGATGAAACGACCTCCCCCCCATGCCAGCCGCAGGAGGACACTGCTGTGATTGACTATATTAACCTGTGACTCTGTCCAGTTCTGACCGTCAGTTGACCGGAATACACTGCCTCGGTCGCCACATGCGATGAATACTCCATTCGCATAAATCACATCCTGAAAATTCGGCACGTAAGCGTCAGCCTTTGAGGCGGTCTGGACATTCCAGTTACGGCCATCCAGTGAATCCGCAATTTGCCCTTTGTTGCCGACAACAATGAAACGTCCGTCCCCGTATGTGGCACCATAGACATTGTCCATAAGGGTTAAAACCTTATCCCATGAATCACCCTCTGGTGAATAAAAGACGTCTTTTGACGCGATAGCGATAGCTTTTCCATCCGGGCCAAAGAAAATGCCGCTTGGGTAGAAAGAGCCCACCCCATCTGGAACAAGTTCAGTCCAGACCTCGCCATCGGTCGAGTGCAGCCGAATATTGTTAGGCAGTGCGATGACAAATCCTTCCGGCCCACCCACAACCCGCATCGGATAACTATTGATGACTTCATTCGGATTCACTTCAGTCCAATTGATTCCATCGGTCGAACGCCAGATGCCAAAGCGGGCAGCCGTTACATAAACCCCCGAAGAAAATCCGATTTCGTCATAGGTCGGTCCATCGGAACCAATTTCCTCACTGTTGGCTTCAATCGGTATCCAATCGTAGCCATCGGTTGAAGTCCCAGCCAATCTTGCATGAGAGGAAGTGTTACTTGTGGAATGACCGACGAAAAGGCGCTCCCCGACCAGAGAGATGTCATAACCGCCGCTGATTGCCTCGGGCACATCGATCTCGGTCCAATTGAGGCCATCCTCGGATTCCCAGATGCCCTCACCGACTGCGATGAAGCGGTCACGAAAATAGATTACATCACTAAAATTCGCGGGGAGTGTCTCGGAAATATCATGCCAGCTCAGTCCATCGGCGCTGAAATAGAGGTCACCGTGTCGATGTATTCCGATAATTTGCCCGGGGCCTCCGGACACGATGCGCTGGATACCAATATCGGAATCGATGAGCGATGTGGAAAAGCCCTCATCCCGGTTCCAAACCATTGCCTCACCTCGGTTGACTGCGACGAAGCCAAACGAGGTTGTGGCAAAGGCGGTAGTCAAAAAATTACTTGAAAGGTGTTCAAAGCTATAACCGTCTGTGGACACATAGAAGTCCCCTTCGGAAGTTGCAGCAATCAGGCGCTCGCCATCCCATTCGATGTACTTGACCGTGCCGGTCACCTGCATCGGGAGCGGCTCCCAGTCAATGCCGTTAAAGGAGCGCTCCAGACGTCCCGCACCGACAGCATAGTAAATATCGTTGAGCACAATAATATCATAGGGGCCTGACGCATAGTTGGAGCCATAGAGCTTGCGGGCATTCGTAGTGGAATAGCTGATCGAGATAGAGTCTGCAGTGCTAAAGCCACTCGCATCGGTCGCGATCGCCTCGATTGTAGTTTTGTCGACGGATGTAGGCAGATAGACCGTGGAGAAGGGGGGCTCATCCATTCGGGTGAACAATTGGCCGTCGATATAGATTTCCAGTCCAGTTAACTCGCCCTCTGGATCCCAGGCCTCGACCTCAATCATTTGCTCCGTGAATGGCTCCTGGGTGGAAAATCCGTTGGGCCTCGAAATGTTGCAGATTGGTGCAGCCGATTCGGGCGTACCACATTGAATTAGCCCCGGACCAATCCCTAAGAGCGTTCCCTTGAAGCCAACCAGCTCGCTGACACCGATGTTGCTTGATAGAATCGGCATTTCATACCAAGTTTGCAGGTCGCTGCTGAAATACAGGTCGCCCGAAACAACAGCAAGGAATCGTTCCTCAACTGCAGTAAGCAGAGTATAAGAGTCAGCAGGTTTCTTTTGCAAACGTGTCCACTGCACACCGTCACTTGAAGAGTACCAGTGATTGTGGCTGCCCTTACTGGCGACCAGAATACGATCAGCACCCACGACCAGAGTCTCAAAATACTGGGATTCGTTTATGGTCACTTCGTTCCACTGTAGCCCGTCACTTGAAGTGGAAATACCATGGCTGGTCAGGCCTATAAATGAACCGTTATGAAACTGTAGATCACGGAAATTAGGAACGATACCCGTATCGACCCATGTATACGTATCGGCGGACCGCCAGAGCTTGCCTGCGCTATCAATTGCCAAGGTGTGACCATTGCCGTGCGCAACATATCTGAAGTTAGAGAGATCCTGCGCATTAAAGCTTAGAGTTCTGGGCGTGAATCCACGGAAATGCCCCCCTCCATAACCGTAGGTAGGTATGCCGATGAAGCCCTGATCGGTTTCGACTAGTATGTTTAAAGGTTGTGATAGTCTGATATCGGACGCCTCACTCCAATTGACCCCGTCACCTGAGGTCGCCACAGTATTCGTACTGTAAGCGGTCAAACGCCCTTCTGCTTCCAAAAAGCGCGACGGCGATCTTGAAAATGCTTTAGGCGGCGACCGAAGACTTAACGGATCATCACCATAAGCGGTATAACCTTCGTAGCCGACAACGACATATCGTCCATTTCCATAAGCGATGCTCCTCATGTCTGCGCCCGGCATCTCCGTCGAGTTCCAGTCCAGACCGTCTTCGGACCAAGAGACAATTGTATAAAACATGCTGAATATTTTCCCGTCCAATAAAGTTAGGGCGTTCGGACGATGTTCAGAGTCCGCCTGAGACCAGTTGATGCCATCACTTGAAGTCCACAGTGAGTCTCGCTCATAAAAGATGAATTTCCCGTTTCGGAATTTGAGCTTACCATAATCGCTTCCAAAGTGGTTCAGCGGGAAGTAAATTTCCCATGTATCGCCATCGTCGCTTGAAAGGTAGGTGGTATCGCCGCTTAAGGCCAACCAAAGTCCGTTGCCATACTCCAAATGGTCCACCCGAACCTCTTTAATGTGCTCCCAGTTCTCCCCGTCGTAGGAACGATAAAGGTGTCCGTAGCTGCGCGCGATCCAGCAGCCATCGCCATAGGAGACATCTCTGATCGTTTCGCTGAAAATTTGCGTGCCCACTATGACCGACGTCCAGGTCTTTGCGTCGGTTGAATGGATGATGCTCTCACTGCGCCCCCATGCCAGATATTTCCCGTTATCGTAACGAATATTGTCGATCCAATAATGCGCTTCGGTTGGATGAAAATCCCAGTTTTCACCATCCGGACTAAGCATGACCGTTCCGGACTCACCAACGGCAACGAATTGGTTCTCCGCAAAAATAACTTTGGCCAAATCAAGCGAAATGGGTAACGGGTGCCTCCAGCGCCATTCGCCCCAGGGATTATTCGTCAGTCGTATACGCGCCTGTCGGGTTTTTATGGTGCCTTCGGAATTGCTGGCTTGAAGTTGATACTCGCCGGCGTCGCCACTGGCCAGCGTTTCAATGCGATAGCTGGTTTCTGTGGCACCCGCAATGGCGGTTCCATTCTTAAACCATTGGTAGCTTATCGGGGCATCACCGGTAAACACCGCAGAGAGTGTCGCACTCACGCCGATAACAGAGTCAATGTCACGGGGCTGCACGACCACCCGCGGGGCTTTCTTCAAAATCTCCAGGCGGACGATATCCGAGCTAACCGTACCATTTTGGTTCGAGATTTCCACATGGTAATTGCCCACATCGGAGGGCTCCACCTCCGTGAATCGGAGCAGCGATGTGTTCGCCAATACGATCGGCTCACCATTATGAAACCATTGGTATCGCTTGGGATCGCTACCAATGACCTGAACGCTGAACTCCGCATAATCCCCCTCGAGCACAGAGAGCGAATGGGGTTGGTTCACGATTCTTATGTCGTCCAGAAAAGACCCTTTTATCTGTACCGGCCCGTTGCTGGCACCGTATCCATCCACAGCAATGTAGTAGGTCTGGCCGGCAATAGCACTGAATGAGGCGAGGCTCTGCAGGGTGCTCCGGTCGCTATCGTCATTTTCCGCAACATGGACCAGCTCTCCCACCGCATCGCCCTGATAAATCCCGAGCACGGTATCAAATTTACTCCCGAATGTATCGATGGAAAACAAGCCATCACTTGGAGCCGTCCAACTGTACCAAATAGAACCGTCCGGGTTTTGGCCGGCATGTAATGGCTCTCCTGGCTCCCCGGTAGCGAGGCTTGTGCTTCCGGTTGCACTGAAGCTGCCTCCGGTAACGATCGCTGCATTGATAAAGTCGTCATTCAAGGGGGATTGTTGTAAATTCAGCCACATCGCGCTTCCGCTACGTGCGCTTGAAGCCAATCGAATATAATAAGTTTGCCCTTTGACCACGGGAAACGAAGCCTCTCGTTCACTACCATCAGGCGAGATAATTGCCCCATTCGAACTTAGGCTTTCAAGCGTATCCCCCGAAAAAAGTTCCAGAGAAACGGGGCGCATCCCGCGAAACTTCAATTCGACTGGCTGCGATGCAGCCGCTTCCCATTTAAACCACAAAGAACTTTCAAGAGAAGCGTCCGGAAAAACCGGCTCCGCACTTTCACGCGTTCCGTTCTCCCCGGCTCCATTCCATGAAGCCAGGTATCCTGCGAGAACCTGAGCATGGATAAAATCATCATTGGGAGGCAGTGAAGATGCTTGCAAAGATCCAACCAGGTTGGCACGCCGCCCGCTGCGTGTCGTGTTCGCCAGTGTGCCCACTTGCTCCGCCCCGTTTAACATGCGATGGATTGTGACTGCACTGGAATCATTAGGATGATGGGCCTTCAGCATCGCAGCGATACCCGTCACAAAAGGTGCCGCCATGGATGTCCCCGATAGTGATACGTAGGCTTGGTCGGAACGATTGGATGCGGAATGAATGGCGCTGCCGGGTGCTGCCAAATCTACGCTGGAACGACCATAGTTTGAGAAAAAGGACAGGACGTCACCTGAATCAATCGCAGCCACGCTGATCAAGGTAGGGCTTTCATAGCAGGCAGGATAGATCGGTTGAAAATCCGTGTCGCGACTCTCATTCCCCGCAGCGACAACCACAATGATTCCCTGTTCGGCAGCTCGATTAAGCTCCCACTCCAAAGCCGAGCTGCGTTGCTTGCTTCCCCAACTGGCGTTGATGACATCCGCTCCTTCGTCGATCGCGTAACGCACTGCGCGAATCGAACCGGAGTTTGTGCCGTATCCGAGGGCATTCAGGAATCGAACGTCCATCAGTTGCACATCCCAGCAAACTCCGGCCATCCCGATGTTATTATTGCCCTGTGCACCAATGATGCCTGCACAATGCGTTCCGTGCCCATTCGGATCGTCGGATGCGGCTGTGAATTCAATGAAGTCTGCTCCGTGCACGTCGTCAATGATTCCATTGTTGTCGTCATCAATCAAATTACCCGGAATTTCATCGGGATTTACCCAGAGGTTATCCCGCAAATCTTCATGCGTTGAACGAATACCGGAATCGATCACAGCGACGACAATATTGGGCGCGCCGGTTGCCAAGCCCCAGCCCTCCGGAGCATCAATGTCGGCATCTTGTTTGCGTAAAGAACCACCCGAATTGTGCAGGCCCCACTGATGCCCATCTGAATATAAAGGATCGTTGGGGTGCAGATCACTGGCATAGACCAAATGGTCGGCTTCCGCATGCATCAGCAGATTGTGTTGCTTTAACACGTCCATCGCCTCAAAGACAGCCTTGGGCTGATCCACATCTACAAGTTTAACGATGAACGCGTCCAGGCCGGGATCAAAATAGCATTCGTACCCGTGAGCCTCGACTTCTCTCTGAAAAACGTCCGCTGGCATTTCTTTGGCCTTCCACGCGAGGAAGTGGTCGGCGACAAATTCCGTGCGCGAGATCAGGTTTCCGTTTGGTTTTCGTTTTTCCTCGATTGCAATCAGCGGTAAGTCCGGGAGCTGGGTACGTGCCAGGGTCCAGGAGTGGATCTCGCCCCCCTTATCCTTTGCTTCAGACAAGCTCTTGGAAATGGTTGCGAAACCAGGGAAACGCGCACGGGGTGAACGTTTCGTTGGGTCGGGGGCTTGCGGTGCAGGACCTGCCTGGGGATCTTTACCCTCTTCTTTGCCTCTCGGCTGCGCCTGAGTTTGCAGCAGCTCCTTTTGAAATGTCTTTGTCAGTGGATCAGCCGATTTTACACTCTCAGAGGCATCAATCGTCGGCCCATTAGCCATAAACCTGACTCCAAAAAAAACAATTAGGGCTAATATCTCTTCTGAGGATGCAATCCATCCTGTGGCTTCCCTTTGTTCTTACTCTATCGAGCCTGTGCGCACAGGAACTCAGGTATCACGGGGCACTGGCCTTTTACAATCACGGTTCCTATGTGGAGATTACGGAGCATTCGGGTGTGGATTCCTACGGGGATCTGGTCATCCCTAAATCCATTGAAGGCTTGCCCGTCACGCACATTGGTGAGGCTGCGTTTGAGGACAAATCGATCCTTTCGGTTACCATTCCGGACACGGTCGTTTTCATTGGCGACGATGCCTTCTACCGGTGCGAAGAATTGAAAACAGTTCAGTTTTCCCAGAACCTCAACGAGATCGGGACGCGGGCTTTCGCTAGCTGCAGCGAACTGACCGAGCTGACTTTACCTTTGAGCATTCGAACCATAGGCTATGCGGCCTTCAGATATTGCCAGAAGCTAAAGCGCGCGCCTCTACCAGCCGGACTGGAATCGATGGGGGATTATATATTTGCCGGCAGTGGTCTTGAGGAGTTCGCCCTGCCTGAATCGATTACCGCAGTGCCTCCATTCGCATACAGTGGCACTAGCCTGAAAACGATCTTGATTCCCGATCATGTTGTCGAGGTGGGGGAGGGAGCTTTTAGCTCCTGCCCGGTAAGTCAGCTTGATCTCGGAGCCAATCTCGAGCGCATCGGGGAAGCGGCCTTCGCTGCATGCTCAAGCCTGACGGTTGTTGTCATACCAGCGGAGGTCGACCACCTTGGTTCCCAGGCGTTTAGTGGTTGCGAGCGGCTTGCCGGAGTTATTATGGAAGGCCCGCCACCCAGTTATGTCGGGTCTTCCTTGTTTTCCAGATACAACGGCTTGCCCAACCTTTACTACGATTCCGCGCAATCGGAATTTCTGGCCTATGCCAACCTGCCCTGGCAGAAATACGACAGCACTCCGATTCAAGGCTGGCAAACGGTCGACGGCTTCACTGGGGTCGTGTTGGAGGAAGAGGTCTTTTTGATCGCCTATTCCGGTCGTGGCCCTAGTATTTCGATCCCAAGTACCCTGTTTGATTTACCGGTGACGAAAATCGGGACCTATGCCTTTTTTCGTAACACGGAAATCGCATCAGTAAGAATTCCGCGATCTGTCAGATTGATTGAACCCTATGCGTTTTCCGAGTGTGACAGCCTATCGACCGTATTTGTAGAGGGCGCAGCTGTTACAATTGATGAGCGCGCATTCTACAGCAGTTCTAATTTAACTGCCTGCGTTTTTGAGGATGATGCGCCCAATCTGCTAGGTTTCAATAACTTTACCGAAAGAACCACCAGACTCTATTTTTATGAAGATGCAAGGGACTTCACTGAGCCGCGTCATCGCTTTTATGACAGTCAGTCCATTGTCTCCAGTGGTATCTTGAACGGTCTCTTCTACGTCAACAAGGGAGACGAAATCGAAATTACGGGCTACTCCGGAGAGACGGATAGCCTGGTCATTCCGGAATTCATCGAGAACCTTCCGGTGCGTAGCATTACGCGACGTGCCTTCGCGAATCGGATCGAGCTTCTTTCGGTACAGCTTCCGCCAAGCATTCGCGATATTGGGTTAGAGGCATTCAGTAACTGTTATAACCTTGAAAGCATAAACCTTCCGGAAGGAATTACGTTAATTCCGGAAGAGGCATTCGAGCATTGCCGATCCTTAAAGAATATCAACTACCCGAGCACCTTGATTGAAGTCGGCAAAAGGGCTTTTTATCGATGCCTGGAATTGAGGGATTTGCAGCTTCCCGAGGGATTAACGACCATAGGCATTACTGCCTATGATAATTGCCCCATCGAAACGATAATTTTTCCGAGTAGTTTGGAAACGGTGGGTGGAGAAGCATTTTCCGGATGCGCAAATTTGCGCTGGGTGCAGTTCCTCGGTGATGTGACTCGCGTTTCTGGCCGTGCCTTTAACAATTGTTCCAACTTGCGCTGGGTCGAGTTTGGCGGAGACCTGTCGGAGTTGAATGTAGATGCATTCTCTCGCTGCACGAGCCTTTCATCGATTATTTATCATGGATCGCAGGCACCGACCCCACTGGGATTCAACTATTTCTATAACACTCCCGATGGTATCACCATCTACCATTTGCAGGGCGTCACTGGCTTTGATCATACCAAGTATAATTCCTGTAGAAAGGTCGTGTTTCAAAATATTGGTCAGGGTGACGGTTTTTTCTACGTAGAAGTCGATTCTGAAATATGGGTGGCTGCTGCCGACGATCTTTTTGAGACGGTCCTTATTCCTGATCAGATTTCCTCGCATCCGGTGACCCGGATTGCATCTGCGGCCTTCCTCGAAACGGATCAACTCAAGCACATCACGCTGCCCGATACCCTGGTCGAGATCGAAGCGGACGCCTTTTTCGGTTCTTCACTACTGACGATTGATTTCGGTTCAGGTTTGGAGGCCATCGGGAATCGTGCCTTTTCCAACGCTCATTCACTGACTTATGTCGAACTGCCCGCTTCAATTCAGACCATCGGTATCGATGCGTTCAGGTGGTGCTTTCGTTTGGAAACCGTTGTCCTGGGCGCAGGTCTCCTCAGTCTGGGTGATTACGCTTTTGATTTCAATAGTGATCTGGACACGGTCATCTTTGAAGGTAACGCACCGACCCTTGGCGTGGATGCTCTGGACAAATATGCAAACTACTATTATCGGTCGGGGGCCACAGGTTTTGATCTGGAGCCCTGGGTTTCCTGGGAGCCTCAAACCTTTACCGTATACGGTTTTCTGGATGGGATGCATTACGTTGGCGACGCGAACGGTATTTCCATTGTTGGCTTCAGTAACTGGTGGACGGATGATGAGGTCGTAATCCCCTCGGAAATTAACGGGACCCCGGTCGTGACTCTGGAGGCAGGCCTGTTCTATTACAAGAGAGTGAATTCGGTTACCGTTCCTTCGTCAGTGCATACGATCGGAAACAATGCGTTCAATACCGTATACGGCCTTGAGAAAGTTATTTTCGATGGTGTCCTCCCAGATGATTTCTCCGGCATTAGTAATGCCTATAATTACAGTCTCTACCACATCAACGTCCCCGATGACTATGTGTCGCCGCTCTTGCGCCCTGTCATATTCACAGGGGTTGATCCCGAAAGCGGCTTGGTTTACTATAATACTGGCTCAGAAATTCGCATTGTGGACAATTGGAGCACGGATGCGGCTATCATCGTTCCATCCATGATAGCCGGTTTGCCAGTGACGCAGATCGCGGATCGTGCGTTTGAGTCGGATAGCGGGATCACTACTATTCAGTTGCCCGACTCGCTTGAACGGATTGGCGATTACGCCTTTAAGTCCTGCGACCAGCTGTTGGAAATCATAATCCCCAACACTGTGGCAACTGTCGGGAGAAATGCCTTTGAGCGCTGTAGTTCGCTGTTCCGTGTTCAGTTACCTATTGCTTTAGAGGTGATCGAGCCCGCTACCTTTTATTTATGCACAAGCCTGACTGATATCACATTGCCCGATACCTTGTTATCGATCGGAGACTCCGCTTTGCGTGGATGTGAAAGCCTATCGAGCATTCAAATACCTTCAACCGTCACGACAATATCCACCGGGGCCTTTCGTGACTGCACGGGTTTGGAGACAATAGAAATCCCCGAAGGAATTGTGGCTCTTGAAGCCTACACGTTCCAAGGCTGTTCCAAGCTGGAAACTGTCGGGTTGCCATCCACTATGAATCGCTTGGGAGTTAGGTCTTTTTACCTCTGCTCCAGCTTACGCCATGTGGTTGTTCCGTCTACGGTCACTGAAATTGATGACGGGGCCTTCAAGAATTGCCATTCATTAAATACCATATTGTTCGAAGGAAACGCCCCGGTTCTAGTGGGTGCCGATAGTTTCAACGAAGTGGGTCGTTATTTTTCTTTTTACTATTTGTCCGGGGCGTCCGGCTTTTCCCTCCCCACTTGGCAGGGGCAGCCAGTTCATGGGGTTTGGGAATACGGGTATGACCAGGGCTTGCTGATGGTCAGCTACAGCAAAGAGGCGGCTGTACTAGACTATAGCGGTGAGCATGATGTCCTTGCACTGCCAACCCACTTTGACAGCGTTCCTATTGTGGAAATTGCGCCCGCGGCTTTCATCGGACGTCAATCACTGACATTGGTAGGGGTTCCTGATACTGTCTCAACCGTCGGCCCATACGCTTTTGCAGGCTGCGACCAACTGACAACGATCACTTTACCCATTGGCCTGAACAGGATCGCAGAAGGCACTTTCAGTTCCTGCTCGGCTCTTCAATCAATTATACTGCCCGAGTCGGTAATGTCGATTGGAGCCGGTGCCTTTTCGGGCTGCACTCGCCTCAGTATCAATAGCCTGCATGAAGGGATTGAGTCGATTGGCGACTATGCCTTTTCCAGTTGTGATTCAATTGTCTCAATGCAGATGCCGGACTCCGTGATCGTTTGTGGAAAAGGTGTTTTCAAGGGCAGCAAAGCTCTGACTGATATTACGATACCAGCGGGTCTAACAGTTATACCTGAATCCATGTTTCAGGATTGTTCCGCGCTGCAAAATATCCAGTTCCCGTCTTCCCTCCAAGGCATCGGTGATTACGCTTTTGCTAACTGTAGGTCACTTCAGGGGTTTAACTTTCCGGATAGTCTTGTTGCCATAGGATCGTACGCGTTTCAGGGCTGCACCGCTTTGTCTTCACTTTCCTTTCCACAAACGGTTACGACCTTTTATGATTTTGCTTTTGATGGCTGCATTGGCTTGAGCTCGATCTATTTTGTCGGCGATGCGCCGCAGGACTTTGGGGATGGGGTGTTTCCGAGTCACAGTGAAGCGCCGATGGTCTTTCATAATTCTTCTAGCACGGGCTTTAGCTCGACCACCTGGAACGGAATGCCAGTCGGTGGGGCAAGCGGACTCATCGGAGGACTTTACTTCAGGATCGTTGATGGTGGCGTTGAGATAACGGGCACTTCGGAGGAATTGCCAAATGTCAATATCCCTTCTAATATCAACGGCTTACCCGTGACTTCCATTGCGGCTCAGACATTTAGTAATCATAGCGATCTGCTTACCATTTTCCTGCCTCACACGATCGAACACATTGGGGAGCGCGCCTTTAATGGGTGCACCCGCCTAACCAATATCGTGCTTCCTGATAACCTGAAAACAATCGGGGAATACGCTTTTTATGACTGTGATACCTTGGTACATCTACGCATCCCGGAAGGAGTCGAATCCGTAGGCAGCCACGCCTTTTCCGACTGTCTCCACTTGCGTTCAGTCAACATAGGTGCGAGCCAGATTTCTTTTTTGGATTACACGTTTAGTTACTGCTACAATTTAGTCTCGGTTCTTTTTGAAGCGGAGGGTCCGTCCAGGTGGGGGCCCAACAGTTTAGCCAGTTCCCACCAAAGCTGCCGTATCTGGGTATTGGAAGGAACCGAACTCGCCCAGGACTATGCTATATTCCAAAATTTCCCAACGCGACTCATCGCTGGGTTTGCCGACGGGATTTATTACCGAATTTCGGACGGAACGCATTTACCGGAGGGAGACATTGAGATTGCAGGTTTTTCAGGGCATACAGGATGGCTCGTCATTCCAGTTGAGATCGATGGTAAGACGGTGTCCGGCATCGCCTACCGTGCCTTTGAGGAATGCGATGAACTACGTTACGTCTTTATCCCGGAGGGGCTCTTACGTGTCGGTTCTTACGCCTTCGTCGGTTGTAAGAAGCTCGCATTTATCGATATCCCGGATTCGGTCATGGAGATCGGCAGTTATGCTTTCGACGGTTGCACGGGCTTGAGGTTCGTTTTGATCGGTCGCGGGATCGATGTGATCGGCGATTATGCCTTCTCTGCGACTACCAAATTAATGGAAATTCTATTCACCGGGGATGCTCCTGAAAATGCGAGCACTAACTTTTTCGGGGAGAACCGCGTCGTTAAACATTACTATGGGGCGACCGGGTTCGACGCTTCCTCGTGGTCCCGCTATCGGACGAGAGGTGTTTCTCACGATCAATCTTCGTGGAAGGAGTTTTATAGTTTGACCGGAGGGCTTGACCTATGGGGCGCGAAAGACGAGACAGGATCGCCTCTAATCTTCAGATACGCATTCAATCTCGATCCCGACAGTGCAGGGGAAGTCTATTCTCTCACGCCGCCCAGGAGTGGAGAGGATTTGGAGATCTCGTTCTACTCGATGGCGGATGACATTCTGTATTTTGTCGAGACTAGCACTGACTTGGTTCAATGGGGCAGTCAGAATGTCACGCTCAGGGAAGATTTGGAGAATGGACGGACCATCGCCACAATACCTTTCGTCGAAGGAAGCAATTTCGTTCGATTGCGAATTGAAAAGAATCCGATTGACTGAGGTAGTCCCGCCGTCGCTGGCTAGAGGACATTCTTACCCTTTTCTTCCAGCATAGCGAAAGTCGCTTCTGCCGAAAGCCCCACATCTGCCTTCTCAGCCAACGCACTGACTCCCGGCGAAAGCAATAGGACCCAACAAGCCACGATTTTGTTGTGTAACATTTTCATCGATTTTACGGCCAACACATTAAAAAATCAAATGTTCCCTTGAGGATGTTAGGACTGGATTTGACCCAATTCTCCTTCCATCCGAGATTCCATATCCCTTTATTCTTAATTAAGATTTGCCGATTAGTATGGGGTGGTTCACCTATTAGGGGCAAAGCTATTCAAGTATGTATTCGGAGGGTCATCAGTTTAGAAAAATAGGAAAATGGGCGCGCGGCTTCCTCCTCGCCTTTCTCATATTTTGGGCCCTTGTCGTGCTGCTTCTTGCCCTTTTTGGCACGGTTGGCGAAGGTGCTGACTCTCAATGGACACTTTTTCTCGGGCGCTTTCATCCTTTAATTTTACACTTGCCGATCGGAGCGCTCTCGGTGGTGGCGTTCATCGAGTTGGGACGTTTGCTGACATTTGGAAAATGGGTGCCCGACGTGCGGCCTGCGCTCGGGCTTGCCGCCCTCTCCGCCATCGTTTCGGTTGGGAGCGGTTTTCTACTGGGGCAGGGTTCGGGCTATCGTCAGGACCTACTGAACGAGCACTTCTGGTGGGGCTGCGGTTTCGGTGTATTTCTTTGCCTGGCGTTCGTCGCGCGCCTGGGCCGCAGTCGTTGGAGCGCGGCCTCGTATAGGATCCTGCTGGCGCTCAGTCTGATTTCGATGACGATGGCAGGCCACCACGGCGCATCGCTCACCCATGGCGAAAATTATTTAACAGACCAGGCACCTCCGGTGGTGCGAGACTGGCTCGGGCTGGAAGAGCGAGAACCCACCGCGGCAGAACTGGCAGCACTTGAGGCAGAAAAACCAGTCGACGAACAAATCTTCTATATCGGCTACGTGCGGCCGATTCTCGAACTCAAATGCTACGAATGCCACAACGCCGACAAGCGCAAAGGGAAGCTGCGTATGGATACCATTGAGGACCTGCTCATAGGCGGCAAAGAGGGCCCTGCGCTCGTAAAAGGAAGTTCGGCAGAAAGCGAGATGATTCGACGCATCGAGCTACCCGAATATGACGAGCACCACATGCCGCCGGAGGGGCACGTTCCCGTTACGGACCACGAACTGGAAATACTCAAGGCTTGGATCGATACCGGCGCAACGGATAGCGCAACGGTGGCCGATCTGGGGATTGATCAAAATCTCTTAAAGCAAGGACCGCAGGAGGAAGTTCCTACGGTTCGCCCCGAGAAGGCGAAGATGCTACCCAAAGAAGAGCTACAGGCCCTGCAAGCGGAACTGCGAAGCTTGAGCGAGAAATACCCCGGCGCGCTGAGTCTGGTCTCCCGCGGCGGCGATGCATTGAATTTTAACGCCAGCGTGCTCAAGGATTTCGGGCCGAATGGACTGGAAGATCTCTCCAACTTTACCGGCCGTTTAATCGAACTAAACTTGAGCGCCGCACAACTCAGCGAAGCCGACTTTGAACAAATCGCCGGGATGTCGTCGCTTCGCTCTCTCGTGCTCAATGGTGCTGAATTCGACGAGGCATGGCTGCAACATTTGAGCGGCATGGAGAAGCTGGAGGTATTGAGCCTCTTCGCGACTTCGGTCCGCGCTGAATCACTCGCGGCAATCCGGACCATGCCAAACCTCAAGCGCCTCTATGTGGGTCAGACCGATCTTCATGCAGACGACCTTGAAACTTTATCCATTAGGCCTGACCTTCGTGTCATCAGTGGTCCCTGACATGAAACGCACTCACATTTATTCAGCAGCAGCCCTTGTGCTCCTATGCGGCCTCCTATGCGGTTTTTCCGGTTGCACTCCTAGAGAGGAGGCTTCGGCCAAAATATCCGAAGCGAGTCATGACCTGCCTGAGATTATTTCATACTCGGAGCACATTCGCCCGATTCTGAATAACAACTGCAAGGCCTGCCATGGCGGGGTGATGGCAGCCGGCGGTATTTCCTATTTATTCAGAGAAGAGGCACTCGCCAGAGGTGACTCCGGCGAGTGGGCCATCAAACCTGGTGACCCCGAGGCTTCATTAATGCTGAAACGCATCGTCGACCAAGACGACCCGATGCCCCCGGCGGACCATGGGGAGATGCTGAGCGAGCGGGAAGTCGCACTTCTGAACCGTTGGATCGCAGAGGGTGCCGAATGGGACCAGCACTGGGCCTACAAAGCGCCCATCCTTGACGAAGCCGTGGCGGAGGCCGCTTCGATTGATCACTTTATAGAAAAACGACTTGTGGCAGAGGGGCTCTCATTTGCACCCGAGCAGACCCGCGCGCGCCTCATTCGCCGGATGTCGCTCGACCTTACGGGGTTGCTCCCAAGCCAAGCCGACTATCGCGAATACGCTGAAGGTGACCTGGAGGCCTATGCCGATGACCTGCTGGCACGGGATGCCTACGGCGAACGCTGGACTTCGATGTGGATGGATTTGGCGCGCTACGCCGACACCCGCGGCTACGAGAAAGACTCCCCACGCGACGCCTGGCCCTATCGGGATTATCTTATTCGCAGCTTCAATGCGGATAAACCTTACGACCAGTTCATCGCCGAGCAGCTGGCCGGCGATTTGATGCCCGAAGGCGGCATGGAGCAACTCATCGCCACGGCATTTCACCGCAACACCCAGACAAACGACGAGGGCGGCACCGATGACGAGGAATTCAGGATCGCCGCCATCATTGAGCGCAACAATACAACGTGGGAGGTCTTCCAGGGCACCACCATGGCCTGTGTGCAATGCCACAGCCACCCCTATGACCCGATCCGCCACGAGGACTACTACGAGAGTTTTGCCTTTTTCAACAATACGAAAGATGCGGACGACTTTGACTACCCTCACCTGCCCGTCCCCGATGACCCAGAGGCATTCGGCCAAGCCATCGAGCTATGGCGGGAAATTATCGAGCAGCAAAATCAACTGCAGCAATCTGCCAGCAGCTTGATTGAAAGAACGTCCTGGCAACCCGTAGAAATCACTGCATTGAATGGCTCTGCTGAACTCAAGCAGGATCCGGAAACGAAAACCATTTCCACAGTGGGAACCGTCCCAGCCAGGTCGGAATATCGGGTGAAATTTACCGTCAGCGGTGAGCTATCTGCGCTGCGACTGGAGGCACTCTTGAGTGACGGCCTGATCGGCCAAGCCAACCGCGGCTTTGAGCTCAGCCAAGTTCAGCTTTTCCTGCATGCGCGCGACGTGGAGACCCGTGAGATTTCGCTCATCGGCGCGTTCAGCGACTACTTTCGCTCAGACTCGAACCTGCAAGATGTCCTGAAAAAAAATGCCAATGGCTGGAATGTCTACCCCAGGCAGTATCACCCGCACGGGCTCGTTCTGGTGCCGGAAAAAGTGGAGGCTTCACCCGACAGCGCCGAATTTGAACTCGTCCTACACCACAAGCGGAACCACGTGACCAGTGCGACGACACTGAGAAATTTCCGACTTTCCTATGGAACGGACGCTGATTGGCAGGACTACGCTGAATCAATCGACACCTCTGAACTGGCCGCGACGAAGAAAGCGCTCCAAAAGCTCAAGGGTGCGGCCCTACCGATTACGCTGGAGCGCCCCGACCCTGTGGCCCGCCAGACTCACTTCTTCGCGCGGGGCAACTGGATGAGTCCCGAGCAGGAGGTGAGCCCCGGCGTGCCGGACAGCCTGCCTGATTTCGAAGGTTCCACTCGGCTGGACTTTGCCCAATGGCTCGGCTCCGAAGAGAATCCCCTCACCGCCCGGGTGATCGCTAACCGCCTCTGGTTCGAACTCTTCGGGCGCGGCATTGTAGCCTCACTAGGTGACTTCGGAACCTTCGGCGACAAGCCGAGCCATCCCGAACTGCTGGACTACCTCGCGCTCCGCCTGATGCACACTCACGAGTGGCGTTTAAAGTCACTGCTGAAGGAAATCGTTCTCAGCCGGACTTACCAACAAGCCCCGGAGTCCCCGCCTGAGCTGCGCGAACGCGACCCCGATAATGCCCTACTGGCCCGGGGCCCGCGCACCCGCCTGACTGCAGAAATGGTGAGAGACCAGGCCCTTCAAGCGGCAGGGCTATTGAGCCGAAAGAAATTCGGCCCCTCGGTCATGCCCTACCAACCGGATGGCGTCTGGCAAACCGTCTATTCGGGCCGGAAGTGGAAAGTATCGGAAGGCGAGGATCAAAACCGGCGCGCCCTCTATACTTACTGGAAGCGTACGAGCCCCTACCCGAGCATGATCAGTTTCGATGCACCCAGTCGCGAAGTCTGCACCATCCAGAGAGTCGATACCAACACACCACTGCAAGCACTGGTCAAACTGAACGATCCGGTCTATTTTGAAGCCGCAAAGGCCTTTGGCACTGCCCTTTCAAAAAGATTTGATCTCAGAGAAGCTATCGCAGATCTGCATTTTAAATTGAGCGCTCAGGTTGCTTCCGAATCGATTCTCGATGAGTTTATCGCTTTCTACAGACAGGCAAAGAATGACTATGAAGCCGAACCTGAAAGCGCCATCCAAGTCGCGGACTCTCCTCAAGCCGCTGCGCTGACAATTGTTGCCAATGTCCTTCTCAACATGGATACTACCCTGACCAAGTAAAACTCATGAATCTCGCAGAGCAAATTGCCCACGACCGCCTTCAGGCCATCACGCGGCGGCACTTCTTTAAAAAGTGCAGCACAGGACTGGGTGGCATGTGGCTGGCCGCACAGGGCGCAGCTTTTGGCAAACAACCGCTCTACCTGCCCCGATCATCGACGAATCCTATGGCACCCTTGCCGCCCCAGTTTGCCCCCAAGGCAAAGCGGGTGATCTTCCTTCATATGGCGGGGGCACCTAGCCAGCATGAGCTCTTCGATTACAAGCCCGAACTCGCAAAGCTCGACGGTCAGGACTGCCCGAAAGAGTTTCTCGAAGGCAAACGGTTCGCATTCATCTCAGGCGTCCCGAAAATGCTGGGGCCCCAATTTCCCTTCCATAAAGCCGGCAAAAGCGGGCAATGGATCTCCGACCGGCTCCCTTATTTCGAGGAGGTGATTGACGAAGTCACCTTTGTGAAGTCGATGACGACCGATCAGTTCAATCATGCCCCGGCACAGCTCCTTTTCCAAACCGGACAGTCGAGATCGGGTCACCCCTCACTCGGGTCGTGGGTGACATACGGCCTCGGCACGGAGAACCAGAATCTACCGGGATTCATCGTGCTCGTCTCCGGCGGAAAAGTGCCCAGCGCCGGTAAATCGGTTTGGGGATCGGGATTTCTCCCCTCGGTTTATCAAGGCATCCAATGCAGGTCGAAAGGCGACCCGGTGCTCTACCTCTCCAACCCCGACGGCGTCGACCGCCACATGCGACGAAAAGCTCTCGATACGCTGAACAAATTAAACCAAAAGGCTTTCGAAGAGGCTGGCGACCCGGAAACGTTAACGCGCATCTCGCAGTATGAGATGGCCTTTCGCATGCAGATGACCGCCTCCGAGGTCATGAACATCAACGAGGAGCCCGACTATATCCGCGACATGTATGGCGTAGAGCCCGGCAAAGAATCTTTCGCGAATAACTGCCTCTTGGCGCGACGCCTGGCCGAGAACGGCGTGCGCTTCATTCAGCTCTACCACTGGGGCTGGGATTCGCATGGCGCTGGAAAGAAGGAAGCGCTCAACATGGGCTTCAAAGAGCGCTGCAAGGAAGTGGACCAACCGATGGCTGCCTTAATCAAGGATCTCAAACAGCGAGGCATGCTCGAAGACACGCTCGTCGTTTGGGGCGGCGAGTTCGGGCGCACACCGATGCGGGAAAACCGCGGCGGCAAAGAAATGGAACTGATTGGCCGCGACCACAATCCCGGCGGCTTCACTATTTGGATGGCCGGCGGCGGCGTGAAACAGGGCTTCAGCTATGGAGCCACCGACCCGATCGGTTACGAAGCGACGGAAAACCCCGTCGAAGTGCGCGACCTGCACGCAACCTTACTCCACGCCATGGGCTTCGATCATAACCGGCTCAGCTACCCCCTACAGGGGCTCAATCAAAAGTTGACCGGTGTGAAGCCCGCCAGAGTCATCAGCGACCTTTTCGTCTGAGCTGGCTGGAAAAGCTCTGCGGCGGCACGGCGACTCTAACGGTCGGCACCAACATTTAACCGGTCGCCGCGCCGGGAGACATGGTTGGGCCCTTCTCCGGGGAGGCGGCGGAAGGAGCTATCCGGCGGGGCGGCAAAGCCGCGTGGCACATGGGGGAACTGTGCGGTGACCACATAGTGATAGACGCCCTTTGGATATTCCGGGGTCACGGCAAAGCGGCCGTTCAGGTAGTCTAGGTCACCGCTGCCTTTTTGGTATTCCCAGTCTGCGGTGTAGCGGCCATCCGGCAGGCCGCCGGGTCCTTCGGGTGGCGCTGGGCGGCTCTCGCCTTTGAGCTGCCAGGAAGACTTCAATTCGACCAGCGGGCTACCGGCATAGTCGGGATCGCGGTAACCGAGCGATCCGTAGATCGGATACCCGTCGGCCGCGTAGCCGACGAGCGTAGGTTGGTCGGCCCGGATCATCGGCGCGGGGATTCCGTGGTAGTGATAAGCACCGGTGCGCTGCACGTGCGCGTTGGCGTAATCGACTCCGAAGTCGATCGAGCCGCCGATGGCTTCGTGGACCCAATCCCCGGGGCGTCCGCCGCGGCGAAGTCCTTCCGGCGTCCAATTCAGCCCGGTGGCGGGCTCGAAAGGCACGCCGTTCAGGGCGAGGCCGAAGAGGCGCCCCCGATCACTGTAGACGGCCCCGGGGCCGTGCACCGAAGCGGTCGGAGCCGGCGGATCGATGGGAATGCGAAAGTGGTAGTCCTGCACACTGACGACATTCGGATTACCTCGGTTGGGAAAGCGCCCGGTTGCATGATCGGGGATGCCATTGGTGGCGACGTAGCGGTAGCCGTCCCGGTTCTCGGCAATGACCTGTGAGGTGGCATCGGTCGACCCGCCCGAGGCCCGCTCCAGAGTGCCCGTAACGTGAGTGGCTGCGTCGCGCGGGGTCAAACGGGTGTCGGGCTCATGCTCGTGCACGGCACTTGGACGATCATGAGACTGGGCGATGGTGACCGAGGCCAGAGTCACGAGGACGCTGAGAATGTAAGACCGGGCGGTATGGCAAGGATGCTGATAGGTAAGACGATGGTGCATGGAGATAGTATCGTCCGTGTACGTGATTAGTTACAGCGGTCCGCGGGTTTTGAGGGGAGGCCGGAGACAGATGAGATCAAACTCGACTGGCGCGAATTTAAGTCCACGGGAGTGGCGGCTGCCCCAACCGCCGAGATGCGCGATAGGAACCTCTTAAACCCAAACTCCAAAAAAGGAGGGGCATGCCACATACATCCAAGTCAGCCGCGGGCTTTCAGCATCGCATCTTTTGCTTCGGTAAAGCTCTGGATCTGTGAGCCGGCGTATTGCACCAGTTCATCAGGTAAGCCCTGGCTGCGGAGCACATCGGGGTGCATTTTCTTACACTTCTCGCGGAAGGCTTTCTTGATCTCGGCCTCGGATGCCGATTCAGGCACCCCTAGGACTTCAGCGGCATGCTTTAAACTGCTGTGCTGACCACCGATTTCCCGGTCGGTATAGCCTGCGGGGAGCCGGAGCTTTGATTCGGCCAGACGCAGAATATCAACTTCCGCCTCGTGCATTTGACCGTCCGCTCTGGCGATCTCCAGTAGTATCTTATAGAGCACCTGAGCCTGATTCGAATCCCCTCGGGTCAGTTGAGAAAATTGCTCAAAATAGGCTCCGATATCCGAATTCGAATTCCTCTCTTTTTGAAAAATGTCCTGCGCGGCATTTCGAGCCTCTCCGGAAAAGCCGAGCTGCGTGAAAAACTGATCGATACGCTCGATTTCCTTCCGGGAGACACGACCGTCCGCTTTCGCCATCTTGGCCATCGAAGCGACTAGAATGAACATGTAGGCCACGGTCACCTCCTGCTGTTTCCCGACCTTGTCCGCTGCCCTGTCGAACTGATGTCCGAGCGCCGCGCCCAGACCGATACCGATGGGCCCGCCGATTGAACCGAGCACTCCGCCAATAATTTTACCCCAAACTGCCATATGCTTTCTTTTTGATTTTAAATTTCAACTCTCTGCCTAAGGAGGAGAAAAAAGGTTTAAACGCAAAATAATACGTTCACCAGGCATAAAAATTAAAGCCCTTTAGTCTTCGCGCACGGTAGGGAAAGACACATTTAATCCACAAACTTGCACTCTCACTCCCCTTCTTTTTCATTTGTGGTGATGCCAACGAATGATTTTTCAGTCATCAGCAATCAAAAACGGAGCATGGACATTCCTGTCCATCAGCGGCATGGCCGATTGGGACGCGGCTACTAGAGCGAACTTATCATCAAGGCGTATCGCCACAGTGCGACCTGATCTATTTTACATCCGTCGCCTGGTAAACCATTCCCGCGCCCACTAAGTCGCTCAGGGCCATGCCGATGGATTTAAACATCGTGATCTCGTCGTCGCTGCGGCGGAGCGGCGCGCTGCCCTTACACATTTCACTGAGCTCTGCCACGATTGCCTCCTGCCGGAAAACACCTTCGCTAATGGGCAGCAGAATCTCTCCGGCTTCCTTCATCGCGTTGACGTAGCTGTCGACGTAGACCTTTGACTTTTTGACCAGCGCCGTATCGCACTCCCGCTTCGACGCGTGGTGGTTACCGATAAAATCCGTATGCGTGCCCGGCTGTATCCAATCACCGAGCACAAGCGGCTCATGCGATCCGGTGGCCGACACCACAATATCTGATTCCGCGCAGGCCGCCTCGCGATCATCCACCGCCACAATTTCAATCGCCGGCAGCTCGACCCGCGACGCCTGGCAAACAGCTTCAGCCTTCGCGTGATCCCGCCCCCAGACCATAATCTTCTTCAGCGGCCGCACGCTCGCATTCGCGCGGATGAGATAGCTCGCCAGATTACCGGTGCCGAGTAGAAGCATCGTTTTGGAGTCCTCGCGCGCGAGCAACCGCGTCGCCAGCGCGGAGATACCTGCCGTCCGCCAGAAAGTCACGCTCGTGCCATCGACCATGGCCAGCGGCTCGCCATGCGTCCGGTCGAATAACATGATGTTTGAGTAGAGCGACTTGTAGGGCGCCTCCGCCTCCGGAAAATACGTAAAGGCTTTGACCGCGATAAACGCCTCCCCCCAGGAGGGCAGCACCGCGAGCGCATCATGGTTCGCCTCGTCATCATCGAGGAGGAACACCTGCCGGGGCGGCATCTTAAACGAGCCCGCGTAAGCCTCGCCAAGCGCATCAACTAATGCAGGGTAATTCAAAGCAGCATGAACCTGTTCAGCGGAGATAACTTTCATGGTTCATTTGATGGAGTAAGACGACCTATGCGAACAGCTTAAAATCCAGCGACTTGCGCGTCCTTCACCTGCCAGTAGGCAATGGCATACGGATCTTTCGAATCCCGGGTAAAGCGTTCAGCCCAGAGGCTCAGGATAGACCTCGCTTCTACCCGATCCGATCCGCTTGGCGACAGTTACTTTCTAACTTTTTAATCAGCCATCAAGAACGGAGCATGGATATTCCTGACCATCTGAGGCACGGCAATTCGGGACGCATCTCAATTTAGGAACAGCCTACTCATGCGATCCGGCGGGACGGAAATGTCCCGACTCCTTAATTTACCAATGCAAATCGCATCCGTAGAGATGTGTAAGCAGGACGCTTCGGCGGCTTCCCGGTATCATTCATCAGTCATCAGAAATCATCAATTAATGACCCAGAAGCTGAGATTCAAGTAAGTCGCATAGCCCACCCAGAGCAAATACGGCCCGAGCAGAAAAGCTGCCGTGCGGCTGATCGGCAGCGCCAGACGGATGGTCAGCGCAATCAGGCCGAGCAGCACCACGATGAGCACCCCCGCAGCTTCGATCTGCTGCAGCCCGAAGAAGAGCGGCGACCATAAAAGATTCAAGAGAAACTGCAGCCCGAAGCAGCTCAGCGCCCGGCGCTTCAGCCGCGTGGACGCCGGCCGCTCGCAAAGCAAGGCCAGAGCGAGGCCCATTATGGCATAGAGCGTCACCCACACCGGCCCAAACACCCAATTCGGCGGCGTGCCCACCGGCTTCTGCAGCGCATCATACCAACTGTCGATAGCCGAGGCCGAGATCAGTCCACTCACGTTCCCCAGTACTTCCAACACCAGCACGCACAGCACAATTTTTTTCCAAAACGACATCAGTATCAGACTGGGCTGCCGCTGCTATAATGCAACGCTCAAGGATAAAGAGCGTATTACATCCATTCGAGTGGAGAAGCCGATGTGATTTCCCGGGACACGCTGATCGCCTACGACTTCGGATGGTTCGGCAGTTGGCTGTTTTATATCGGCGTAGCCGGCACGACCGGCTGGCTTTACAGCTGGATCAAGGGCTGGCTTCTCCCAGAACAGGATCGCGCGTGCGAAAAGACTGAGGCAGATAAAGACTACGTTGAGCTACCCATCACTGCTGATTTGGTTCAAGCAAACGACGAATAGCTTCATTCTCAGGGTTATGCCGCAGAGCTATTTGCAGACGATCGTCAAGTCCCTCAGTTTGCTCAAGCTGGCGGGCAAGCCGCACGTAATTCATGGCGGCGACGGGGTTGTGCGGCGCCAAATCAGCCGATTCCCGGTAAGCCTCGAGCGCACTTTCGAGCTGTCCGATTTGCTGGCGGGCCACGCCTAGGTTGATCCAGCCATTCACGAAATCCGGTGTGAGCCTGACACAACGCTGCAGAAGCTCGACCGCCTCCGCTGCGCGTTGCTCCTGAAGGAGCAGCCACGCATAATCATATAGGGCCATGGTATAATCCGGCGACAGCTCGACCGCCCGGCTAAAGGCGACCTCCGCAGCTGCCGTTTCCCCCAGTGAGAGCAGCACTTTACCCAAATTATGCTGCGAGGTGGCGTTATCAGGCTGGAGCTCCAGTGCACGTCGGAGAGCTTTTCGGGCTAGCTCCAACTGCCCCGCTTCCGCGTCAAGGATGGCCAGATTATTTATAGCCTGCACATAGTCCGGCTTGGCCTCGATCGAGCGCTGATAAGCCTGACGGGCTTCAAGTAGACGGCCCTGCGCTTTATAAGCCAGGCCGAGGTTGTTATGCGCCAGCCAACTACCCGGCACCACTTCGGCGGAGCGGGCCATCAAGCGTTCGCTGTTTCTCCAGTAGCCCACCTGACGCCAATGCAAAACGGCTAAGCATATAATAAAACCCGTAAGTATCAGCCGCCGCAGCAGAACTTTGTCATGGAAGATTCGATACACAACCGACGACAAAGCCAAATAAAGCCCGATAAATGGAAGATAGGCATAACGATCCGCTGTATGTGCAGCACCGGCCTGGACAATGCCAATCATCGGCACCAGCGTGCCGAGAAAAAACAGGAGCCCCCAGAGCAACTGAGGCAGGACTCGCCGCTGCCACCAGGCAAGACAAAGCAGAGCCAGTAAGACGCTAAGAGACAAGCTGGCGGCGAGCCAATCGGGCTGCGCAGGATAAGGATAAAAGACGGCCAGATCAAATGGCCAAAATAAACGCTTTAGATAGATGCCATAGGCGGTTAGCACATTGGGCACGCGTTCGAGTAAGGGATAGGCCTCTGCGCTGCCAATCGCACCGATGGATTTTTGACAGAGAACGGTCATCCAGGAGGCAAGAATCGCAGCTCCGAAAAACGGCAGGTAGCCGGGAAGTGCGGCAGTCACAGAATCCTTTCGCACAACACGCACCGGCCAGACATCCAGCATAATCAGCACACAGGGCAAAGTCACCGCCAGTGGCTTGGCCATCACCGCCAGCGCGCACGCAGCCACCGCAAAACCGTAGAACAGGCGCTTACCACTCGACCGCCAACGCAGCCAGCTCAGCATAGTCAGAAGGCTAAAGAACAGCGCGAGCACATCTTTGCGCTCCGTGATCCAAACGTAGGATTCTACATGCGTAGGGTGAACGACAAAGAGAAGGGCCGCCAAGCCTGCGATGCGGTTTGCGCCGTCGTCTGGCGTTGAGACGCCATAGCTCAAGATACGGCTCAAGACAACAAAAAGGAGGCCGGCATTTGCTGCGTGCAGCAGCACATTGAGGAGGTGATGCGGTCCGGCCTCAGTCCCGAAGAGAGAGACCATGGTCTGATGCGAGAGCCAGGTGAGCGGAATCCACATGCTCGGACCATGAATCTCAAAAGACCAAAGGAAATTCTCCAGAGTCAAGCCGCCGAGCACGTGCGGATTTTGATAGAAATAGGCAGAATCATCGAAATTGACGAAACCGAATTCGACCGCGCGGACGCCCAGCCCAAAAGCCAGGAGTGTTAAAAACAAAGCTGTGGCCTGTCGCGTCAACGTGCTAAAGGTTCAAAACGAAAGACAAGAAGCCGGCAGACAATCCTCAGACCCACTTTAAAGACAGAAACTTTGGTGGCACCTGCCTGCCTGGCCCGCGTGGAAACCGGCACCTCCGTCAAGCCAAGGCGGTGGCGCAGCGCACGTGCAGGGATTTCTGCCTCGTATTCGAATCCATCACTACGCAGATCAAGCAAGGGAACTGCCTCTTTCCGCCAAGCCTTGATTCCCGCCAAGCTATCCGTTATGCGACGCCGGAAAAGCAAACTGAACCAGGCACTGATAAAAAAATTACCAAAATCCCGGACCAAACTGGCCTCACTGTCCAGCCCACTCCCGGGAAGAAAACGACTGCCCAGCACAACATCCGCCCCACCCGCTTCGAGCAATGCGAAGAGCCGCGGCAGATCCTTGGCAAAAAATTGCCCGTCCGAGTCGAACTGAGCCTGAAGGCGACCTTTTGCCTGCTGCATACCGGTCCTGATGGCGTGGCCTTTGCCACGATCGTCGGGATGCGCGATATAGCGCATATGGGGAAGTGCGGCTCGCCTGGATTCCACGACTGATCGGGTCCCGTCGCTTCCGCCATCGACAACCAGAACTTCTGTATCCGCAGGTAAATGTGCCGCAACATCATCGAGCACCGCGCCAATCGAGGCTTCCTCATTAAAGGCCGGGATGATAACAGTGTAGGCAGGGGGCATTCCGCAGGACGTTTGTGACAGGCAGAGACTCTGTAAAGTGGAATCTTATCGACAAGGGTGGCTTATAGAGCACATTTTAGAAGCTACTTACGACAAAACTGACACCCGCAAATGACTCGCTCTTACTGCTACCTGGTCGCTTCAATCACCAGCCTGACCCTTTCGCCGGGTCTGTGGGCAGCCGATTGCGATCCAGGCTCATATGATCCAGATGGAAATGGATGCATTTTGGCTGAACCCGGCTACTACGTTCCCAGCAGCGGGGCAACGTCACAAACGGCAGCCGACCCGGGGTTTTATGTCAGTGACTTCGAGGCGGTTGACCAAACCATCGTGCCGGCAGGCAGCTACACGGATCAACCCGCAAGCACCGCACCGATCCCCGCACCCGCGGGTGCCTTCGTGCCGGTGGACGGCGCGACGTTTTATACCCTAGCCCCCGAGGGGCGTTATCAGGATGTGGAAGGGCAGACGTCAGCTAAAACCACTCAACCCGGTTCCTACTCCGACCAAGAGGGGCTCACCGCTCCCATTCCCGCTCCCGCAGGGTCATTCGTTGCGGACGCAGGGGCATCCGCACCGACGCTTGCACCGGAAGGGTCTTTCGTCGCAACCGCAGGGCAGTCGGCAGCCACTCTGGCTCCGGCAGGTTCATTCGTAGCGACTGAAGGGGCAACCGTTCCGACTTCAGCGCCCGCGGGCTCCTACGTTCCTCTGGAAGGGCAGACAGAAGCGACAGCCAACCCACCCGGCACCTGGACCGGTGGTGGGGCTCCGGCGGTTCGGACAGCTGACAGCAACGTAAGTCGTGGCGGAGATGTGGTGGGCCCCATTTTTGCCAGCACCCCTATATCTGGGAGCGAACTGGCCCTGGAAGATGTCAACGGTAGTCCAGGAGTCGTCCTCAATCTGCAAAATCAATCCAACGACTTGGGTGCCCCCTCGGAACTCACGGATCTGACGATTATTGAAGCCACCGTAAGCGGACCCGCGACAGCTGCATTTTCGCTCAACGAAATCCTACCCCTTACACTCTCTGAGGAAGCCAGCGGATCGATCAGCTGGGGCATCGACATGGCGTCTTTACGGGGTGCCCAAACGCTCTCGATTGAGATCGTCACCGACCAACATGCGGAGCCAGACAGCGCCGGCGACAGCTTCACCTATAGTGTCGATTTTGTGGCCAGCATAGGTTGGACCAATTGGCTAGAGGATCATTTCTCACCGGCTGAAATCACCGCCGGCACCCTCACGGGACCCTCTTTCGATGCAGATGGCGACGGCATTCCCAACCTCGTTGAAGCCATCTTTGAGATGAATCCGAGGACAAGCCTGACCGCAACAGAACGTGGCTTCCTACCACGCATGGTAGATGGCACAGGCGGACCGGACATCGCCTTTTCGCTACCGGTTGGTGGTGTTGAAAATACACTGCTTCATATTGATCGCTCACTCACACTGGAAGCCAACAGCTGGGCATCGATCGCATCGGGCGACAGCAACGGCAACTGGACGGGCGATGCCAGCATCGTCAGCGAAGCTTCAGGAGGACGGATCAACTACACGATCACTCCCCCAGCCGAAGGCGGGGCGGACAAAAGTTTCTTCAGGCTGCGCGCTGTGCAGCCCTAGCAATACCCGGCCCTTGCCCCGATGTCCTTCTGGAATGAACAGTCGGTAGCGATCACAGGAGGCGCGGGCTTTCTTGGTTCTTATCTCGTAGATGAGTGCGTGGCTGCCGGCGCGCGTGTGACCGCAATCGACAACCTCTCATCCGGCACTTGGAAACGTATTACCCATCATGGAGATGAGGTGAGACGCATCGAATGCGATGTCAGGGAGCGTCAATTCGTGGATCGGATCGCCGGCCATTCAGTAATTTTAAATGCCGCTGGTCTAGCGAGCGGCCTCTGCGCAGGGCCCACCCGCCACGACCTCCTCTTTGATGGAAATTTAGCTATCGCCCGTGCAGTGCGTGCCGCCGCACTCAGTGCCGATGTCGAGCATTACCTAGAAATCAGCTCATCGTGTGTCTACCCCGACGATGCACCCGTCCCCACCCCCGAGATGGAACTTGAGGACACTCAACCGGAGGCCGTTAACCGCGGCTACGGCAGCGCCAAGCGCCGAATTGAAGCTGAGATTCAGGATGTCGCGGCGCAGCATCCGGGCTTCAACTTAACAGTGGTTCGCCCCTTTAACCTCTTCGGCACCAGGGATTGGGGCTTGCGCACCCATGCCAATGTGATCCCGGCCTTGATACAACGCTTCATGCAATCCGATCGGGAGATCCTTGTTTGGGGCGACGGCAAGCAAACGCGGAGTTTCACGCACGCGAAGGATGCCGCACGCGCCATGTTGCAATTACTTGAGCATCATCCAAACACCGGCCCGGTCAACATCGGGCGCAACGCAGAAATTTCCATGCAGGAACTGGCCGAAGCCATCAATCGAATGGGCGGCTTTGAGAAAGAAATTACCTTCGACCCGAGCAAACCGACCGGGGCATCCCGTAAAGCTTGCGACCCGGCGCGACTACTCAAACTGCTCCCGGACTTCACCTTCAACTACGATACGAAGGCCGGCCTTGAAGAAATGGTGCGCGAATATCGATGAGAAGCATCCGGCCTGAATTAGCAAACCGCTCACCATCGAAGGCAGACTCAGCTAGATGCTGATTTGCGTTGTTGGGCGATTCGTGCGATTTAAAATGACTCAATGCGACTAACTTCCTCCCTCTCAATTGTCTTTTGCGGCTTGTATACGTTTCTTTGTATCCAAAGCGCATCAGCCGAGCCTCACAGGATTATGCAACACTTGCGGACATTTACAGACAGCGAAAAACCGGAATGGCGCGCCCAGAATGATGGCGTGATGGGCGGCGTGTCCAGCGGCGGGGCTCGTCTTTCAGATGGAAAGCTTCATTTTGAAGGCGTGCTCTCACTGGAAAACAACGGGGGCTTCGCTCAGATCTACTCACCTGCCAAGCACAGCGACTACTCCGACCATGCTGCGCTGCGACTGCGGGTGCTCGGAGATGGACGTGAGTATCAGTTCCGCTTGTCAACAGATGCCAGCATCCGCCAGTCCCGCATCGCCTACCGGGCCACTTTCCCGACCAAAGCCAGCGAGTGGACGGAAGTAAGACTGCCCTTCGACGCCTTCGTGCCAAGCTTCCGGGGACGGACCCTGAATGGCCCGCCGCTCGACTTGAGCTCTATCACCCAGATGGCTTTTTTGCTGGCGGACGGCAAACCAGGCGAGTTCGCCCTGACCGTGGACTGGATCGCGCTGGAGCATTTCGAGGACTAAGAACGACAGGCTGGAAGCCTATCCTACGTAGGACAGCGCTTCCAGCCTGCCTCGAACAGCTGCGCATCAACAACCATGCCGATCGTCAAACAAAGTTATCATTTGATATCCAAATTATACTTCAGCATAATTAACCTATGATAAAACGAATCCAAAATGTATCTCTGAATAATGGTGTCAGCATCCCCGCAGTCGGATTCGGCTGCGCCTTCGGAAACTGGACGAACGAGGATGAGATGATGGGCTTTCAGCCCGATCAAGCCTGGCGGGCGTTAAGCCTAGCGCTAGACGCAGGCTACTCGCATTTCGACGGGGCACATGTTTACGGAACCGAGCGGCAACTAGGTGACATCTTAGGTCAAGCCATGGCGAAAGGACATCTCAAGCGGGACAATATTTTTGTCACAACTAAGCTCGCCCACCCGAGCACGCCGCCCGAGGTCGCGATTCCGCATCACTTGTGCTGGGACTGGGATCAGGTGCCCGACATTCAGCAGCGGGTGCGCGATGATTTCGAAGCATCCAAAGAAAAGCTTGGACTGGGAACCATCGACTTACTGCTTATTCACTGGCCCGGGCCCTTCGGAAATAAAGACAAAGGCTTCGCTACGGAGGCACGCCTGGCCATCTGGGAAGTTTTTGAATCCTACCTCAAGCGCGGCGATGCACGTGCCATCGGCGTATGCAATTTCAGCGAGGCGCACCTTGACGATCTGATTAGCAACGGCCGCACCATTCCGGCGGTGAACCAGATTGAATATCACCCCTATTGTCAGGACACAGCCTTGAATGATTATTGCCGTTCCAAAGGCATCATGGTTGAGGCCTATGCACCCTTTGCCTCGGGCGCTTTCGGTCTGCTCAAGGATCCGACCATTCAAAAGATCGCCGATACACTCAACATTTCGACCGGTCAGGTCGTCCTCCGCTGGCATCTACAGTCGGATCGCATCGTTCTGCCCAAGAGCACGAATATGAAACGCATGGCGCAAAACCTCGATCTTTTTGAATTCACGCTCAGCGACGAGCAGATGAACGAAATCGACGGACTGGCTCCTGCCGAACCGAAACGATCAACATCCGCTCCCAGCGATATTGTTTAGCGAGGCTGTTGGGAAGCGAAGCTTGGATTGACTCAGGCCGGATAGAGACAGGCTGGAAGCCTATCCTACGTAGGACAGCGCTTCCAGCCTGTCCCGAATAGTGATTCACCCGCCTTATAATAACTTTTTAAAAACTCATCCGGCTCCCACAAAAAAACCCGCTCGTTAGGAGCGGGTTTTAAATGGTGGTGGGAGCCGGATTGGTGCCGCTCAAGCGGCATCGCTGCGCGATCGCCTGAAGGCGCCCCATCTCCAGTCGCTAAGCTCCTTCCGTCGAACTTCGTCCTCATCCGGCTCCCACAAAAAAACCCGCTCGTTAGGAGCGGGTTTTAAATGGTGGTGGGAGCCGGATTCGAACCAGCGAACTCATAGAGAACAGATTTACAGTCTGCGTGCTTTAGCCACTTGCATATCCCACCGGAAAGATGAAAGTCGACGACAGTAGGTCGAGTGGCCTGCATGCCAAGTAATTTTTTTAATTTTCTACAATACTCTGATAGTGCACCCATGGGACTAGTTTGAAGCAATGCATCTTGGGTCTTGAAGAACTGATAGATAAGTTTAGTTAATGACACTTATTATTCAACCCGTTTCCCTTTTCACTCCTACACTTGGATCTTAAAATACCATGGAAAAGACACCTTCTTCGGGGCCTCCCAACAACGATGCAGACGAAGTATCGGCAACTGGTGGGGATGCAGGAAGAAGCGATCGTATGGATGATCAAAGTGATGACGCGTTGAGCCGCGCGACTAAGGAACTGGAATCCTGCAAGCGTGAGCTGGAAAAGAACAAGGAATTGGTCGCTGAGCTCGAAAAGCAGCTTAGTATGACTGAAAGGGATCTACCGTTCAGCGAAAAATATGCCGCGGCCAAGCAACTTGCCCGGGATATGGGAAAAGCGCAGGAGATGGCTACCATGGGCAGCTGGGTCCTGGAGGTGGAGACGGGTTACGTGACCTGGACAGCGGAACTGCACAGAATGTTTGGCCAGGAACCATCCTGTCCGGTGCCGACCTTGAAAGAACAGGAGCACTGGTATACGAAACATTCGTGGGACTTAATGATGACGGCGATCCGACGAACCAGCAACGATGGCAGCCCTTACAATATCGAGTTGGAAACTATCCGCAGAGATGGTTCTGTAGGTATATTACGCTCAATCGGGGAGGCCGAGCGCGACGAAAACGGACAAATCGTGCGGGTGAGAGGTGTCGCTCAAGACATCTCATCGATCAAGGAATCAGAGAATCAACTCAAGCTGGCACTTAAAGAGATGAAAGTAGCTCAAACCTATAAGGATCAGTTTCTTGCCAACATGAGCCATGAGATTCGGACTCCCTTGAATGCTGTTGTCGGCTTCGCCAGCTTGCTACGTGACGGGGATCTGGATGAGGCTTCGAGAAAAGAATACACCGACACCATAGAAAGTTGTTCCAACCAGCTTCTGCTCATCATTGATGATATCATCGACCTTGCTAAAATTGAAGCGGGAGAAATCCAAATAGATGAACAAGCTTTCAATCTATCCACGCTCGTTATGGAAACGGCAGCCTGTGCTGATGCAGTTAAAGAATATCGAGAGAAGCAGCAAATCAGCATTAAGACGTATATTCCGGAAGGCACTGAGCATTTGGTGATTCGATCAGACCCAGCTCGTATACAGCAAATGTTGATGAATCTACTAGGCAATGCCCTCAAATTTTCCCACCGTGGCACGATCGACTTAGGCTATGAGCTCAATGATGGAATGGTGTGCTTCTATGTTAAAGATGAGGGCATCGGTATAAGAAATGACCGGCTGAATCTTATTTTCGATCGGTTTGAACACATTGAAGACGAGGTGACAGAATATGAAGGCACAGGCCTGGGTCTAACCATTACCAAAGGCCTTGCATCGCTCCTTGGGGCTACATTGACGGTTGATTCGACAATTGGCTCCGGATCCACTTTTAAGATTCATCTGCCACTTAAAATTGTGGACGAAACGTCGGCGGGAGCAGCGAAAGATGATACGAAAACACCTAAGCAAGGAACCTAGGCCGGAAAGCTGCTGATCGTCGAAGATGAGCCCGCTAGCTGTAAATTCATCGCCCGCGCGCTAAAACGAATTTGCACATGAAATCCTGCGCTTCGACAGAACGGCGAAGGTTGTCGCGTAGACAGAATGAACGGGAAGAGTTACTCAGGCACGGGTTTGTGGACTACTTAGCCAAGCCTTACCGAGCCGAAGCTGTCAGAGGAATGATCAAGAGATGGATCGCTTAGGCGTCGATCATAACGCTGCCCAAAAGATGGGTGTATCCGTTTGAAATTCCTGCCTCATGCCATTCAATAAACATATGAAATTGTTTTGTGCACTTATTTTATTCTTTGCTCTACAGGTTGCTGTTCAGGCGGAGAAGCCAATTTTAATTGTGGTCACCAATCACGACGAGATCGGTGACACCGGCACGCCGACCGGCTACTTCCTCTCTGAGGTGGCGCATCCCTGGCATGTTTTTACCGAGGCGGGATATTCGGTAGAGTTTGCCAGTCCGGACGGGGGCTTTGCGCCCATGGACCCAAAGAGCTTCGATTTGGAAGATCCAGTCAATAAGACCTTTTGGCATGATCTAAATGCGGTTCAGAAATTAGTGCACACCCAAGACCTTGCCAAACTCGACCCCCTCGATTACTCAGCTATCTTTTTCGCGGGTGGCCACGGCACGATGTGGGACTTCCCCAAGTCGAAAGCTGTGCGTAAAAGTATCGCCAAGCACTACAAGGGCGGCGGCGTCATCGGGGCGGTGTGCCACGGCCCAGCAGCGCTCATTAATGTTAAAGTCGATGGCGAGTTCCTAGTTAAAGGCAAGCGTGTGGCGGGTTTCACGAATGAGGAGGAGGCCGCGGTTCAATTGACGGACGCTGTGCCCTTTCTTTTGGAGACAGAGCTGCGTCAGCTGGGTGCAGAATTTGTTAAAGCTGAAAATTTCCAAAATAAAGTAGTCGTATCCGGGCGCTTGGTGACGGGCCAGAATCCGGCGTCGGCTACGGATACCGCTAAGGCGATGGTAAAGCTCCTAGATTAATTATTCTTCATCTCAGCCTGCCGCATCGGCATGCTATCAATAAGGGCAAATAGCTTATTTATATCCAGCTGCTTCTGTCGCGCTTTGACACCTCCGTCCTTGCCGATGAGGCAAATGCCTATCCCCTCGCCCACTTTGGGGAAGAAGCTGCTTTGAATTGTTGCCGGAATATCCTTCGGCAGCGGTTCGTTGAAGTTGGTGTGTAACTGACCATCAACCACAATGAACCAGAGAATGTGCCGCTCATGAATTGCGGCCTTTTCTGCGTTCAGTTTTTTCTCGATGGCTTCCAGATCTTTGGCCGGCGCGGAAATCAGAATGATGCGGTAGTCCCAACGAAAACGCTCTAATAGATCTGCGCTTTCCATGGCTGATATACTCGCTACAAAAAATAGTATCAGGATCGGGATGCTCGTTTTCATCAATTACTGTGCAACCAGAGGGTTGGCTTCGTCGAGAGCGGCCAGGCCTGACAACCAATGGTCGGGGATTTTCTGCGCGGCCCCGAGTAAAGCACCGACGACGACGCCGCGATGCGCATTATCTCCTCCGCAGCGGGCGTTGGCGATAATAGCTGACGTGAAATCATCGTGATACTTCCATGCGAGGTAGAGCGACGCGGTAAAGGAATCAGGCAAGTAACAGGCAGGCGTGAGCTGGCGGCCAACGACCATTCGGTCATCGAAATCACTCCAACTGGATAATTGCTCTGCACTGGTAAAATCCGTAGCATGTTCAGCAATGGCATCGCGAAGCGACGCACCATTGGCAATCGCGGCAATTAACTTAGCGAGTGTGCGGCCGGCATCGGCAATCGGCCCCCCATGGTGGGTTAAGCCAAGGTGCGACTCGACGAGATCGAGATCTGGCCCAGCTGATTGCGTATCAATCGCATCCAGCGCAGCGAGTAAGAACGGCACGGGAGTCAGACCGCCGATGTGAATATCTTTTATCCCGCAATCCTTCGCGTCACGCCCCTGTGCGAAATTATCGAAAAAGGCACGATGATATTCTTCGACATAGGTGTCCTTATGCCAACCCGGCGTGCGCATGCAATCGATGTAAAGATTAAGCCACTCCTCTGGGTCGTAGACGCCGGACTTTGTAACGCTGCGGTAGAGTTCGAGGCCTAGACGGTAATTCAGAGTATTGTCACCCGGCGCAAGAAATTGATGATAGTGGATGCCACGCTGCCCCCAGAATTTGGCCTGATCATGCAGGATATCGGCGTCCTTGTTTCGTGGCTTATACTTTGAGCGCCAAAGAATGCTATCCGGGTGTGGATTTTTAGGTGCCTGATAACTGTCCAGATCCGGGTAGTCCCGATCAAGCGCAGCAGTATCATAATACCAATGCACCGGCATGCAGACCGCATCTGAGACCAGTGCGCCGAGCATAGCTCGCTGTAGCCTGTCGTTCATGATGCGTAAGCCTCCATTGCTTCTTTAAATGCGGGCGTCCACGCTGCAGGCTGATGCGTCTGCGCGGAAAGCTTACAGACGGTTCGGGTCCCATCGCAGTAAACATGCTCCCCGGACGGATCGCGGATCACATAGCTCATGCTCACCCCCGCCGTGCGGATCCGATCAATTTCGTATTCGACCACCATCGGCCCCGGCGTGCGGAAGGGCTCACGAAAGCGCGACTCCAGACCGTGCACCACCACATAAATATCTTCGTCGCGCTCGGTATTAAAGTCGTCAACCCCGAGTAGGTGCTCGAAGAATTTTTGCTGTGCCCGCTCCAGATGGAGCATGTAACGGGTGTGATGCAGGACGCCGAGCGCATCGAGTTCATCAAAATAGACCGTCGATTTATAGGTAAATGTATTTGGCATAAATATAGTATCGTTCGTAGAGGAGTTAGCTTACCGAAGGTTGATGAGTTTACTGTCGCACAAGTAGAGGCTTCGCTTGCGAATGCCAGGATTCAAAGCGTAGTCTACTTATGGGTGTCCCGCGTGTTACACACCAGACCAAGAAAGCACACTGGCATCCGCGAGCGAAGCCTCTACAGTATCCTTAAGCCTGAAAATCACTCCTGATCCGGCTTCATCTTCGCAGCGCGTTGCTTCCAAAGCTCGCGGGCGTGTTCCTGCATATCGACAGCGATGTCCTGCTCATCGACAATTTCGATGCCCACCAAGGTTTCCACGACATCTTCGAGGGTGACGAGCCCGATACTGGATCCATACTCATCCTGCACCATGGCGATGTGAGCCTGCTCGGCGGTTAGCTGTTCGAAGAGCACATCTATCTTTATGCTGTCCGGCACGAAAAGAATATCGCGCTTGTAATCCCGGATATTGCCGCCTTCACCCTTGACGCAGGCTCGCAGGACTTCGACGCAGAGCACAAATCCCGTGACCTGCTCACTACTGTCACCGTGGACGGGGATGCGAGAAAAAGGCTGCCCTTCAACCTTTTCCAGAAACTCAGCGGTACTCAGCGATTCCGGCAGCATAAAAACAACTGGGCGCGGCGTAAGGATGGATGCCACACTCAACTCGCTCAACTTGAGCATGTTTCTCACAATACGCCGCTCGCTGTCCGTCACTGTGCCCTCCTCTACCCCGAGCCGGGCAACGGCCAACATCTCCTCCCTGAAGCGGGGGCGATGGCTCGCTTTACCAAAGGTCACCAGCCGAGTCACGATCTGGCAGAACCAGACCACCGGTCGCAGCATAGACTCAAGGAAGGGCAGGAAGGCCGCAGTGAACGGAGCGAAGAACAAGGCATAGCGCGCGCCCAGCGTCTTGGGAATAATTTCAGTTAAAATCAATACAGCCAGCGTCAGCAGCGCGGCAAAGATACTTCCAGTCGCGTCGCCATACACTCTGGCATACTGTGCCCCGGCTCCGGTGGCTCCCATAGTGTGCGCAATGGTATTGAGGGTCAGTATGGCCGAAAGCGGGCGGTCGATATCGCGCTTGAGCCCCTGCAACTTATCGGCCCAGCGCTTGCCAGCGGTTTTGGCGGCCTGAATTTGCGAAGGTGTAACCGTGAGGAGCGTCGCCTCCAACAGTGAACATAAAAAAGAAAAACCCAGTGCTACCGCTACATAAGTAAATAGAAGAACCATGCTGATAAACTGAAGGCGGCACACTCAAAGACAAGGCAATGTAGTCGCGAGCTTCTAGCTTGCGTCCACCCTGCCCGCAGTGGAAAAAACCATTTCCACCGACTGGTGGCCTGAGTCTGCAATAATCGACAAAAGTCGTTAAAGCCCAACCGCGTAGCGGCAGCACGATAGTGATGCCGCCCTAAATCACGCGAATCGGAACGGTTATCTCCGCTCCGCAACAATAGCGGCAAACTAGACGACTGTCACCGTATACTCGGAACAAGCCGCGCACTTCGGACGATGGACTTCAGTAACCCCGCCCTCTCAAGTGGGCCTTGAACCGCTTGCGATGTTTGGTTTTTCGACCGCTGACGCGCTCGCGCCAGATCCTGAAGCTGCGCGGTTTCAGTTCGCGGCGCATGACTTTAATAACCTGAGGTTCAGGTAAGCCGGTGCGTTCCTCGATACGCTCAAACGAGCAGCGATCCTCCCATGCCAAACGAATGACTTGGTTAGTTTGTTCGGCAGACATTTTTTTATGGTTCCCCGTCATTTAAATTCATCTCAATTTGAGGGCTGGGCTTACACTTTTTAACTTGTTTGCCGCGACTGCGAGCCGAGCGGGATTTGCGACTACCGTGCCGTGCCATGACATTTTGCGCCGAGATCCAATACTCGTCCTGTTCACGTAATTTGGTGAACTTTGCCCGGGCATAGCGAATGGCCTCCAAGTGATCAACGATCGGGAAAGGATAGTTCTCCCCCAGTCGACAGTTGCACTCCATCTGGATGAGCTCGGGCATCTTCCATGGCTCGTGAATGTCGTGCGTTGCGACTTGTTTGAGCTCGGGCACCCAGGCCCGGATAAAGTTTCCGTCTGTATCGTGATCCTGCCCCTGCTTGACTGGATTATAGATGCGCAGGGTATTAATCCCCGTCAGGCCGCTCTGCATTTGAATCTGCGAGATATGAATGCCCGGTTCGTAGTCGATAAACTGGCAGGCGAGCCAATCTTTGAAATTTCGCCAGTCTAGCCAGAGGTGATAACTGGCAAAAGAGACCAGCATTGCACGCATCCGGAAGTTGATCCAGCCGCGTGCTTTTAAACTACGCATACATGCGTCGATAAAGGGGTAACCAGTCCGACCAGCCTTCCACACCTCAAGACGCTCTGAATCAGCTTGCCGGGGGCGCAGTTCATCGCAAGCCCGGTTGAAGGCATGCGCTTCGATCTCCGGCTCCGACTCCAGCTTCTGCATGAAATGACAGTGCCAATGGCAGCGGGAAAGAAACGAACGCGCGGCTACCTTGGGGATGCGACCACGCTCGGCTGCCTCTCGAACAGTCTGCACGACGGTGCGCATGGAGAGGCAACCCCAGGCAAGATACGGGCTGAGCCGGGAGCAACTTTCGTAGGCTGTATTAGGACTACTCATTTCACGATGGTAGCGGTGCCCACGCTCGTCGATAAAGTTTCGCAACAAACACTGCCCCTCAAGTGCACCACCCCTTAAATCCACTGAGCGCACCGCTCCCGCTAGTTTTAAATCATGCGAGGTGGGGATGGCGCAGGGTTCCAAGCCCTCCGGCACGTCGAAAAGTTCCGGCGTCTGAGCAGGCGCAGCCCCCATTCGCTGCTCCCAGCGTTGGGCCCAGCCGTCGCGATCCAGCAAGCGCCGAACCACTCCGTTCTGGGGCAGCTCACGCTGCCGTATGCCTGCTGATGCAGACCAGGCCTGCACCTCAATATCCCTCTGGTAAGTGAGTTTATTGCCAGTTTCCTCATGCGACCAAAGTCCATCGATATTGTAGCACCTATGTATTTCCATGAGGACGTCGACCGCACGCCCCTGCTTAACTTGCAGGTTCAGGCCTCTGGCTCGAAGCTGATCCGAGAGATCTAACAAAGATTCACGAATGAAATTCCAGTGCAGCGCATCAAAATCCGGTGCTCTAATCACCTCCGGCTCGATAATGTAGAGTGGAATAACGGCACCAGCCTCGGCCGCCTTAACTAAGGGCAGGTGATCTTCGATACGCAGATCACGCTTGAACCAGACACAGTGTGTTTCCGCCATCACACACTCCACCTCTGACGGCGACAACGTTCGGAACAGTAGCGCACGGAATCCCAGCAATCCTTCCACTTTTTCCGCCAGGTGAACGACCGCTGGCAGACGGGGCAAAGCTTCTCAGGGAGATCAGACTTTTGGACTGTTTTTCCGGCAACACGCATTAAGGAAAGATAGTTTAGAATCAAATGATCGTATGGTTTGGGTCGCTCGTTCGTTTAATTAAAATGTATCTACCATCAAAGGACTCTGCACGCAACGCGCTGAGCGAGTTTATCCCGAAAGCCGGACGCGAGTATTCGACTGGTCGAAATTACGACCTGGGCCCGGATGCAGAATCGACTGTTTCCAAACTATCTCCCTACATACGAACCCGACTCTTGCCGGAATGGGAGGTTCTGACATTGGTCCTCAAGTCACACAGCGCGGAGGACGCATCAAAATTTATCGACGAGGTCTGCTGGCGGACCTATTGGAAAGGATGGTTACAACTCAGGCCAAGCATCTGGGACGACTACCGCGAAAGCTGCCACCGCTTATTAGAGGAAATTTCGGACGAGACCGCGTATCGTGCGGCGATCGAAGGACGAACCGGAATCGATTGTTTCGACGCTTGGGCAAATGAGTTGGTGGAGACCCACTATCTGCACAACCATGCACGGATGTGGTTTGCCAGTATATGGATACATACCTTGAAACTGCCCTGGGAACTGGGCGCAGACTGGTTTCTCCGGCACCTAATTGACGGTGATCCCGCCTCGAACACGCTCAGCTGGCGTTGGGTGGCCGGCTTGCAAACTCAGGGCAAGACCTATCTGGCACGCCCCGATAACATTAAAAAATATACGAATAACCGCTTCGAAGTAACCGGTGACCTGGCTGCAGAACCAATCGAATTGGACTACCCGGAGCGTCCGAACCACAGAGATCTTCCGCAACTAAAGAAGCCGGATACAGGCCTGCGCCTCGGGCATTTAATTAAAGAAGAAGACCTCAGTGCGGCGCAGTGGATCAAACCGCTCTATAAGATAGCAAGCAGTTTGAATTATTTCCCTGCGCAGAAATATAGAGCTCTCAATCTCGCTTCGGAAATTATGGATTTCCGGCGTAAGGCCTTGGAGGCTAACGGAGCTGAACGTACAGCGGAAGACCTTGAGAAAATTGTGGAATGGGCACGTGCAGAAAAGCTTGAGGGCATCGTAGTCGCTGAACCGACAATTGGCCACTGGCCGGAAATTATAGTGGAGCTGAGCCAATGTTTAAAACACGAGGGCATCGAAATTTATAAAGCCAGACACTGGTGGGATGAAACACTTTTCCCTCACGCCACGCATGGTTTTTTCCGCTTCAAAAAAGCAATTCCAATGGCGGTCAGCCGGCTCACCCAAATTAACGCGAATCAATAAGCTCATGAGCGAATCAAAGAACTTTTTTGCAGCGCAAAACCCTAAGGGCGACGGCCACCATGTTTCTATTGAGACGGCGGAATCCAGGAAGATACATACCTTTCTAAAGAGCAGTGTTGATAATGAGCTAGCCCCACACGGCGCTGGCAGCTACCATGATCAGGATCACCACAATGAATTAATGCGCCGGGTCGAAAAATATCTAATCAACGATACAGCTTCAGATGAATAATTTTATTATCCTTTTTTGTGCGCTTTCATTTCTAGGCTACGGCGTGAGTTGCCTGTTCGCGGCACATATGGTTGCAGAGTTTGAACGCTATCGGCTCGCCAGATTTCGATTTTTGACCGGATTGCTACAAGTCCTGGCTGCGGTAGGACTGCTCATCGGCTTAAAAATCCCTGTCGTTGCGGGCATTGCTGCAGGGGGCCTAGCTCTGCAGATGGCCTGCGGGCTCGGGGTAAGAATCAGGATCAAAGATCCTTGGTATCTATGCCTGCCGGCAGCCACTTACATGCTGCTATGCTCATATTTGGCTGTTACGCTGATATAATTCATTTCCGAATTAATATCGGCTATCGGATTATGATCTAAGTTGTAGCTATGGCAGCCTGCCACGGCGTAGTTTAACGAAGACGGGTCCTCTGCCATCCACGAGCCTACCTGCGATAGGGAGTCAGGACATTGCGTGGTCTTGTCGCTGCGCTCGAAACTACTCGGTGTCTTAAATGCTGTTTACTACACTAGCGGAAATGGCACTTAGTTAAGAGCGATTGAGTGCAATCTACAGCCGTAGCGGTGTGCTTCAGCCACCGCATCGCTCACAAGATCAGGCAAGCGTCGGTGTGGTGGCTGAAGCACACCACTACGATAAGTGCTCTTAACGAAGTGCCATTCATACTAGCGGACAGAAATGTCCGCGCTCCGTTAAATGCCATTTTGAACTAATTGGGCTGCTCCTCAAGATGCGCTTAAGTAATGAAGCTCTATCCAATCAGTAGAAACAACGACATGACTAACATTACCGCTGCGGGTAAATAGCGTATAGCCGGATCACCGACCTTGGCGTGCATGGCGACGGCACCCAACATGAGAACAGCCATTAAGCCAGCGCCGGGCAATATAACGACCGGCACTATCAATCCTACAAGCAGCAAGACGGCGGCAGTTAATTTCAATGTGCCTACTGTGTAGAATGCCCATTCCGGAAGGCCGTATGCCTTAAACTCATCTTTGAGGCTCTTTGATTCGCCCCCACGAAAGCTTGTCGACAATTTTGGGCGCAGGAGCCAAACATTAAATATCCCGAGCGCGATAATGAGCTGTATGATGTCACTTATAATATCCATAGCATTAACTAATAGCTTCCACTGTCTAATAGCTTACAAAATAGTCTTCGAAACCTAGGGGCTCAGTTGTCGGCGCAGGTCCAGAGTGTATTGATACTCTGGCGCCATCTTGGCTTCGGCGACAGATGGTCGGCGACCCCGTAAGTCCTCTGCTTCCAGCCAACGTGCCTCCCGCCGGAGCTTAGCATCCTGAACATTGCTCGGCCGTCCCTCATAAATCCCACCGTGAGGATTCCAGTAATGATAACGCATCGCACGCAGCGTCTTGCCAGTCGCCCGGCTCACCCATTCCAACTCGAGTGGCGACTGGATCGGTACATTAGGATGAAGGGCCGGGTAAGCGCTGGCACATTTGTAGCGAATACCGCAAACCAGAACCCCATCGACCTTTTTGAAAGGCACTTTAATTCCGTTAACTAACAGGCACCCCTTATTCAGGAGATCAGGATCCGAAAGTGTCAGCTCGATACGGTCGCTGGAATTATCAACCACCCGCACCGTCGATGCCCCTCGGCTTTCCTCAGCCATGAGCGGCCAGCTTTCAAAAGCACGGCGCAGCACGACTTTACCTGAGCCGGACAATGGCATCTCCCCAATGACAGGGCAGCGAAACTCAAAGGCCTCGCGCAGCCATTCAGGATCAAAGGAAAAGCCGTGCTGCTTCAGGTCGCGGCAGATCGCGCGCAGATCTTTCCACAAAAAAGACGGCAAGAAATAGCGGTCGTGAAGTGTGTCACCATAGCGTTGCAATGGTTCGCGGAAGGGCTCCTTGAAGAGACGGGCCAGCACAGTGCGGATAAATAAAGCGACCCTAGACATGGTGGCCGCATTGTGAAAGGTTTCGAAGGCCCGCATTTCCACAAGTCCGAGGCATCCGTTTGGTTGAGACGCATTATGGAACTTATCGAAGCAGAGCTCCGCCCGGTGGGTGTTGCCCGAAGAATCCGTCAGAAGGTTTTTCAGGAATTGATCCAATGTGGGGCCATCCGGGGCGAATTGGGCGTTTTCAATGCCCTCACAGGCCACCTCTAATTCGTAAAGACCATGCGAGGGGCCCTCATCCACACGCGGCGCCTGACTGCCCGGCCCGACATATTGCCCGGTAAAAAGATAAGACAGCACGGGATGATGCTGCCAGTAACGAAGCAGCGAAGTAATGCGGCCGGGATTCGCCAAAAACGGATTTTTTTCGAGGTTCCTGCCAGCAAAGGTCAGGTGTGATCCACCACCGGTGCCGTAGAGGTTGCCATTGAGTAAGTATTTGGTGAGTTGCAGGCCGACAGCAGCCGCAGCATCCTCACATTGGCGCAGGATACGGTCATAATCGACCCAGGTCGCACAGGCCGGCAAGTTGACTTCCAGCACTCCGGGGTCGGCGGCCAGGCCCAGTTTTTTCAGGCTGTCGCCGCTCTTGGTCGGCCCATAGCCACAAAAGACGATGTCCTTCAAATTCAATTCCTCCATCAAGTCGTGGAGGACTGCCACCAGTTTTTCGAAAGCCGGCCACTCAAGTGGCGGGATGAAAACTTCAAGGGCTCCATTTCGCACTTCGACGGTTAAGGCTGAGCGCAAACTATCCTCTAACAGGTCGCCAAGTGGTAGGCGCAGACCGACCGGACTATCGCCCTTGAAAAGCGCAAGTGGCCGCTTCGCGGTGAAAGGCCATTTATCCGAGATCCACTTGTCTGCTTCGTGGTTGAGAGGGAGCACCCATCCTGCGGAAGTGGACTCCTCATCCTGCTCGACCGCCTCGAGGACAAAGCGCTTCAGCTTTAATGCCCGGGCGAGCCGATCCATAACGGTCGTGGCAACCTGCTTTGGATGCGCCCCCTCGACATCATCGAGGAGTAGGCGTCCGGTAGCGGGCCAGAGTGCCGTGCCATCTGTTTTCATCATGGTCAGCACATTCCAACGCGGCAAAGGCTCTCCCGGATACCACTTCCCGAAGACCTGCATGGCAAGGGCACCGGGATAAACTTCGCGCATAAGCTCTGCCGCCATGCGGCGGGCGTAGCCCAGCTTCTCTTCACCCATGGCAGCCGTATTCCATTCAGGCGCGTCTGGGGCGGGAGGTAGAAAGGTCGGCTCACCACCCATAGTCAGCTCGATGCTTTCGGCATCGAACCAGGCTTCAACAGAATCAGCGAGTTGTTGTATCGGCTCAGACATGATTATTTGCGGGTAGCGCAGGTGCCTCCGGCACCGCAGGAGCGTTCGTTAGGCAAAGTCCGCGGTTATATTTGATCTCGCAGTGTGCCGTTGAGGTTTCGTCCCTTAAAGAGAGACGGGTTCGCCCTGGGCTGCAAGACCGCCTAAAGGCGGAACTCCAACTGGGCACACGCCTGATGCTATACATCCACGGCCTCCAGTTTTAGGTCCGTCGTCATGGTAGACCCGCAAGGCACCTTTGAGTAATAAGCACCCTGTATCGGATTCACGGCTAGCGGATCATGCGATGCTGCGGTAGGGATGAAATATTCATTTGCCAGTATGCCATTGGTAGGATCAAAGCCCTTCCACCCTGCCCCGGGGAGGTAGACTTCCACCCAAGCGTGCATCGAACCGACCGCACGGTTAAAAGCGTACTCGCCCGTGCCCTCAACCGGCGGGTCATACAGGTAGCCACTCACGAAACGAGCGGCCAAACCAAGCTGCCGAACCGTTGCGATGAAGAGCACCGCCATATCACGGCAGGAGCCGGTGCGTAACCGTAAAGTCTCGTCAGGGCCCTGAATGCCTTCTTCGTGGCGGGTCGTGTAAGCGATATCCCGGCGAACCGCCTGATTGAGACTCGATAGGAACTCAACGATACTCGGATGCTGCAGCGGCTGATCGACTGCACTGTAGAACCAGTCCAGCACACCGAGCTCACCCGCCTTAGCCGTTTTGTTTAAAAATGGCAGCAACGCCTTCGCCTCACCCGGTTTATAGTCAAAAGGATAGGCCTGTGCGTGAGACTCCAGGATAAAGTCGTATGGGTTTTCATCCTGCACCTCGACAAGGATATCCGTCTTAAAGCTCAACGATTTCGAGGTCTGTATTCCGAAATTAAAGATGAGGACCATGTTGCCATAGACGTCCCGCACCCAGCGTTGAGTCGAATCCAAGTTCGTTTCTACACTGAAGTTATGCACTCGACGGCGATGACTCTCACCAGGCCGGAGAAACAGCGAATGATCTCCGAAGCTAACTTCGCCATCATAGTCGTGACTGGTCGTATGTTGGATATGTATTTTCATTCTATTAGACAGCAGCTTTACGACGCTCAAGTGAGACGATGACTTTAAGCTTCTGATCGTTTGCCCCTTTGTAGGTGCCCCGCATGGGGGCGACATCATGGTAGTCACGGCCGACGGCAACAACAATATGCCGCTCCCCCACAACTTGGTTATTGGTCGGATCCAGCCCCCACCAGGTTCCGCCAGGCAGATAAACCTCCACCCAGGCATGACTGGCAGCCGCACCGGTCATCTCATCACCGGACTCCGGATCAAATGCCTCGATGTAGCCGCTGACATAGCGCGCCGGCAGACCATTGCTTCGCAGAATCGCCAGCATCAGATTGGCAAAGTCCTGACAGACTCCACGGCGATGCTTCACGACATCAGAGATCGGCGTCGAGACATCCGTCACCCCCGGCATGTAGTCAAATTTTTTGTAGATCCACTCATTCAACCCGAGGAGCGACTCGCCCAGACTGGCGGCCGGCGGGAAGAATCGCTTTCGGATGCGCAAATGTTGATTCAGTGGCACCTGTTTACAGGGCTGGAGAAAATCAAAGACCTGATAGAGCGCACTGTTATAGATTTGCCGGGCCTCTCCGATAGAAGTTTCAAGCAGGTGCACCGGAAGTTCTGACTTAAAGGTCTCCACTTCTGCCTCCGAGCGAACAACCAACTCCTCGTGTCGACCGGGAATCGAGAAAAACTCGACGTTATTACCGAAGTAGTCGACGTAATGATCCACCGAGGCCTGCGGGCTGACCTCTAAAGAACGAGTCAACACATGCTGCGCAGCATTGGACTGCGGCCAAACTCGCAGCTCGGCAAAGGACTCTGTAGCCGCGCCTTCGTAGACATACTGAGTACTGTGTGAGACATTAAAGTGCATGATATAAATTGAAACCGTTTTTTTTAACCAACATCAAACAGAACAGGAGATCGGGCGAGATCAACCTGATGACTGAAGAAGACATCTTCTATCTTGTTGTGTATCGCTTCCATTTGCTGGCTCCAGCGGTGCAACTCCTTTTCCAACTGCTTGGCATCCGGGGCAACTTGAACCGAAGTATCGTCGGCGTGTTCTGATCGGTTATCGGGCGTAAGTAAAACATTCTTCAGGCTCTTGATCAATCGATTAATATCATTGAGTAGATGCTCGCCTAAATTCCGTTCACCGGAGATAGAAAGCGTGCCCATCGCATAGTGTAGATTGCGAAGACAAAAGCTGACCGAGCTGGGATTAGAATCCCCGGTGAAAATGAGTTGCACTACCCGGTCGAGGTAAGCACGCGAGCGATAGGTCCGGCGGTAGGCGTCAAGGGAACCCATGAGGCGCAGCAGCGCTGTCAGGTCGGCATTTTCCTCTTCGGTTTCCCGGTAGTTCTCAGCAACTTTAGGAAGTGCCGTTTCCAGTAGGAGTAATGTGCCCATGGCCCGCTCGTAGAAGCGCCCGATACGGTAGAACTGCCAGGCATCATCGTGTAGCATGGTGCGTTCCGCCGTGCCATTAAAGCGGGCCACCTCGCTCACCACTGTATCGCATATTTCCCGAAGCCGGTTCCTTGAAATCCGGCCGGACGAGGCCGATTGCAAATAGAGACTGATTTCCTCCATCACTTCCCGGCATTCCGGGCTGACCATCTCGCGAACGGATTCGAGTCCGCGGCGGGCCATTTCAAAACAGCTGCGCACCGAGGCCCCCTCGGAGCGGTCAATGAGTAAGGCTCGGGAGAAGGAAAGCGTATCACCCGGAGGTTTTTCCCGTTTGGCAAACTTTGTTTGCCCTGTCGCAGCTGCCACGGCTTGAAGGAGCGGCCAGTAGGTGCGTTGTTCTGCACGGGCCATTTGATCCCAGCGGAGTCGCTCCAGAGTTTCAAACTGACGGGCAGTGTTTTCTGCCCGTTCAACATAGCGGCCTACCCAGTAGAGCGACTCTGCGATACGGCTGCCGATAGAGAAGCGGTCACCAATCTGCGGCGGCTCACGTTTGGGCGCAGACTCATCGACCACAGAATCCGGCACGATGACATCCTTCAAGCCCTCCGTGACCAGAGTCAGCCTCCGCGTGCGATGCTGGACCGGCTGATGTCGAGCCAGACCGCCAGGCAGAACAATCGGTTTCTTCCCCAGTATGAAGTAAACCCTGAGATAGACCGGCTGACCGGTAAACCTACCGTCATGGTAGCGTGGTAATTCCCGGGACTTCGGGATGTGCTGGGCCACAAAATACTCTGGATGTTTTCTGGCCACCCGCTCCAGTGCCGCTGAAGAGTTCGGACGATTCACCCCACAGGTTTTCCACACAACATCGTGATCCTGCACAGGTTTTAGCTGATAGCCCACATCACCCTCGACCTGGCTACGCTGGTCCAGATCCGCGAGGTTATAGGTCTGAACTGATTTTAGGATAGGTCCCTGCTGGAGGTAATGGTAGATGATACTTTCATCATAGCGCAGTAGCGCGCGGTTGTCAGCGACGCCCGCACCCGGAGCATTTACGATCGAAACGTTTCCCTTCCTCCACACATCTATCAGCCCAGGCACCCCGAAGCCCATGCCGGCCGGAACCGAAATTGGGTCTAACACCGAGCTCTCGATTCTACGATAGATCACATCCACCGGCTCCACCCCCCGTATCGTGCGCAGATAGACCCGACTGTCGCGAACCAGCAAGTCGCCCGGTTGAGCAATAGAGATGCCCATGTGCCGCGCGATCAGTGCTTCTTCAAAGTAGGCCTGCCCGGGCATTCCACCCGTAAGCAGCAAGACGTGTGGGTTGATTTTATCCGACTGGGCACGCAGCATTTCCAGCAGATAAGTGCTGAAGGTCGCAACTGGGGCGGCATCCACCGACTCATACAGTTCCGGGAAAACTTCAGATAAGATACGCCGGTTTTGAAGCACGTGCGATAAGCCGAAGGGTGTGCCCATATGGTGCTCCACTACACGCCAATCGCCGGCTTCAACCTCTACCAGATCGAAAGCGCCGAACTGCGAATACTCCCCATTCGGCACTTCAATACCGCTGAGGGGGCGGAGAAAGGCCGGATCTCTTAGTGCGACACTGTGCGGGATCCTACGCTGTCGCAGAATATCCTGCCCGGCAAACATGTCGGTGGCATACGCATTGAAGGCCAATGCACGTTGCACGACACCGGCTTCAATTATCTTCCAAACTTCCGGCTCAAAAATAACCGGCGAGAGATCGAGATCCCAGGGGTTGGCCGCGGCCCGTCTGCGTTCATCGGAAAACTGCAAGCCGAGTTCGGCAACTGCGCGCTTCAGGCGCTTTTGTCGGGCGCTTAACTCACCGCGCGATGATTGTTCCAGCACATCGAGCAGAGGGGCGTATTCAGGCGCGCCTGCTCGGAAGTCTGACAGGAAGTCAGTTGGTTGCTCGGAATTCATTTCAGGAAGATGGATCAGGCCGACGCGGATTTAAACCTTAAAACGCAGTTCGCGTAGCCGAACGCCTTCGCGTTTGGTTCGATCGTTACTCGCGGCTACGTCTATCCAAAGCGGAAGCGCTTCCTCCTTCGCCAAGGCTACGGCGGACAGGTCGGATACTGCTAACCATGTAGCCGAACGCCTTCGCGTTTGGTTCGATCGATACTCGCGGCTACGATCATCCAAAGCGGAAGCGCTTCCTCCTTCGCCAAGGCTACGGCGGACAGGTCGGATACCGCTAACCATGTAGCCGAACGCCTTCGAGTTTGGTTCGATCAATACTCGCGGCTACGTCCATCCAAACGCGAAGGCGTTCGGCTACGGCTAACCATGATTACACAGTCGCGGGTTCAGTCGTGGCGGGTTCAGTTGCCTCTGCTTCGCCCGCTTCCGTTGCTCCCGCTTCGACCTCAGGCTTTTCGGCAGCGGCTGGCTCAGGCACAGGCCCAAGATCCTCGCGGAGCTCTGCAGCTTGCCATGGTGTGCTGCGGGAGGCGTAGCTTCCCAGATAAGTATCGACCATTTCAACTGTCATATCGGCAGAATCATTACCCCACTCCTGGCGAATGTAGGTCATCACACCTGCGAGATCTTTTGGCTTAAGATTCAAGCCATTGGGACCGAAGGCAGGCATATTACCGTTGTAGGTATTACCCTTCACTTCAATTGGACCGTTTAAGCCGTTGATGAGAATACGAGCAAGCACCTCAGGATGCCCGTTCACCCAACTGGATGCGATAAGTGGAGGATATACTCCGGACAGGCCATTTCCGTCGGCTTGGTGACACTGAGCGCATTGGTTGCGGTAGATTTTTTCACCACGGGCAAAAAGAGAAATTTCCGGAGCAACTGTCACAGTCGTGCTGCCCTTAAACTCCGGATGAAACGCATCGGCACGGAACTCACCGCTGTAGAGGACGATATAAATACCACCCCAGAAGCCGAGTATCATTAAAACGAAGACAAGAAAGACTGGAATCGGGCTGAACTGCTCACTGGGCTCTTCCTTCTCACGCATGAGCTGAGCATGAACGTCCTGCATTTGCTCGTCCTGCATCGCTGCTTTTTCCAGCGACTCCTTACCACGGTTGCCGCTTGTGGGTTCTATGTGATCTTCGCTCATTATTCAGGAATGGGTGCCTCTGGTAAACTGTAGTCGATCTTTAGGCTCAAGAGATATTCGACCAGCGCTTCTGCGCGACGCGTCGGGACGACCTCGAAGCCAGGTTCTGGCGCATATTCGGAACCCGGTGGAAATTGAAGCGCGTCCGCGGAGGGCTCGTTTACGATCTCCTGGGTTCTATAGAGGAAGGCAAAAGGAGGCATGGTTGAACCTTTTGAGACGATCTGCGGGTTATAGAGGTGAAGATGATTCCAGTCGCGGCCGGCATCACCGGCGTAGCGGCCACCGAGGTGGGCCAGATCCGGGCCGGTGCGAATCGTCCCAAGGAGCACACGATCCTGAAGCACATAGTCACGGGCAACCGTCGCACGTGGCCCCCAACCCCGGTCAATATCCGCACCAAAATCCTTACGGCGCACTTGTTGACTGTGGCAATACATGCAACCCAAGTCGATGTAGGCCTTCTTGCCTTGCTGAGCGATACCAGAAACATTGCGGGGGAAGAGCGGTTCACCCTCAGGCATGACCATGAGCGGCTGCCCGTTTTCATCCACCAGATCCTCAGAAGCGATAAGTGTTTCTGTGCTGGGCTCAAGTCCGCCCAATTGCGCATTACCCGAAACGATCAAACCAGTGTAGGAGAAAGCCAGCGCGAAGAAGATTCCGCAGAACAGTAGAGGCATATTTTTCATTAAGCAGCTCCTCCTTCCTTCGTCAGTAATGTAGGTCCTTCTTTCGCCCGAACTGCGCCTGCAGCAAAGAGCATCCAGAAAACGTTCACGGCAAAGGCAACGTGGCCAACAGTAAGGAAGAGACCGGAGATTGAACGCGCCTTGAGCCAGGGAATCGTATTTTGAACTACCTCGAGGAAAGGAATGGTGGCATCATTCATCTGCATACCTTGGATCCAACCCCCGGTCTGCAAGGCCACAACCATGATGGTGATACCAATGGCACAAGCCCAGAAGTGAATTTTTATTAGACCAGCCGAGGGCCACTCGCGCTTGAGAAGGCGGGGCATCATGTAGTAGACACCGCCAAACATTATCATAGTAAAGAAGGCATACACTCCGTGGTGGGCATGACCGACAGTAAAGTGCGTAAAGTGTGTGACTTCATTGACCGAACGGAGTGCCATCGTCGAACCAATGATACTGACCAAGGTGTAGGATATAGCCCCAAAGACGATAAACCGTAAAGTTGGGCTGCGCCATACTTCGCGGTGCAGGCCAACTACGGTCATGTGGTGGTTCATACCCACCACGATGACAGGAATGACCATCATGACCGAGGCCACAATACCCGCTGAGATCAGCCAAACCGGAATGGGGCCGCCAATCAAGTGGTGCACGCCGGCCCAGTTGTAGAAAATCGCCAGTGCCCAGAAACCGAGAACGGACAAGTAATACGAATAAATCGGACGGCCCAGCACCTTAGGAATTAGGTAGTAGGCAGTGGCCAGCGCCATGGGCGTAAACCAGAGGCCGAGCACGTTATGGGCAAACCACCAGTTCGTCAGGGATTGCACCACACCACGTGCGGGGAACCAGATAATCATGAACTGCGCGACGATGTAGAGCCAGGGGAACCAGAAGAGCGCGGCCAGAATATACCACTGCGACACGTAGACGTGATCGCCCTTACGGAAGCGGAAGGCCATGACGCCCCAAACGCCGATCAATGCGTATGAGATTGCGAGCAGCGGCGTGGCATACTGTGGAATCTCAAGCCACTCGACGGATGTCATGTCGCCACGTAGAATGCCGAAAACGCCGACCGTCAGTCCAATATTCCAAAACATGCCGGCGATTAAGAGGATCCCTTTATGATCAACGGGCGCACGGCAGAGTCGCGCCATGATCCAAAGGCCCACAGCAAAAATGATGTTACTCCCCCATCCTAGCGCCATCGCATTCAAGTGAGCGGAGCGCACGCGGCCAAAGGTCAGAAATTCGTAAGCCCCCAAGAAGTCCGGGTTGTGCGCCTTGAAAGCCGCCATTAACGCGAAGACGGTGCCGATCATCAGCCAGCCAATGGCTGAAACGACGAAGAAAACCGACGCAGTCCGGATCGAAGCATCAATCGCGCTGAGCTCCGTGCGCTCAACGGCATTGTCCGATGAATATGGATCGGTGGAGGGTGAAAGAATCTGAGACTCGTTACTCATTATTAGTCTTGCGGGAACGGGAGAGTTTTCGGCTTTCTGGAAATGTATCGGAGACCTCTCCTTCTGGCTCCTCTTCGGTGAAAATAGTATTCGCTTGGGCATCGAAATTGCGCAGATGGCCTTTTTTTGCGGACCAATAGAGCATGCCTATAGTCACCACAAAAAAAGCGATACCGAGAAGCAGTATCGGCCAAATTTCCTTGTAGTCATGAACATCCATTACTTCTCGTAATCTTTGACGACTAGTCCCATCGCCGCATCAACGGGGATCTGGACACTGCCGTCGGCGTTCACCGCGTAATTAGAAATTTTAGCAGTTCCGGCAGCACGGGCTTCATCGGCGTTTGCCTGGCGGGCTTCGGAAATAGCTTGGTCAATAGGCGCGGGGCGATTCGGCAGGTAGGCCAGATATAAAATCAAGGCAAAGATGAGAATAGCGCCGAGGCTACCTAGAAAGGTCGCAAGAAATGAGTTACTGGAAGATTGTTCCGACATCGTTCGATTACTCTGCGTAGTTAATGGAATTTTGAATATTAGGATCCTTGATAGGAATAGGCTCGGTCTTCTTCATACTGCGGCACATGACCCAAATACAGACGCCGCCGACGCCGATCAGCGCGGCAATATCGTATATTGTAACGGAAAACTGACGGACAAGGTAGCCTTCGCCGTGATCCGGAACCACCAATTTACCGGGAATGATATTCCAGTAAAGGTCAAGCACGGTGAAGGAAAGAATCCAGATTGAAACAGCGACGCTGCGCCAAACCACGACCTTGGTCTTATACCAAAGGAGGACGAGAAATGGCATGAGGAACTGACCGAAGATCAAAAGCATGCTCACCCACCACCAGGAATTAACCGAGCCGTCGAAGTTCTTCTCGCGAATGTTATACCAGAAGGTTTCTTCCGGGATGTTTGCATTATAAATAATAAAATACTGCGAGAAGCTGATGTAAGCCCAGAACACGGTGAAAGCCAGCATCATGCAGCCGATATCGTAGCGGTGCCCACGATTGAAGAGGCCCTTCAAGTAGCTCTTTGCAGACAGAATCACACAGAGAATCAGGATGAAGGCCAGTGCCGCACGCATACTCGCGGCGAAGAACCAGACTCCATACATGGTCGAGAACCAGTGGTATTCGAGCGACTTGAACCAGTCGATCGCACCGAATGTGGCAGCTCCCGCGCAGAGGAAGAGTCCTACGGAAGACAGGCGACGCGCGTTGTGAGTGTTATTGATGTTGCCAGTCTTATCCGTATCGAATGACCACTTGCGAAGCAGACTCGAAATGATGGTGAAGACCGCAAAGACGATAAGAACGCGAGCCGCGAAGAACTCAATGTTCAGGTAAGGTGACTTCCATTGAAAAAGCGGATCGTCAGCAACTGTGCCGTGACCGGGCAGTGCATTGACACCGTTCATCCACTTCCAGAGCAAGCCTGGATTATCGTGCAGAAACGGCACGAGCATGAGCGGAATGAATAGTAGAAACAGCCAAGGGAAGACGGCCATAAAATGCTCACACTGGCGGCGAATGACGACGGGCCAACGAGCATGAAAGACATACCAGATCTGCGTGAGAAAGAGCATGCCGACTGCGATAGAGAGCCAGAATGCGATTCCGATGAGCCAGCTCATGAGCGGTCGCGGATCGTTATCCTGCCAACCCTGATAAAAGCCGATTCCGGCGACGGCCAGGCCGATTAAGCCGATGACGAGGGCGATTAGCCCAACGTTCCTGCCTGTTGCTTGTGTGGATTCCGAACTCATTGGTTTAAATTCCTAATTCTGCACGTTGACCAGCGGGGACATCTTCCGAGCTGGCTTTCTGGGAACGTTGAAGCGCACGCACGTATAGCACGACAGCCCAGCGTTCTTCTGGAGTGAGACGATCTTTAAGGCCATACATAAGGCCCTTGCCGTTGGCGATCACGTCGTAGATGTAGCCATCCGCTTCGTTGCGCAGGCGATCATCGTGATAAGAGGTAGCGAGAATACCATATGCTTTTGTGACGCCATTACCGTCGCCCGCAGCACCGTGACAAGAGGTGCAAAAGATTTCATATTTTTTCTGCCCCATTTCCATGAGGGAGTAATCCACGTCAACTGGAAGCTTGGCGACCCAGGAACCATCTGCGTTTTTACCTTGTAGGAAAGTCGTTTTACCGAGGACGGTGTCGTCGAAATCTTCCGAAAAGACCTGCTCGTAGTTCAAGTAGTTGCCACGCGCGACCGTGTTGGCCGGAATCGGGCGATCGTTACGACCATCTGCGAAGAAGCTATTCTCGGCTTGAGGCTTGTACTTGGCCTGACGGTCCATGTCCGGGAAGACCTCAAGAGGCGGCTTCTCGCTGAGTGAACCACGAAAACCAAGAATAGAGACCACGGCCCCGATAATGAATATAAAAATGACTAAGAAAATTCTCATGGCTAAAATCTACGCTGAGACCTCCTCGATATCGGTTCCGCCAATGTCCTGAAGGAATTGCTTGGTCGCGGCTGGATCGAACTTCGGATCGCGCGATTCGATGGCAATGACGAGGCGATCACCCGCAACTTCAAGGAAGGTGTCGCTTTCGAAGAGTGGATTGTGATGTTGCGGAAGCAGGTTCATTAAAAACATTCCGCCCAGCGTGCCAAAGGCCGCCAGGAGAATGGTCAACTCATACATAATCGGGAAAGGGAAGATCGGGCTAAAGAACGGCTTACCGCCAACAATGAGCGGGTAATCGTAAGCACCCATATACCAGACGATCAGTGTGCCGAGCGTGAAACCGGTGATACCACCCAGAAAGGTGAAAATCGGAACCTTCGAGCGTGGCTGGCCCTGTGCGTCAGGCATGCCGTGAACGGGGAAAGAGGAATAGGTATCCCACTTTTTGTAACCGGCATCCCTGACTTTTTCCGCCGCGTGGAAGAAACTCGGCGTGTCTGGGAAACTCGCAATAATGCTGTGTAGATTAGACATTAGTGTTGCCCTCCATTCGCACCCTGCCCTTGAGCGGGATCGCCATGACCGTGGCCATGCTCCTCACTGTGCCCGTGCGGGTCGCCTTGCGGCATGACGTATTTAACTTCTCCAATTGGCATCATCGGCGCGAAGCGGATGAAGAGCAGGAAGAGCACGCTGAAGAGGCCGAATGTGCCGAAGAAGGTGAAGATATCGACAATCGTAGGTGAGTAATAACCCCAAGAGCTGGGGAGGAAATCATTAGCCAGCGAGGTGACTGTAATCACGAAGCGCTCAAACCACATGCCGACGTTGATGAAGATCGACATGACCCAGACCATTGCCCAATTCGAGCGCACTTTCTTGAACCAAAAGAGCTGCGGGGTGAACACGTTGCAGCTGAACATCATAATATAAGCCCACCAATATTGACCGAAGGCCCGATTGATGAAGGCAAAACTTTCGTAGGGGTTCGCGCCATACCAGGCGATGAAGAACTCCATGATGTAGGCGTAACCAACGATCGAACCTGTGCCCAAGCAGATCTTACACATGTTATCGATGTGTCGCTGGGTGATGAGGTCGTGGAGGCCGAAAATCGCACGGAGTGGTAGCATGAGCGTGAGCACCATGCCGAAGCCGGAGAAAATCGCACCGGCCACAAAGTAAGGGGGGAAGATGGTGGTGTGCCAACCGGGCAACAGGGAAACCGCGAAGTCGAACGAAACGATGGTATGCACCGAAAGAACGAGCGGCGTTGAGATGCCCGCCAGAATGAGATAGGCCATCTCATAGTTGCGCCAGTGGTTGCCGGCATTGCGCCAGCCCATAGCGAAGATGCCGTAGAAATACTTACGGAAGACGTCAAAGCCTTCATCGAACTTCTTCTTAAATTCAGTGGCGCCTTCGTAGGCACCTGCCTTGAGGCGCTGCACGGCGCGGTCGCGAAGTGTGCCGAGGTCAGGAATCATGCCCATATACCAGAAGAGCACAGACACGGTTCCGTAAGTGGAAACCGCAAAGACGTCCCACTCTAGTGGTGAACGGAACTGAGGCCAGATCGCATTGGCATTTGGTAATGGAAAAAGCCACCAGGCAAACCAGACACGACCCACGTGGAAGAGCGGGAAGACACCGGCACAGACCACAGCGAAAATCGTCATCGCTTCGGCCGCTCGGTTAATCGAGGTCCGCCAGCCTTGTTTTAACAAGCAAAGAACCGCCGAGATCAGCGTTCCGGCGTGGCCGATACCAATCCAGAAAACGAAGTTAACAATCGCCCAGCCCCAATTGATTGGATTAGCAAGGCCCCAGACACCGACACCTGTGCTGACTAACCAAAGCAGGCCCATACCTGTGAAAGATGCTGTGGCCAGAGCAACCGCCATGCAGACCCACCACCAAGTGGGAGTGCCTGCTTCGACGATGCCGCAGATTTTATTGGTTACCCAGTTGAAGTCACGGTTGTTGGTGACCAAGGGCTGTTCGTAGAGCTCCGCTGGCTCCACCTTATCAAGTAAGGCGGCTTGAGCCGGGTCCATCTCCTGTGCAGTCGTTGCCATGTGTATCAGTAAGCGCGGGTTCTAAAATTAGTGGGCGGGTTGTGTTTCGTGTGGTGCGTTTTTGCCCTGACCATCGTCAGTTGCACCCTTTGACTCACTACCGTAGCGCTTCTTATAAGCGGCGTAGGCGTAAGGCTTTTTGTAGGCGTCCGGCATATTTGGATTCGGATTGCGCAGGCGAGCGAGGTAGGTGGTGCGTGGGCGTGCGTTGAGATAGCCGAGCACAGAGTAGTTACGATCACTGGCCTTCATCTTCGACACTTCAGAATCCGCGTCGGAGATATCACCAAAAGTGATGGCATCAGTTGGGCAAACCTGTTGGCAGGCTGTCTTAATCTTACCATCCGGAACGGCGATGTTTGCGGAAGCGCCAGCTTTACTCTTCTGGTCGATCTTAGCAGCTTCGATACGCTGGGTGCAGAATGTGCACTTTTCCATCACGCCACGCATACGAACGGTCACGTTCGGATTGGCGCGCATCTTTTCAAGCTCAGGTTCTTCGACTTTGCCAAGTGGGCCCTTGTAGAATTCACCGATCTTGCGCTTATTCCAATCGAAGAAGTTAAAACGACGCACCTTGTATGGGCAGTTATTCGCGCAATAGCGAGTGCCCACGCAGCGGTTGTAGGCCATGGTGTTCAGACCCTGACGGTCGTGGACTGTCGCATTCACCGGACAAACACTTTCGCAAGGCGCATTCTCACAGTGCTGACAGAGCATACCCATGAAGGAGACCTGCACGTCTTCAGGCACTTCATCGGACGTGTAATCTTCAGCAGAGAAGTAGCGATCGAGGCGCATCCAGTGCATCTCGCGTCCGCGAAGGACTTGATCCTTACCGACGATGGGAATGTTATTCTCCGACTGGCAGGCAACGACACAGGCCGAGCAACCGGTGCAGCTGTTCATATCGATCGCCATCCCCCACTGCTGAGTTTTCGGGAACTTATCTTCGTGGCCCTTCCATATATTCACATTGGGCGCAGGGCCTGAGAATTCCGGGTGTTCGTAGGACGAACCACCGCGATACTGTTGAGTGGATTTTTCCTGAAGTGTCTTGCCGTCGTCTTTACCGTAATTGGCGGGAGCATGAGATTCGACCCCCATTTCGTTGGCGAAATTCGGGTGCTCCTTGTAATACTTTGCTGTGCCTTCGCGGACAATAGCGCGGCCTTCCATCGACCAGTGCTCTTGAGTATTAGCGAGGCGGTAAGTCTCGTTGGTTAACTTGATCGCGGCGCCAACGGCGGCACCCATTCCATTACTGGTGCGGAGGCCGTAAGCGTCGAATCCTACGTCAGCTCCTACGCGGCCGACTTTGGTGCGGCCCATGCCAAGTGGCAGGATAACAGTATAGTTCGCCATGCCGGGAACGACATGAATCGGCGCTTTGACGGTGCGACCATCGAGTGTGATCTCTGCAAGGACTGCTTCTTCCTTACCGCGGTTGAACTGAGCTTTGTTGCTCTGCATTTGGCCCTTGGAACCTTCGAAGAAACCAGAAAGTGGTCCCTCGGTGTCACTCATCTTAGAGAGACCGGGGAAGATTTGCACACCCTGTGCGTCCTGTAGCTCTTTCGCCAAGCGCGGGCTGATCAAAATTGGATTGTCCCAAGTGAGCTTCGTCATTGGGTCGGGCACTTCCATCAACCAACCGTTGTTGGCGAAACGACCATCGTAAGCGTGGGAGCTCGGCTCAAAACGGATTTCGAGGGAATCGGCGCTAAGGCCAGGAGCGGCGAAATCGGCTGCAACGAGCGCTGAAGCCAGCGCGGACGCACCAATCGAAGCTCCGCTCTTTTTGAAAGCAGAATCTGCGAGAAAGCCGTCACTGAGGAACTTGTTGTAGTCCGTGCCACCTTGAGCAGCGAACGTCGCCATCGCGATGGCGTAAGGTGATGTCTCATCCTCACCAGCAAGTCGTGCCAACACTTCAAGCTCGTTAAAGGTCGGGAAGAGCGGCTCGATCATCGGCTGAACCGGAACCAGCGTGCCATCGTAAGTGCGGCCATCGCCCCAGCTTTCGAGGAAGTGCGAACGAGCGATTGTGACACCCGCCTCAGCAGACGTCTCGTTAAAGCTGTAGCTCAAGTGAATGCTCTCATCGGCTTTCGCCATGAGGGATTTAAAATCGAGGTCAACCGGTGCGTCGTAAACAGGGTTACCACCGAGGATGACAAGTGTCTTCGCGCCATCGTTAAGGCGTTCTGCCAGCGCTTCGATACCACTTGCTGTGGCAGGGACTTCGACATAAGAAACCGGAGCTTTGAGCGCGGCATTGATGGCGAAGACCAGCGCGTGAACAGACTCAGGAAGATGCTCACCTGCAACCAGCAGCGATTTACCGGCGTTTTCTTTAAGGTCAGCGGCACACTCCTTGATCCATTTCGCATCGAGTTGGAGCGCATCAGCCGCCTGGGTGACGTTACCCGGAAGCTTAAGGCCGAGTGCAGCTGCGATCTTAGCCGCGAAAGCACCCATCTGACTGGAGGAAAGACGCAGGCGGTGGTCCGCCATCGCGCCGGTATTGCTCATACCGCTCTCTACTGAGTAGAGACGGCTCATTTTAGACGCTTCTTTCGCGTCCTTTACCTTACGGTTTTTGCTAAAGCCCTTTGAATCGGCGATATTGCCGTCCTTGCCTAGGAAATCAGCGTCGAGGGACAACACACGCTGTGCCTTTTCAAAGTTAGGAAGACTGCGTAATGGCTGACCAAACACCTTGGCGGCGGCCTGCTCGGAAGCAGTCGTAGAAACGGGTGTGTATTCGGTCCAAGTCGCCGCAGGGAATTTCGCCTGGATCGCTTTAACGAGTGCTAAACGACTGGGCGACGTGCTGGGCTCTGCGAGGAAAACGAGGCCTTTACCACCGTCAACGCTGTGCGTTTCGCTCAGCGCTGCGAGTCGGTCACGGACTGCAGTATCAGAAATCGTGGCTCCAGATGCGCGACTCTTCGTCGCACGGTCGGGATCATAAAGGTCGAGGATACTGGCTTGCGTATAAGTGTCAGTCGCGCCGCCAAATGGCTTGTAACTAGGGTTACCCTCGATCTTGGTCGGGCGACCTTGGTGCGTCTCGACGATGACGGGCACACTACCGTGCACGCCAGGCGCCGAAGAACTGTAGTAGACCGGCACACCGGGAATCAGATTCTCGGGCTGCTGTGCGTAGGGCAGAATTCTCTGCTCAGGTCGTCTGCAACCCGCCATACCCAGACCAGCAAGGCCAAATGAGGCCGCCATAATTTTCATAAAATGGCGACGGTTCACGCCTTCCATTTCAGAGGCGCCGGCAGGGAATTCACGCTCGACCCATTCATTGAAGGCCGGCGTCTCTGCGAGATCGTCGAGGCTCTTCCAATAGCGTGGTCCAGAAAGTTCGGATTCGTTCATCTTACTCAAAAGTCAGTTTAGCGGTGGCAGCCGGAGCAGCTTTGCGGCGGGTTAATTTTCCAGTCGTGCACAAAGCTGTGCAGCTCAGCGAGAGACTCCGAATCAGTCGGACGCTCCCAATCTAGGTTATACACTTCTTCGACCGGACGGATGTATTGCTCCGGATTTCGGTGACACTCCAGACAGAAAGCCATCGAAAGTGGCTTGGCGTGGTGCACGACCTCCATATTCTGGATATCTCCATGGCACTCGATGCAGCTGATACCACGGTTCACGTGGACGGCGTGGTTAAAGTAAACGTAGTCCGGCGTCTTATGGATACGCACCCAAGGCACGGGGTCGCCCGATTCGTAGCTATCCCGAACCGATGCCAGCAAGGGTGAGTCCTTTTGCACCATGCTGTGGCAAGACATACAAACATTGGAACCCGGGACGTTGGAGTGCTCGGAACGATCGACAAAAGTGTGACAATAGCGGCAGTCGATCTCCAGTTGACCGGAGTGCAACGCGTGACTGAAGGCCACCGGTTGCGTCGGCGCATAGCCGACGCGTGTATACTTAGGCGTAAAATAATACGTCACACCAAGAACGACCGCCGTTTTGACGAGGACGATCCCAATGATAATTTTAATTGGGAGTGTGTTAAACCACTTTGGAAATACGTTTGCCATGACTACTACAAAAAAAACAGAAAATACAGAATATCGATACGTTGAACGTGCGTTGAAATACAGGGTCGATACTAGATCGAGCGTTGAACCGCCCCCTGAGCCGGCCGGATCCGCTTGAACGGGCCCGCCTTCAACTCATTCACCGTATCGTCCTTCGCACGTTGCGTAGAAGTCTTCGACGCCGCAGATAGCGTAAATACGCCTGCGATCGCTAATCCAGCTTTATGCATAAAGCCTTTTCGAGTAGTTGGTTTTGGGTTGTCCATCGGTAAGTAAGCAGTGCAAGAAAAGTTGCAAGGCACCTATTGGCAACCGTTTTTTAATGCTAAGTTGAAATGTTATTAGGATAATAAGCCGCGCTTTTAGTTTAAAACCCCTAGGTGCGCAAGGCCCGAAGGGTGACAAAGCCGCTGGAGACCAACATGATAAGTGCCGCTGCAACCGGGTGCAAGAGACCTGCCGCCGCCAAGGTCATACCCAATATATTATAAGTGGCGGCATAAACCAGATTTCCCCTGAGACGGGCATGAATCCCACGCGCGAGCAGTATCGCATCCGGTAGCGCCTCGATGCGGTCACCATTGAACTGCCCCATGGCAGTAGACTGCGTCAAACCTGTGCCGCTGCCCATCGAGATGGAACTCGTCGCAACCGACATGGCTGCCGCGTCATTGATACCATCGCCAATAAAGCATGGATGCTCGCCCGACGCTTCAGCCTCTTTGATTATGGCCACTTTATCCTCGGCAGATAGCCCGGCGCGCAGATCAAGCGCGCCGGGTAATTCCAATTGTGGATTAGGGTCACCTGTCAGCACGACGGATTGAATACTTAACTGCTCCAATCGAGACCAAAGTGAGGGCAAACCTACCCTGGCGCGCTCGTTGAGCACGACGACCGCCGCCACCTTTCCGTCGACAGCAATATACACCTGTTTACCAGTCTTGAGCTTCAGCTCCTTATTTAGCCTAAGGTAATCGTCGGCATCCGCTTTCGGATCAGGCTCACCAACCGATAGGCGTGCTGTTGAGCCGGCCAGCTCCACATGAGCCTCCACACCAGCGCCGGGCTGCAGCCGCAAGTCCTTAACTGGGGGCAGCTCCACTCGGGTATCCACTTCCAGCCTGGTAAGTGCACGGGCTACCGGATGATCCATGCGGGATTCGACCGCGACAACGGCCCGGAGTAACTCCGCCCGCCGGGATTCCCAGTCCGGCGATACGAGCACCTCGCCAATCTGCATGTCGGACTCACTCAAAGTTCCCGTCTTGTCGAAGTAGATTCGCCGGGCCATAGCCAGACCATCAATCAAAGCTCCATCGCGGCTCACCACCCCCATCCTCGCCAGTCGATAAAGGCCATTCCAGATCGCAACCGGCGTCGCCAGCCCTAACGCACAGGGGCAAGCGACGAGCAGCACCGCCATACTATTAAAGACGGCATCCATCCAGGACCCGCTCAGCCCCCAATAGAGCGCCGTGCCGAGGGAAACACTCGCGACTATGGGCAGAAAGTATTGCACCAGCCGGTTAGCCTGGGTCTGTAGCTGTGAGGGCTTGCCGGCGAACGACTCGACAGTATCGAGGACACGATCCAGCTCGCGCTCGCCGACTGGGGCAGTGACTTCGACGTCAAAACTACCGTCCTCCGAGAAAGTTCCCGCCCGCACCCGGTCCCCCGGTCGGCGAACCACCGGCAGAGGCTCCCCGGTTAAGGCGGTCTCCCGCACAAAACCAATACCGGATCGCACGACACCATCGAGAGGAAAAGGACCGCCCGGCGCGACCCGCACGAGGTCGCCCTGCTTAACCGCAGCAGCCTGCAGTTCGTCAACTGCGCCTCCGGAACCGATGCGAAAGGCACGATCAAAGCTCTCGCGCAGTTGACTGCTCTCAGCCTGCAACTTCGCCTGCGAGCGCTCGCCCAGCATCCGCCCGAAGGTGTAAATCGCGATCACGATTGAGACAATCTCGTAAAAAACATCACCCTCGCCCGTCACGGAGCTCACCACTGAACCGACAAAGGCCCCGAGCAAACTCAGCGTGAACAAGCCCTCAATCGACAGCCTTTTCGAACGTAGCATCCCCCAGGTCGATGCAAAGAGCGGCCCGCCCAGAAAAGCCATCACGACTAAAGCCGAGAAAATCAAAATTCCATGAAGGAACCAGTAGGCCGTCGACCCAAAGTCCGGCGGCGTCATGTTTAATGCCAACGAAAAGGCCATCCCCTGACCGGCAAAGACTGCCGCCACCGCGATGCGCAGCCAGGACCTCGATAATTTCAAATCAAGATCATCGCAGCTCTCATCCACCCGGCAGACAACCGACTGTGGACTCTTTTTTGTATGATTTGCTGACATCGTGGGATTTTGTGCGCTGACGCGAATCGCTGGCTTAAAACACATCTATGCGTATGCATCACCATTCCACAAGCTCGGCTTATGAAAATTGAGTGACCTTCAAATTATGGGGAAAACGGAGTGCGGACATTTCTGTCCGCTAGTAGTTCAACCAAATAAGCGTCGCAAGGCCCATACTGCAGGACAGAAATGTCCTGACTCCGTAAAAGTAATTATTTCCTCACAGCCCAGTTCGCAATTATACCTGCACCCATAATAAATATGTCGCCCAAAGCCCCACTTTTTAACTTCCCCTTTCAGCCGGACTCCTCAATTTGTCAGACATGTCAAAAGTGATCATCATAGGAGCGGGAGGCGTCGGTAATGTGGTAGCCCATAAATGTGGGCAACTGTCGGATATTTTTTCAGAGATCGTGCTGGCTTCGCGGACCGTCGCGAAGTGCGAAGCGATCGCTGCCGATGTGGAAAGTAAACAAGGGGTGAGCATTCGGACCGCGGCGCTGGATGCCGACGATGTGGCGGCCACCACGGCCTTCCTCAAGACTGAGCAACCGGAACTCATCATCAACGTGGCTCTTCCCTACCAGGATCTGTCACTCATGGATGCCTGCCTGGCTGCGGGGGTGCACTACCTCGACACCGCCAACTACGAGCCGCCCAACGAGGCCAAGTTTGAATACAAGTGGCAATGGGCCTACCAGGAGCGCTTCAAGGAGGCCGGCCTCACCGCCCTACTCGGCTCGGGCTTCGATCCTGGCGTGACTAATGTTTTTTGCGCCTACGCCCAGAAGCACCTCTTTGATGAGATCGAGACCATCGATATCCTCGACGCCAACGCGGGCGACCATGGGCACCACTTTGCCACCAACTTCAACCCCGAGATCAATATCCGCGAAATCACCGCCAAAGGTCGTTACTGGGAGGAAGGTGAATGGAAAGAAGTCGAACCAATGAGCGTGCATCAAGTCTACGACTTCCCGGTCGTCGGCGAACAGGATGCCTACCTGCTCTACCACGAAGAAATGGAATCGCTCTGCCGCAATATCAAGGGCCTCAAGCGCATTCGCTTCTGGATGACCTTCTCCGAAAAATATCTCACTCACCTGCGCGTCCTGGAGAATGTGGGCATGACCTCGATTAAACCCATCGAGTTCAGAGGCCAACAAGTTCAGCCCATCGAATTTCTTAAAGAGGTGCTGCCCGACCCCGCCAGCCTAGGCCCGCGCACTAAGGGCAAGACCTGCATCGGCTGCGACATTGTCGGCACAAAGGACGGCAAAAAGAAGCGCATTTTCATCTATAATAGCTGCGACCACGAGGCCTGCTACAAGGAAGTTTCCAGCCAGGCCATCAGCTACACGACCGGCGTGCCCGCCATGATCGGTGCCCAAATGATCCTCAAGAACCTTTGGAAGGAACCCGGCGTCTGGAACATGGAGCAACGTGACCCGGATCCGTTTATGGAAGAACTGAATCAACGCGGGCTGCCCTGGCAAGTGATCGACCTGCCGCTCTAAACTTTGGTGTAGACCCAAGTCCCCGGACTGATTCATTTCATTGCCATGAAGAAACTAACCATTGTCGCAAGCCTCTGCTTAATCTGCTCCACAGCAGTCACCATGGGATTGCCTCAGAGCGTGGAACCTGACTCACCCTGGCTCAAATGGGAAAGACCGGCCGACAATCCGGTATTCAGCACCACCATGGGTAACAATCATGATTCTGTCCTCTTCATTGAGCAAGGCCGTGAATTCCCCTACTACCTCATCGTAAGCCACACCCCGAAAGCGGCTCACCTGTGGCGGGCGAAGTCCTTTTCATGGGACAGCAAGAACTGGGAACTCGTCTCGGACAATTATCAGATCGGCGGCCATTACGAATATGACGATGGCGTCAAAGTCGGCGACACCTACTACATATACGAAGCAGGCAAGGTGTACACTTACACAGGAAACCTGGAAGAAAGCAGCGGCCAATGGAAACAAAGCGGAACCTTTCCCGCCAAGGCTTGCGATGACATCGGAGTCTATTACGAAAATGGCCTATTCCATATTTTTGGCGAACACGGCAACTTCCCGCACGGGCCCGACGGCACCAGCTTGGCCCATTTCACCTCCCCGACCGGCCTTGGTGATTGGACGATGATCAATGCAAAAGCAGTCGACCCCAACCCGGAGGGCGGCAACTACTACGGAGTCGGCGATGCCACCATTGCGAAAATAGACGACACCTACTATCTCTTCTGCGATCTTGAATCCAAAGGTGTGCCCTATCGGGTGATTGCCTGGAAAAGCAAGAATCTGCAGCAGGCTTTCGAATACATGGGCGTCGTTCTTGCTCCGCGCTCCGGCGAAACCGACGACTGGGACAACCACCGGATCCAAGACGCTGAAATCGCCTACATCCCTGAAATGAAACGCTTTGTCATGACCTGCAACATGATGGACACCGACGGCAATCCCGGCGGCGATTTCCCGACAATGAAGCCTGGTCAAAGCCGCGTGATCGGAACTTTCTATTCAACCCAAATGTGGACGCCTGGTAAGAAAAAGAATGCCCTACCTGCTTGCTGCTCACAATAATCTTTAAAGTTATACAGTGGCGACAAGACCGGCCTCAGCGGAACCGACCACGACAGACTTATACCGCTCCGAATGAATATTGGTATCGTGTCACGGACCGAGCTGTAGCCATGGCAGTCCTCTGCCATACTCTGAGCGCTAGTTGTAGCCATGGCAGTCCTCTGCCACCCTCGGGGCATCTCGGCGACTGAGGACAGCCGCCCTACCTTGAACCTAAATTAGCGTCATTCGCGCTTGAAACCCCCAATAGGGATTCGTAATGGCGGTGTGACACAGCCACAATCAAGCAAACGAAGGCGACCAAACTTCGAGCGAATTAAATGACTACGCTTACGCTCGACAACTCACGAACGCTAATGCCTTGGGGTCAATGTATCCTCAACGTAATTTTCGAAATTCCCTAGGGTGCCATTTCATCGCTGCTGAATGGCCCAAATAGAGGCATCATCAGCAGATTGATAAAACGATAACCCTGAGTATTTAGTTGGTAGCCCCCATCAATAGAAACATCGCTATTTGGAATTTTGATTCTTAGGAAATCACCGAAACTTTGGAAAGAACCGCTTTCTTGAACCAACTCGAACGGCACCTGACGAAGAGATTCCGGATCAAGCGGTTCCTCTAGGCCAGTGATCGTGCCACCAGCCGTGATAATCACTGTGCGATCACCGTTCTCCACAGTGTTGATATCAAGATTGTCCGTTTCGGAGATTTCAATCGATCCACTAGTATTATTTATCGCAGTTAAAGTGGTCAGTGTGGTTTCAAGCGCATTACCCACACCAATGCCAGTTTCAGCCATCAAGGTTCCAGTTCCGGCAACGATATCAATATTGGCATCGCCACCATCGATAATGGCACCATTTGAGGTCAGCGAGACGTGATTACTGCCGGCATTCACCGAAGTCGCCAGAATATCACCACCTGTTGTGAGCAGACTAATATCGTTGCCGTCAGCGTCGGCCAAGGAAGCTACGTCGGTCGCGGTGATCGAACCACCGGCGGTCACGGCTATCGAGCCGTTTGCAGTATCGACATCAGTCAAAAGGATACCATCGGTTTCATCTAGAACGATGTTACCTGTACCGCTTACGCTCGCGTCGACACTGGTCACCGTTGTGTCCAGATCGATCGCATTGGTCGCATCCGCAGTCAACACATCCGCAACTACATCCACACCGCCATTGTTGGTAATTGATCCAGCCTGCGCGTCCAAAGTCACATCGCCAAGCGTACCTGCAGTGACGGAGGTCACCAAGATGCCAGCTCCTGTCGTCAACAAGCTGATGTCGTTCGCATCACTGTCAGTCAATGATGCTACGTCGGTCGCAGTGATTGCTCCACCGGCGGTTACCGTGATCAAACCGTTGTTCGTGTCCACATCTGTTAAAGTAATGCCGTCTGTTTCACTCAGAACGATATCACCCGCGCCGGTTACCGTGGCATCCACACTGGTGACCGTCGTATTTAAATCGATCCCAGTTCCTGCGGTTAAAGTCGCAAGATCAGCAACGATGTCGACGCTGCCACCTCCTCCACCAGTAATCGTGCTACTAGCGGTTAGACTAAGGTTTCCACCTGTGCTTGTAATGCTCGCTCCAGCATTCTGGGTCAAATTACTGCCCGCCCCACCAGCATTCAAAGTGATTAGATTAACGGCTTGGATCGCTTCGGCTACCGAGGCTGCAGCTACCGTAATTGAACCATTTGTCGTCTCAAGCTGGTAGACCCCACCGGCTTCGCCGCCGCGATCCAGCGCCACGTCGGTTGTGGCGGTCAGAGTCGAATCCAGACCGACCCGCTGCACGGTGATGCCGGAACTGCCAGTATCATCCACGGTGATCGCGTTCGCTTCCAATAGATAAGTGTTCGTGCCGCTCTTACTTGCGACCGTGTTCACGTTTGTGTCCAGTGCGTTGCCCGCTCCGGCGGCTCCGATCGAACCGCTCGCTTCTAGGCGAAGGTAGTCCGCTGCAATGTTATTGCCTGCGGTCGCTTCGGTAATAAAGCCGCCATCGGTCAGGACGCTCACATCGCCGGTTCCCGCATTCAGGAGTCCTAGCGCAATAGCTCCACTGGCTGCATAGCGAATGTTGCCGCCGTTGCTTGTCACCACCTTTCCGCTGGCCATCGTTAAGCTGCTGTCAAAGGCCTCTACGTCGACCGTACCACCGGCTGTGGTTAAGTCAGCGTTCAAGGTAACCGCATCCTGGGCCAGAAGACTAATACTGCCAGCTCCCGTGCTCACCACGTCGGCGCCTGAATCCAAAGTCACGTCGCTGCCTGCGCCGCCCGCATTCAATAAAATATGGCTGCCCGCTTGGATCGCGTCAGCTACCGAGGCTGCTGCTACCGTCATTGAACCATTCGTCGTCTCAAGCTTATACACCCCGCCCGCTTCGCCGCCACGTGTCAACGCGCCGCGAAGTCCGCCTAGATCACTGCCGGTGTCATCCACCGTGATCGCATTCGCTTCCAAGAGATAAGTGTTCACCCCACTAGTACTCGCGACGGTGTTCACGTTGGTGTCCAACGCATTGCCCGCGCCAGCTGAGCCAATCGAGCCAATCGCTTCTAAGCGTAGATAGTCGGCTGCTATATTATTGCCTCCAGAAAACTCGATGATGCTGCCTGTAGAATTTAAAGAAACATCACCTATACCCGCATCGACCAGACCCACGGGCAGGTCGCCGATACCATCGATCAAAATATTGCCATCATCTCCCAAGACTGTGTTTGCGTTCAATGCTGCAGTGGCGGTGACATCCACAATACTATTTGTGCCGATGCCACCGGCGGCAGCCGTTAGATTCACAATTTCGCCAATAACATCTGCAGTCGCATCGTCGGTAAGACTGTCGATTGCTCCACTTGCACTGAGAGATACGTCACTCAAAGCAGCAACCCTATCTATTAGCATATCGCTGCTCTCGGTTACTATTATAAAGTCCGCAAGATTTGCTCCTGTACTAGTTAAAGTAAGCGATCCGGCGTTGAAAGTGCCTCCGTTTCCGATCACAATGGAACCAGGCGTATTTATATTCAGATTGCCAAGCACCGTTAAATTTTCAGTCGCTGCGCCTGAAGCCGCAGTGAAGTTGTCAATTCGAGACAATGTCAGATCACTATTGATGGAGAAGCTTTGAGAAAAGCTGACTGCGTTATTACCTGAGCCCCCATCAAACGAAAGTGGAGCCGTGAAGGTGGCCGCAGAATTGAAATCGAGCGTATCATTACCTCCGCCTCCAATCAGGCTTTCAATTGCACTAAAACTCAACCCAGCGACAGTGCCGGTATTTGCGCCAGTGATCACAAACGCAAGCACGCCAGCCTCGTCCGCGAAGTCCAGAGTGTCACTATCCACACCCCCGGATACCGTGCCACTCACACTGCCCGTATCTGCGAAGTCGAACGTATCATTGCCGGCTTCTCCAGCCAGATCAGTCACTGCGCTAAAACTAAGACCCGCAACTGTTCCAGAATCGACTCCTGTAATCGCAAACGTGTCCGCGCCTGAAGTGCCCGACAGTGTGGTGTCGGTACCGTTACCAATGAGATCTTCGACGCTTGAAATGCCGCCAGTGCCAGTGGCGCTGTTGGTCTGGAGATCGACCGCGATCGAACCAGTATTGCCCGCATAGCTGAGTGTATCATCGCCACCTTGGCCGTCGAACTCTCCGGTGATGCTACTGCCTGTCCCAATTTCGAGTGCGTCAGCACCCGCACCGCCTGTGACCGAACCATCTAAAGTAAAACTGGGATCGATGGTGACCGTATCGCCGTCAGCACCCAATTGTAAATTTCGGGTCAGGCTTGCAATGATGTTATAGTTGTCCCCTCCACCACTTGAATTAAGTGTTTCAATTTCAGAGAAAGAAATTCCGTTGACTGTGCCGCTTTCATCTCCGCTTAGATCAAAAGTCTCTGAGTTAGCTGAACCAGTCACGCTATCGCTTAAGCTAGTACCTCCGTCAATCGCGCTTACACCTGAAAAATCCAGGCCTCCTACACTTCCGGCATTCGCTCCATTCAATACAAATGCTTCATCACTTCCAGTGCCTGTAATCGTCTCAATTCCGTTACCGGTAAAAGTAATCAGTCCTGCAACATTCGCCAAATTAATATTGCTGCCCGCAGTCACGCCCGTGGTGTCTAATTCATTGGCAGAAAGTGTATTATTCAGCGCGAAATCTGCCCCAGTCACCGTCAGGTCGCCTGCCGTTGAAGTAATTGAGCCGTTGGCAGTGACGCCACCTGTTGTCGCAAGCAAGAGCACATCTAAATCCGCAAGCAGCGTTTCAGCCAGTGTGATCGTGCCCGCACTCTTCAATTTAACCACACCCGAAGTGCCTTCTAGGCCTGACAGATTGAGATCTGTAACGGCAGCAACACCACTGGCGAAATGCTCGTAGTTGGTCAAAACATCGCCCACCCCCCCCACACTGACAGCTTGGCTGCTTTGGAGATAGATGTCCGTGCCTGCTTGCGCTTCCACATTCGCCACGGCGATGTCGACGGCGGCTAAATTCGCATCGGCTACATTGGCTACACCGCTTCCAATGGAACCACCGGCACTCAGTCGCCCACGTGCCCCGCTGATATTGGCAGTCTCGTTCGCGTTTACATCGGTAATGTCGTCACCAGCATCCACTCCGGCGACCACGCTGACTGAGTCGGTCGCGGCCAAAAATCCCAAAGCGATATCATCCGTCGCGGAGTAACGGACATTATCCGCTGTCGTTTGAGTCCCTGCGGTCATCAAGACCGAACCGCCCTGCGCATCCGCATAGGCGTCAGCTCCGGCGGCGATATTGGCACTCTGATCAATCTTACCAAACGCAATCAAACTCACATTGCCTGCCGTCGCGGTAACATTCGCGTCCTGCGTGATATCACCCGATGTCGCCAGCAAGAGCACATCCATGCCCGCCTGCACCGCTTCAGCCACGGTGATCGTGCCCGAGCTCTTTAATTTAACCACACCTGTTGTGCCTTCGAGGCCGACAATTGTACCCGCTCCCCCTATGGTAAGCGCTTGATTACTCTCTAAATAGATATCCGACCCAGCCACGGCTTCGATAATATCCACTGCGATATTCAGTGCGGCCACATTTGTGTCACTGGGAGCGCCATCGCCACTGCCAATGTTGCTTCCGGCACTCAAGGCCGCAGTTCCTGCGATAATATCGAGAGCTAAGCCATTATCAGCATCTGTGATCGAGCCTGTTGAGGCCAAAGTTACATTGCCGGTGCCTGCATCAACCAAGCCGACGGGAAGGTCGCCGATGCTGTCGATCACGATGTTGCCGTCGGCTGTATTGTTCGTGTCTGCGTTGAGTGCAATCGAAGCGGTCACATCTAAAGTATTCGTTTCACCAATGCCACTCGCATCATCGTCGTCAGAATCTGCCACTAAAGTGATCGTTGAACCAACAACATCTGCGACACCATCATCCGTCACGCCATTAATATCGCCAGTTGAGTTCAAAGTCACATCACCATTACCAGCGGTGACCAATCCGATATCGAGATCCCCTATACCGGCAATCACTATATCACTATTATCAAAAGTGGTGTCTGCATTGAGGGTCGTCGAAGCGACCGTCACCTCGAGCGGTGCGGGCGCTGTGCCAATACCACCTGAATTTGCGGTCAGGCTAACACTGCGACCGATCACATCCGCAACGCCATCAAAATTAGCTCCATTGATCGAGCCTGCACTAAACAAGGTAACGTCATTTGCAATCGTTGCATCAATTCTGCTAATCAGCATATTGCTGTCTTCGAATACGGTAATGTCACCTGCTGCGCTGATTAATCTGAGCGAACCAGCGTTGAAGGTCCCAGCGGTTGCGATATTGATCACACCCGTAGTATTAACATCCAAAATCCCGCCCACTTGAAGGTCGTCAGTTCCACCAGTCGCAACAGCAAAACTTTGAATATTACTTAAAGTAAGGCTTTCGGATGTTGTGAAACTCTGAGAAAAGCTAACCGAATTTGCATCACTTCCACCATCGAACGAAAAGGCGGCAGTATAGGTTGCTCCAGAATTAAAATCTAGTGTATCGTCGCCGCCGCCCGCATTAATTGAAGCCACTTCCGTAAAGCTAATACCACTGGATGTTTCACTACCAGCATTCGCTCCGGTCAAAATGAAGGCTTCCGCTCCGGCAGTTCCGGTTAGTGTATTGCTGTTCGCGTCGAGACTTTCAAAATTACTAACGAAAACACTGTTCGTCGTCACAGCATTGACGCCGTTGATCGACGTGCCTGCATTGGTGCTCAAGCTGTCGCTACCACCAGCCGCATCAATTATCGTTACGTCGCTGAACGCTATGCTGTTGGCCGTGCCCGCGTTCGATGATGTTAATGTAAAGCTGTCCGTATTGGCGGATCCATTGAGAGCACCGTTGGTCGCGCTGAGTGTTTCAAGATTGCTCACCGTTACACTATGTGTCGTCGCCTCGTACGCAGTGCCTGTTAATGTTGTGATCGCATTTGTCCTTAAGCTATCGCCCGTGCTCGTGCCCGCATTGATCGCAGTAATACCGCCGAAGTCTATACCGTTCACATCGCCGGAATTCGCGCCGGTCAGGTTGAAGTTCTCATCGGCACCATTTGTGCCGACCAGATTCCCATTCGTGCTCGTCAGGTTCTCGAAGTTGCTCACTGTCACACTATGAGTTGTTGCCTCGCTCGATGTGCCGGTTAATGCTGTATCCGCATTTGTACTCACGCTGTCCATGCCAGCGGAAGCATCAATTGATGTGATTCCATTGAAACTGATTCCACCTGATACGGAGCCGGAGCCTCCTCCGAACAGGTTAAAAGTATCGTCGCCGCCCGTACCGACTAATTCAGTATTTATACCATTTCCGGTAAGCACGCCTGCCGATCCAAGATCATTGATTCCAATAAGGTCAAGAACAGTGCGTGAGCTTAAATCAATCGTCCCACCCGTTTCGACAAGATTTACGGCATTCGCGATTAGACCGCTATCGGAAACGTTCACTGTCGTGCCGCCGACTTGACCAAATGAACCCCCTTGGAGCGTCTCTCCGCCATCCATCGTAATCGCAGCGTTCAAATTAATAACTAATGTATTATCGCTACCTGCCTGTTCACGGAAAACAAGCTTATTGGAACTAAAGCCACCGGTGGAATTGATAGCTGCATCGACCGTAATCGAATCAGAAGCTTCAACAGTAAAATCAGCACCAGCATTAAGGACAGATACGATCGTTGCTGCAGTGATATTGTCACCAGCACCAGTGTTGTCGATCGTGATAGCTGCAGGATCGATGAGAACATGACCGCCCAGTAAGTTAAAATTAGCGTCGACGGAAACGTGCTCTGCATAAACCGCGAAATCAGCACCGCTGTACGCCCCACTGGATATATTAGCTCCGGAGAGTGTTACCGTCTCCCCCCTCATTTCAGCCTTCGCGTTATCTGCTGTTAGCTCAAGATTACCCGTGAACTCTACTTCACCATTAGATCCATCGATATCAACGTTCTTCGCTTCGATCCAACCACTCTGCAAAATGGCGATACCGAGGGCGTCACCGGAAGCCATCAGAACATCGCCTTCCGTGGCCGAAACTGTCCCAGCATTTTCAACGCCGGTCTCGACGGAAGGTGTAGGACTGGCAATTTCGACAAAAACGTGGCCATCGCGCTCACCGAGGAGCACTTGGTCGCCGGAAACGAGCACGACATGGTTTGCGCTGGAAAAAAGGCTACCATAATTGGCCACCGACCGCCCAATAAGCGCATTGATCCCACTGGTTTGGATAGTACCCCAGTTTTCGACGCGCCCCTCCAGGCCGGAAAAGTTATTCAATCCGTTGAGGTAATCCTCATTACTCATATTGCCGGCGGCGGCAAAGAGTGCGCCAACATCGACGTAGGCATTCTGGCCGAAAGTGATACCGGCAGGATTCACCAAGTAGACTTGTCCATTGGCGGTCAGTGTGCCGAGGATCTGGGTCGGGTTATCGGTGGCGGTCACGCGATTGAGCACACTGGCATTCGCACCTGGCTGGATAAACTGAACCGTCTCTGCGCTACCGATATCAAAGCTCTGGTAGTTGATAATCGTATTATTGGCGGCGGTGATCTGAGTCAGGGCACCGTCGCGGTGGAAACTCGCATTGCCCGCTATCACCTGCTCACCAGTCGGTGCCGCCAGCAATGCTGTGCTCGGCATGACTGTCCACGAGAGCGTGAGCGCCATCATAAAAGAGGCTTTAACGGTTTCGGAGGCTGAATGCTTAAAAAGTTTTTTGGATTTCATGGCAGGTTCGGATTCGGGTAATTGTTTCAGGTAATTCAAATGCTCTTAGTAAGAGAAGGTCGCTATGACATGGAGGCGGGAGTCTCCAGACTCCGCACCATTGATCGGATTTCCGGCAAAGTCCTCCAAGTCCTTCAGGACGAAGCCATAGTCGAGGCGGATATTAAAGTTGGAGCGGTATTGAAACTCGATGCCGACACCCGCACTGAGGAGCTCGTCTTCAGTCTCGTTAATCTGGCGATCATTGATTGTGAAATCCGCATAATCGACGAAGCCGCGCAGCATCAGATCCCAGTCCGGCAAGCCGTAAAGATTCGGCGCACGGTAATTAAAACGACGTGCCTGCGGTGAGGTCTCCGCCGCCTCGCCCGGAACATTCTCATTTGGCAGTAATGCGCTCGGGGTGAGCAGACGGGCGATGTGTAAACGGTATTCCGCCGAAGCGATGACGCCACTATCTCCGCGGGCAATGGACTCATCGTAACCGCGCACAGAAAATAGGCCTCCCCCCGCTATTTGTTCCTGGGGGATCAAGCGGGCATCACCCAGGGCATACTGCCCGCGAACGGAGAATGCCAACTCATGGACGAGGGCGTTTGCCTTCCAGTTATCCGGGTCGGGCTGATGGTAGCCGGAAAATAAAGGCTCCAGATAAAACGACTGGAAAAAATCAAAGGTGACTAACTCATAGTCATCCGTCGTGCCAATCCGGCCGAGACTGGTTAAATCAGCGACACTATTACTGGTATCGGAATTGAACTCAAAACCCAGGGATAAGCGGCTCCGGTGAGTTTGCTTATTCTTCGTCGCCTCCAGGCCAACGTAGGGTTTCAGTAATGTCGCTTCACCCTTGGTCAACGCGAGGATGTTATCGACCTCAATGTCTTGGTATTCAAGCCCGGCATAGGCAGTCACCGCATGTCCAAATGCATAGACTGGTGTGTAACGAAGCTCTCCACCATAGGTGACCGTTTCACCTTCAAAGTTGGCGGCGGCAGGGATCACCAAATTTTCTGCATCAAAATCGCTATAGCTGCCATAGACACGCGCGGTGAGATAATCGGGAAAAATAAGCGGAATCTCGTAGCTCCCGAAAAAAGCATTCGCCTGATCAAACTCCGAGGTCAAATAGTCGAGCGTCAGTGTATCATCGTTCCCGGTGAGTTGGTGATGCGAACCGCCGATCCGCTGACGCCACTCGCCCGTCGATTCAGTGCCTGTATTGCTCAACTGCGCATAGAGCATCCATGGCTTCGGCTCGTTAACGACATAGTCCAAAACGACCGCTCCCGGTGCTCCCGCCGAAGCTAGTGAGGCATCGACACGACGTGCCGGATGGCGGTTGACCCGTTCCATATAGTTATCCAGTTCGTGCTTATCCACTAACACACCAGAGCCAGCTTCTGGCTGAACCGGTGAATTTTTCAAAATGCGGCTATGCATACGATGATTCACCGCGTCATCTCCAGCGACGCGCGCTCCTTTACCGACCGTACGAACCTCCACCACTTGGTTGAGCCAAACATTAAATGTAAGCGAGTGGCTACCTTTTCTCAGATCGGTTCCGTCCCGTAGATTAAACTGCTTCGGGTCGGGGCTGACCACGACTCCAAAATAACCCGCGTCACTCATTGCCGCTACGATCTGGTTTTGTAAATCACGGAGGGCCGCAAAACTATAATCACCGTCAGGTGCCTCTGCCATTGTAAACTCAAGCCCCTCGCCATCAGCCTCACCAGCAGACATAAAAATACCGCCTTCGTTCTTGGAGAGGCGGTAAGTGGTCGAATCGTATAGAAGGCTTGAAAGCGCTTTGCCTTCGCTGGCTCCAACGGCCTGAGGCATGAAGCTCAGCTCGACGCCCTCAACTGGGATGACCGTGCTTTGGGCAAAAATATGCGATTGTCCGCATAATGCGACCATCACTATAACTGCTTTCGTAGGTAACTCGCGAAAAAGACTAAAGCGCTTCATAAGTATTTCTAATGTTTGTTAAAGTTTTGCTAATATTAGACACAAGACCGTTAGCAACGTTAGGAGTCAAGAGGTAAAAATACGTGTAGCCCAACCTAGCCCATCGTCCTAATGTGGCACCTCTCAAAAAAACAGTGCCATAACAGAAGGCTTCCACAGTTCCGAGGAACACCGCGACGATAAGACTGGTCCCAGCTAAACCGACCAATACAGACTTAATACGGCTCCGAATGAATATTGGTATCGTGTCACGGACCGAGCTGTAGCCATGGCAGTCCTCTACCATACTCGGAGCGCTAGAGCCAGAGGACTGGCTCGGCTACGTTAGCAGCGCAAGAGCGAGAGAAGCCGTCTTCGTGTGACTACGCCGTGGCATGCTGGTCGTCTACATTACTCTACGCGACTCGACTGAGCTCGCCGAAGTCCGGGACAGGCTTCGTAGCGTAATTCCCCGAACTTTGGTGTAGACCCCAGCTTCATGGCTTGCCTGGGCGTAGTTCAAAGAGTTGTCGTGGGGTCCGGCTACGTTACTCTACGCCGGGACAGGCTTCGTGGCTGCAACAAGTTGCCGACGAAGCCTGGTGCGGGTAGACGGAATCGAACCGACGACCTCTGCGTGGAAGGCAGATGTTTTACCTCTAAACTATACCCG
>Ga0307966_1000070_pt1 | contig 77618 bp, 79 predicted proteins | sample OrgLakmetagen646_FD_203141 | JGI IMG/M metagenome (GOLD analysis project Ga0307966, IMG submission 203141) | Saline water microbial communities from Organic Lake, Antarctica - #646 | ecosystem: Environmental > Aquatic > Non-marine Saline and Alkaline > Saline | place: Antarctica: Organic Lake... | reverse complement strand
TAATTACCATGATCTGGCCGACCAGCTCATTCCTTACCTGCTCGACATGAATTTCACGCACCTTGAACTGATGCCGGTATCTGAATACCCATACGACGGCAGCTGGGGTTACCAGCCGATCGGACTGTTTGCACCCACCAGTCGTTTTGGCACACCCGATCAGTTCAAGTATCTGGTGGATCAATGCCATCAGAACGGCATCGCCGTCATTCTTGACTGGGTTCCGGCTCACTTCCCGGCCGACGAGCACGGTCTGGCCCTGTTCGACGGTACACACCTCTATGAGTACGCCGACCCACAGCGCGGATGGCACCCCGACTGGAGCTCCTACATTTACGATTTCGGTCGTTACACCGTCTGCGACTTTCTGGTTTCATCCGCCCTGATCTGGCTTGAGGAGTTTCACATCGACGGCCTTCGCGTCGATGCCGTGGCCTCGATGCTGTATCTTGATTACTCGCGTGAAGAGGGCGAATGGACGCCTAATGTCGATGGCGGCAACCACAACTATGAAGCCATTGCCTTTATCCGTCGGTTTAATGAAACCGTCTACGGGCGGTTTCCCCGTTGTTACACCATTGCTGAAGAGTCGACTGCCTTCGACGGTGTCTCCCGGCCAGTATTCGCAGGCGGTCTGGGCTTCGGTTTCAAATGGAACATGGGCTGGATGCACGACACACTCAGTTACATGAAGCAGGATCCGGTGCATCGCAAATACCACCATGACACTCTGACTTTCTCTGCGGTATACGCCTTCAACGAGAATTTCGTATTACCGCTGTCACATGATGAAGTGGTGCATGGCAAAGGTACCGTGATGACTCGTATGCCGGGTGATGAATGGCAGCAGGCCGCTAATATGCGCGCCTATTACAGTTACATGTTTGCTCACCCCGGCAAAAAGCTTAATTTTATGGGCAACGAGTTTGGCCAGATACTGGAGTGGAATTACCGCGCCCAGCTCGACTGGGGACTGCTGCAGCAACCGAGGCATCGGGGTATCCAGGCTTTGTTCCGCGACCTGAATAAACTGTATCGAAACGAAGCGTCGCTCCATGAGACTGATTGTGAGGTCGATGGGTTTGGCTGGATAAACTCGGGCGATTCACAAGCCAGCGTCATCAGTCTGTTTCGCAAGTCACTCGATGGCAAAGAACTCATCCTGGTTGTGGTCAATTTCACCCCAATGCCGCGCGAAGGCTACGTGCTGGGCGCGCCGGTACCCGGTAACTATGAGATCTTATTGAACAGCGATTCGGAATATTACGGAGGCAGTAATTTCCCGACCGCATCAATACTGACGACTCATAGCGGCCAGGCAGATGGTCAGCCACAACACTTAAAAGTGACACTGCCGCCACTGAGTGCTTTGTTTCTGAAGCTGAGTGAGTAGTCGCATCGCAGGCAGCCGGAAGTCCTGGCCCGACACGTCGGATGTTCCGGCGCAATCAATGACTTAGGCGTCATTGATTTTGTGAGAAAATACGGCGTATTTTTGCTTTTCGAGTTTTGGAAAAGGTAGAGAGCCTTTTTCAACAACCTGGTAAAGTAAGCTGGCGAAGCTTGGCAACTTACCCAGCAAGCAATTGCGAATCTGGTGATTTCAGTAGCAACAACGTTAGCGCATACTCTCTGGCTGTTTACCCGCCCTTGTAGTTCATGTGTGAAGAGGCTTTTAATGTCCAGTTCAGAATCCGGGATGTCGATACGACTTGAGCCCGGCCAGCCCTATCCACTAGGCGCCCATAACAGTGAAGGCGGCTGTAATTTTGCCGTCTTCAGCCCCCAGGCAACCCGCCTGCGGCTGTGCTTGTTCGACCGCGAAGATGTGGCAATTGGCGGCGAACTGCTGTTGCAGCGAAGTGGCGATATCTGGCACGGATTTGTCCCCGATCTTGCACCAGGAACCCGTTATGGCTTTCGTGCTGACGGTGAATTCGAGCCCAGCCGGGGTGCACTGTTTAACCCTAATAAATTGTTGCTAGACCCCTATGCAGTGGCGATTTCCAAACCTTTCGAACCCCATCGCAACCTTTACGCTCATGACGCCAGCGATCTGACGTGCCTGAAGCCCTGCCCGATGGACAGTGCCCCCCATATGCCCAAAGGCCTGACTCCGCCAGAGGATACCTTCGACTGGCAGGACAGCCAGGCACCACAAACGCTGTGGCCCGATACGGTTATCTATGAAGCACATGTAAAAGGTTTCAGTCAGCTAAATCCGGAGGTGCCCGAGCATCTGCGGGGCACCTATCTTGGCTTTGCCCATGAAGCGAGCATTGCACATCTGCAATCACTGGGCGTGACCGCCGTACAATTATTACCCTGTTTTGCCTTTATGAGCGAGCCGCGCCTGGCCGACCTGGGTTTGACCAATTACTGGGGTTATAACCCTGCGTCTTTTTTTGCGCCGGACCCGCGCTACGCGATCGACGACGCCGTTGCTGAATTCAAAACACTGGTTCGCAGCCTGCACCAGGCTGGCATCGAAGTTATTATGGACGTGGTATATAACCATACTGCCGAAGGCGATCTATTGGGGCCATGCCTTAGTCAGAAGGGTCTGCATGGCCCCTGGTTCTACCGGCACAAGCATGACGACTTCAGCCACTTCATCGACAACACCGGCTGCGGCAACAGCGTCAATCTGCACGAAGAAATTACCCTGCAACTGGTGATGGACAGTCTGCGTCACTGGTTACACCACTACCAGGTTGACGGTTTTCGCTTTGACCTGGCTGCTGCGCTGGGTCGCGAAGAGTGGGATTTTTCCGGTAGAGCCGCTTTTTTTATGGCCTGCAATCAAGACCCGGTGATCCGGCATTCTAAACTCATTGCCGAACCCTGGGACATTGGCCGGGGTGGTTATCAACTGGGCCAGTTTCCGGCCAACTGGTACGAATGCAATGACCGGTTTCGTGATACATTGCGCCGTTTCTGGCGATCTGACGTGGGCGTCATGCCGGAACTTGCCAATGTATTAATGGGTTCAAGGGACGTGCTGAACAAGAGCGCCCACTCAAGCTCGACCAGCCTCAACTATGTGACCTATCACGATGGTTTTACCCTAAACGATCTGGTTTCCTACAACGATCGCCATAATTCAGCAAACCAGGAACGCAACCTCGACGGCCACGGCAACAACCTGAGCTATAACTGGGGAGTTGAAGGTCCGGCATCTGATGAGACGATTACTCAACATCGTCAGCAAATTAAACGCAACATGTTGGCAACGTTGCTACTGTCCCAGGGGGCGGTGCACCTGCTCGGTGGTGACGAGCTGAACCGAACCCAGCAGGGCAACAACAATGGCTACTGTCAGGACAATGACATCAGCTGGTTAAACTGGGAGCAAAAAGAAGGACCATTGCAGCGGTTTATGGCCCAGTGCATCGAGATACGCCAGTCGAGCACTCTGTTTCGCAACTTGGTATTCGAAGCGCCAGCGCATGCCGATTCACCGGCCACTACCGATACCGTCCATTGGTATCGCAACGACGGTTATGCCATGGAAATTCGTGACTGGCAGGACAAGCAGACACGCTGCCTTGGTATCCTTCTGTCGACTGACATTCGCAATCCGGCGATCAATCTGCACACCTGTGAAGAGTACTATCTTTTGTTGCTGAACAGCGATGATCACACCAGTCACTTTACGTTACCGGCCAACCCCCTGTCTGGCTGGAAGCTGCAGTTTGATACGGCTCACAACGATGGACTGCGACCGGATCAAACCGAGCGCATCCAACGCGACTATGAACTGGAGCCGCACTCACTGGTGCTGTTAAGCCGTTATGATCCTTATCAGTGAGTGAGCCAGATTAACTGACACTTACCCGTTAAAAGGGCCCTGCTAGGACCCAATGTTTAGCAGACCTCAGCGAGCCCCGTCAGGCAAACACCATCCGCCCCAGCAAAAAAAGTCGGACAGCCATCCAATAGTGACTTTCACCAGCAACAGAACTTCAAGGAATTCCGTACAATTGATGCCCTTTTCCATTAACGATAACGGCCACTAATTAGCCGTTCGATAGTCCCGGTAAGCCTGTAAGGATTCCGGATTACCCACCGACGTCAGATTAGCGGGCTCTTCGCCGCGCAGAATCTGGGTAACGGCAAGCTCGACCTTCTTGCCGGAGCGGGTGTAGGGAATCGCCGAAACCTGAACGATATCGGCCGGGACATGACGGGGGGTGGTATTTTCTCGAATACGCTGGCGAATTCGGCCGGCAAGAGCGGTGTCGAAACGCTGTCCTTCAGCCAGTTGAATAAACAAAATCACCTTGACATCGCCATCAACCGAGTGCCCGACCACCAGTGAATCAGCGATTTCAGCGAGTATCTCTACCTGGCGATAGATCTCAGCGGTGCCAATGCGCACGCCTCCGGGGTTCAATGTAGTATCACTGCGGCCATGAATAACGGCCTGACCAGCGTCGTCGAATTCAATAAAGTCTCCCTGTGCCCAGACGCCCCCGAAGCGTTCGAAATACGCAGCTCGATACCGAGACTGATCCGGATCGTTCCAAAAACCGATGGGCATACTCGGCGCCGGTTGCACACAGACGAGCTCGCCTCGCTGGTTGGTGACCGACTCACCGGCCTCGTTCCAGGCCTGGACATCCATTCCCAGGTTAGCACCCTGGATTTTGCCCCGCACAACCGGCGACCAGGGATTGCCCCCGACGAAACAGGATACGATGTCAGTACCGCCGGAGATGGATTGCAACATTACATCAGGTTTAATCGCCCAATACACCCAATCGTAATCCTCAGGGGCCAATGGAGAGCCGGTGGAGAATATCGTACGCAATGTACTCAGGTTGGCGATCTTTCCGGGTGTTAGATTCATTTTCCGGCTACTCGATAGGTACTTTGCACTGGTACCAAAATGGGTAACGCCCTCTTTATCAGCCAGGTGCCAGAGCACGCCGGGGCCTGGATACATGGGGTTTCCATCGAAAAGAACCAGCGTAGCGCCGGTCATCAATCCCGATGCCAGCCAGTTCCACATCATCCAGCCTGTTGTGGTGAAATAGAAGAACACAGAATGCTGGGACACATCACCATGTAAACGCAATTCCTTGGCATGCTGGAGCAGGGTACCGCCAGCGCCGTGAACAATGCATTTAGGTTTACCCGTGGTGCCCGACGAGTAGAGTATATAAAGCGGGTGATCAAATGGCAGCTTGAGTGCCGGTGCTTCAGGCCAATCACGATCGGCAATGACTGACCAACCCGTCGCATCGGCGATATTGTCGGCACTGGGTAGTGTATCAACCTGAATCCAGTGGCTTACCGAGGGCAAGGCCCCTTGCAGTCGCTTGATAACAGACGTCCGTTCGATGTACTTCCCGCCGTACCCATAACCGTTGCCCGCAATAACAACGCGGGGTTCTACCTGACCGAATCGGTCAAGGACTCCCTCATACCCGAAATCCGGTGATGCTGACGTCCAGACTCCGCCTATCCGACTCGTCGCAAGCATTCCGATGAGCGCCTCGGGTGTATTTCCGATATAAGCTGCGACTCTATCGCCGGGTTTTACACCGCACTCATGTTTCAGAAAACCGGCCAGACGCTCTACCGCAAGACGCAATTGCGCGTAGCTGTATCGCACATCTGATCGGGTTTCCGACACAGCAATAATGGCTGTATCCTGGTCACGCCCCGCATACAGAAGATTGAGACTGAAGTTTAGTCGAGCTTCAGGGAACCATTGTGCACCTGGCATGGTACGGTCCCCAAGCACCTGATCTCCCGGATCTCCCTGAATATCCGCAAAATCCCACAACGCGTGCCAAAACGTATCAAGGTCATGCACAGACCACTGATGCAAAGCCTGGTATCCGCTGAAATGCAGACCATATTCCAGTTTAAGACCCTCCGCGAACAGCCCCAACTGAGAACGGGCACGCTGGTCTGCTGTCGGGGTATAGAGCACGGTCATGACTTCACTCAATCTATTGTTATTGTAAATGATGAGCCTACCGTTTTTCGGTCTTTTCGCAATGGACACTGCAAAAGGGCATACAGCGATGCTGTTCTGCTGAGCTTCCACCAGCGTTTACAGTTCGTGCTCTGCTATGTCTTGCCGTCAGCCACTGAATACCAAATCCCTGCCCGGAGGTCTCTTCTTGCAGACAAAAAAAACCGCCATACGGCGGTTTTGGGGTCGTTCAAAGTGTCTAGCAACGCGACTCAGGAAGCCTCGTCGACCACTTCACCGTCGACAGGACGGTCTACCAGCTCAACAATCGCCATAGGCGCGTTGTCACCAGCCCGGAATCCGCATTTCAGTACACGCAGGTAGCCACCTGGGCGAGCCTTATAGCGAGGACCCAATTCATTAAACAGCTTACCGACAGCAACCGGAGAGCGCGTACGGTCGAACGCCAGACGACGATTGGCCACGGAGTCTTCCTTGGCCAGCGTGATCAGGGGCTCTGCGAAACGGCGCAGCTCTTTTGCCTTCGGCAAGGTCGTTTTTATCACTTCGTGCTCAAACAACGAGTTGCACATGTTTTGGAACATGGCTTTGCGATGAGCACTGGTACGGTTAAAGTGACGACCAATTTTACGATGACGCATTGTTACATTCCTTACCAGCCGGACATAAGGTTACGAAAGAACCTTATCATCATTCTTTAAACTTGCAGGTGGCCAGTTCTCAAGGACCATGCCCAGAGAAAGACCCTTGGACGCCAGGACGTCTTTGATTTCAGTCAAAGACTTCTTGCCGAGGTTCGGTGTCTTAAGCAGTTCCACTTCGGTGCGCTGGATCAGGTCACCAATGTAGTAGATGTTTTCTGCTTTCAGACAGTTCGCCGAACGAACCGTCAGCTCCAGGTCGTCGACTGGACGCAGCAGGATAGGATCGATCTTGTCTTCTTCCTTTTCCGGCTCGCTTTCAGCATGGTGATCCAGATCAACAAAGGCCGCTACCTGCTGTTGCAGGATAGTGGCGGCACGACGGATCGCTTCTTCAGGATCCAGAGTGCCCTTTGTTTCAAGTTCAATCACCAGCTTATCCAGATCAGTACGCTGCTCTACACGCGCCGAATCGACGTTGTAGGCAACCCGCACGACCGGACTGTAGGTAGCGTCCAACTGCAGTCTACCGATGGGTTTACTCTCGTCTTCACCACTGCTGCGGGATTCCGCAGGGACATAACCACGGCCAGTGGTCACACGCAGCGTCATGCTCACGTTCGCATTACTGCCCAGATGGGCAATGATGTGATCCGGATTGGCAACTTCAACGCCGTGATCCAACTGAATATCACCGGCAGTCATATTACCAGCGCCTTTCTTCTTCAGCGTCAGTGTCACTTCTTCCCGATCAAACAGTTTGACAGCTACGTCTTTCAAGTTGAGCAAGATTTCCTGTACGTCTTCTTGCACGCCTTCAATCGTGCTGTATTCATGCAATACACCGTCGATTTCAACATCGGTGATTGCGGCGCCTGGCATGGACGACAGCAGGATACGACGCAGCGCGTTGCCCAGAGTGTGACCAAAACCGCGCTCAAGCGGCTCGAGCGTGATCTTGGCCCGGTTGGCGCTGATTTCCTGCACATCGATATGACGTGGCGTCAAAAAGTCGTTGGCTGAACGCTGCATAGATGCCCCTATTTGCAGTGAGATTACTTGGAGTACAATTCCACGATCAGGTTTTCGTTGATTTCCTGACTCAGATCAGCACGCTCGGGTTTAGTCACGAACTTACCTTCCATCTTCTTGGAATCAACCTCAACCCAGGAAACAGGCGAACGCTGAGCGGAGATATCCAGCGCACTTTGAATACGCAACTGGACTTTGCTCTTTTCGCGAATCGCCACAACGTCACCCGGCTGTACCTGGTAGGACGCAATGTTGACAGTTTCGCCGTTCACCAGAATGGATTTGTGCGCAACCAGCTGACGAGATTCGGAGCGAGTTGCACCAAAGCCCATACGGTACACTACGTTATCCAGCCGGGTTTCTAGAAGTTGCAGCAGGTTTTCACCTGTTGCGCCTTTTAAACGCGCGGCCGCTTTGTAGTAGTTCCGAAACTGTTTTTCAAGAACGCCATACATACGACGAACTTTCTGCTTTTCGCGCAGCTGTACGCCATAATCTGACAAACGACTGCGGCGTGCACCGTGTACACCAGGAACTGTTTCCGCTTTACACTTGGAGTCGAGTGAACGAACTCCACTCTTCAGGAACAGATCTGTGCCTTCACGACGAGACAGCTTACATTTAGGACCAATATAACGTGCCATTAAACTCTGTCTCCTTTATTACACGCGGCGCTTCTTGGGCGGGCGGCAACCGTTGTGAGGGATGGGTGTCACATCGGTAATGTTACTTATTCGATAGCCACACGCGTTCAATGCTCGTACCGCAGATTCGCGACCTGGACCGGGGCCTTTCACCTCGACATCCAGATTCTTCAGACCATATTCCTGTGCTGCAACACCGGCGCGCTCGGCGGCGACCTGGGCAGCAAAAGGAGTGCTCTTACGAGATCCACGGAAACCGGAGCCACCGGAAGTTGCCCAGCTCAGGGCGTTTCCTTGGCGGTCCGTAATGGTCACAATGGTGTTATTAAAGGAAGCATGGATGTGCGCTATACCATCAGCTACCTGCTTTTTCACCTTTTTGCGCGACCGGTTCGTACCTGGCTTTGCCATCTTCGATTTCCTATGCAAAAACTGTTATCAATACTTGTGTCAAAAGACCAAACTCAAGCAACCACCACACGCTTTTAGCGTCTGATTGGCTTCTTCGGACCTTTACGAGTGCGGGCGTTCGTCTTCGTACGCTGGCCACGCAAAGGAAGGTTACGACGGTGGCGTATACCACGGTAGCAGCCCAGATCCATCAACCGCTTAATGTTCATCTGAATTTCACGACGCAAGTCACCTTCAACAGTGTACTTGCCAACTTCAGTACGGATTTCGTCGAGTTTCTCGTCGGACAAATCCTTAACCTTAGCCGTAGGTTCAACCCCAACTGATTTACAGATGGCATAAGCAGTGGTGCGACCAATACCATAGATATAGGTCAGCGAGATCACCGCATGCTTGTTGTCAGGAATATTGACGCCTGCTATACGGGCCATTCAACTTACTCCGTTATCAAACGTTTAATAGAGCCGTTATGGCTCTATTAATGAACCCCCAATTTCAGGGGCGCGAGATAATAGCGCCTGGGTCTTACAAAATCAAGCCGTAAAACCCTGACGCTCATCAACCGACTGCAATTAACCCTGGCGCTGCTTGTGCTTTGGATCCGTACAGATCACACGAACAGCACCGTTACGGCGGATAATCTTGCAGTTCCGGCACATTTTCTTGACTGACGCACGTACTTTCATGCTTCACTCCAATAACTGGTAATCACTCAGTCTCTTCAGTTATTACCAACCGATTTCAGATTGGCCTTTTTCATCACTGACGAGTACTGGTGCGACATCAAGTGACTTTGCACCTGAGCCATAAAGTCCATCACAACCACCACCACGATCAATAGAGACGTGCCACCAAAGAAAAATGGAACATTGGCAGCTATCACCAGAGCCTGGGGCAGCAAGGACACAGCGGTAATGTACATCGCACCAAAGAAAGTTAACCGTGCAGAAACCCCGTCGATATAACGGGACGTCTGCTCACCTGGGCGTATACCCGGTATAAATGCACCGGAACGCTTCAGGTTTTCAGCTACATCCTTCGGATTGAAGGTAACCGCTGTGTAGAAATAGCAGAAGAAGACGACTGCGAATGCGAACATCAGAATGTACAGCGGCTGGCCGGGGCTGAGCAGCAACGCAATGTCCTGCATCCAACCCATACCCTCGCCACTGCCAAACCAGTTGCCCAGCGACGCTGGGAACAGCAAGAGACTAGAAGCGAAGATGGGAGGGATTACACCGGCCATATTGATCTTCAGCGGCAAATGGCTGCTTTGCGCCTGAAACACCTTACGACCTTGCTGACGCTTGGCGTAATTAATAGTGATCCGACGTTGACCGCGCTCAATGAAGACAATGAACGCAACCACAGCCAATGCAACCAGACCAATCAACAGCAGAGCAATAATGCTGAGCTCACCCTGTCGGGCGCTCTCGAAGCTCTGACCGATAGCACCGGGCAAGCCCGATACAATACCCGCGAAAATCAGCATGGAGATTCCATTGCCAATACCGCGCTCTGTAATCTGCTCTCCCAACCACATCATGAACATGGTGCCGCAGGTCAGTGTGACCACGGCAACAAAGTAAAATGACGGACCAGTGTCGAACGCAATGTTCTGGCTGGCCAGCCCTGCCGACAAGGCAAAGGACTGAATGATCGCCAACACCAGAGTGCCATATCGAGTGTACTGGGTCATCTTGCGACGACCAGCCTCGCCTTCCTTCTTAAGCTGCTCCAGATGGGGACTCACGACCGTCAGGAGCTGCATGATAATCGACGCAGAAATATACGGCATAATGCCGAGAGCGAAGATACTCATACGTTCCAGAGCACCACCCGAAAACATATTGAACATGCTCAGGATCGTGTCACGGTTACGCTCGAACAATGCTGACAAACTGTCCGGGTTAATACCCGGAACAGGAATGTGCGCACCGATACGATAGACCAAGAGCGCTAAAAGGAGGAAGCGAAGCCGAGTCCAAAGCTCGCTCAACCCCCCACCTTGCGATCCGGCCGGTTGTCCTTGTCTGGTCATGGAGAATTATTCCTCTACCTTTCCGCCCGCAGCTTCAATGGCTGCCTTCGCACCCTTGGTGACTTTCAGACCCTTGACCGTTACGGCCTGGCTGATTTCACCGGACAGGATGACACGCGCACGCTTGATTTTTTCACCGATGATATCGGCTTGTTTCAATGCGGCCAGATCCACAACCTCAACACCGGCCTTAACCAGTTCGTGCAGACGGATTTCAGCTACAAAAGGTGCCTGACGCGACGTGAAGCCAAACTTGGGCAAGCGACGCTGCAACGGCATTTGACCGCCTTCGAAACCTGGCTTGACTGAACCGCCTGAACGAGATTTTTGACCCTTGTGACCACGACCACCAGTCTTGCCCAGACCAGAGCCGATGCCACGGCCAACCCGCTTAGGAGCAGTAGTAGAACCCTCTGCAGGGCTCAATGTATTCAAAAACATGTTACTAACCCTCAACTACGCGAACCATGTAGTTCACTTTGTTGATCATGCCGCGAACGGAAGGTGTATCTTCCAGTTCGCGGACCTGGCCCACCTTCTTCAAACCCAGACCCTGGACACACAATTTGTGCCTGGGCTGAGTCGCGATGGGGCTGCGGAACAGCTGAACTTTAAGTAATTTTGCTTTAGCCATGGCTGCTTACTCCGTAATGTATTCGACGGACTTGCCACGCTTGGCAGCAACGTCTTCAGGAGACCGCATCTTTGCCAAACCGTTCACTGTTGCACGTACTACGTTGACCGGGTTGGTCGAACCGTAGCACTTCGCCAGTACGTTTTGGACACCAGCGACTTCCAGCACAGCGCGCATAGCGCCACCTGCAATCACACCGGTACCATCAGAAGCGGGCTGCATATATACCTTTGACGCACCATGACGGGCGTTAACCGGATACTGCAACGTACCTTCAGTCAGCTGAACTTGGATCATGTTACGGCGCGCAGCATCCATAGCCTTCTGGATCGCAACCGGCACTTCACGCGCCTTGCCACGGCCAAAGCCTACTTTACCGTTACCATCACCGACCACCGTCAGAGCAGTAAAACCGAAAATCCGGCCACCTTTCACCACTTTGGCTACTCGGTTCACCTGAACCAGTTTCTCCTGCAAATCGCCGCCAGCTTGAGCTCGATCGTTATTTGCCATCATTCGCACCTTAGAATTTCAGGCCACCTTCACGGGCAGCGTCTGCCAAAGCCTTAATCCGGCCATGGTATTTAAAACCAGACCGATCAAAAGCCACCTGTTCGATACCAGCTGCCGTAGCACGCTCTGCAATCAGAGCGCCTACCTTGACTGCTGCATCGACGTTACTCGTCGCGTCTTTACGCAGCGATTCGTCCAGCGTTGACGCTGATGCGACCACTACGCTGCCATTTGGAGCAATGACCTGCGCATAAATATGTTGGTTCGACCGGTTTACACACAGACGATGCACGCCCAATTCGCGGATCTTGATGCGGCTGCGGCGAGCACGGCGTAAACGGGATACTTTCTTTTCGTTCATGACCTATGCCCCTACTTTTTCTTGGCTTCTTTACGACGGACGTATTCATCCGCGTACCGAACACCTTTGCCTTTGTACGGTTCCGGCGGACGGAGCGCACGTATCTCTGCGGCGACCTGACCCAGCTGCTGCTTATCAGCACTTTTCAGCACGATTTCAGTATTGCTTGGGGTCTCGGCCGACACGCCTGCTGGCAAGCTGTAGTCGATCGGATGCGAGAAGCCCAGTGTCAGATTTACGGAGTTGCCGGATGCTTTCGCACGATAACCGACACCGTTCAGTTTCAGGCGCTTTTCAAAACCGGTGGTTACACCCATTACCATGTTATTAACCAGGGCACGCATGGTGCCTGACATGGCATGTGCTATTTTGCCACCATCGCGGGCGGCAAACGTCAGGGTGTTACCGTCCTGCATAATATCTACAGACGCATGCAGGTTGGTGTTAAGGGTAGCACTGGCACTCTTAACAGAAATCTTATCGCTAGCGAGCTTGACTTCAACACCTGCTGGTACCGTTATAGGAGCGTTAGCTATTCGAGACATTATTCAACTCCCTTAGAAGACTTCGCAGATGATTTCGCCGCCAACACCCATGGAACGGGCTGCGCGGTCGGTCATAACGCCTTTGGATGTTGAAACGATGGCGATGCCCAGCCCGCCAGATACCTTAGGCAGCTCGTCTGAGCTACGGTACTGGCGCAGACCAGGACGGGAAACGCGCTTGATCGATTCAATCACCGGCTTGCCTTCAAAGTAACGCAAGGTGATGTGCATTACCTTCTTACCTTCGCCTTCAACAGCGAAGTCATCCACAAACCCTTCATTCTTCAGCACGTTCGCAACAGCGATCTTTTGCTTGGAAGAAGGCAGGGTAACCGTGGCGTGACTTGACTGCTGAGCATTACGGATACGTGTCAACATATCCGCAAGTGTGTCTTGCATGCTCATTCAGTATTACCTCTAAGTGTACAGCGAGTGCGGTAACCGGGGCGATATACCCCAGTCCGGACCACTTTGCTTACCAACTTGACTTTTTCAAACCCGGAACATTACCCAACATGGCTTGCTCCCGCAGTTTGATACGTGACAGGCCGAACTTGCGGTAAACCGCATGTGGACGACCGGTCATCTGACAGCGGCGCGTCAGTCTAACAGGACTTGCGTCTCTTGGCAGCTTTTGCAGCGATTGCTGTGCTTCCCAAACCTGCTCATCAGTACTGTTAGTGTCTTTGATGATCGATTTAAGCTTTGCACGCTTATCAGCATACTTGGCGATGGTTTTGATGCGCTTGGCTTCACGCGCCTTCATACTTACTTTAGCCATGACCGTTCCCCTTAACCTTTGAATGGGAAGGACAGCGCCTTCAGCAATGCGCGACCTTCGTCATTGGTGCGAGCGGTTGTGGTCACCGTAATGTCCATACCACGCAGTTTATCTACCTTATCGTATTCGATTTCAGGAAAGATGATCTGCTCTTTCACACCCATGCTGTAGTTACCACGGCCGTCAAATGACTTGGGGTTAATACCCCGGAAGTCACGCATACGCGGTAATGAAATATCGATCAAACGATCCATAAACTCCCACATGCGCTCACCACGCAGTGTCACTTTACAACCGATCGGCCAATCTTCACGAACTTTAAAACCCGCAATTGACTTGCGTGCCTTGGTGACCTTGACCTTCTGGCCAGCGATCGCTTCAAGGTTTGCAACAGCGTTGTCAATTTGCTTTTTGTCGCCGATGGCTTCGCCCACGCCCATATTCAAGGTGATCTTGGTGACGCGCGGGATTTCCATGACGTTTTTGTACCCGAACTCTTCTTGGAGTGCGGAGACAGCGCCAGTTTTGTAGAGCTCTTTGAGTCTAGACATGTCTTATCCCGCCCTTATACACCAATTTCTTTCTTCGTGGACTTGAAGATGCGGACCTTGGCACCGTCTTCTTTGACCAAAAAGCCAACGCGGTCGCCCTTGTTGGTTTCTGAATTGAAGATCGCTACATTGGACGCCGCAATCGAAGCCTCCATCTCGACAATCCCGCCCTGGACACCCAAATTTGGGTTAGGCTTCTGGTGCTTCTTCATCAGATTCACACCAGATACCATAAAACGCGGGCCTTTTCTGGCGTCGTTGATCACCTTGGTGATCTTGCCGCGCTTGCCTTTATCTTTACCGGCAATTACGACAACGTCGTCGCCACTTTTAAACTTGTTCATTTGCTACTCCACTTCCTGCTACCGTCTCGTTACTAAAGCCCTTCGGCTTATAGAACTTCCGGTGCCAGGGAAATGATTTTCATAAATTTCTCGTTGCGCAGTTCACGGGTTACCGGACCAAAAATCCGGGTACCAATGGGTGCGTGCTGAGTGTTAAGTAACACCGCTGAGTTGGTGTCAAAACGGATCACTGATCCGTCCGGGCGGCGTACGCCCTTACGCGTGCGTACAACAACCGCGTTTAATACTTGACCTTTTTTGACCTTGCCACGAGGAATTGCTTCCTTCACGGAGACCTTGATCAAGTCGCCAATGCCGGCATAGCGACGGTGCGAACCGCCCAACACCTTAATGCACTGGACGCGCTTGGCACCGCTGTTATCCGCAACGTCTAAAACGGTTTCTGTTTGAATCATCTGTCAAACTCCCAGGCGCTGTTAAACGGTAGTCGCACGGTCTTCAACGCGAACCAGACGCCAAGTTTTGGACTTGGACGAAGGACGGCACTCTTCAATGGTAACGACGTCGCCTATCTGGCACTCATTGCTTTCGTCGTGCGCATGCATTTTGGTAGAGCGTTTTACGATCTTCCCGTAAATCGGGTGGGTAACCGTGCGCTCTATTTTTACGGTTATGGTCTTTTCAGCTTTATTGCTAACGACCTGACCAGTAACGGTACGGGCTGTTTGTTCAGACATATTCAAGCACCTGCTTTCTGAGTCAATACTGTTTTGACACGAGCGATGTCCTTGCGGACTTGCTTCAGCAGATGCGTCTGAGTCAACTGACCCGTCGCCTTTTGCATGCGATATTTGAACTGATCGCGAAGCAACTCCAACAGGGTGTTATTCAGCTCGTCAACGGACTTTTCACGAAGATCAATAGCGTTCATTACATCACCTGCCGTTTAACAACAACGGTCGGAATTGGCAATTTAGCAGCTGCAAGGCGGAACGCCTCTAAAGCAACATCTTCCCCAACACCTTCCATTTCGTACAAGACCTTACCGGGCTGAATCTGTGCTACCCAGTACTCAACGTTACCCTTACCTTTACCCATCCGAACTTCCAACGGTTTCTTGGAAATGGGTTTGTCAGGAAAAACGCGAATCCAAATCTTGCCGCCACGTTTAATGTGACGCGTCATTGCGCGGCGAGCAGCTTCGATCTGACGAGCTGTTATGCGTCCGCGGCCTGTTGCCTTCAGCGCGTACTCGCCGAAGCTTACCTTACTGCCGCGAAGTGCCAGACCGCGGTTGCGGCCTTTCTGCACTTTACGGAATTTTGTACGTTTAGGTTGCAGCATCTACGTACTCCTTACCGTGAAGCCTTTTTCTTGGGCGCCTTGGCTTGAGCACGAACTTGCTCGATACCACCCAGGATTTCGCCTTTGAAAATCCACACTTTGATACCGATCACACCATAAGTAGTGTGTGCTTCGGCCGTAGCGTAGTCGATGTCAGCACGCAGTGTGTGCAAAGGAACGCGACCTTCTAGATACCACTCGGTCCGCGCAATCTCAGCACCACCCAAACGTCCACTGACCTGAATCCGAACACCTTTCGCGCCATTGCGCATCGCGTTCTGCATCACACGCTTCATAGCGCGGCGGAACATGACACGACGCTCCAGCTGACCAGCTACAGACTGGGCTACCAGTTTGGAGTCCAGATCAGGCTTGCGGATCTCTTCGATGTTAATGTGCACTGGAATCCCCATCATGGCGGACACTTCCTGGCGCAGCACTTCTACATCTTCACCCTTCTTGCCGATGACAATACCCGGGCGAGCGGTGTGGATAGTAATTTTTGCGTTCTGTGCAGGACGCTCAATCACGATTTTACTTACTGAAGCTTTTTCCAATTTCTTTTCCAGGTAGCTGCGAACTTTAATATCGTTCAGCAGCTTCTTGGAGTAGTCCTTGGAGTCGGCATACCAGACCGAACTGTGGTCTTTAGTGATGCCGAGCCGGATCCCGGTGGGATGTACTTTCTGGCCCATCTGTCATTCTCCCCTTATTTCTCGGCAACCTTGACCGTAATATGACTCGTACGTTTGAAAATACGATCAGCACGGCCTTTAGCACGCGGACGGATACGCTTCATAGTCATACCTTCATCTACAAAGATAGTGGCTATTGAAAGCTCATCAACGTCTGCACCGTCATTGTGTTCTGCATTCGCAATGGCCGATTCCAGAACCTTCTTGACGATTGCAGCACCTTTTTGGGGGCTGAATGTCAGTAGATCCAGGGCTTCCGCCACTGACTTACCGCGAACCATGTCTGCTACAAGACGACCTTTCTGAGCAGACAATCGAGCGCCGCGTAATACAGCTTGTGTTTCCATCATGTCTACCCTCTATTACCGCTTAGCCTTCTTGTCCGCAACATGACCCTTATAAGTACGAGTCAGCGCGAATTCACCCAACTTATGACCCACCATGTCCTCTGTGACATAAACAGGTACATGCTGACGGCCATTATGGACTGCAAAGGTCAACCCGACGAATTCCGGGAAGATTGTGGAGCGACGCGACCAGGTTTTAAGGGGCCGTTTGTCACCGTTTTCCAGTGCAGCCTCTACCTTCTTCATCAAGTGCAGGTCGACGAATGGACCCTTCTTAAGTGAACGTGGCACAGCCTTTTCCTCTTATATCAGTTACTTCGAAGAACGACGACGAACGATATACTTGTCCGTACGCTTGTTCTTACGAGTTTTGTATCCCTTGGTGGGAACACCCCAAGGCGTGACCGGATGACGTCCACCCGAGGTTTTACCTTCACCACCACCATGCGGGTGATCGACCGGGTTCATGACAACACCACGAACCGTAGGACGAACACCACGCCAGCGAGTAGCACCGGCTTTACCCAATACACGCAGGCTATGTTCAGAATTGCTCACTTCACCTAAGGTGGCGCGGCAATCTGACAGAACTTTACGCGTTTCACCGGACCGCAAACGCAGAGTGGCATAAGTGCCTTCGCGCGCGACCAGCTGAGCTGAATTACCTGCAGAGCGGACCATTTGGCCACCCTTACCGGGTTTCATCTCAATGTTGTGAATGGTCGAACCCAGAGGAATGCTACGCAGTGGCATCGTATTGCCCACTTTGATCGGCGCATGCTCTCCGGAAACAACCTGATCACCTGCCGTCAATCCGGCCGGCGCCAGGATGTAACGACGTTCACCGTCTGCGTACAGAACCAGAGCGATATTCGCAGTCCGATTCGGATCGTATTCCAGACGCTCAACTTTGGCACCTATGCCATCTTTGTTGCGCTTGAAATCAATCTTACGGTAATGCGATTTGTGACCACCACCAATATGACGAGTCGTTATACGACCCATATTGTTACGGCCACCGCTCTTGGACTGCTGTTCAACCAGAGGCGCATAAGGCGCACCGGTATGCAGTTCGGCGTTGAAAGTCTTGATAACGTGTCGACGCCCTGCTGACGTCGGCTTTGCTTTAACAATAGCCATTATTCGCAACCCCTACCTTATTCTGCCGCCAGGAAATCAATTTCTTGGCCTTCAGCCAGACGGACATAGGCTTTTTTAACGTCGTTACGCTTACCAACGCCGCGCTGAGTGCGCTTTACCTTGCCCTTCTGAATCAGAGTATGAACAGACTGAACTTTAACTTCGAACAGCTGTTCAACGGCCTTCTTGATTTCCGGCTTAGTTGCATCCTTGGCCACACGAAATACGTACTGGCCAGTGCCTTCCGCTACGATGGTCGCTTTCTCGGAGATATGCGGACCGTAAACGACCTGATAGATACGTTCCTGGTTCATGCCAAAACCCCCTCAAGCTTCTTGAGCGCGGCAACGGTGATGACAACCTTTTCGTAGGCCACCAGACTTACCGGATTGATGCCAGCAACGTCGCTGACCTCAACGTGCGGTACGTTGCGTGCAGACAAGTAAAGGTTTGAATCTACGTCTTCAGACACAATCAAAGCATTCACGACATCCAGCTCTTTCATTTTGGACAGGAACGCTTTGGTCTTTGGCTGTTCAATACCCAGACCTTCAACCACAATCAGACGGTCCTGACGAACCAACTCTGACAGGATAGATTTCATCGCACCGCGATACATTTTACGATTTACTTTCTGAGTCCAGTCCTGGGGACGAGCCGCAAAAGTTTTACCGCCGCCTACCCAAATGGGCGAACGAATGGTACCGGCCCGAGCACGGCCTGTGCCTTTTTGACGCCATGGCTTTTTACCACCACCAGCCACATCAGAGCGGCTTTTTTGAGCACGACTGCCTTGACGGCCGCCAGCCAGAAAAGCATTCACTACCTGATGCACCAGAGCTTCGTTGAATTCTTTGCCGAACGTTGCGTCGGAAACTTCAACCTTGGCGCTGGCTTGTCCTGCAATATTAATATCCATTGCTTACCTCTCAGCCTTTAACCGCGGGTTGAACAACAACGTGGGAACCTGTTGCACCGGGCAAAGCACCCTTAATCAACAACAAGTTACGTTCTGCGTCGACGCGAACGATCTCAAGCGACTGCACAGTAGAACGCTCAGCGCCCATATGACCCGACATTTTTTTGCCTTTCCAGACACGACCAGGGGTCTGGCACTGGCCGATAGAGCCTGGTGCGCGGTGAGACAGCGAGTTACCGTGAGTAGCGTCTTGCATACTGAAATTGTGGCGCTTGATCGCACCAGCGAAGCCTTTACCCTTGGAGGTTCCAGTCACATCCACGCGCTGACCTGATTCGAACAGGACAACCGTCAATTCTTCGCCAGCCTTCAATTCGGCCGCTTCTTTCAGAGTGAATTCACGAGTCAAAACACCGGCCTCAACACTGGCTTTCGCATAGTGCCCTGCCTGCGATTTGGAGACGCGATTGGCCCGACGCGCACCAGCAGTAAGCTGGACAGCGTTATAGCCATCGACTTCCATACTCTTTATTTGCGAGACCCGATTGGGCTCGACTTCTACGACGGTCACTGGGATTGACACACCGTCTTCAGTAAAGACGCGGGTCATACCAGTCTTACGACCAATCAAACCAATTGACATTTCTTTCTTTCCTCTATGTACGGGGCTAAAACCCGCTATGGCCGCCCAACTTCTACATCTCTATCCAGTTTTGGATAATCTGCAGCCTGGGCTGTTACATTAGAGACTCAGCGATTAGCTGAGGCTAATCTGTACGTCCACACCTGCCGCCAAATCCAACTTCATCAACGCATCTACAGTCTTTTCAGTTGGCTCAACGATATCCAGCATGCGCTTGTGAGTACGGATTTCGTACTGATCACGCGCATCCTTGTTCACGTGCGGAGAGACCAAAATGGTGTAACGTTCTCTGCGAGTCGGCAGCGGGATAGGACCGCGTACCTGTGCGCCAGTACGCTTAGCCGTGTCGACGATCTCCTGAGTCGAAGCATCGATCAGGCGATGATCGAACGCTTTCAAGCGTATTCTGATCTTTTGGTTCTGCATGTGACCAAAGCTCCAAGATTGTTAAACAGCAATATACCCCCGGGAAATCAGGGGAGGCGTATTGTATGTATCTTGAGCAGGGCTGTCAACGGACATTTGGGAAGGAGTTTTAAAGGCAGTTTTCTATTAAAAATCAGGGGGGTTAAAGCAAAAGAGGCGCCTCACGGCGCCTCTTTTTTGGCTGCAAGCTACGAGCACTTATTAACAGCTCCAAACTCTCAGCTCCAAGCTCATTTTTACTCAATGATCTTCGCTACAACGCCCGCACCTACCGTACGGCCGCCTTCACGAATCGCGAAACGCAGACCTTCGTCCATCGCGATCGGGGCGATCAGGGTAACGTCCATCTTGATGTTGTCACCCGGCATTACCATCTCTACACCTTCCGGCAGCTCACAAGCACCGGTTACGTCGGTGGTGCGGAAGTAGAACTGAGGGCGATAGCCTTTGAAGAATGGCGTGTGACGGCCACCTTCATCTTTGCTCAGCACATACACTTCTGCTTCGAACTTGGTATGCGGTGTGATTGAACCTGGCTTGGCCAGTACCTGACCACGCTCAATGTCATCACGCTTGGTGCCACGCAAAAGAGCGCCAATGTTCTCACCGGCACGGCCTTCGTCGAGCAACTTGCGAAACATCTCAACACCGGTAACGACGGTCTTGGTGGTGTCGTGGATACCAATGACTTCCACTTCCTCACCCGACTTGATGATGCCACGCTCAACACGACCGGTTACAACGGTACCACGGCCAGAAATTGAGAAGACGTCTTCGATCGGCAACAGGAACGGCTGGTCAATCGCACGCTCAGGCTCTGGAATGTAGTCATCCAGCGCTTCAACCAGCTTTCTGACAGCGGTTGTGCCCATTTCGTTGTCGTCTTTGCCTTCCAGCGCCATCAGCGCTGAACCGATGATGATCGGTGTGTCGTCGCCCGGGAAGTCGTACATGGACAGCAGCTCACGCACTTCCATCTCAACCAGTTCCAGCAACTCTTCGTCGTCGACCATATCGGCCTTGTTCAGGAACACAACGATAAACGGTACGCCAACCTGACGCGACAGCAGGATGTGCTCACGCGTTTGCGGCATCGGGCCGTCTGCTGCAGAACAAACCAGGATAGCGCCATCCATCTGTGCCGCGCCGGTGATCATGTTTTTCACATAGTCAGCGTGGCCCGGGCAGTCAACGTGCGCGTAATGGCGCTTCGGTGAATCGTATTCAACGTGAGAGGTTGCAATGGTAATACCACGCTCACGCTCTTCCGGTGCGTTGTCGATACCGTCAAACGCAACTGATGCGCCCGAGCCAAATGCTTCATGGCACACACGAGTCAGTGCGGCTGTCAGCGTGGTTTTACCGTGGTCAACGTGACCAATGGTGCCGACGTTTACGTGCGGCTTTTTACGTTCAAATTTAGCCTTAGACATAGTGACTTTCCTCTAAGTTAGCTCAAAAAGATCAAGACTTCTTGATAATTTCTTCAACGATGTTCGTCGGGGCTTCTTTGTAGCCTGCAAATTCCATCACGTAAGAGGCACGGCCCTGAGACATCGAACGCAGGTCCGTAGCGTATCCGAACATTTCGGACAGTGGCACTTCAGCATCGATGATCTTGCCTGACGGACTATCTTCCATGCCTGAAACTGTGCCACGACGACGGTTAAGGTCGCCCATAACGTCACCCATGTAGTCTTCGGGTGTCACCACCTCGACTGTCATCATGGGCTCAAGCAGTGCCGGACTCGCTCTTTCCTTCAACTTCTTAACTGCCATTGAGGCAGCCACTTTAAAGGCCATCTCATTGGAGTCAACGTCATGGTAGGAACCGTCATGAAGGGTCGCCTTCATACCGAGCAATGGGTAGCCCGCCAGAATGCCGTTCTTCATCTGCTCCTGGATACCCTTCTCAATTGCGGGAATATATTCCTTCGGGACAGTACCACCGACAATTTGGTTGACGAAAACCAGCTTTTCAGCATTTGGATCTTCAGCCGGCTCAAACCTGATCACAACGTGACCATACTGACCACGGCCGCCTGATTGCTTGGCAAACTTGGAGTCAATATCACAAGCGGTACGAATGCGCTCGCGATAGGCCACCTGAGGCGCACCAACGTTCGCTTCAACTTTAAATTCTCGCTTCATCCGGTCAACCAGAACGTCCAGGTGTAATTCACCCTGTCCGCCGATGATGGTCTGGCCGGTCTCTTCGTCGGTACGAACCGTAAATGAAGGATCTTCCTGGGCCAGTTTGCCCAGAGCGACCCCCATTTTCTCCTGGTCAGCTTTCGACTTCGGCTCAACGGCTACGTGAATAACCGGATCTGGGAAGTCCATGCGCTCCAGAGTAATTGGGTTCGTCGGATCACAGAGGGTGTCACCGGTAGTGACGTCCTTCATACCAATCAGTGCGCCGATGTCGCCAGCCAGCAACTCTTTGATCTCTTCACGGTTGTTGGCGTGCATCTGCACCATACGACCAACACGCTCGCGCTTGCCTTTAACCGCGTTCAAAACCTGATCACCACTCTTCAGTACACCGCCATAAACGCGTATGAAGGTCAGCGTACCCACAAAGGGGTCAGTCGCAATTTTAAACGCCAGAGCATTGAACGGAGCATCGTCGTCGACTTTGATCGCCTTCATGGTTTCGCCGTCGTCAAGCAAGCCTTCGATGGCGCGAACCTGAGTCGGTGAAGGCATATAATCGATAACGCTGTCCAGTACTGCCTGAACGCCCTTGTTCTTAAAGGCCGAACCGCAGTGGGTCAGTACAATTTCACCCGCCAGCGTGCGCAAGCGCAAACCAGTCTTGATGTCCTCTTCTTCAAGAGTTTCAGACACCATGTACTTTTCCATCAGCTCGTCATTGGCTTCAGCAGCTGCTTCCACCATCAGACCGCGATATTCTTCAGCTTTTTCCTGCAGGTTCGCTGGAATATCTTCCAGCGTGAACGTCATACCCTGGTCTTCTTCGTTCCAGATGATGGCTTTCATCTTGACCAGGTCGATAACACCGGCAAATTCGTCTTCTGCACCGATCGGGATCTGAATAGGGACCGGATTGGCACCCAGACGCTCCTTCAACTGCTCTACGACCCGATAGAAATCTGCGCCAGCACGGTCCATCTTGTTGACGAACACCATACGCGGCACATGATATCGGTTGGCCTGACGCCACACGGTCTCAGTCTGCGGTTGAACACCGGAAGATCCACACAGCACCACAACGGCACCGTCGAGAACACGCAGGGAACGTTCAACCTCAATGGTAAAGTCAACGTGTCCCGGTGTGTCGATGATATTGATGCGATGTTCATCGAACTGTTTGGCCATACCTTGCCAGAAACAGGTAGTAGCAGCTGAGGTAATGGTGATACCGCGCTCCTGCTCCTGCTCCATCCAGTCCATGGTAGCAGCGCCATCATGAACTTCACCGATCTTGTGAGACAAGCCGGTATAAAAAAGTACGCGCTCTGTAGTCGTCGTTTTACCGGCGTCTACGTGCGCAACGATACCAATGTTACGGTACCGGTTAAGCGGAGTTTTACGAGCCACAACTCTTTCTCCTTAACAGAAAATGTTTGCTCTAAAGCTTAGAAACGATAATGAGAGAATGCTTTGTTGGCTTCGGCCATACGGTGTACATCTTCACGCTTTTTGATTGCGTTACCCTTGCCTTCAGCTGCGTCGAGCAGCTCACCCGCAAGACGCTGCCCCATGGATTTTTCACCACGCTTACGGGAAGCTTCGACCAGCCAGCGCATAGCAAGCGCTTCGCGGCGAGAGGGACGCACTTCGACGGGCACCTGATAGGTTGCACCACCGACCCGGCGAGATTTAACTTCGACCATAGGCGCGATAGAATCCAGGGCCGTCTCAAACATAGCGATCGGATCCTGGTCGGACTTTTTCTCTTTGACGATGTCCAGAGCACCATAAACAATACGCTCGGCAACAGATTTTTTACCATCGTACATAACATGGTTCATGAATTTGGCCAGTTGCGTATTCCCAAACTTGGGATCTGGCAGTACATCACGCTTTGCAGCAACGCGTCTTCTTGGCATTGATAAGCCCTCAAATAGGTCTTCAGGCAATTCTGGGATGAGCAGTTGTCCGGATTAATCACTATCGCTGCGACAACGGCACCCAGCCTTACTCTTATCCTGAGACTGAAAGTTTCGATTAATTAGCCCTTAGGCCGTTTCGTACCGTACTTGGAACGCGCCTGTTTACGGTTAGCAACGCCTGACGTGTCGAGCGAACCGCGAACGGTGTGGTAGCGAACACCTGGCAGGTCTTTTACACGACCGCCACGGATCAGTACAACCGAGTGCTCTTGCAGGTTGTGACCTTCACCGCCGATGTAAGATGACACCTCGAAACCGTTTGTCAGACGTACACGACAAACTTTACGTAAAGCCGAGTTCGGCTTCTTCGGGGTGGTTGTGTATACACGGGTGCATACACCACGACGCTGCGGGCAGCCTTCCAAAGCCCGAACATCGCTTGCGACCGCTTTGCGCTTACGCGGCTTACGGACAAGCTGGTTAATTGTAGCCATTAAAGCCTCTCTAAAGTTCTCATCTCATTACACGACAGTACCCGGCTGGATTACCAGCCGGGCCCTGTAGGGAGCGCGCATTTTAGTGATAGCGCAATTCTTAGTCAACGTGAGCGTTTGCTTACTTGTTGAGCGCCTGACTGAGAGCCGCTTCTACATCGGATGCACTGATAGATGGTTTCTCACCGGTGCGCTCCAGACGTTTGCGACGACGCTCGGCGTGATAGGCCAGGCCTGTACCCGCCGGAATCAGTCGACCAACGACCACATTTTCCTTCAGGCCGCGCAGATAATCGCGCTTGCCGGTGACCGCGCCTTCGGTCAACACCCGAGTGGTTTCCTGGAAGGAAGCCGCCGAGATAAAGGACTCTGTCGCCAGAGACGCCTTGGTGATACCCAGCAGGACACGCTCAAAGCGAGCCACCTCCTGTTCAGCACTGTTGGCTTTCTCATTTGCTTCAAGCAACTGGTTAAATTCAACCTGGTCGCCCTTGATGAAATGGGTCTCACCGCTATCCAGTACCATTGCCTTACGCAGCATCTGACGCACAATCACTTCAATATGCTTGTCGTTGATGGTTACGCCCTGCAATCGATAGACTTCCTGGATCTCGTCAACGATGTAACGTGCCAACGCCTCAACACCCCGAACACGCAGAATATCGTGCGGATTCATTGGGCCATCGGAGATCACTTCACCCTTCTCAACCTGCTCACCTTCGAAGACGTTCAACTGACGCCACTTGGGAATCAGCTCTTCATAGGCATCCGAACCGTCGATCGGTGTAATCACCAGGCGTTTCTTACCCTTGGTTTCCTTGCCAAATCCTACGGTTCCCGAAATTTCGGCCAGAATGGCGGCCTCTTTCGGTTTACGGGCTTCGAACAAGTCGGCCACACGCGGCAAACCACCGGTAATATCGCGGTTGCCAGAGGATTCCTGTGGAATCCGGGCAATAACATCACCCACTTTAATGACGTCCCCGTCCGACAGACTCAGGAATGAGCCATCAGGCAGGAAGTACTGAACCGGCTGATTGGTTTTGCCAATCATGATTTCATTACCGTCAGGATCAAGCAGCTTGACCAGTGGGCGAATTTCCTTGCCAGCGGCATTACGCTGCCCCTGGGGAATCACCTCGATCGCGCCAACACCTGTCAGTTCATCGATCTTCCGGTTGGTGGTAATGCCTTCATCCATGCCGATAAAAGCAATCTTACCGTTTGACTCACCGATGATCGGGTGAGTGTGTGGATCCCATTTGGCCACGATCTGACCGGCCTCCACCGCTGCACCATCGTTAACATTGATCACAGCGCCATACGGTAATTTGTATTTCTCACGCTCACGACCATGCTCATCGGATACCGCCAACACGCCAGAGCGGCTTACCGCAACCAGATCACCGTCGGCACGGGTTACCGTTTTCAAGTTCCGCAAGGCTACTGTTCCGCCGTGCTTGACCTGAACGCTGTCAGATGCTGTTGCTCGTGATGCCGCACCACCAATGTGGAAGGTGCGCATAGTCAGCTGAGTACCAGGTTCACCAATCGACTGTGCTGCGATAATACCAATCGCCTCGCCAATATTGACGCGGTGCCCCCTGGCCAAGTCACGACCATAGCACTGGGCGCAAAGACCGTAGCGGGTTTTACAGCTGATCGCCGAACGGATCGTAACCTGGTCAACACCCCACTCATCGAGCTTCTTCACCCAGGCTTCGTCGAGCATGGTGCCAGCCGGTACCCAGGTCTCCTTGGTAACCGGATTGAACACGTCGGTTGCCATGACCCGGCCCAGCACTTGCTGGCCAAGACCCAGTACAACATCACCGCCCTCAATAATCGGCTCTACAATAACGCCTTCCTGAGTGCCGCAATCTTCTTCGGTGATCACAACGTCTTGAGCAACATCCACCAGACGACGAGTCAGGTAACCCGAGTTAGCTGTTTTCAAAGCGGTATCGGCCAGACCTTTACGTGCGCCGTGCGTCGAGATGAAGTACTCACCAACCGACAGACCTTCCCGGAAGTTTGCCTTAATCGGGTTTTCAATTATCGAGCCGTCCGGCTTGGCCATCAGGCCACGCATACCCGCCAGCTGACGAATCTGGGCCGGGCTACCCCGAGCTCCCGAGTCAGCCATGATGTATACCGAGTTGAACGACTCCTGCTCAACTTCATTGCCATCACGGTCAATAACGGTTTCCTTGGAGATGCCTTCCATCATCGCGCGCGCGATCTGATCATTGGCCCGGGACCAGATATCGACAACTTTGTTGTATTTCTCACCCTGGGTAACCAGACCCGCTGCAAACTGCTCTTCGATGTCTTGAACTTCAGCTTCTGCCTTGCCCAGAATCTCAAGCTTGGCCTTCGGAATCACGAAGTCGTTAACACCAATCGACGAACCGGAACGCGTCGCATAGGCGAAGCCCATGTACATGATCTGGTCAGCGAAAACTACCGTGTCTTTCAAGCCAACACGGCGATAGCACTCGTTCAGCAGGGCACTGATCGCCTTTTTCTTCATCGACTGATTGACCAGCTCATATGGCAGGCCATCGGGTACGATTGAGTAAAGAATGGAACGACCAACGGTGGTGTCAACGATGCTGGTGGAATCTATCTTTTCACCCTCATCGTTTTCATACACCTGACGCATACGTACTTTGACCTTGGCTTGCAGGGCAACTTCGCCTGCACCGTAGGCACGCTGAACTTCGGCGATGTTAGAGAAAACCATGCCTTCGCCCTTGGCGTTGATACGTTCGCGGGTCATGTAATACAGGCCCAGCACCACGTCCTGAGACGGCACGATGATCGGCTCGCCACTGGCTGGAGACAGGACGTTATTGGTCGACATCATCAGCGCGCGCGCTTCCAACTGGGCTTCCAGCGTCAGCGGCACGTGAACGGCCATTTGGTCACCGTCAAAGTCAGCGTTATAGGCGGCACACACCAGAGGATGCAGCTGAATCGCCTTGCCTTCAATCAGCACCGGTTCAAATGCCTGGATACCCAGACGGTGCAAGGTTGGCGCCCGGTTAAGCATAACCGGATGCTCGCGAATCACCTCGTCAAGAATATCCCACACAATGGCTTCTTCGCGCTCGACCATCTTCTTGGCGGCCTTGATAGTCGTCGCCAGACCACGGTGCTCAAGCTTGCTGAAGATAAATGGTTTGAACAGCTCCAGGGCCATTTTTTTGGGCAGCCCACACTGATGCAAACGCAACGTCGGACCGACCACAATCACTGAACGACCGGAGTAGTCAACGCGCTTACCAAGCAGATTCTGGCGGAAACGACCCTGCTTGCCTTTGATCATGTCAGCCAGAGACTTCAGCGGACGACGGTTCGAACCAGTGATGGCGCGACCGCGACGGCCGTTATCGAGCAGTGCGTCAACCGACTCCTGCAGCATACGCTTTTCGTTGCGCACGATGATATCCGGTGCAGCCAGCTCAAGCAGACGCTTGAGACGATTGTTCCGGTTAATTACCCGGCGATACAGGTCGTTAAGATCAGACGTCGCGAAACGACCGCCGTCAAGCGGTACCAACGGACGTAAGTCAGGCGGTAACACCGGCAGTACTGTCATTACCATCCACTCGGGCTTGTTGCCTGATTTTTCAAAGGCTTCAAGCAGCTTCAAGCGCTTGGACAGTTTCTTAATCTTGGTTTCAGAGTTTGTTGCAGGAATCTCTTCCCGCAAGCGCGCGGTTTCACCGACCAAGTCGATGCTATCGAGCAGCTTCTGAATGGCTTCTGCACCCATTCGGGCATCAAAATCATCACCAAACTCTTCAATGGATTCGTAGTATTCCTCGTCCGTCAGCAACTGGCCCTTTTCCAGAGTGGTCAGACCCGGATCAATCACTACAAAACTCTCATAATAAAGAATACGTTCGATATCACGCAGTGTCATATCCAGCATCAGACCAATGCGGGATGGCAGTGATTTCAAAAACCAGATGTGAGCAACCGGCGCAGCCAACTCAATGTGACCCATGCGCTCGCGGCGCACCTTGGCCTGAGTGACTTCCACACCACACTTCTCACAGATTACGCCCCGATGTTTAAGACGCTTGTATTTGCCACACAGGCACTCGTAATCCTTGATTGGACCAAAGATACGGGCGCAAAACAGGCCATCACGTTCCGGCTTGAAAGTCCGGTAGTTGATGGTCTCAGGCTTCTTCACCTCGCCAAAAGACCAAGACCGGATCATGTCCGGTGAGGCCAGGCCAATGCGGATCGAGTCGAACTCTTCCGACTGGCCCTGAGATTTCAACAGATTCAGCAAATCTTTCATCATTCAGCTCCGAAAGGAGTGGCTTCAGGCGGCCAATCGCCGCCCAACCGTCGTTCAGACGGACCGGTATCCCGGTCCGTCTGACCTTACTCTTCGTTTTCCAGTTCCATGTCGATACCCAGCGAGCGGATCTCTTTAACCAGTACGTTAAAGGATTCCGGCATGCCTGGCTCCATTCGATGGTCACCATCCACGATGTTTTTATACATCTTGGTACGGCCAGCCACGTCGTCCGACTTCACCGTCAGCATTTCCTGCAAGGTATAGGCGGCACCGTAAGCTTCCAGCGCCCACACTTCCATCTCACCGAAACGCTGACCACCGAATTGCGCCTTACCACCCAGCGGTTGCTGGGTAACCAGGCTGTAGGAGCCGGTAGAACGGGCATGCATCTTGTCGTCCACAAGGTGGTTCAACTTGAGCATGTACATGTAACCGACGGTAGTCTTGTTTTCAAAAGACTCACCGGTACGCCCGTCCCACAGTTGGATCTGTCCGGTATCATCCAGGCCAGCAAGGCGTAGCAGCTCCTTGATTTCTTCCTCTTTGGCACCGTCAAATACCGGCGTCGCGATCGGTACACCACCACTGACATTTTTTGCCAGCTCCATGATGTCGGCATCAGAGAAATCTTCCAGGGTTTCCTTGCGGATACCGCTGCCGGACTTATTGTAGACCTGATCCAGGAAGTCGCGTATTTCGCTGACAGCCTTCTGGTCACGAACCATGTCGTTGATGCGCTTGCCCAGACCCTTGGCTGCCGCACCCATGTGCGTCTCCAGAACCTGACCTACGTTCATCCGCGACGGCACACCCAGCGGGTTAAGCACTACATCCACCGGTTCGCCCTGATCATCAAACGGCATGTCTTCAACCGGCATAATTACCGAGATCACACCCTTGTTACCGTGACGACCAGCCATTTTGTCACCTGGCTGAATCTTGCGTTTGACGGCGACGTAGCATTTGACGACTTTGAGAACGCCCGGTTGCAGATCATCACCGCTCTGCAGCTTGCGTTTCTTGTCTTCAAATCGGGCATCCTGATCGTCCTTGCGCTCTTTCAGCTGGGCTTCGGCTTTCTCCAGCATTTCTGCCAGCGCCTCGTCCTGCATGCGCAGCTTGAACCAGTCTGCACGCGGCAAATCGGTCAGGTAGGCTTCCGTCAGGGTATCCCCTTTCTTCAGCTCAGGACCGCCAGCAACAGGCTGACCGACAAGACTAGCCTGAATCCGCTCGAACACAGTGTCTTCGACAATGCGATACTCGGCATTCAAGTCCTTGCGGAACTCGGCCAGAGCCATCCGTTCAATGTCTTTGGAGCGCTGATCGCGCTCGACACCATCACGGGTGAACACCTGAACATCAATCACCGTACCTATCATACCGCCCTTGACGCGCAGTGACGTGTCTTTCACATCCGACGCTTTCTCGCCAAAAATGGCACGTAGCAATTTTTCTTCCGGGGTCAGCTGGGTCTCGCTTTTCGGCGTTACCTTACCGACCAGAATGTCACCGGGGCCTACTTCGGCACCAATATAGACAACACCGGACTCATCCAGTTTATTCAGCGCCGACTCGCCCACGTTCGGGATGTCTGCGGTGATTTCTTCAGCGCCCAACTTGGTATCGCGAGCGATACAGGTCAGCTCCTGAATGTGGATGGTGGTAAAACGATCTTCCTGAACTACCTTCTCAGACACCAGAATGGAGTCCTCGAAGTTGTACCCGTTCCAGGGCATAAAGGCGATACGCATGTTCTGACCCAGAGCCAGTTCACCCATATCGACCGATGGACCATCAGCCAGAACATCACCGCGCGCTATGGTCTCGCCCTGATGGACGATGGAGCGCTGGTTAATACAGGTGTTCTGGTTGGAACGTGTGTACTTGGTCAGGTTATAAATATCCACACCGGCATCGCCGTCGTGAATTTCATCTTCGCCCACCTTAACCACGATCCGCGAGGCATCGACGTACTCAACGTAACCGCCGCGCTTGGCAGTGACACAAACACCGGAGTCAATCGCCACACTGCGTTCGATACCCGTACCTACCAGCGGCTTGTCGGCACGCAATGTCGGTACAGCCTGACGCATCATGTTCGACCCCATCAGGGCCCGGTTGGCGTCATCATGCTCCAGGAAGGGCACCAAAGCCGCTGCTGCAGACACTACCTGACGAGGCGATACGTCCATCATGTCAACGTTGGCCAGCGGCGCCATGGTGAATTCATTCTGGTGACGTACCTGAACAAATTCACCGACGATGTTGTCGTTCTCATCAAGCGGCACGTTTGCCTGGGCAATGGTGTGCTTGGCTTCGTCGATCGCGGACAAGTAAACAATGTCGCTGCTAACTTTGCCGTTTTCAACACGACGATACGGCGTTTCCAGGAAGCCATAACTGTTGGTACGAGCATATGTCGATAATGAATTAATCAGACCAATGTTCGGACCTTCCGGTGTTTCAATCGGGCAGACACGGCCGTAATGGGTCGGGTGCACATCGCGGACCTCAAAACCGGCTCGTTCACGCGTCAGACCACCAGGGCCCAGTGCAGAGACACGGCGCTTGTTGGTGATACCGGACAACGGGTTGTTCTGGTCCATAAACTGAGACAGCTGACTTGAACCAAAAAATTCTTTGATCGCCGCCGCCACGGGTTTGGCGTTAACCAGATCCTGAGGCATCAAACCTTCGCTTTCAGCCATGGACAGACGTTCGCGTACAGCGCGCTCGACTCGTACCAGACCCACACGAAACTGATTCTCGGCCATTTCACCAACAGACCGCACCCGGCGGTTACCCAGATGATCAATGTCATCCACAGTACCGTTACCGTTACGAATGTCGATCAGCGTGCGCAGCACTTCAACAATATCTTCATTGCTGAGCGTACCTTCACCTTCTTCGCCTTCACGACCCAGACGACGGTTAAACTTCATCCGGCCTACGCCGCTCAAGTCATACCGCTCACTGCTGAAAAACAGATTCTGAAACAACGTTTCAGCCGACTCTTTCGTCGGCGGCTCGCCAGGGCGCATCATTCGATAGATCTCAACCAGTGCCTCAAGCGGCGTGTTGGTCGGATCATTACGCAACGTATCTGAAATGTACGGACCACAATCAAGATCGTTGGTATACAACAGATCCAGCTGCTTCAGTTTCAGCTCACGTACCTTGTCGATGATCTCAAGGGTGACTTCGTCATTGCAGTTCGCAAAGATTTCACCACTGGTCGGATCAACCAGGTCGGATGCCAGCGCCTTGCCAAGCAGATAGTCGTCAGGAACCACCACGGTTTCGATGCTGGACTTCTCCAGCTGGCGAATGTGACGTGCGGTAATACGGCGACCTTCTTCGATGACAATCGTGCCATCCTTTTCCTTGATTTCGAATGCAGCCGTTTCGCCACGCAGACGCTCGGAAACAATCTTCATCTCGAACTTGTCGCTTTTCAGCTTGAACTGTGACCGTTCGAAGAATATGTCCAGTATTTGCTGATTGGTGTACTCCAAAGCCCGCAGCAGAATAGTCGCCGGCAGCTTACGACGGCGATCGATACGAACAAACACCTGATCTTTCGGATCAAATTCGAAATCGAGCCACGAACCACGGTAAGGAATCACCCGAGCAGAATACAACAGCTTACCGGAGGAATGTGTCTTACCTTTATCGTGGTCAAAAAACACGCCCGGTGAACGATGCAACTGAGACACAACAACGCGCTCGGTACCATTCACAATGAAGGTCCCGTTTTCAGTCATCAGTGGCATTTCGCCCATGTAGACTTCTTGCTCTTTGATGTCTTTGATTGCCTTGCTAGGCGATTCTTTATCGTAAATAATCAGCCGGACCTTGACCCGCAGCGGTGCTGCGTAGGTCACGCCACGCAATTGGCATTCTTTCACGTCGAAGGCCGGGATACCCAGCTTATAACTGACGTACTCTAAAGCGGCATTGCCAGAATAACTGACAATTGGAAATACGGACTTGAAGGCTGCATGCAGACCACTGTCCTGTCGTTCGGCCGCATCGGTATCGGCCTGTAAAAAATTACGGTAGGAATCCAACTGTATTGCCAGCAGGTATGGAATGTCCATCACCGGCTTCAATTTGCTGAAATCCTTGCGGATACGTTTTTTCTCGGTGTAAGAGTATGCCATCAGCAATCCCCAGCTTGTGCACCAACGGTGGGTCTGAGCGGTTGACAGTCAACGGTTGATCAAGACCGTCGCCATCATTCGGTAATGCGATGATTGCCAGACGTCAACAATCATCCCGAAATTCGTCGCTTCCTGCGCTCCTCCTGTTTACGGAGGCCCCTGGCGTTTGCCATCGTCCTGACGGATCGATGCGGTCAACCCGCCTTTCTAAATCGGGGTGCTCAGAAACTTTTGCTTCTGAGACACGAAAAGGCCGACGGCCAATAGCCGCCAGCCAATTCGACTGAATTGCCTAATAACAATCCAGAACCATCGAAGTTACTTAACTTCCACGGTTGCGCCAGCTTCTTCCAGCTTGGCCTTGATCTGATCAACTTCGTCCTTGCTTGCAGCTTCTTTAACTGCAGCAGGAGCGCTGTCGACCAAGCCTTTAGCTTCTTTCAAGCCAAGGCCTGTGATCTCACGAACAACCTTAATTACGTTAACTTTCTTCTCGCCACAAGAAGTCAGGATAACGTCAAATTCAGTTTGTTCCTCAACGACTTCGCCGCCAGCAGTAGGACCCGCAGCAGCAACAGCTGCTTGAGCAGAAACGCCAAACTTCTCTTCCATTGCTTCAACCAGTGCCACAACGTCCATTACAGACATTTCAGCAACGGCGTTCAAGATATCTTCGTTGGACAGTGCCATGTTACAAATCTCCAAAATTCTCAATAATATTCAAACAAGCTGCGTAGCCTTTACGCAGCTTCTTTTTTCTTGTCGGCCACAGCCGCCATTACACGGGTGATAGAGGATGGTACCTCGTTGAGCGTACGCGCCAGCTTGGTAACAGGAGCCAACGTAACGTTGGCCAGCATTCCCAGAGCTTCGTGACGCGTCGGCAATTTCGCCAGACGATCAATTTGGTCCGCACCCAACAGCTCACCACCAACGGCCAGCGATTTAACTTCAAACTTTTCAACGGCTTTCGCGAAGTCCTTAAAAAGTCGAGCAGCAGCACCCGGGTCTTCCATAGAGAAGGCCAGCAGAGTAGGCCCGACCAAAGAGACAGTTGCCACTTCGTATTCGGTACCTGCAAACGCACGCTTGGCCAAAGAGTTCTTAACCACGCGTACGAAAACTTTCTGCTCACGGGCCTGCTTACGCAGGTTGTCCATATCTGCAACGGTTACACCGCGGGCATCCGCGATCACCAGAGACAGAGCGTTGGCAGCAACTGCATTCACCTCGGTGACAATGCCTTTCTTGTCTTCGAGATTCAGCGCCACAATCTTTCTCCTACAATTTCTTGGTATAGCCAGGCCCAGATGAACCTGTAACCATCAAAGGCCTAAAGACCCAGTGTTATGACCTCTTGCAAGGCCAACGGTGGTAGGATCCAGCCCAATAAAAACCGAATCGGGGTCCACCGTCTGCGTAGGAAATTAAGGGAACCGGGTGTCAACGATTCATAAAACCTCACCCCGAAACCCGCCTACGGTCTTTGACAATTTCTGGCAATCTACATCACCAGAAACCCCAAAGTTCTGTTGCACTGCCAACCACTCAATGACTGACAGTGACTTAAATTAGATAACCAGCGAGCTCTGATCAATCGCGATGCCCGGACCCATGGTCGAGGACAAAGAAATCTTCTTCAGATACACGCCTTTGGCAGAAGACGGCTTCAACCTTTTCAGGTCAGCAATAATAGCTTCTGCATTTTCTTTGATCGCATTAGGCTCAAAAGCGACCTTGCCAATGCAAGCGTGAATAATGCCGTTTTTGTCAGTACGGAAACGCGCCTGACCAGACTTGGCGTTTTTCACGGCTGTCGCAACATCTGGCGTTACCGTGCCAACTTTCGGGTTCGGCATCAGGCCGCGAGGACCAAGAACCTGACCGAGCTGACCTACCACACGCATTGCATCCGGAGAAGCAATAACAACGCCGAAATTCAAATCGCCGCCCTTGATTTGCTCGGCCAGATCTTCCATGCCGACGACATCTGCACCTGCTGCCTTGGCCGCTTCTGCATTAGCGCCCTGGGCGAAAACAGCAATACGAACGTCCTTACCAGTACCGTTTGGCAATACTGTTGAACCACGAACGTTTTGATCGGATTTCCGAGCGTCGATGCCAAGATTTACAGACATATCGACAGACTCCGGGAATTTCACGGTTGACAGCTCTTTCAACAGCGCAACAGCGTCTTCAATGCTGTATATCTTGGTTGCGTCAACTTTTTCGCGCGCTACTTTGGCGCGTTTGCTCAGCTTAGCCATTACTCAACACCCTCCACATTCAGACCCATACTGCGAGCAGAACCCGCAATCGTACGAACGGCTGCTTCCATATCAGCTGCCGTCAGGTCAGGATCCTTGGTGGTAGCAATCTCTTCCAATTGGGCGCGAGTAACCGTACCCACCTTCTCAGTGTTTGGACGACCTGAACCGCTCTTGATACCAGCTGCTTTTTTCAGCAAAATCGCAGCAGGCGGTGTCTTGGTAATAAAGGTGAAGCTACGGTCACTGTATACGGTGATCACAACGGGAGTCGGCAGACCTGGCTCCAGGCTTTGAGTCTCAGCGTTAAACGCTTTACAGAATTCCATAATGTTCACGCCATGCTGACCCAGAGCCGGACCCACCGGTGGACTCGGATTGGCTTGACCTGCCTTCACTTGCAGCTTGATATAAGCATTAACTTTCTTGGCCATGATAACCTCTTAATTGGGTGATAACGCCGCTAGGCTCCCCGTCAAACTACGCAGACAACAAAGTCCCGAAGCCGCTCGGACTTCAGGACAAAGTTACCTGCCTGCACTTCAGGTCATTTTTTCGACCTGAGTAAATTCCAGCTCAACCGGTGTCGCCCGGCCGAAGATAGATACCGACACTTGCACCCGGTTCTTCTCGTAATTCACTTTTTCTACAGTAGCGCTGAAGTCAATAAACGGACCATCATTTACCCGAACAACTTCGCCAGGCTCATAAATGGTCTTTTGAGTGGGCTTATCAACCCCCTCTTTAACGCGCTGCAATATACCGTCCGCCTCACGACTGGTCAGTGGTGCCGGCTTTTCCGGAGTACCGCCAATAAAACCCATCACCCGCGGGATCTCTTTAACAAGGTGCCAGGAACCATCATCCATGACCATTTCGACCATGACATAACCAGGGTAGAACTTACGTTCGCTCTTGCGCTTTTTTCCGTCGCGCATTTCAACGACAGACTCAGTTGGCACCAGGATCTCACCAAACTTATCCTGCATACCTTTTAATTCGATCTGCTCTTGCAACGAAGCCGCAACCCGCTTTTCATAGCCTGAATATGCGTGAACTACATACCAACGCTTGGACATATCGATCTCCTTAACCGATGACCCGGGACACAATAAGCCCCAGTAGAGAATCGATGCCCCAAAGAATCAGCGCCACTACCAATACAACACCGATCACCACGAGCGTGGTTTGCGTAGTCTCCTGACGGGTAGGCCAGACAACCTTACGCACTTCAACCCAGGCTTCTTTGCGCAACCGATTGATGTACTTCCCACGCGCTGTCGTCAACGCAATGCCGATCGCGACCAGCGAAACAAAAACAACAGCCAAGGCGCGAACCAGCATGGATTCACCGCCAAAATAGAAATTGCCACCGATAACCGATATCACCAACAAGGCAACAACGATCCACTTAATCCAATCTAGGGCGGTATTATTCGACTCAACCTGAGCGTTCATGCGGTGGACACCTTAACTCTGGATAAACTCAGTACTGAAACTGCTCAGCACTGCAAATGTGAATCTTGGGCACTTTAATGGCAGGCCAGGAGGGACTCGAACCCACAACCCCCGGTTTTGGAGACCGGTGCTCTACCAATTGAACTACTGGCCTGTAAAGCAACTGGGCGGCGGATTCTATGCCAAGTACCGCGCAGTTTCAAGCACTTAGGGGGCTTTTTTCAAGAAACAAGCGAACACTGTTACGCTGGCCCCCATCTGACCAACCCGCACGACCCCCAATCAGGTCGCCAAGCCAGCCCACACTCCCCAAACACACCGACTTGCCATAGCAGCAAACGGATTTGTGCCGGATACAGAGATCCGACGGCAGGACGAGCAGACGCCAGGGGCGTCTGCTTTTAGCTGCGAGATATAAGCTGCGAGCTACGAGCACTTACTAACAGCTCCAAACTCTCAGCTCCAAGCTCATTTTTACTCAATGATCTTCGCTACAACGCCCGCACCTACCGTACGGCCGCCTTCACGAATCGCGAAACGCAGACCTTCGTCCATCGCGATCGGGGCGATCAGGGTAACGTCCATCTTGATGTTGTCACCCGGCATTACCATCTCTACACCTTCCGGCAGCTCACAAGCACCGGTTACGTCGGTGGTGCGGAAGTAGAACTGAGGGCGATAGCCTTTGAAGAATGGCGTGTGACGGCCACCTTCATCTTTGCTCAGCACATACACTTCTGCTTCGAACTTGGTATGCGGTGTGATTGAACCTGGCTTGGCCAGTACCTGACCACGCTCAATGTCATCACGCTTGGTGCCACGCAAAAGAGCGCCAATGTTCTCACCGGCACGGCCTTCGTCGAGCAACTTGCGAAACATCTCAACACCGGTAACGACGGTCTTGGTGGTGTCGTGGATACCAATGACTTCCACTTCCTCACCCGACTTGATGATGCCACGCTCAACACGACCGGTTACAACGGTACCACGGCCAGAAATTGAGAAGACGTCTTCGATCGGCAACAGGAACGGCTGGTCAATCGCACGCTCAGGCTCTGGAATGTAGTCATCCAGCGCTTCAACCAGCTTTCTGACAGCGGTTGTGCCCATTTCGTTGTCGTCTTTGCCTTCCAGCGCCATCAGCGCTGAACCGATGATGATCGGTGTGTCGTCGCCCGGGAAGTCGTACATGGACAGCAGCTCACGCACTTCCATCTCAACCAGTTCCAGCAACTCTTCGTCGTCGACCATATCGGCCTTGTTCAGGAACACAACGATAAACGGTACGCCAACCTGACGCGACAGCAGGATGTGCTCACGCGTTTGCGGCATCGGGCCGTCTGCTGCAGAACAAACCAGGATAGCGCCATCCATCTGTGCCGCGCCGGTGATCATGTTTTTCACATAGTCAGCGTGGCCCGGGCAGTCAACGTGCGCGTAATGGCGCTTCGGTGAATCGTATTCAACGTGAGAGGTTGCAATGGTAATACCACGCTCACGCTCTTCCGGTGCGTTGTCGATACCGTCAAACGCAACTGATGCGCCCGAGCCAAATGCTTCATGGCACACACGAGTCAGTGCGGCTGTCAGCGTGGTTTTACCGTGGTCAACGTGACCAATGGTGCCGACGTTTACGTGCGGCTTTTTACGTTCAAATTTAGCCTTAGACATAATCCCAGCCTCTCACCTGGATTCACATAAGCAAAAGGCAGCCACTGCAAAGTGCCTGCCTTCCGATTCACTTTGCCAATATCTATTGGCACTAGACCAACATCCACCGACATTCAATATGGTGCTCACGATGAGACTCGAACTCATGACCTCTCCATTACCAATGGAGTGCTCTACCACTGAGCTACGCGAGCAGACTAACCGTGCTAGACAGACCAGAAGTCCAGATCGACCATGCGAGTAATCTATCTAGTACGCTGCCTATCTGGAGCGGGTAGCGGGGATCGAACCCGCATCATCAGCTTGGAAGGCTGAGGTTCTACCGTTGAACTATACCCGCATACCCTCCGCAAGGGAGGAAATGGTGGAGGGAGATGGATTCGAACCATCGAAGCATAAAGCGGCAGATTTACAGTCTGCTCCCTTTGGCCACTCGGGAACCCCTCCAATCCGGGCGGAAGTTTGCATGAAGCTTGTCAGAGTGTCAACTCTGATCGCTAATTTTTCTTCAATCAGAACAAGCACTTAGGCAACATGAAACCGGGTAAAACCCTCCTTGCCTTCCAAGGAGCCGCGCATAATATTGATTCTTGGATTGAATTGCAACAATTGCGGCAGTCTTTGCCGAGGCTATTTAAGCTACGGCAGCCCAGCAAACGCAGCCGGCCCCGGGAGAGCACAGTACAAACGCATCAGCAACGAAACCGCTGAAATGAAGCACCTTCAAAATCGCTAACGATTGAATCGAGTGCAGTGTTCGATATCAGACGGGCAGAGTCGGCATTGATCGTCAGCTCCCAAATTTCGCGTGTTCGGTCCACACGCTCAACCCGCGCCTCAATATCTTGCCCGTTCAATTCGGCCGCTCGCGAGCGCGCATTGGATTCTGATGAAAACAACCCCAGGGATATATCGCCGGCGAGCGATCCCTGGTTGATCAAAAAGCTTTCAATATTGGCCGCTTGCAATTGGCCAAGTCGCGCCCGCCCCTGCTCGGCAGAATCAAAAGGCCCCAGAATCACCCAGTAATCCGAGCGCTGTATTTCGTTCCGGGTACTCAGTCTGGAGTCAACCTCCAGGGCACGCAGACGGGACTGGATGATGTCGGCCTGATCAGCGGCAGCAATACCGGTAACACGAACGCACTGCAGTGGCTCAACAGCAGGCTCGGCAACCGCCGTACGCTCTAACTCGACGAGCCGGGTACGCGTTGCCTGATCCAGTGCCAGACTATTCATTTTCGCTGTGATCGGCGCCGCTTTTTGCACAGGCGGTTGCGACACTTGCCAGTACTGATACCCGCCGAAGGCAAGATTCAGCAGCAGCAGCGTCAAAATAATCCATCTCATGCCAGTGATTCCATGTAAGCCGCATCCTTATAAAGTCGTTTCATACCGTCAATGACCAGCTCCGGAATAATAACCCCGTCCGGCTCTGTATGCTCCGCAAGCAATGCCGCGTCGCCTCCCGTCCAGACTAAACGAAAAGGGTTAAGCCCATACTGACGCACAGCGGCTGTTACCGAAGACGCCAGCGCCAAAATAGCCCCATTGGCGATTGCGTCAGCGGTGTTGTGGCCGGGCAAAAGGTTCTGCCCGGGACCAACGTCAGGTAGTGCGAATGTATCATTTACCAAAGCTCGGCGCATCAGCGCCAAGCCTGGCAGAATATAACCACCTTGATGAAAGCCGCGTGCATCCAGAGCATCAATGGTCAGTGCCGTCCCGGCATCAACAATCACAACGCTCTGTTGCCAGGGTCGCGCTGCTACCAGTGTCAGCCAGCGATCTACCCCAAACTGCGATGGCTCCGGGTAATTGAGGCCAACGTTGTGCCACCCATTGCGAACGGCAACCAGACTGATCGGATGGCGTCCGATGCGTTGAAGTGCCGCATGCAATCGCGCACCAAAGGCAGAGACCGTAGCGATCATCGTTCGCTCAGGACTCCATTGATCGATCGCTGCCAATGCCTCGTCAATCTCCAGCCAGACACCTGAATGTGCGCCCAACCGGAATTTGCATCGACTGTTACCGCAATCAAGATAGAGCACATGCGAATCTATAATCAACGGATCTGAACCTGGCGCAGTCATACCGCTACATCGCTCTGCCTGTGTCGACTTTGCTGGAGCATCCGACTGGTCGAACCGTAGGTTCCAGCATTGTCTTTAATCACCACAATACGGATACCTCGCCACCATTGACAGTACTGCGCTGCCCGAGTTCATTTTCAACAATCAGTTGCCCCTGATGATCAATACCGCGCGCAACAACGGCACGGCGCTGGCCGCCCTGCAGCAGGGTTACCGCCCGGTTAAGTAGGCAGTCGAATTGCGACCATTCCTGCAGCAAATCTGCCAGCCCGTTGGCGCCAGCCAGGCGAGCGAATACCTGCTGCAATTGACCGAGCAGCGCAACCAGTAAGTCATTGCGGTCGATGAACTGCCCACTGAGCTGGCGCAAACACCCGACTTCACGATCCAATCCCAGCGGCTGCCTGTTTACGTTCAAGCCAATCCCGACCACCAGCACCGGCTGGTCGAGCGGATTTCCCCGTAACTCACAAAGAACCCCACCCAGCTTGCGCCCCTGGGAGTAGATATCATTAGGCCATTTCAGCTCAACCGACAGCCCAGTGACTTGGCGTACCGCCCGCACCACCGCCACCCCAACCACCAGACTGGCCGCATAAAGCGCATTTCCGCCCAGTGGTTCACGTACTGCAGCTGAGACCATGATGCTGCTGGCTGGGGGACTTTGCCAAACCCGGCCACGACGACCCCTACCCTGATGCTGGTAGTCAGCTGTGCAGACCGACCAGCGACCGGCTGCCGGTGGCTGAGCCAGCACCCATGCATTGGTCGAATCTACATCCGTGCGGATATCCAGAATCGACAAACGCCTGGTCACCGCGGCTGGCAGTGCCTTCAATATGCGATCACGATCCAGCAGACTAATGGGCTCGGCCAAGCGATACCCTCGGCCCCTGACAGAATAAACATCAACGCCCTGGGCTACCAGCTCAGCCACCCAGTTAGAGATAGTCGGTCGCGTGACCGCCAGCTCCTGCGCCAGCGCTTGACCGGAGGTAAACTGATGGTGCGATAACAGGGGTAACAAACGATAGAGACTTTTCATGCGCAGTGGTCAACCTTGCCGGCTAGCAGAGAATCGTGCGGGCAATCAACGCCCGAGCCGTCGACATCATAGGCAAAATAGAAGCCCTGGCCCAGAGCAGACCAGGAGAAAACAGGTTTTCAGCCCCTGAAACAGCGCTTCCGGCTTGCCGCTAACAGGTTGTTGAAAAAGGCGTCCCGCCTTTTCAACACACGAAAACCAAACAATGTGATTTTTACTTTTCTCACCAAATCAACGACTTACCCGTCGTCGATTTCGCCCGATACTCTGGCTACTAGCCGTTAGCCGCCATGCGCGCCGCAGCACGGTTATGCTGATCGATTTTCCGGAACAGTATCCAGCTGGAGAACGCAATCACCGACACAACACCAATAATGATGGTCGCCAGCGCATTGATCTTCGGCGTAACCCCGAGTTTAACCTGACTGAATACCTCAATCGGTAGAGTGGTCGCTCCCGGACCGGTTACAAAACTGGCGATCACCACGTCATCCAGAGACAGCGTGAAAGACAGTAACCAGGCGGAAACAATGGCTGGCGAAATTACCGGCAGGGTCACCATAAAAAACGCCTTAATCGGTGTCGCTCCCAGATCAAGTGCCGCCTCTTCCAGACTCTGATCCATTTCCCGCAGACGGGAGCTGATCACCACCGTGGAATAAGCCACACAAAATGTGGTGTGAGCGATCCAGATGGTCAGCATACCACGCTGGGCAGGCCAGCCAAACGCCTGCGCCATACCAACAAACAACAGCAACATGGAAATACCGATAATGACATCCGGCATGACCAGGGGAGCGGTAATCATGCCGCTGAACAAAGTCCGGCCGCGGAAGCGACTAAACCGCACCATGACAATGGAGGCGAGCATGCCGATCACTACGGCCGTACTGGCTGAATAAAACGCAATCTGCAGCGAGCGCCCGACCGCGCCCATCAACTGCTGATCCTGAAACAACTCTCCATACCAGCGCGTTGACCAGCCCGCCCATACCTGAACCATTCGGGAGGCGTTAAACGAGTAGATAACCAGCATTAACATCGGGCCGTACAGGAAAAAAATGCCCAGCCAGAATATACAGACACTGAGACTAAAACGACCCGACCTCATAGTCCCGTCTCCTTATTCTGATAGCGGTGGAACAGCGTGATTGGGATAATCAGCAACATAACCATCAACACGGCCAGAGCCGAGGCTACCGGCCAGTCTCGGTTGTTGAAGAACTCTTGCCACAACACCTTGCCGATCATGATCGTCTCTGCGCCACCAAGCAGCTCGGGAATCACGTACTCACCCACCACCGGAATAAACACCAACATGGAACCGGCGACAATACCGTTGACCGACAGTGGCAAGGTAATGCGAAAGAAGGAGGTAACTTTGCGCGCACCCAGATCACTGGCCGCCTCTAGCAATTTATTGTCATGTTTAACCAAGTTGGCGTAGAGCGGCAAAATCATGAATGGCAAGTAGGAATAAACGACACCGATATAAACGGCAAAGTTGGTGTTGAGCATCTGTATGGGGCTGTCGATCAGCCCAATCCAGATCATAAAATTATTGAACACGCCGTTATTGCCAAGCAGACCCATCCAGGCATACACCCGAATCAGAAACGATGTCCAGCTTGGCAGTAACACCAGCAACAGCCAGGTGGTTTGCAAGTGCGGAGGCGCTTTGGCAATCGCATAAGCCATCGGATAGCCCAACAACAGACAGAATATCGTGGCGTTGAAGGCAATCTTGATTGAATTCCAGTAAGCCTGAATGTAGAGATCATCGCTCAATAACCAGGCGTAGTTACTGAACGTCATGCGAATGTTGAGCGTCTGATCGAGCCATTCAAACATGGCCGTGTAAGGCGGGATCCCCAGAAACGACTCAGACAGGGAAATCTTTGCCACCATAACAAAGGGCATAAAGAAGAAGAGTAGCAGCCAAAAATAGGGACCGGCGATCACCCAGCGGCGACCACCGGGAACAATTCGGGCGAGGTCTAATTTTTTCATGAGCGCAACACCACACCACTGTCGCTGGCCCAGTGAACATAAACCGGATCATCCCAGGTGGGCCGGTCCGCTCGCCGTTCTATGTTTGCCAGAAAGCATTGTACGATTTTGCCGCTGGCCAGGCGCACGTAATACACGGTATGCCCGCCCAGATACGCTATGTCATGAACCACTCCGGACGACCAGTTGAAATCACCCTCGGGTTTCTCTCGCGTCATCAGTGTTTTTTCCGGTCGCAAGGCAAACAGCATGCTGCGCTCGTCCACACTGGATGTGACACCGTGCCCGATGAAGATATCCGCATCCAGGTCTGGCGTGTGCAAGGTCATGTGATCTTCCTGGTCATCAATGATTTGCCCATCAAACAGATTTACCGAGCCGATAAATTCCGCCACCATCCGGCTGTTCGGGCTTTCATACACATCAACCGGAGACCCGACCTGCTGTATAAAACCCTGATCCATAATGGCAATTCGATCAGCCATGGTCATGGCCTCTTCCTGATCGTGCGTCACCATAACGCAGGTTACGCCGACGTTCTCAAGGATATCGACCACTTCCAACTGCATTTCGGTGCGCAACTTTTTATCCAGTGCACCCATGGGTTCATCCAGCAATAACAACTTCGGTTGCTTGGCGAGTGAGCGCGCCAGCGCAATCCGCTGCTGCTGACCACCGGACAACTGATGCGGTTTGCGGCGTGCAAATTTTTCCATATGCACCAGTTTAAGCATGCGCTGAACCCGTTCAATAATTACATCTTTGGCCAGACTCTCCTGTTTGAGTCCGAATGCCAGATTCTGCTCGACGGTCATGTGCGGAAACAGGGCATAAGACTGAAACATCATATTAATCTGGCGCTGATAAGGCGGCTGATAGGTTATGTCTTCACCGGCCAATAGAATACGTCCCTCAGTCGGGCTCTCAAACCCGGCCATTATCCGCAATAGTGTCGACTTTCCAGAGCCAGACGCGCCCAGCAACGCAAAAATCTCGCCCTCGCGTACCTCCAGAGTGACATTGTCGACGGCCAGATCTTCATCGAAATATTTGGTTACCTTCTCAATGCTGAGCAGGACTTTTTTCGGTTCAGGATTGTTTTCATGTTGTTGACGGCGCGCGCCAGCCGTTAATGCCATTTAGGTATCTCCCCTTTCACGCTGGCTAACCCAAGCCGGAGGTTGTTATCGTTAATTGGCCCATCTACGCAAACAGCGAGAACAGCTTGTTCCCCTGCCCTAAACACTCTATCTAAATGTTGCAAAAGCGTTTAGGGCAGACATACCCGGGGCCAGGTTATCCGGCCCCGGGTATTAATTGGCTAGTTAGGTTCCTGACTTGAAACGAGTCCAACCGCGAGTAATTTCACGCATAATGCTGTTAGGCAAAATTTCGTTGGTAAACAATTCGGCCCCAGCCGGTGGATAGATTCCGGGATTATTAAGGATTTCCGGATCAATAAACGGCTTCGCCGCTTCTACCGGGCTGCCATACCAGACATAATTGGTGATGCCGGCCGCAACTTCCGGTTCAAGTACAAAGTTGATGAATTCGTGCGCTTCACGAACGTTTCGTGCATCACGCGGAATCACCATCATATCGGACCACAACACGGTACCTTCTTCAGGAATGAAGTAATCCACCTCGACACCAGCATCTGCTTCCTCGGCCCGAGCCATCGACTGGAAGACGTCTCCAGACCAACCTATAGAAACACAAACCTCTCCATTAGCCAGATCTGAGATGTACCGCGAACTGTGAAAGTATTGTATGTAGGGGCGCACTTTTTCCAGTTCGGTCAATGCGGCACGATAATCGGCTGCACTGCGGCTGTATGGATCACGACCCATATACTGCAGGATCAGAGGAAAGAGTTCATTCCCGGAATCGAGGAAGGTAATGCCGCATTCAGCGAGTTGCGAGGCATATTGCGGATCGAACACCAGATCCCAGCTGCCTACCGGTGCATCGTCACCGAGAATTTCCTGAATTTTGCCAACGTTATAGCCAATACCGTTAGTGCCCCACTGCCAGGGGACAGCATATTCATTGCCCGGATCAAAGTTTTCCAGACGACCCATCAGTTCCATATCGAGATTGTCGTAATTGGTCAGCGCCGATTTGTCGAGCTTCTGATAGGCACCGGCCTGAATCTGGCGGGCCATGTAATTGGTAGTCGGCATAACCAGATCGTAACCGGATTGCCCGGACAGTATTTTGGCCTCCAGCACATCGTTGGAGTCAAATACGTCATAGACAACTTCAATACCGGTTTCGGCAGTAAAGTCGGCAATGGTGTCCGGACCAATGTAGTCAGACCAGTTATAGATATTAACCACGCGTTCCTCAGCGATCGCAGAACCTGCAACGGCCGCTGCCAATGCCGTTATAGCGATGGTTTTTTTATATTTACTCATCGAACGATACTCCCCTGCTTCATCTTTTTTGTAAGGTCTGTCAACTGGCAAATCCAGCCCCAGCACCCCCGTGCTTACAGTAAATGAGATTGCCAGAACACCAAAAGCGCTTTATGCACTGGCAGCATACTCTTTTTCCAATTGGGCCTGGGTTTGGTCCAGCGCCGCCCGTGTTTTACGGACCAGCTCATCGATTTCTTCCGGTTTGATAATCAACGGCGGCGACATCAGCATGGTGTCGCCGGTCGCTCGCAGCACCAGACCCTGTTGCAAAGCATAGTCGCGACACAGCGTCCCGACACGCCCCTCTTCAGGGTAACGACGGCGGCTGACTGTATCCTGAACCAATTCAACCGCACCCAACATACCCACACCCCGAACTTCACCCACCAGTGGGTGATCGGCCAGCGTCTGCAATTGCGCTTGCAAGTAAGGTGCCGTTTCCTGGCGGACCCGGTTAACTATACCTTCCTCGCGCAGAATGCGAATATTCTCGAGTGCTACAGCAGCGCAAACCGGATGGCCCGAGTAAGTGAAGCCATGATTGAATTCACCTCCGCTGGCTTTTATTACCTCAGCGACGCGGTCCGCCACCATGACCCCGCCAATGGGCAAATAGCCGGAAGACAACCCTTTGGCAATGGACATCAGATCTGGCGTCAGGCCATAGTAATCCGACCCAAACCACTGTCCGGTGCGGCCAAATCCGCAGATGACCTCATCGACGACTAGCAGAAGATCATACTGCTTTACGATACGTTCAATGTCAGGCCAGTAGGTCGCCGGTGGGATGATGATTCCGCCAGCGCCCTGAATCGGCTCGGCAATAAAGGCAGCTACATGCTCAGGCCCCAGCTCCAGAATTTTATCTTCCAGTGCCTGCGCCGCCACCCGGCCAAATGCATCGGGCGTCATGTCACCGCCTTCGCCGAACCAATACGGCTGCCGGATATGCGCAATTCCGGGAATAGGAAGATCACCCTGGGCATGCATATGGCTCATACCGCCCAGGCTGGCACCGGCAACCGTGGAGCCGTGGTAGCCGTTGTGGCGACCAATGATGGTTTTCTTTGCGGGCTGACCTTTCAGGTCCCAATAGCGACGCACCATGCGCACGACTGTGTCGTTAGCTTCACTGCCGGAATTGGTGAAAAAAGTGTGATTGATGTGCGCAGGTGCGATTTCTGACAGAACCCTGGCAAGCTCCACCGCTGGCGGGGTCGCTGACTTGAAAAACAGATTGTAATACGGCAATTGTGCCATCTGTTGACTGGCAACATCGACCAGTTCCTGTCGGCCATAACCCAGATTCACACACCAGAGACCGGCAAAGGCATCCAGGTAGGCGTTACCCTCACTGTCCCAAAGTGTGACGCCTTCAGCGCGGGTAATGATGCGTGCGCCTTCACGGCCAATGGCACCGCTGTCACCAAAAGGATGCAGCATGTGCTCGGCTCCCTGTTGCTGCCAGCGCTCGGTCTGAGTCAGTGATGGTGCTGCTGTCATGGAAAACCTCTTACTTGTTCCTGATTGTCCGGCAAGGAAGCATACCTCTGTGCCGGACGTAACATTAAACCGTGCTCAGCAGGAACTCCCGCTCCCAGGAGCTGATCACACGTTTGAATCCCTCGTATTCGGCCCAGCGGGTGGCAACGAAACCATCAACAAAGGTTGGCCCGAGCAAATCCCGCATCTCCTGACACTCGGCCATGATTTCCAGCGCGGCTTCGAGGTTGAACGGCACATCCGGATCGGCTTCGGCGCCGGCACGGCCGGTTACCGGTTTACGCGGTTTCAGATCGTTGACCATGCCCAGATAACCACAGGCCAGGTTGGCTGCCATTGCCAGATAAGGGTTGGTGTCGGCACCGGGCAAGCGGTTTTCAACACGACGCGACTCCGGTGATGCCTGGGGTACACGCAGACCCACAGTGCGATTTTCTTCACCCCACTCAATGTTGACCGGCGCATTGCCATCAGCACCGGGCAAGTAACGACGGTAGCTGTTCATATTAGGCGCAAACATTGGCATCAATTGAGGGATATAAGCCTGCAACCCGCCGATGTAATTCAGAAACTGCTTGGACGCAGTCCCGTCCGGATTGGAAAACAGATTCCTGCCCGTTTTTATATCCACCAGCGACTGGTGAATATGCATCGAACTGCCCGGTTCACCGGTGATTGGCTTGGCCATAAAAGTTGCACCAATATTGTGCTTGAGCGCGGCTTCGCGCACGGTGCGTTTGAATACAAATACCTGATCAGCCAGCTTCAGGGCATCACCATGACGGAAGTTGAATTCCAGTTGGGCCGTCCCTTCTTCATGAATCAGGGTATCGATATCCAGACCCTGGGCTTCGCACCAGTCATACACGTCCTCGATGATCGGATCGTATTCGTTGGCTGCATCAATACTGAACGACTGGCGTCCACTTTCCTTGCGGCCGGAGCGGCCAATCGGTGGTTCCAGCGGCAGGTCGGGGTCGGTGCAGCGCTGGGTCAGATAAAACTCGACTTCCGGCGCGACAATGGGCTTCCAGCCTTTGGCTTCGTACAGAGCCAGTACCCTTTTCAACACCGCACGGGGCGATAGTGCGATCATGTTACCCATACTGTCATAGCAGTCGTGAATCACATGGGCTGTCGGTTCCAGTGTCCACGGTACAAGAAAGGCCGCGCTCGGGTCCGGACGCAGAATCATATCGATATCAGCCGGGTCGAGGATACTGTAATAGGAGTCATCCGGCGGATAGTCACCCGTCGCAGTTTGCAATAGAACGCTCTCCGGCAACCGGATACCACGCTCGGCAATAAACTTGCTGGTTGGCATGATTTTACCGCGTGCAATGCCGGTCTGATCCGGGGTGATGCACTCGACTTCGGTCACATGATTATCTTTAAGCCACTTAATCAGTTCTTCCATACAGGTTTCGTTCGGTTATCACGCTCTACACGCATCACCGAACGCCTCAAACAGTTGTCGTTGCAAGGGATGTTTCTTTACCTGCCATTCCGGGTGCCACTGCACGGCCAGTGCGAATCGCATGGCATCGATCCTCACCGCTTCGATCAATCCGTCCGGTGCAGTGGCTTCGACCTCTAAGCCGCCCCCTAGTGTTGCCACACCTTGAACATGCAAGGAGTTTACCTCCAGGGTGTCTGTTGAAAGAATCTGTTGCATCAACCCACCCCGGGTCAGTGCAACAGGATGCGCAGGCGCGTATTGCTGCGCCAGCGTCTGTGTTTTGGTTTCGCGATGTTCCAGCAAGTCAGGCACCTGATGCAGGTCCTGATGCAGGGTACCGCCAAGCGCTACATTAACTTCCTGAAAACCGCGACACGCGGCAAACAATGGAAGGTTAAACTCGATGGCTGCTCTGATCAGTGCCAAGCTAAGTGCGTCGCGACGCTCATCATAAACCTGATCAGGCATCGGTGCTGCGCCGTAATGATGCGGATGCACCATAGAATAGCCACCCGTCAGAAAGAGGCCATCGAGTCGGCTTACATAGGAAGTGGGATCGAGCAGATCAGTCAATGCGGGAATTAACACAGGTGCAACGCCAGCAGTTTCGGCCAATGCGGTCAGGTACTTGTCGCCCGCCATATGAAAGCCATGCGGCAGCACCGTTTGAACGTCGCAGACGACTCCGACCAGAGGCCGGACAGGTTCGGGCTGCATGCAAACCCCCTGTGGTATAACTCTTTATTTTTACCTTGAACAATCCACTTTTACCGGCATCCTGAGGATACAATGGGGTAAATGTTCAAGTGTTTATTTTTTACCACGTTACCATAAAAAATAATCAACACAAGGCGCTAAAATCAGTAAATGTTAATTATATAAAACATTATTAGCGGTTTTATGGGCTTAATGGCCATGGGGGTGTCAATTATTTTAACCACAGCTATTGAGCTTGGCCTCATTTTGCGGTTAGCTTGTCGCATTCTATTTCACATTTCTGGCACTCGAAGGCAACCCGCTACACTGAGTGGTTCAGGGTGCCATGCCACTGCTGCCTCACCCGCTTTTGATGTAACCGATAAGGAGCGCTTTGATGACACATTCGATGATTCACAGCCACAGCTTTGTTGACGGCCAGTGGGTAACCGCCCAATCCGGGCGCACCTTCGATGTCACCAATCCAGCTACCGGTGAGTCTCTTGCCGTCGTCACCGACTGTGGGCCGGACGACGCCGTGACCCGATTCACAACGGAAGAAGAAGCGGTGCAATTAGCCAACGATACTCCGTTTGGCCTCGCCTCTTATTTTTACAGCCACAATCATGCACGTATCTGGCGAGTAGCGGAAGCACTGGAGTACGGCATGGTCGGCATTAATGAAGGTATTATTTCGACGGAAGTTGCGCCTTTTGGAGGCGTCAAGGAATCGGGACTTGGCCGAGAAGGCAGCCACTACGGCATCGATGATTACCTGGAACTCAAATATTTATGCATGGGCGGCCTGGATCGTTAACCCGCTCACCTGTTCAGTCGCCCTGTCGGACCTGTCACAAACGGGCCGTCATCGCCAACGATGAGAAAGCATCATGTCACACCCTGAAGTAACCGCTTTTCTGGAACAGCACCCGAACGTGTCAACGATCGAACTGCTGATCACTGACCTGAACGGCGTGCTGCGCGGCAAGCGCATTGAACGTGAACTGCTGGAAAAGGTGTATGAAGAAGGCTTTAACCTGCCGGGTTCAGTAATGGCTCTGGATGCCACTGGTACTACCGTTGAAGAAACCGGTCTGGGAGCCGAAGATGGCGACCGTGACCGGCTCTGCCTGCCGGTACCCAATACCCTGGTTATGGTGCCCTGGCACGCCGACGGTGACCGGGCACAGGCGTTGTTCAGCATGTATGAGACCGATGCGATTACGCCCTTTTTAATGGACCCGCGCCAGGTACTGGCGCAGGCCGTGAAGCGCTTCAGTGAACTGGGCTATACGCCCGGCATTGCGGTTGAGCTGGAGTTCTATTTGATCGATACCGAGCGCGATACCGATGGCAGGTTACAGCCACCGGTGTCTCCGGTCAGCGGCCGGCGCATGAGCTCCAAACAAGTTTATTCGATGGACGACCTGGACGACTACGACTTCTTTATCCGGGACGTTCTCGATACCGCCCACGAGCAAAACATTCCCGCCGATACCGTCATTACCGAATACGCCCCCGGCCAATTCGAAGTCAACCTCAATTATGGCAATGACCCGATGCGCGCCGCCGATGAGGCGGTAATGCTCAAGCGGGTCATTGCTCAGGTGGCGCGCAAATGGGAAATGGAAGCCACCTTTATGGCAAAGCCCTACATTGAAGAAGCGGGCAGCGGCATGCACATTCACCTCAGTTTAATGGACAGTGAAGGCAACAACATTTTTGCCAGTGAAGACCCGGAAAACGTACCGGAAATGCGCTGGGCCATGGGTGGTTTGATTGACATGGCCGACCACGTTCAGGCGCTGCTGTGTCCGAGCATCAACAGCTACCGCCGACTCAACCCGGATGCGTTTGCGCCCACCTCAAAAACCTGGGGCTACGATAACCGGACTTCGGCATTGCGCATTCCCTCCGGCAGCATGGAAGCGACACGCATTGAACATCGCCTCAGCGGGGCCGATACCAACCCGTACCTGGCTGTTGCCGTTGTTCTGGCCGGTGTGACCGAGGGGCTGCAACACCATATTGAACCGCCGGAGCCGGTCGAAGGTAATGTCTATGATCAGGACCACCCGGAACTGGCCGACAATGCACGTGATGCGTTGCGCTCCATGATTCTGGATGAACGCGTCCGGATCTGGTTTGGTGCCGACTTTATCGAGATGTATCGCATCTGCAAATGGAGTGACGTGCGTCTGTTCGAACGCCAGGTGACACCCATGGAGTATAGACTACTGCTACCCTACCTTTGATCAGTCGCCACCCGGACAGCGGTGGCGTACCCGGCTGAAAATAACGGTGGTGTTTTTATTATTTTCAGCAAAAATACGCGCCCCTGAACGTTCAGACTCAACCCCGAAGGAGCCATGATAGATGAGACCGGTAACCGTAGCTGCCACCCAGATGAGCTGTGGCTGGGACGTTGACGCCAATATTGCCAGAGCCGAGGCACTGGTGCGTGAAGCCGCCGCAAAAGGCGCGCAGATCATTCTGATTCAAGAGCTGTTCGAGCGCTGCTATTTTTGCCAGAAGCAAAAAGAAAGTTACCTCGCTTTTGCCACTCTGGTCGACGAGAACCCGGCGATCAGACATTTCAGTGCTGTTGCAGCTGAGCTCAAGGTGGTCCTGCCGATCAGTTTCTACGAGCGCGCCAACAATGCCTTTTACAATAGCGTCGCTATCATCGATGCCGACGGCAGCAATCTTGGCATCTATCGCAAGACACACCTCCCCGATGGCCCGGGCTATTCGGAAAAATTCTATTTCACCCCCGGCGATACCGGTTTCAAGGTCTGGGACACGGCCTATGCCCGCATCGGCGTTGGCATTTGCTGGGATCAGTGGTTCCCGGAAACGGCGCGTGCTATGGCCTTAATGGGCGCCGAGCTGCTGTTTTACCCGACCGCCATCGGTACCGAACCGCAAGACCACAGCATTGACTCTCGTGACCATTGGCACATTACCCAGCAAGGTCAGGCAGCAGCGAACCTGACACCTTACATTGCCAGTAACCGCACCGGGCTCGAAGCAGAGGGTGAACAAACCATCACTTTTTACGGCTCCTCCTTCATTGCCAATGAGCTGGGTCACAAAGTGGCACAGTTCGATCGCCATGAAGAGGGTGTTCTGGTGCACACCTTCGACCTGGATGAAGTAGCCGCCACCCGCCGTGCCTGGGGCGTCTTCCGCGACCGTCGACCGGATCTGTACAGCCCGCTGATGACCAAGGACGGGGGCGGCTGATATGCCAGCGCCACTCGCCTCGACGCCCCGCAGTGACAATTACTATATGCCTGCTGAATGGGCACCACACAGTCAAACCTGGATGCTGTGGCCGGAACGACCGGATAACTGGCGCTACGGCGCCAAACCGGCTCAGGCGGCCTATATGGCGGTGGCAGAAGCCATCGCCCACTTTGAGCCAGTTACTATGGGGGTCTCGGCCGATCAGTACGAAAACGCTTGCGCCCGGCTCAGTGCTGGCATTCGGGTAGTGGAGCTATCCTGCAACGACGCCTGGGTGAGAGACACCGGGCCAACGTTTGTCATCAACGGCGAAGGCAGCCTGCGCGCCAACGACTGGGAGTTCAACGCCTGGGGCGGCCTGACCGGTGGCCTCTATCAACCGTGGAACCGGGACGATCAGCTGGCTCAGAAGATCTGCAATATGGAAGGTATTGAACGCTATCGCACCGAGGGATTTGTGCTCGAAGGCGGGGCCATCCATGTTGACGGCGAAGGCACCCTGATGACGACCGAAGAGTGCCTGCTCAACAACAACCGCAACCCGCATCTGACCCGAGCCGAGATCGAACAGCGACTGCGCGACCAGTTGAATATCGACACCATTTTGTGGGTACCTGACGGTATCTACAACGACGAAACCAATGGCCACATCGACAACATGGCCTGCTTCGTCAAGCCGGGGCATGTGGTGCTTGCCTGGACCGACGATGAGACCGACCCGCAGTATCTGCGCAGTCGTCAGGCTCTTGATTACCTCAGTGCACACCGTGATACCAAAGGTCGGTCACTGCACATCACTAAAATGCCACTACCCAAACCGCTGATGCAGACCGAGGCCGAAATCGATGGCATCGACTGGGCCCAGAAAGCCTGGCCGCGCCGGGCCGGTGAGCGTATGGCTGCAAGCTATGTGAATTTCCTGATGGTAAACGGTGGTATCATCCTGCCCAGCTTCGACGACCCAAGGGACGACATTGCTGCGTCCCTGCTCAGCGACCTGTGCACAGACCGGGAAGTGGTGCAGGTGCCGGGCCGTGAAATTTTGCTCGGTGGTGGCAACATCCACTGCATCACTCAACAACAGCCGGTCCCCTGACCGGCCTGACACAAAGTCTGGTGCGGCGGCCCCATTAAAGATGCCTTTGTAGTGACATTTCGTTACTCTTCCCCAACATCATAACTGTCAAATGAGACGTTCATGCTCTACACCTTTCTCAAGGATACTGCTCAGTTTTTCCGTCAGCACCTGATCTCTCTGGTTTATATCACGGTGGGGCTAGGCGTTGTGTTTGAATTGCTGTTCGTTGTATTCAAAGGGGCGTTCGCCGATATGCCCTATACTTGGCCGCTGCTGCTGCTGCAATGGGTCGGTGGCGTATGGGCTTCAGCGGCGGTCGTGCTGTATGTCCGCGGCTCACTGAACAAACAGTACCTGACCCCCAAAGACGCCATCACTCAGGCGCTGCCTTGGGTTTTGCCCTTAGCGGGCCTACAAATCCTAACGGGCATTGCTGTTGGCATGGGTCTGTTACTTATTGTGCCGGGCGTCTATTTTGGGGTGAAACTGGTACTGGCGACTTTCTATCTGATCGATGCGCGCGAATCGATACCTGACGCCATGCGCAAAGCCTGGCTTGGCAGTGTTGGTTTCGGCTGGATTATTTTTGGCGGCTACGCCCTGATTTACGGCATCTTGCTACTGGCCAGCCAGTTAGTTGTTGGCGGTTTATCGCTGGCGGAAGGCTATGGTCCTGCCAACTTTATCGTGGCCCTGATCTTCAAGCCTGTCGGAGCGTTCGCCCTGATTTTTGGCTATCGTATCTATTCTGAAGCCCGTGCCAAGGCGGCTACGACCTGAGCAGCTATAGCGTCCAGGCGGTGGATAACACAGCCCAGCCGCGGCCGCAAGCGAGCTATAATCATATTGAAACCCGACCACGCTACTGACACTGTCAAGCAATAGTTAATATAAGAAGGCTCTAAAACAGGCTTGACAGCGTCAACATTTGTAAAGGCCCGGCCTGAGGAACGGCCAACTACTTACCCACAGAATCTGTGGATAACCTTCTGCATAAGTTTGGGACAAGCCACTTTATTGTGAGTCATTTCCCACTGGCAAGGCCTCCCGGCAAGGTCTGAAATATTGACTGATTTTCCAACACCCGATTCGACGATCAAGCCCCAACGCGGATTCCAGCCGTTTACAAAGACCCAACATCCAACGTTAGATGACCGCCTCTCACCCTTCCTGCTTGTGCCGATACACCCGCTCCATCGCCTTCAGAATGTCCCGCCAACTGACCACACCTAATGGCTGGTTTCCATCGGAAACCACAGGTAGACAGGAAACATTGTTGCGATTAAACAGGCTGATGGCATCGACCATGGAGGCCTCGGCCGAAATGGTAATGGGCTTTCGGGTCATGATCTGATGCGCACGGCGGAACAGCGTGCTGGTATCCCGGGTTTGCTCGGCCGGAGTACCGACATAGGGCGACAGGGCTTTAAGAACGTCCCGGTCAGACACAATGCCCTTGAGAACGCCCCGCTCGGTGACCAGCAGATGGTGAAAGTGGTGCTGTTCAAACAGGTCACGCATGAAAGCCAGGGTGTCTTCCATACCCACGACCACTGGCTTGGTATTCATGATTTTCTTAACACTCATGGCAATCTACCCTGTCTTCAATAATGCCCACAGCATCGTCAGAACCATTCGGAGTGTCTTGTATGTAACTCGCTGGCTGAATGACTCGTCAGTTCAAGCGCTCAAACCGACGAATAGCGATCATTCCTGCTGAGCAACAGTGAGACCGCGGGGTTCAACGATGCATCTTTAAAACTTAACCGACGTGAATTTTGGATGCAGTCAAGCAGCCGTTTGACAAAAAAAAATCATCGGTGCTGGCCATGACCATGCTTCGCCAGATAAGCATCCAGCTTGTTGGCAAAGGCCATGCGGTCGGTGTTATCCATGGTGTTCTGCCCACCCGACTGAATCCCGCTGGCGCGAAGCGTTTCCATGAAATCACGAATGTTCAGCCTGCCTCGAATGTTCTCCCGGGTGTAGGCTTCCCCCCGGTGGCTAAGGGCACTGGCACCCTTTTCAACGACTTCAGCAGCCAGCGGAATGTCGCTGGTAATCACCAGATCATCCGCTTCGGCCAGGCGCACGATCTCATTGTCCGCAACGTCAAATCCAGCGGGCACCTGCACCGAGGTCACGTATTTCGAAGGCGGCGTTTTAATGTACTGATTGGCTACAAAAGTGGTCTGAACCTGCGTTCGCTCAGCGGCCCGCACAATAATGTCGCGGATCACCGTGGGACAGGCATCGGCGTCTACCCAAATGTGCATTTCAAATCCCCAACTTATCCCGCAACCCATAGTAGGTAGCACCAATCGCTGTATAGGGCGCTCGAAACAACTGGCCACCCGGAAAGCGGAAGTGCTTCAGACTGGCAAAGGCGTCAAAGCGTTCGGCCTGTCCACGCAGGGCTTCCGCGATCAGCTTGCCAGCCAGGTGGGTGGTCGTAACACCGTGGCCACTGTAGCCCTGGGCGTAATAGATGTTGTCCCCGATCCGGCCAAACTGGGGTAACCGGCTCATGGTGAGCAGGAAGTCACCGCCCCAGGCGTAGTCCAGCTTCACCCCGGCTAGTTTCGGAAAAATCGTTTCCATGTGAGGACGCAAAAAGCGTTCAATCGACGCCGGATCACCGCCGCCATAAGTGACACCGCCGCCGTACAGCAACCGGAAGTCACCGGTGATGCGGTAATAATCCAGTTTGTAATTGCAATCTTCCACACACTCAAGCTGCGGAATCAATTCACGCGCCCGCTCTTCGCCCAGTACCTCGGTAGCGACGATCTGGGTGCCGCAAGGCATCGATTTGGCGGCCAGTTCCGGCACCAGATTGCCGAGATAGGCATTACCAGCCACCATTACGAACTTTGCGCGTACCTGACCCTGATCAGTATGCACCACCGGTTCGGCGCCCCGGTCGATCTTCACCACGGCTGAGTCTTCAAAAATCTGCCCGCCCAGCTGTTCGAACGCAGCGGCCTCGCCCAACGCAAGATTCAACGGGTGGATATGGCCCGCTCGATTGTCACGCATGCCGCCAATATACTGGTCAGAATTAACCACCTGACGAACAGCGTCCTGATCAAGAAAATCAAGTTGAGTGTGACCGTAACGTTCCCACAGCGTTTTCTGTTGTTGCAGTTCGTGCAACTGACGCTGGTTAAATGCCACAAACACACCGCCGTCGCGGTAGTCACAGTCGATGCTGTAGTCGCGAATGCGCTGACGAATGATGTCCGCGCCTTCGAACGCCATGCCACCGAGCATTTTGGCAGTGTCCATGCCGTAATTTTTTTCGATCACATCGAGATCACGGCTGTAACTGTTAACCAGCTGACCGCCATTGCGGCCGCTGGCGCCATAGCCAATGCGGGCGGCTTCCAGAACCACCACACTAAACCCAGCCTCAGCCAGGTGGAGTGCCGTCGACAAGCCGGTAAAGCCCGCTCCAATGACACAGACGTCAGCTTGTATCGACTCAGTCAATGCCGGGCGGTCCGGGGTCGGGTTCGCGCTCGCAGCGTAGTAGGAACCGGTATGTTCGGTACGACGGTTCATCTGGGGCTCCACGATCAAGAAAGGAGAAATATCTGGAAACTCAAGTGTCGCAGTTCGATTCAACTAGGGGGTATTGGACCGCACCAGCTACCGGGTGTGCCCCTGTGGGGTCGGCGTGAATCCACCCCTGGAGCCTAGGCCGCAACATCCATGTTGCGGACTTTCCCACAGGGGCACACCTGGCATCCGCTGCTGGTCTTACCAACAAACACCGTAACCTGAGTCAGTTTGTCATCATTATTCCATGGTAGGCATCACGAAATCGACGCCCATGTCACCGTCCGGCCAACGCGCAGTCACGGCTTTGCGACGGGTGTAAAAACGCACACCTTCCATGCCGTGCATGTGGTTGCTGCCAAACAACGACCGCTTCCAGCCGCCAAACGCATGAAACGCCATCGGCACTGGTATGGGAACATTCACGCCAACCATGCCCACCTGAATATCACGGGTAAACTGACGCGCTGCACCGCCGCTGCGTGTGTAGATTGAGGTGCCATTACCGTATTCATGCGCGTTGATCAGCTTAACGGCGCTAACATAATCCGGCACCCGTACAACGCACAATACCGGTCCGAAAATTTCTTCCTGGTAAATGCTCATTTCCGGGGTCACATGATCGAACAGACAGCCGCCGATAAAGTAGCCGTTATCGTGTCCGGCCACCTTGTGACCGCGACCATCAACCACCAGGGTTGCACCCTCTTTGACGCCGGCATCCACATAGCCGGTGACCTTGGCCAGATGCTCGCGGGTAACCAACGGTCCCATATCCAGCCCTTTTTCAGCACCATTGCCGATTTTCAGCGTGCTGGCTTTCTCCGCCAGCTTGGCCACCAGCTCGTCAGCAATGTCACCTACCGCCACGGCTACAGAGATCGCCATGCAGCGCTCTCCTGCCGAGCCAAAGGCAGCCCCGATCAAGGCATTCACCGCGCCGTTAATGTCGGCATCGGGCATGACTACCAGATGGTTTTTGGCACCGCCAAGCGCCTGAACGCGTTTGCCATGGGCACTGGCCGTGCTGTAAATATACTCTGCAATGGGGGTTGAACCAACAAAGCTAACCGCCTGAACGCCCGGGTGCGTCAGCAATACATCAACAGCTTCTTTATCGCCATTAACAACATTGAACACGCCATCGGGCAGCCCGGCTTCTTTCAGCCATTGGGCGACCAGCAAAGGGGCGCTCGGGTCCTTCTCCGATGGTTTCATAATGAAGGTGTTGCCACAGGCAATCGCCAGGGGCCACATCCACATCGGTACCATGGCCGGAAAGTTGAAGGGAGAAATACCCGCAACAACACCCAACGGCTGATTGACCGACCAGGCATCGACGCCACGCCCGACCTGCTCGGTGATTTCGCCTTTTAGCAAGTGAGGTATCCCACAGGCAAACTCTACCACCTCCATACCGCGTACGATCTCACCGCGCGCATCTTCAAACACCTTGCCATGTTCGGCACTGATCACTCTGGCAAGCTCGTCCAGCCGCTCTTCAAGCAGCATTTTGAAACGGAACAGGACCCGTGAGCGGTTCAGTGGTGTGGTCTCGGACCAGTCAATAAAGGCCGCTTTGGCTGCCTCAATGGCGCCGGCGACTTCATCGCTACTGGCCAGTGACACCTCGGCACTTTGTTCACCCAGAGCTGGATTAAACACCGGACCGATGCGCTTGCTCGGGTTCGTGGCTGCGCCATTGATAAAGTGGGTAATCTGTTTCATCTTTTTTTATCTCGAATTAGCTGGCAATTCGGAGCCGGACCTAAGCATCCGATCTCCGCGTCAGTCGGTGGCTTCAATGGCGGCTTTGAGTGTCGCCATCAATTCATCTATCTGTGCTTCATTAATGATCAGCGGCGGCGACATGGCCAGGGTGTCACCGGTATAGCGCACCAGCGCGTTGCCTTTCCAATAGCAGTGATGAAAGACATCATAACCCCGGGCACCGGGCGCCTCACGGGGCTCCAGCTCAACGGCGCCGATCAGCCCGATATTGCGAATGTCCTTGACGTTGCGCGTGCCTTTCAGACTGTGCAAGGCGTCTTCCCAGATAGGCTCCATCTGCAAAGTGCGTTCGAACAAGCCTTCTTGCTCGTAGATGTCGAGCGTCGCCAGACCAGCCGCTGCCGCTACCGGGTGACCGGAATAGGTATAGCCATGAAACAGCTCGATCACCGATTCCGGGCCATGCATAAACGCATCATGAATAAAGTCAGCTGCGAAGACCGCGCCCATCGGAATGGCGCCATTGGTTAGCCCCTTGGCCGAGGTCATCAGGTCCGGTGTTACGCCAAAGCGGTTGGCGGCAAACGGCTTGCCAACGCGACCAAACCCGGTGATGACTTCATCGAAGATTAACAAAATACCATGCTGGCGAGTCAGCTCTCGCAGCCTCTGCAAATAACCCTTGGGCGGAAGGATCACTCCGGCTGAGCCGGCGACAGGTTCAACAATAACAGCGGCAATGGTATCGCCACCGTGCAACGCAATCATCCGTTCTAGATCCTGCACCAGGTCTGCACCGTGCTCCGGCAAGCCTCGGCTGAAGGCATTTTCCGGTAACAGGGTATGACGCATATGATCGACCCCGTTCAGGCCCAACCCAAAGGCTTTGCGATTGTTCACCAGGCCGCCCACAGAAATGCCGCCAAAGCCAACACCATGATAGCCTCGTTCACGACCAATCAGCCGGGTGCGCTGCCCGTGACCGCAGGCCCGGTGGTAAGCCAGTGCGATTTTCAGGGCGGTATCGACGGCCTCTGAACCGGAGTTGGTAAAAAATACCTTATTAATGCCATCCGGGGTGTGTTTGACCAGTCGTTCAGCCAGCTCAAACGGCTTGGGATGACCCATCTGGAAGGTCGGTGCATAGTCCATTTCAGAGATTTGCCGGTAGACGGCTTCGGAAATCTGTTCCCGGCCATGGCCGGCATTAACACACCAGAGACCTGCCGTGCCGTCCAGCACGCTGCGGCCATCTTCGGTGGTGTAATGCATGCCTTCGGCACCCACCATCAGGCGCGGCTCGGCTTTGAATTGCCGATTGGCGGTAAACGGCATCCAGAAAGCATCCGTTTTCACCGGTGATTCGGCCGATCGGGCCGTTGCGGTCTGCTGCTGTGAGGTGTTATCAGGGGTTTGGGTCATGGCCGTTCTCACTCCGAACTATTCGGACGCTTTGCGTCAACATGTTTGTTATTTCGAACACATAAGCGCCAGTGTATGTAAAATAAATAAAACATCAAGCCTTGCCATAGCCTTGATTCAATCTAGGTATCAAGGTATCGCGGCTAATAGCTATGGATCATATACCCAAGCCATCCGCGCTGCTTTAGCGGACCTCATAGCGTTCAATATATTGAAACCCGTCCAATGACCGAGGTAGAGTAGCGTGCATTATCAATCACGCTGAATAGCAGGTTACCCAAACATGACCGATACTCTTGAATACTGGACCCAACGCGCCGCCGAACTCAAGCCCGAAGGCCGTGCTTTTATCAATGGCCAATATCAGCCAGCCAAGTCGGGGGAAACCTTCGCCAGCCGCAGTCCGATCGATAATCGCCTGCTGGCCGATGTAGCCGCCTGTGACAGCGCCGATGCCGATATCGCCGTCAGTCACGCTCGCGCCGCTTTCAACGACGGCCGCTGGTCGCAACTAAAACCAGGAAAACGTAAAAGTATCCTGCTTCGCTTTGTTGCCCTGATTGAACAAAACAGTGACGAACTGGCGCTGCTGGACACACTGGATATGGGCAAACCCATCTCCGATGCCCGCAACATCGACCTTCCTGCTACCCGCCACAGTCTGCAATGGTCAGCCGAGGCGGTCGACAAACTGTACGATGAGATCGCCCCGACCGGGCCGAATGAGCTCGGCCTGGTATCGCGCGAAGCGGTGGGCGTTGTCGCCGCTATCGTGCCGTGGAACTTCCCATTGATCATGGCAAGCTGGAAAATCGGCCCGGCACTGGCTATGGGTAATTCAGTTATTCTCAAGCCGTCAGAAAAATCGCCACTGTCGGCATTACGTCTGGCGGCACTGGCCAAGGAAGCGGGCATCCCCGACGGCGTTTTCAATGTACTGCCGGGGTTTGGACACACTGTCGGCAAGGCGCTAGCACTGCATATGGACGTTGATACTCTGGTGTTTACCGGCTCTACGACTATCGCCAAACAGCTAATGATTTACGCCGGTGAATCCAATATGAAGCGCGTCTGGACTGAGGCCGGAGGCAAGTCGCCCAACGTTGTCTTCGCTGATGCCCCCGATCTGACAGCGGCTGCCAAAGCGGCTGCCGAGGGCATCTGTTTTAATATGGGCGAAGTCTGTACAGCTGGCTCGCGTCTTTTGGTCGAAGCCAGCATTGCCGACGAATTTATGACCGAAGTGTTGCGTGCCGTGCATGACTGGAAACCCGGTAACCCGTTGGACCCGGCAACCAACGTAGGTGCCATCGTCGACGAAACCCAACTGAAGCGGGTTCAGGGCTATATAGATACCGGCAAACAGCAGGGTGCCCGGTTATCAACCGGCGGCCATCGTGCCGACACTGTCGATGGTGGCTTCTTTATGGAACCGACAGTGTTTGAAGACGTCACCCAGGATATGACCATTTTTAAAGAGGAAATTTTCGGCCCGGTACTGTCCGTGGTGCGTTTTACCGATGAAGCCGAGGCCCTGGCCATTGCCAACGACTCCATCTATGGTCTGGCGGCGGCCGTCTGGACCAGCAACCTGAGTCGCGCTCACCGCTTTGCTCGCGGCCTTCGCGCAGGCTCGGTCTGGGTTAATCAGTGGGATGGTGGCGATATGACAGCCCCGTTCGGTGGCTACAAACAATCCGGAAACGGCCGAGATAAGTCGCTGCACGCTTTCGACAAGTACAGTGAGATCAAGGCAACCTGGATAAAGCTTTAACAGGGTGTTGAAAAAGGCAGGAAGCCTTTTTCAACACCCTGTTAATGGCCTAAGGAGACTGCCTGGACGCATGCCCCGGCTCATTGTCGTGGATTTCCCTGCGGTGCTTTCCGATGCCTGTTTCCTTTATTACTACTAGACCAGTGTCGGATGAGATTATATCATCCCCAACCATTTCACAGCTTTGTGTTGTTTGGATGATGTTCGGCTGCTGGCCAGGGCCTTTGTATCCCCGCCTTTGTTACGCCTTTGACTGTGTAGCCCTGCCCAAAAGCACTTCTCACAACACAACATGATTGCCTGAACAAAGGAGCCAGCGTAGCTGATGTCCCTGCTATGGATACCACTATTACCCCTGTTGGGCATCCTGATACCGTTGCTGGCCACCAGGCTGGAGCGCACCACAATACTGGGGTTGACGGCGATAGCACCTGCCCTTTCTCTGATTCTGCTGGTCAGCTTCACCGCTGAGGTTTTTTCCGGTCAAACCCTGACCTTCAGCCTTAGCTGGGTGCCTATCCTGGGTCTGGACCTTGCATTTCGACTCGATGGCCTGGGTTACCTGTTCAGCGTGCTGATCCTTGGCATTGGCCTGCTGGTCATTGTCTATGCCCGATACTATCTTCGCGCAGAGGATTCCATTGTTCGCTTCTACGCCAGCCTGTTGCTGTTCATGACAGCCATGCTGGGTATCGTGCTGTCCAACAATTTGCTGCAATTATGGATGTTCTGGGAGTTGACCAGCCTCAGTTCTTTTCTGCTGATCGCCTTCTGGCAGCATAATTCGGCGGCACGCAAGGGCGCACGCCAGGCCTTGACCGTCACCGCCATAGGCGGTCTGGCGCTGCTCGCTGGCCTGTTGCTGATCGGGCAGATTGTCGGCAGTTTTGATCTTTCCGTGGTCCTCGCCAGTGGCGATCTTCTACGCGAACACGCTCTCTACCCGGTCATTCTGGTTCTGGTGTTACTGGGTGCTTTCACCAAATCGGCTCAGTTTCCGTTTCACTTCTGGCTGCCGCATGCCATGGCCGCACCAACGCCGGTCAGTGCCTACTTGCATTCCGCAACCATGGTCAAGGCGGGTATTTTTCTGCTGGCGAGATTTCACCCGGTTCTGGCCGATACCGATCTGTGGGTCACCATTGTCACCCTCACTGGCCTGACTACCATGGTGCTGGCAGCCTATTTTGCCCTTTTCAAACACGACATCAAGGCATTGCTTGCCTACTCCACGATCAGCCATCTGGGACTGATCACGCTGCTGCTGGGCCTGGGTACCGAACTTGCTCTGATGGCGGCTCTGTTTCACATCATAAATCATGCCCTGTTCAAGGCCCCCTTGTTCATGGCGGCAGGCATCGTAGACCATGCAACCGGCACGCGGGATTTGCGACAACTGAACGGCCTTTGGGCGTTCATGCCGATCACCGCCACTCTAACCATGATAGCCGCCGCCGCCATGGCTGGGCTGCCATTGCTCAATGGCTTTCTGTCAAAAGAGATGATGTTCGCCGAAGTGCTCAAGTTTGACCAATTTGGTGCCCTGTCGTGGTTCATTCCCGTCCTGGCGGTGTGCGGGGCCATTTTTTCTGTGGCCTATTCTATCCGCCTGGTTCACGACCTCTTTTTTAATGGTGAACCCAAGCGCTTGCCGCGTACGCCCCATGAACCACCGACCATGATGTGGCTCCCAGTGGCATTTTTTGTGGTGCTTGTTGTCCTGGTTGGCCTGGCGCCCATTCTGGTCGAACCACTGGTGTTGAGCGCCGTTGCTGCTGCCAGTGGCCAGCCAGCACCCGATGCGCACCTGTCTCTGTGGCACGGCCTTAACCTGGCCTTAGTGATGAGCGCCATCGCCATCGGCGCGGGCTTGTGGATTTACCGTCGACGCCTGCACCTTTACGACTTCCAGGAACGCTTCCCGGAAATCAATGCCAGCGAAAATTTCGACCGTGGCGTCAAAGGCATTATGTATAACTGCCGGGCCTGGTATCAGCGCATCGACAACGGGTCGTTGCAACGCGCCAGCTTTCTGTTGCTGACCTTTACGCTTGTAATCCTGTTGCCGACACTGACTGCCAAGGTCGGCCCCGGCCTCGAGTTGAATGTCAGTCCGATGGACGGCGCCATGCTCTCGGGTACCCTGCTTCTGGTATTCGGGTCAGTTATGGTAGTTATCATGCATCACAAGCGTTTGATGTCCCTGTTGATGATGTCGGTCGTGGGTCTCGTCGTCGCTCTAATCTTCGTTCTTTTTTCTGCACCAGACCTTGCCCTGACCCAACTGTCGGTGGAGGTAGTCACTCTAATCCTTATCGTTCTGGCACTGTTCTTCCTGCCACACAAAACACCGGAGGAGTCCAGCTCACCCAGGGTCATGCGTGATCTGGGCATCGCCGCCCTGTTTGGCGGCCTTATGGGCACTCTGACGTATGCACTGATAACCCGCCCCTTTGATACCATCTCCGATTTCTTCATCGAGAATGCCAAGACTGGCGGTGGTGGTACCAATGTGGTCAATGTAATACTGGTCGACTTTCGTGGTTTCGATACCTTTGGCGAAATCACTGTACTGGGCGTCGCTGCGCTGGGCATTTTCAAACTACTGGCAGGGGTGCGCCTGCATTACCGTACCGCCGACGCTGCGGGCATGTCCTGGTCCGGTGACAAACACCCCTTTATGTTAAACGTTGTTTCGCAAAGTATACTGCCGCTGGCGTTACTGATCTCGGCGTACATTTTCCTGCGCGGTCATAATATGCCCGGTGGCGGTTTTATTGCCGGCTTGATAACCACCATTGCTATCATTCAACAGTACATCGCCCATGGCATCGACTGGATGCAAACCCGGTTCCGCTTTGAATACAGCATTCTCATTGCCAGCGGCTTGCTGATCGCCACCCTGACCGGCATGGGCTCCATGGTATTGGGCTACCCCTTCCTGACATCCTGGTTCGATTACCTGACCTGGCCTATTGTTGGCAAATTTGAGGTGGCCAGCGCCATCGCTTTCGATCTGGGTGTCTACCTGACCGTAGTGGGCTCAACCCTGATGATTCTGACCAACCTGGGCAAACTAACCACCACCTACCGGCCACGTGAAGAGGAGGCAAACTGATGGAGGGCTTATACGCTATCTGTGTCGGGGTTCTAACCAGCTGTGGTATTTACCTGCTGCTGCGTGGCCGCACTTTCCCGGTGATACTGGGGCTAATCATGCTGTCTTATGCGGTCAACCTATTTCTGTTCGCCAGTGGCCGGTTGACGTTTAATATGGCGCCTATTCTGGGAGAGTCTGAGCACTACACCGACGCATTACCGCAGGCATTGGTGCTGACCGCGATCGTCATCGGCTTCGCGACAACAGCCTTCATGCTGGTTCTGGCCATTAGGGCGTACTCTGAAAGCGGTAACGACCATGTCGATGGCAAACCAGCCGATGAACGCATTCATGACAATTCCATCGCGGCTGATAAGGGCGGTCGCAAAGCGTGATCAACCATTTGCCGATCCTCCCCGTTCTGATTCCGTCGCTGACCGGAGCCCTGCTCCTGTTGCCCGTTTTTCAACGCAGCATCCAGCGCCAGCGACTGCTGAGCCTGGCGGCTACGTTGCTGACTCTGGCCGTAGCCATTGCACTGTTCGCCAGCAGCAGTGAGGCGACTACCCACTATTTGCTTGGCAACTGGGAACAACCGTTCGGTATTGTTCTGGTGGCCGACCGCCTGTCTACCCTGTTGGTGCTGCTGACGGCGGTGTTGAGCTGTGGTGTGGTCCTGTATGCCAGTGCTGGCACTGACGAGGACGGCTCGTTCTTCCACTCGCTGCTCCAATATCAGTTAATGGGTATCTATGGTGCTTTTCTGACCGGTGATATGTTCAATCTCTTCGTCTTTTTCGAGATTCTGTTGCTGGCCTCTTATGGCTTGCTGGCGCACTCTGGCGGTAAGGCCCGTATTCGCGCCAGTGTTCAGTATGTAACGCTGAACTTGATTGGGTCGGCCCTGTTTCTGGTCGCATTGGGCTTAATGTATGGCACCCTCGGCACGCTGAACATTACCAACATGGCTGAGCGAGTGGCACTGCTGCGCGACGATCAGTTGGTGCTGCTTGAGGCCGCGCTACTGATTCTGATAGTGGTATTCGGTCTAAAAACCGCATTAGTACCGCTGCATTTCTGGCTAGTTCGCAGTTACTCTGCCGCCACCGCTCCCGTCGCTGCCCTTTTTGCAATCATGACCAAGGTCGGCATTTATGGCTTTTATCGGGTTCATATCGGCACCTTTGGCCACCAGCCGGAGTTAAGCGATGGTCTGATACAGACCCTGTTCTGGCTCATGGCAGCGGTAACGATGGTGGTTGCCATCGTAGGCGTGCTCGGCAGTAAGAACTTACGCACCCTGACTGCCAACCTTGTGGTGCTCTCCGTCGCTACTCTCATGTTCACTGTAGCGATGGGCAGTAAAGAAGCCGTCTCTGCCGGGCTCTATTACCTTATTCACTCTACACTGGTGACAGCAGCTCTGTTTCTGCTCGCGGACATCATCGCTCAGGAACGCGGGTCAGCTGCTGACAACTTCGTTGCTGCGCGGCCCATGCGCCAGCAAACCCTGATGGGTCTCACTTTTATGGCGGTCGCTGTGACCGTGGTCGGTATGCCGCCGATGTCCGGCTTTATCGGCAAGATCCTTATTCTGGTCGCAGCGCAGACGGGTAGCCAGCAACTGGCCGCCTGGTCATTCATACTGGCGGGCAGTCTGGCGGCTCTGATCGGACTATCACGGGCGGGCACTTCTCTGCTGTGGCACACCACCGGTATCAAGGCACCGGCACAAACCACAAGCGTCTTGCCCATAGCAGCACTGATGCTGTTCGTGCTTTCAGCACCGGTCATGGTTGTGCTATCCGGGCCGCTGACGAACACCCTGGCGCTGGTTGCCGAACAGCTAGTGACATCGACAACAGAGGTCGCACTGCAATGAAGTTCATTCAACATCGGCGGTGGGTGCCAAGCCCGTACCACAGCCTGCTGATTTTTCTGGTCTGGCTGCTGCTTAACAGCTCCATTTCGGCAGGGAATGTGATTCTTGGCTTGCTTCTGGCCTTTGCCATCCCGTTACTGACCAACCTCTTTCAGCAGCGCCACCCGCCCATGGTTCGCCCGGATCTGGCAATGCTCTACATTGGTCATTTGATCTGGGACATCATCAAGTCCAACCTGGAAGTGCTAAAACTGGTGCTGGGACCCATGAATCACCTGCAACCGGGCATGATTGCCGTGCCACTGGATATCTCTGAGCATTTGCCGATCACTATGTTGGCAAACACCATTACCTTGACACCCGGCACCGTAAGCGCCGAAGTATCCACTGACAAGAAATACCTCTATGTGCATTGCCTGCATCTTGAGGATGAAGCCGCGCGCATCGCCGATATCAAGGCGCGCTACGAAACTCCGCTGAAGAGAATTTTCAAATGCTGAATGTCGTCGTCATGATCGTCTCAGGCATGGTCAGCCTGGCGCTGATACTGAACCTTTATCGCCTGCTGGTCGGCCCGGACATGCTCGATCGGGTATTGGCACTGGACACCATGTACATCAATGGCATCGCTCTGATTGTATTGCTGGGTATCTATTTCCGTTCTGCTCTGTACTTTGAAGGCGCACTGCTGATCGCCCTGCTTGGCTTTATCAGTTCAACCGCCCTGTGCAAATTCCTGATTCGCGGCGATCTAATCGAATAACGGAGGCACGACATGACGACTTTTACCGAGTGGGGTTTATCGATACTGCTGCTGACCGGGGGCGTTTTTCTGCTGGCAGGATCGATTGGACTGGTGCGCTTGCAAGACATCTACATGCGTTTGCATGCACCGACCAAGGCCTCCACCCTCGGCATTGGCCTGATGCTGCTGGTTTCAGCCATCTACTCAACCCTGACCGACGATGGCATCAGCATCAGTGAGTTACTGGTCACTGCGTTCCTGTTTTTTACCGCACCCATTACTGCTCATATGATGGCCAAAACGGCACTGCACCAGCGCTTGCACCGACTCGAACGCACCCAAAACCCTGACCTGTTTGAAAAAGCCAGATTACGACTAAACCCGGATTCGCAGCCGCAGAGCATCGTCAGGAAACCGTAAAAACAGCAGGTCCTCGGCAACCCTGCTTATTTATAGCAAGCCCTCTCGGTTATGTCTGTGAACAGCGTAAAAATCTGTTACATTCTACAACCCTTAAAGACCTGAACCTAGCTACTTTAGCATCGGTATCCTCGGCCTTGCCGAGCAAGAGGAGTATCTAACCCGTTATGGCTCAAACTCGGCTTAACTCAGCACTGGGCATTATGGTCCTGGTGCCGTTCCTGTTGTTGATTTGGGTGGTGCTGACCTATCAGCCACCACTGACACAATTGTCCTGGCCTTGGGTGCCGTCCCTCGACATCAATCTGATGTTCCGGCTGGATGGTCTCAGCGTGCTTTTTGCCGGTCTGATCACCGGGGTTGGCGTTCTGATTCAGCTTTACTCTCTGGCCTACATGAAGGATAAGCCAGGACGTTTTTCATTTCATTTGCTGCTCACCCTGTTTATGTTATCCATGCTGGGGCTGGTTCTGGCAGACAACATTCTACTGCTCTTTGTGTTCTGGGAACTGACAACCCTGACTTCCTATTTTCTGATTGGCTACAACCACGAGGAGTCAAAGTCGCGCAAGAATGCGCTGCAGGCGATGCTGATTACCGGCGTTGGCGGGCTGACATTGCTGGCCGGGCTGTTAATGCTGGGCAGCATGGCAGACAGTTACCAGTTAAGCCTGATCATCGAGCGCGCTGCAGACTACCAGAACAATGTTTGGTTCATTCCCTCTCTGATCTGCGTGCTGGTTGGCGCTTTTACCAAGTCGGCCCAGTTTCCGGTGCACTTCTGGCTGCCCGGTGCCATGGCGGCTCCGACACCAGTAAGTGCTTACCTTCACTCGGCAACCATGGTCAAGGCTGGGGTTTACCTGCTGGCACGACTGCTTCCGGTATACGGGGAAACCGCCTTGTGGGGTTGGTCGCTGGGCCTGGCCGGTGCAACTACCGGACTATGGTGCGGGCTGTTGGCTTTGCGCCAGACCGACCTGAAACTGATGCTGGCATACAGCACCAATGTTGTACTGGGCAAGCTGGTGCTGTTGCTGGGTATCGGCACGGAAACCGCCGTTTCAGCAGCCTTGTTACTGATTGCCGCACACGCTTTCTACAAAGCTGGTCTATTCATGGTGGTTGGCATTATCGACAAGTCCACAGGCACCCGGGAATACGCGCAACTGGCCGCGCTCAAACCGGTGCTGGGCATCAGTTTTGTTGCAGCCGTGATAGGCGCAGCGTCAAAAGCTGGCTTCCCTCCAACCCTGGGGTTCGTAAGCAAGGAATACATGTACAAGGCTGGCCTCTATGCTGATGTACTCACGACCATTGCCATGGTGGCCATTAACGTCCTGTTGGTCACCCTGGCGCTGGTACTGATAATCAAGCCATTCCTGGGCAAAAAAGACGATCGGTCAGCACACATAAAGCCGGTCGAGCATTACCGGCTGCTGTGGATGCCCCCACTGGTACTGACGTTTCTGGGGCTGCTCGTACCGATACTGTTACTCAGCTATTTTCAAGTCATCATCATCGATCCGGCCATGCTGGTAATGCTCGGAAATGGCTCACCAGAAGCCGTGAAACTCTGGTCGGGCATCAACCTGCCATTGATATTGAGCCTGCTGACACTGATATCCGGCGCAATTCTTTACCGCTTTTATAGTCCCCTCCAAAGGTTCCTGGTGAGACTGACAGACGCTCTGCCCAATGGTCCCATGGTCTACTCTAAGGTGGTCGATGCCATCCTGTCCGTTGCCAGTTGGCAAACACGCACGCTTCAGCATGGTCAACTGACCGGCTATACATTGCAGTTTTTTATAGTGCTTGCAGCCATCCTGGTGTTTGGCGTTTACGCCACCGGCGCCTTGCCCGAACTGAGATTTGACGCCGCATTCTATGAGTATGCCATTGGTTTGCTCATGGTCAGTTGCGCAATCATTGTGCTGGTATCACCATCACGACTGACATCGATCGCCACCCTCGGCATGATCGGCTTTCTGACCACGCTGGTTTTCATGATCTACAGTGCTCCGGACGTCTCCAAGACTCAGCTGCTGGTGGAGACCCTGTCGGTCGTTTTCATCACCATCGTAATGCGTCGATTGCCGTTACTGTCTGACGTACCGAAGCCGAGCCGGCGCCGGCGGACTCTGCAACTGGCTGTTGCCAGCACCATCGGCCTGTGCATGGCGCTGCTGATGCTGATGATTACCACCGACCCGCTCGATCAGAGTCTTGCGGAGTACTTTTCGCAATACAGCTACCCACTTGCTCATGGGCGCAATGTGGTCAATGTCATTCTGGTCGATTTCCGAGCCTTCGATACTCTGGGTGAAGTTGTGGTGGTGGTGGTCGCAGCCATTGCTGCTGTCAGCGTGGTTCGCCGATTCAAGAAGGAGGACCAATGAATTCCATCATTTTTCGCACAGCCTCGCACATTGTTTCGGGGTTGATGCTGTTGTTCAGTGTTGACTTGTTTTTTCGGGGTCACAACGAGCCTGGCGGAGGCTTTATCGGCGCGCTGGTTGCTGTGATAGCTTTTGGACTGCTAATGCTGTCTGAGTCTCCGGACTATGTCCGTCGCCAACTCAAACAGACCCCGCTGTTCATGAGCCTGATCGGTGTGGTTTGCTTGCTGGTTGCCGCCATTCTGCCGCTGTTTTTTGGTCAACCCCTGTTGACCGGCTTATGGTGGAAGGAAATTCTACCTCTGGGTACTCCGCTGCTGTTTGACCTGGGTGTTTACCTGGCTGTTATCGGTGGTGTGCTGAGCATATTATTAAAAGTGGAAGAGGAATTGAGCTGATGGAAACCCTGTGGAGTATTGTCGTTGGTATCATGCTCGGTGTCGGAATTTACCTGATGATGGAACGTCACATCGTTCGCTTTATCTTTGGCTTGATGATTGTCAGCAACGCCGTCAACCTGGGTATTTTTGTGTCTGGACGGCTGACCAAGGGTAACCCACCCCTGATCGATGAAAACGCCCGGCAATTAGCCGAAGGCTTTGCCAACCCCTTGCCACAGGCACTGATTCTGACCGCCATTGTTATCGGTTTCGGGTTATTGCTGTTCACCATGATCCTGGCCTACCGGGCGTACATTGAGACCGGTACAGCGGATCTGAATCAATACCGGGAATCCGAGACATCATGATGACCGATTGGCTATTGGTTGCGCCGGTCATTCTGGCTTTACTAACGGGAACCGTCGCTGCTTTGTTTATGCGCTGGCGAACCTTCTCAATGCAGGTAATCTGGGTTGGCGCGGTGGTGCAAGTGGTGGCCGCCATTGCCTTATTGATGGGTGTGCTGGAAGAGGGCATTGTTGCCGTTTCGGTTGGCAGTTGGCCGGCACCTTTTGGCATCAGCTTCGTTGCCGATAACCTCAGTGCGGCTATGGTGCTGATTACCGCCATTATCGGTCTGGCGACGGTCGCTTACGCCTCAGCCGACCTGGCCAGTCGTCCGTCTTACCCGCTTTACCAGGTGCTGATTCAGATACTGCTGGTCGGTGTCTACGGCAGTTTTCTGACCGGTGATATTTTCAACCTCTATGTCTGGTTCGAGGTCATGCTGATCTCATCCTTTGGATTAATGATTCTCGATGCCAATCGGGTTCAGATAGAAGGGGCGGTCAAGTACGTTATTCTGAATCTGATATCCACCCTGGTTTTTCTGTTGGCCATTGGCCTGCTGCATGGTGCCACCGGCACGCTGAATATGGCCGATCTGAGCATGAAAGTGCCTTTGATGGACGACGGCAAAACCACTCTGATTGCCAGCCTGTTTCTGTTTGGTTTCGCCATTAAATCGGCTCTGTTTCCGGTATTTGCCTGGCTCCCGGCTTCTTACCATACGTTGCCCAGCGGTGTAGTCGCCATCTTTGCCGGCCTACTGACCAAAGTGGGGGTATACGCTCTGATGCGAGTGTTTACCCTGGTCTTCTCCCTGCCTGAGACCGGGCTGCAGCCTTTGCTGATTATTATTGCCGGTCTAACCATGCTCACCGGAGTTTTGGGCGCAGCAAGCCAGTTTAATATCAAGCGCATCCTGTCGTTTCACATCATCAGTCAGATCGGCTATATGGTCATGGGACTGGCGCTCTTTACTCCCCTGGCCATTGCCGGTGGTATTTTCTACATCATCCATCACATCATTGTGAAAGCAAACCTGTTCCTGATCGGCGGCTATCTGAACCGCAAGCACGGCAGCGACAACCTCGGTCAACTGGGGGGCACGTACAAGACACAGCCTTGGCTTGGGGTGTTGTTCATTATTCCTGCCTTCTCTCTGGCTGGTTTCCCACCGCTATCGGGCTTTTGGGGCAAATTCATGGTAATTCGGGCCAGCCTGGAGACCAGTCATTATATTCTGGCCGCCACGGCGCTGTTCGTAGGCTTGATGACTATTTACTCAATGACCAAAATCTGGTCTGAAGCGTTCTGGAAAGCCCAGCCAGACGGCCAGACTACCGAGCCACTGACACGCAGGGAACACTGGCTATACCTGACACCCATTGTTACGCTCGCCACTTTGACCATCATCATTGGCTTGGCGGTTGAGCCGCTGTATCAGTTCGCTAATACCGCTGCTCTGCAAATGCTCGATAGCACTCAATATGTCAATACCGTCATGGGGGTTCGGCCATGAACCTGTTCACCTTGAACATTATGCTTGCGGTCTCTTGGATGCTGATCAATGGCAGCTTTAGTATTTTTAATTTTTTTGTGGGCTTTGTGGTCGGTTTTCTGAGTCTGTCGCTGACTCAAACAACCAAAGGAACCTTGAGTTATGGTCGCCAGAGTTGGGCGGCGGTGTGCCTGCTGGCGTTTTTCCTGAAAGAAGTGCTCATTACCAGCATCAGGGTGGTGTGGGACGTGCTTACGCCAACCCACCTCAGCGAACCTGACATTATTCATTACCCACTGGACGCGAAGTCCGATCTCGAAATCATGCTGCTGGCCAACATGATCTCGATGACACCCGGCTCCCTGACTCTGGACATCAGTGAAGACAGGGCCTACCTGATCGTTCACGCCATGTTTGCCAGAGACAAAGAGGCCGTTATCGCAGAATTAAAGTTCGGCCTGGAAAAGCGCCTGCTGGAGGTAACCCGTGGATAGTATTCTGGGCGTCGCGATCAACCTATCCTTTGTGAGCTTGATTATTGGCATGGTGTTCAGCCTGGTGCGCATGATCAAGGGTCCCACGCTGGCCGACCGGGTGGTAGCGTTGGATCTGATTTCCTTTCTAACAATAGGTTTCATCGGCGTTTACAGCATCAGCAGTAACGAACCAGCGTTTCTGGGTATTGCCATCACGCTTGCCCTGGTCGCCTTTCTAGGAACCATTGCCTTCGCTCGCTGGATCATGAAAAGTCAGGTAGTCGAAGACCCCTATTCGGAGGATGAAACGTGATTGTTGAAATTTTGACCGTACTGTTCATGCTGATGGGCGTGTTTTTCATAACCGTCGCTGGTCTGGGCATTCTGCGCATGCCAGACCTGTACACCCGCATGCACGCAAGCACCAAAGCTGGCACTATTGGTCTGGGGTTGCTGATGGTCGCCGTCGCGCTGCATTTCCAGGATCTGGCATCGGTATCGCGCGCGGTAGCCATCATGATATTTCTGGTATTAACAGCACCCGTTGCTGCTCATCTTCTGGGAAAATCCATGCTCGATAAGGGTTATAAAATGTGGCACAAAGATGGAACACGCCGCTGAATCGATTTGTACTCACCACAAACGAGATCAGATCGTCCGAAACGCCGCCGTAAAATGTTAAGGAGCCTCCTTACTTAACTGCTCCTGTGACTAATGACACCTTGAGCCTGACAGGATGTGCCTCATGTAGGAGGCATCATTCACAGAATTAACTCACGGAGTTTGCAGTGACCGCCTATTCAATTCTCGACCTGTCACCCGTCAATCAGGGCAGTACCCCGCGTGAAGCGCTGCATCGCTCACGCGCCCTGGCGCAACATGCTGAAAAAGCCGGCTATACCCGCTTCTGGATGGCCGAGCATCATAATATGCCCGGAATCGCCAGCGCTGCTACAGCCGTAGCGCTGGGATTTGTCGCCGAAGGCACCGAGCGCATCCGCATCGGCGCTGGCGGGGTTATGCTGCCCAACCACGCTCCGCTGACCATCGCCGAACAATTCGGCACCCTGGCCGCCCTCTACCCGGACAGGGTCGATCTTGGTCTGGGCCGTGCACCCGGCACCGACGGCGCAACCATGAAAGCCCTGCGCCGCAACCCCATGCATGCCGCCGACACCTTCCCCGACGACGTTCAGGAACTGCTGCACTACTTTGAACCGGTACAACCCGGCCAGACCGTCCAAGCAGTGCCCGGAGCAGGCCTTAAAGTACCGGTCTGGCTGCTCGGTTCCAGCCTGTACAGCGCTCAGCTCGCTGCAGCGCTCGGTCTGCCATTCGCATTTGCCTCGCATTTTGCACCGGACCATCTCGATCAGGCTCTGGCCATTTACCGTGAACGATTCAAACCGTCACACTATCTCGACGCCCCCTATGCGGTGGCAGCCATCAATGTATTTGCAGCAGAAACAGAGCATCAGGCACGGGTGCTGAAGACGTCGGTCGAACAGCAATTTATGGCACTACGTCGCGGTACACCCGGCCCATTAAAACCCCCGGTCGAGCCTGAGCAGGTCGGCAGTCCGATCGAACGTGCGCAGGTCGATCACGCTCTGGCCGAATCAGCAGTGGGCACTGCCGGCCAGGTAGAAGTCTGGTTGCGCCGCTTTATTGACCGGACCGGGGTAAACGAAATCATCTTCACCGGACAGATGTTTGACGACCGGGCCCGGTTCAAATCATTTGATATGGCTGCCGACGCGATGCGTGCCATCTCAGCCAGCCAGATTGCTGTGTAGACTCAAAACAGAAATAAGGAAACCATACCCATGCAAGACCCTATGACAATAGACTCGAATCAGTCCGTTTTAGTGACCGGAGCCACCGGCTATGTCGCCGGCTGGCTGGTCAAGAACCTGCTCGACGCCGGTATTACCGTACACGCAGCTGTGCGTGACCCCGACAACGCCGACAAAGTCGCACACTTGCAGGCACTTGCCAAAGACGCCCCGGGTACCCTGAAACTGTTCAGGGGCGACCTGCTCGAACCAGGTTCCTACACAGAGGCCATGGCCGGTTGCACGGTTGTGTTTCACACCGCATCACCGTTCATTCTCTCGTTTGATGATGCTCAAAAAGAGCTGATCGAACCGGCCCGGCAGGGCACCCTTAACGTGCTCGATAGCGTTGACCAGACCGAAACCGTAAAACGGGTTGTACTGACCAGCAGCTGTGCCGCGATTTATGGTGACAACATTGATCTTCAAAACTCGGGCAAAACCGCCCTGGACGAGACCGACTGGAACACTACCTCGTCACTGACCCACCAGCCCTACTCCTATTCGAAAACGCTGGCTGAGCAGGCGGCCTGGGGCATGGTGGAGAAACAGTCACGCTGGGATCTGGTCACCATAAACCCGTCACTGGTTCTTGGGCCCGGTATCAATCCGAGTAGCACCTCGGCCTCACTCGGGTTGTTCAAACAATTCGCCAGTGGCCGCTTAAAAGCCGGCGTTCCTGCGTTTTATATCGCCGCCGTCGATGTGCGCGAGGTGGCCAATGCGCACATGAAAGCCGCGTTTACGCCCGAAGCCAAAGGACGTTACATTTTATCCGGTCACAACAGCAGCTTTATCGAAATAGCCAGAATCTTGCGCGAACAGTTTGGTGACGGCTATGCGTTCCCACAACGTGTGTTGCCCAAGCCCCTGGTCTGGCTGGTCGGTCCACTGGCTGACAAATCCATGACCCGAGCTATGGTTAGCCGTAACGTCGGTCATCCCATTCGGTTCGATCACGGCAAAAGTGAGCGCGAGCTGGGCATTCACTATCGGTCACTGGAAGAGTCAATATCCGATTTCTTCAATCAGCTTCTGGACAGCGGCCAGATCCAAAAGTTAGGTAACTAACCGGAACTAAAAAAACACGATGGAGATATCCATGCACGCCGTTAAAACACTGGTGCTGTTAACACTGGCGTTTTTCATGACCGCAGGCCATGCCTTCGGCGCAACAGATGCCGTGCAACGTTTTCCTGATGTCATTAAGGTTCAAGTCAGTGCATCGGGCGATAACCGGTTCAGTTTTAGCGCGACCCTGTTGTCGCCCTACGATACACCCGAACGATATACCGACGCATTCAGAATCATGACGGTGAATGAAGCAACGTTGGGAATTCGTGAGCTACTGCATGACCATGCCAGTGAACAATGTTCTGGTCTAATGGAACCGGACTCTTTTATGAGAGACAATATAGTCAATCATAGAGGTGTTATTTATGACGCAAAAACGGAGTTACAAGCAGTATCCGAAAGAGTTTAAAGAAGAAGCCGTAGCCTTAGTCACTGAGCAAGGCTATACCAGTCCCGAGAGCTGCAGAGGCCTTGGGTGTAGCAGCCAATATACTCTATCGCTGGAAAGACAATGCCGAGAAGCAGAAAGCTGGTATAACCTTGTCAGAAGACGAGCGAACTGAACTCAAAGGCCTTCGTCAGGAAGTTAAGACTCTGCGTGTGGAGAAGGAGATATTAAAAAAGGCCAGCGCCTTCTTCGCCAAAGAAATGAAGTATAGTTCAGCTTTATTAGACGTAACAGTGGACAATATGCGGTACGCATTATGTGTCACGTCATGGGCGTAAGTCCTTCTGCTTATTATGCTTGGGCTAAGCGCCCAGGCCAGCTAATTAGCGCAGATACGTTGCATTTGCACCGCCGAGCCAAAAAGCTATTTAGCGATAGTCGACAAAGCTTGGGCAGTCGAGAGTTGATGAAAAACTTCGCGAAGAAGGCTATCAAGTTGGGCGGTACAAAGCTCGTCGCCTTATGAAAACACGAGGCTTAATCGTCACGCAGCGCGTGGCTTACAAGGTGACAACGAAACGAAAATATTCAGATAAAGTGGCGTCTAACCTGCTCAATCAGAACTTTAATCCCGTTGGAAAAGATGAGATTTGG
>Ga0307966_1000064_pt1 | contig 79143 bp, 70 predicted proteins | sample OrgLakmetagen646_FD_203141 | JGI IMG/M metagenome (GOLD analysis project Ga0307966, IMG submission 203141) | Saline water microbial communities from Organic Lake, Antarctica - #646 | ecosystem: Environmental > Aquatic > Non-marine Saline and Alkaline > Saline | place: Antarctica: Organic Lake... | reverse complement strand
GGAAACGATACGCTGGATGGCGGCGCAAGCTCGGACTACGCTCTGTTTGGTGGCAACCGGGCCGACTACACGCTGACGCGGACGTCTGCGACCGAGGTCAGCATCACGGGCACGGATGGCAGCGATAACCTGATCAATGTGGAATACTTCCAGTTCGATGACAGCACTTCGAATATCTGGGAGCTGGCGATCGTCTAGGCAGCCTTCGCATTCTTAATACGATTTTGCTGATGCAGTAGAAATCTGGCATTTTCAAACACGCGTTCCCGCCGACAAGCGGCAGTTGAAGGTAAATCCCTAGCAGTTTTTGCTGTCTTCAAGACAGGCCTTAGATCATCCGCCTGACAGTGAGACCTGAAAGAGATTTTGCGCACTCAACATTCCAATGCTGCGATAATCACCATTCTAGGCGCAATGAGGCGCCAAGCGGACTTAGCAGGCGCAGAGCGCTGCAGACAGGCTACCGCCGCGATATTGAATCCGTGCTTTGCCATCGGCTAGCCGTGGCGTGCAGAGAGCACAGTTATAGCCGCCCGTGCGGGCGCCGTCACATAAGCGTTGAAATAGCCGTAGCGACTGGCCTGTTTCTGAGCGGGCAGGGCGCGGACGCGGTTGCGATAGAAGTAGTCGCAAAATCAATCACCAGTGCGGGACTTTTGCACTAGATTGCTTCGAGAGGGCAAGAAGCGTTTTGCTTTGCCAATGGCTCTGATGAGACGCAATGAAAGTTTTGCACAAATGAAAAGGCTCGGCCTCGATGCGACGGATATTCGCATTCTCAGCGCGGTTCAGCAGCACGGACAGCTCAGCAAAACCAAGTTGGCTGAAATCGCCAACATCTCCCCAACACCTTGCTGGGCCCGTCTGGATAGATTGAAGGCCGCAGGCTTCATTCGGGGCTATAATGCTGAAATAGCCTTGGATAAAATTTGCGCGTTTACTCAGGTTGTTGTGACCATTTCGCTGAAAAACCACCGCAAGCTGGACTTCGACCGTTTTGAGGCTTTTGTCAGAAAACAGGACGAGATCATCGAGTGCATCGCTACAGGTGGCGGTATGGACTACGTGATCAAGGTGGTGTGCCCGTGCTTGGTGTCGTTTCAGAGCCTGATGGACTCGTTGCTAGATGCCGAAATCGAGGTTGACCGATACATGACCTATATCGTGACCCGAAGCGTCAAGGCCAGCCGGCCCAACCTTGCAAAGTTGGCAGCCAAGGGAAGCAAGTAGAAATGGGTCCTCAATCGGGCTGAATGAGGCCCGAAAAACGGTCTGTTTAGCCCTGGAACAGCTCTTTTTCAGTCCGGCATCATTAGGCATTCAAGATTAACAATACAGTCATATTCAAACACTCCGCAGCCGGGTGGGCTGCCAGCAAACAAGGGCGAAAATCATGATGCACGCAGATGACTTCGGGTTCGGCACCCAGATCCGCAAATCCCCTTATTTCGATGCCACCGTCCGCTGGGGCGCGCAGGGTTTTTCCGTATACAATCACATGTACATCCCGCGCGATTTTGGCGATCCGCAGCAGAACTTCTGGAACTTGGTGCGGGGTGCGATCCTGTGTGACGTGGCGGTTGAGCGTCAGGTGGAAATCACAGGCCCAGATGCCGCGAAGTTCACCCAGATGCTAACCCCGCGCGACTTGTCCAAGATGGCTGTCGGCCAGTGTAAATACATCCTGATCACGAACGCTGCTGGCGGCATTTTGAATGATCCGATCCTGCTGCGGCTAGCGGAAAACCACTTCTGGATTTCGCTGGCGGACAGTGACGTCTTGCTTTGGGCGCAGGGCGTGGCTGTGAATTCTGGCCTTGATGTCACGATCTGCGAGCCGGATGTGTCGCCGCTGCAATTGCAGGGCCCCAAATCGGGCGAGATCATGCAGGCGCTGTTCGGCGACAGCATCATGGATCTGCGCTATTACTGGCTGCGTGAGGTGGAGCTTGACGGTATTCCGCTGATTGTGTCGCGCACTGGCTGGTCCAGCGAACTGGGATACGAGATCTACCTGCGGGACGGCGCACAAGGGGACGCGCTTTGGGAGCGGATCATGGCGGCCGGGATGCCTTTTGGCCTGAAACCCGGTCACACATCGTCCATTCGCCGCATTGAGGGGGGCATGCTGTCCTACCATGCCGATGCAGATATCAATACAAACCCCTATGAACTGGGTTTTGACCGGCTTGTGAACCTCGATATGGAGGCTGATTTCATTGGCAAGGCCGCGCTGCGCCGCATTCATAAGAAAGGGGTGAGCCGCAAGCAGATCGGCTTGGTCATCGACTGTGCGCCTTTGGATGGGCCCAACACGACCTTCTGGACCATAACCAAGGACGCGGCTGTGATCGGCAAAGTCACCTCTGCGGTGTATTCGCCGCGCCTTGAGCAAAACATCGCCCTGGCGATGGTGTCGGTGGAGTCCGCTGTGATCGGTACGGAGGTCGATGTTGTGACTAATTCTGGTCCAAGCCGCGCCATTGTCGTGGAGCGTCCTTTTTACGACCCTAAAAAAGCAATTGCCGCCGCTTGAGCGCCACGGCCAAAACAGAGACCTGACACATGACCGACCTTTCAATCAAACTGCACTGGCAGCGCGTAGAACCTGCGCTGACCACAGGCAAGTACTCAAACGCGCATACGGTGCAGTACAATGAAAGCTTTGATGTCCAAGTGGACGCCGCCCCGGACTGGGGCGGTGATGCCGCTAATACCAACCCTGAACAAGCTCTCGCATCGGCGCTGTCCAGCTGCCATATGATGACGTTTCTCGCGCTGGCTGCCAAAGCCAGCTGGCCGGTGGCGAGCTATCACGATCATGCCGTTGCCCATCTTGGCAAGAATGCCAAAGGGCAGATGTCAGTGACGCGCATTGACCTGCATCCGGTGGTGCGGTTTGATACAGGCTTTGCAATCGAAGCGAGCGAGTTGGAAAAGATGCAGGACCGTGCGCATCGATATTGCTTTATCGCCAACACGCTTGCTGACAGTGTGGAAATCAACGTTCTGTAGATTGAAAAGAAGGATGTAATCCGTGCAAAAAACCGATATTCTGCTGCATGATCTGGACAGCGACGGCATTTTGCGGTTGACCTTGAATGACATCGCGCGGCGTAATGCGCTGTCTGAGGCGATGCTATCAGAGCTGGACGCAGCCTTTGCCGAAGCCGGGTCCAACCCGTCGGTGCGGGTTGTCATTTTGGCAGCAAACGGACCGGCTTTTTGTGCCGGTCACAACCTGAAGGAAATGACCGCCGGCCGCGCGGATCCTGATCGCGGAGAGGCATATTTTGCGAAGGTCATGGCGCAGTGTTCCGGTATGATGCAGAGGATCGTGAATTGCCCCAAACCTGTCATCGCCGAGGTCACAGGGGTGGCGACTGCAGCGGGGTGCCAATTGGTGGCCAGCTGTGATCTGGCCGTTGCGGCGGATACGGCGCAATTCAGCACACCGGGCGTTCATATCGGTCTTTTCTGCTCGACGCCGATGGTGGCTCTGTCGCGTAACGTGGCGGGTAAACATGCAATGGAAATGCTGCTGACGGGCGATATGACATCGGCGGGCCGCGCGGCTGAAATTGGCCTGATCAACCGGGCCGTCACGCCTGAAATGCTGCAAGATGCCACCATGGAGATGGCCCGCAAGATCGCGTCCAAATCCAGCATGACCCTCGCAACCGGAAAGCGGGCATTTTATGCGCAACGCGAGATGAGCCTGCCTGAAGCCTATGACTTTGCCTCTGGCGTGATGGTCGACAACATGCTTGCGCGGGATGCCGAAGAGGGTATAGGCGCCTTCATCGAAAAACGCAGCCCTCAGTGGCAGGATGTCTGACCCGATGGAGCTGAGCCCCTACGATATCGGGCTGGACCGCAATCCTGCGAATTATCAGCCGCTGACGCCGCTGACTTTTCTGGAACGTGCCGCCAGTGTTTTTCCGGGCCACACCGCCATCGTTCACGGGGCGCTGCGGCGCAATTATGCCGATTTCTACAGGCGCTCGCGGCAACTGGCCTCGGCGCTGACCCAAAACGGCGCCCGGCGCGGCGATACGATATCGGCTCTTTTGGCGAACACGCCCGCGATGCTGGAATGCCATTATGGCGTGCCGATGTGTGGCGCCGTCCTGCATTCGGTCAATACCCGTCTGGACGCGTCCATAATCGCGTTTCAGCTTGACCACGCCATGTCCAAGATTGTGATTGTCGACCGGGAGTTAATGCCCGTGATGCAAGAGGCGCTTGCGCTTGCGTCCGTCAAACCAATTCTTATCCAATATGACGACCCGGAGTTTTCTGGTCAGAAAACACATGTCGAAGTAGTCGATTACGAAGAATTCCTGTCTGGTGGAGACCCGAATTTCGCGTGGCTGATGCCTGAAGATGAATGGGATGCGATCTCGATCAACTATACGTCCGGCACAACCGGCGATCCCAAGGGCGTGGTGTCGCATCACCGGGGGGCCTACCTTCTGGCGCAGGGAAACGCGCTGATGTCCTCGATGCCAAAACACGCGGTCTATCTGTGGACCTTGCCAATGTTTCATTGCAACGGCTGGTGTTTCCCCTGGACGATGTCTGCCGTCATTGGCACCCATGTGTGCCTGCGCCAGGTCCGGGCCGAGCATATCTGGGACGCGATTGTGAACGAGGCTGTGACTCATTTATGTGGCGCGCCAATCGTTATGTCGCTGATGATCTCGGCGCCAGAGAGCGTTAAACGCGACCTTGACCACAAAGTGCATTTCTTTACCGCCGCAGCGCCCCCACCAGAAAAGCTATTGGCGGATATGAAAGCTGCGGGCTTCGACGTGACACACCTTTATGGGTTGACCGAAACCTATGGTCCTGCCGTCGTAAATGACTGGCATGAGGCCTGGTCGGGGTTGGCCCCGACCCAGCAGGCAATCCTCAAATCCCGTCAGGGCGTTCGCTATCTGCCGCTGGAGCAATTGGACGTTGTGGACCCAGAAACGATGATACCTGTGCCACGAGACGGCAAAACAATGGGAGAGGTCATTTTTCGCGGAAACGTCGTGATGAAGGGCTATTTCCGCAACGCCAAGGCAACGCAGCAGGCTTTCGAGGGTGGTTGGTTCCATTCTGGCGATCTGGGCGTCATGCATTCTGACGGCTATATTCAGTTGAAAGACAGGTCAAAGGATATCATCATTTCGGGGGGAGAAAATATATCCTCCATAGAGGTTGAGGAAGCGCTTTATCGGCACCCGGCCGTTGGCATCGCAGCGGTTGTTGCAATGCCCCATAATAAATGGGGTGAAACGCCTTGTGCCTTTATCGAGCTTGCCACGGACCAGCTTGTGGATGCAGATGTGCTTCGCTTGTGGTGCCGCGACCATCTTGCCCCTTACAAGGTTCCGGGCCAGTTTATATTCATGCCTATCCCAAGAACGTCGACGGGAAAGATTCAAAAATTCCTACTGCGTGAACAAGCAAGGAATATTGCGATTGGTATTGCATCAGAATAACTGCCAGAAGCCTGTTTTTTGAACGTTGGCTCTGAAATTAACAGGCTGATCTTAGTGGTGTCAGAAAAATCTAGCGCGTCCCTTCGACCATCTATATTAACATGCGACCCCTGTTTTGCGCCTTCCAGCCCTTTCAACAGGCTCGGCAACGGCATGCATCTCACACTTATCGGCCTGCTCGGTCGTAACCAAGGTTTTTTGGCCGCAAAACTGGCAATCGTCACCTTGGAGTATTTCGTGGGCTTCCTTTGTCGCCATCACGCGATATGCCCGTTACCGCATGACACAGCCGCAATTGTCCCGGTAAGTGAGGCCGAAAGCTACCTGAATGTTCTGCTCACCACCTCAGCCGGGGCACAGTTCTGATCAAGCCCGCGCAGTTGCGCAGACATTGCTACGGCGGATACTTATCACACGCCGATTGGTGACCGTAGCGCGGTCACATGGAACAGGAAATTGACCATCTGTGATGCGGAGCGATCAGTTTGTGCGGCCGAATAGAGCAAGGTAGCATTACGGTCAGAAGTCATCTTTCCACTCTGGCGATGCCGTTTTGCCTCGATCAGAAGTTCAATCTAGCACTGACTCATAATTTGCTGTAACTACAGCCAAATGAGTTTCTCAAAATTACAAGCCACTGCGGTGATATGTCACAATTCGATCGCGTTTGTCGAGCAGGTGTTTGCGTTCTGCGAGGCACGTCGGCCTGTTGTCATGGTCACAAACGACGCGCAGGCCGAGAGTTTGCCTGGGATTGAGATTGACCGCTGCATCGCTCCGGCGGCGCAGTCGGGTTGGTTTACTGCTCGGCATGACCTGATCCACGACGACATGCCCGCGCAGGTCAGCTATACATCCGGGACCGAAGGCCTGCCAAAAGGCATCCTTCTGAGCTACGCAAATCTAGCCGACGCGGCTGAGCGGATCATTGAGCAGATGAAGATGACAGCTGACATACGCGAGTATGTGGGCGTTCCGGCGACTTTTAGCTTTGGTATGGCGCGCTACCGCGCAATCAGCGCGGTGGGCGGGCATGCCTACCTGCCGCCACGCGGTTTTGATCCGCTTGAACTTGCCCGTATGCTCTCGGCTGGGCAGGTCAATGCGCTGTCGGTGGTGCCGACCTTGCTGCGTATCGTGCTTGCCGATCCCACCATCATGGCGAAGGCGGGTAAACATCTGCGCTGGATGGAAATTGGGTCGCAGCACATGACCGCAGACGAAAAATGCCGCGTTCGAGAATTGTTTCCCAACGCTCTGATCGTGCAGCATTATGGCCTGACCGAGGCCTCGCGCAGCACCTTTCTGCAGATTTCTGGCGCACCGGCTGACCTTCTCGAATCCGTCGGCCAGCCCGCTGTGCATACCGATGTGGAAACCGGCACCGATGGCCGGATACGGATCCGTGGACCGCATGTCGCAAAGTCGCGCATCGACGCAGACGGCTTGCATGACTTGCGGGATGTCGATGGCTGGCTGCAAACCAACGACCTTGGACATATGCGGGACGGCTACCTGTTTTTTGATGGCCGGGCCGACGATCTGATCAATTGTGGCGGCCTGAAAATCGCTCCCGACCAGCTGGAAGAGCGTATTCGCGCCCGGCTAGAACCCGGCGCGCAGATTGCCGTTGCTAAAATTCCGGATGCGCAGCGCGGCGATGGCGTGCTGGTTGCGGTCGAAATTGATCCATCCGGAACTGGACGGGTGCGCGATGCGGCGGTCGCGGCGTTGCGGCAGATGGGGGTCGATGCCGGTAGTGCGCTACATGTCACGGCGGTGGACGCCATTCCCGTGACTGGCACAGGCAAGACGCAGCGACGTCTGCTGGCGGAGCAGTTTGCGTCCCAGCAGCTATCGCAGCCCGCCGAGGCGCTCTTGCCAGCAGGCCACATCAGCGACGTGCTCACTTTGTTTCAGCACGAATTTCCAGGCCGAGTTGTTCGGCTGGATGATACCTTCGAAACTCTTGGCGGGGATTCCCTGCACTATATTCAATTCTCCCTGAGCTTCGAGAAGCGTTTTGGGCAGATGCCGGCCGAGTGGGAACAGCTGAGTGCGGCAGAGTTGCAGCGCCATGTTGATGCCAGTTGCAAGTCCATTTGGCGCCGCCTCGAGTCCGTCACAATGGCGCGCGCATTTTTCATCATCTGTATCGTTGCCCTGCACACGGATGCGTTTGTCTACAGTCCGAATTGGGGAGCGGCGTACTTTCTGATCATGCTCGCGGGCTACTCTGTTGCCCGTTTTCAATTGCCCGAGATCATCCGCACCGGCAGCGTCAAAACGCTGCTTGGAACGGTCAAGTATGTGGCGGTCCCGACAGTACTCATGGTCGCCTTGTTGCAGGTGCTGACGCACAGGTTTGAAGTCACGCCCCTGCTTTTGATCTCAAACTTTCTCGATCCTCATACGCTCAAGGGATTTCTCTTCTACTTTATTGAGTTCTATATCCAACTGCTGCTGCTGCTTGCGGCCCTTTTGTTTTCTTTTGCGAAGGTACGCGAAGCGTTCCGCTTGCGGCCTATGCTCAGCGCACTGGCCTTGCTGTTGGCCGTGGTTATTTTTGATCGAACCATCGAGGCGCTCTGGAATGGCGACTACAATTATCATCGGACTCCGTGGCACTATGCGTGGGCCTTTGCCCTCGGCATGGTTCTTGCGAGCGCGAATGATATGCGCACCCGGTTGTTGGCTCTGGTCGTCTCGATCATTGCCGTTTGGATCGCTTGGAGGCTGACATCTGCTGCGTTCTACGTTGGAGGCGGCTGCGCAATCGTGATTTTTGTGCGGGCCTTTATCGTGCCTGCACCGGCGAAGGTGCTGGTGGCCGAAATCGCGGGCGCATCTATGTTTATATATCTCAGCCATTACCAGATGATCTCAATCGTGACCAAGGTATTTGGCGAGAACAAGCCGTGGGTATCGCTGATCGGGGCAATCATCGTGGGCGTCAGTCTGACCCATATCTACGCATTGTGTGAGCGTAGATTCCTGCTGTCCAGAAATTCATACAGTCCAGAAAGCTGAGCCGTCGATGGTAGGGCGTGCGGTTGGCTACGTGCCCGGCGCCGGCGGTAATAAGAACCAGAGATTTGCGCAGTCTCGCGCACTGGCGCAAACTATGTCGCGGCTATGACGCGGCGAAAAGGCTTGTAACGATCCGGTGTCGCGGTCATGCAGACTGTCGTGACTCATTCATCAGATCCAGTATCGCTCTCATTGTCTGACCTCGGCTGGTCGGAATTTTTTGATGACCAACTTGCCGCAGATGAGGCCGGGTTGGCACCGATGCGCGTTGCAACTGTCCATCGGTCCCGGCTGACAGCCGAGTCTCAGGGTGGCTCGGCGCGGTTGACCCTTGCAGCGAATGTCAAAACCACAGATTTCGCCGTCGGTGACTGGGTCTTGGTCGAACCTGATACGCATATGCTGGTGCGACGGTTGGACAGACAGGCCCTGCTACAGCGGCGGACTGAAGGGGGGCGGCCCCGGCAACTGATTGCGGCAAATGTGGATACACTCTTTGTCGTCACGTCATGCAACGATGATTTCAACCCTGCGCGGCTTGAGCGGTATCTGGCCCTTGCGAACGAGGCCGGAACAAACCCTGTGATCGTCCTGACGAAGGTCGATCAGGTGGCGGATGCCGCCCCCTTTGTGGAGCAGGCGGCGGCCCTTCAGGCTGGGCTGGACGTTGTCATGGTGAATGCTACGGCTTCCGAAGCTGCACGCGTTTTGGCACCGTGGTGTGGCGCCGGACAAACTGTTGCCCTTGTCGGGTCGTCTGGTGTGGGCAAGTCGACTTTGCTGAATACGCTATCGTCCAAGGGGCCTGAGGATGCGCAGCCGACAGGGGCCATCCGCGAAGGCGATGCCAAAGGGCGCCATACAACGACGGCACGATCGCTTCATACGATTGCTGGGGGCGGTCTGGTGATCGATACGCCCGGCATGCGGACGCTGCATGTTAGCAACGTCTCGGTCGGGATCGACATGGTGTTTGCTGAGATTGCCGACCTTGCGCCCGAATGCCGCTTTGGCAACTGCACCCATGACCACGAACCGGGTTGTGCTATCCACGCAGCAATCGCAGCCGGAACGCTGGATCCGGCGCGCGTTGCCCGGTGGCGCAAGCTGCTGGAGGAAAACGAAGCCAATACCCCAGTCCCGTCCGGCCCGCGTGGCAACAAGATCCTCAAGACTCGCGGAAAAAAACGCTAGGGGTGCAGGGCCCCGGCCTCTTCAGACCGGGCATTGCCGCCTGCTTTCGGTGCGCGGTGCTGCGATCTTGCTAGGCATGCTGGTCCATCGACAGCGCATCGGCATAATGTGTCAGTCTGCTAGCAATGCTTTCTGGACCGCCTCATTCCACCCCAGATAAAACATGTCTCCATCACGAATAACCGGCCGCGTCATGACCTTGGGCTTGGCCATAATCTGCGCCTCGGCCTCTGAGTTCTTCAACCAGCCGTTCAGTGCCCGATAGTCGTTTGACTTTTTATCCACCAGCCGGTCGCCGAACTCTGCGAACAACTCGTCCACCTCGGCCTCTGTCAGAGGGTCGGCGCGTATGTCGCGAAACGTCACGTCGGTGCGGACCGCCTCAAGCGCCTTGAGCGCTTTTTGACAATCCGAGCAGGTACTCAATCCGTAGATTATCATATCGCAATCTCCTGTGGTGCTGATCCTGCAAATACGAGCATCCGGCTCGTCTGCGCAACCAATTCGGTGCGTACAGGCTGTAAAAGGCCTGATCCTACTGCTGGGGATGCGGCCGCGCCGCGCTGTGAGCAGATGGCGCGTGACACCCGCGCGAGATCAGTTAGGATCAAACTTATGAAAACAGTCCCCAAAGAAACGACAGATGACGCTCTTATTCAAGAATACCTGAACAAGGGCGGCAAGGTAAGTGTCGGAAAAACCAAACCCCTTCCTAGTGAACTGGGTTTGAGTAACAACACTTGGAACAACAAGCTGACCAAAGAGGAAAAGGCCGCACGCAGTAAGAAATGATTGTGCGGGCAGGCCATCTCCTTGGCCGCGCTTGTGGCAGTATGTTGAGTGCCAGATGCGAGCGTCAGGTTCGGCATTGCCCGGCTAAAGATCCATGGCGATGGATTTGACCAGCTCAGCGATGGTTTTGACCCGCGCAGGAAGTATGCGATTGCGCTTAAACACCATCCAGAGTTCGTGGTGGCGGGCTTTGCGCAGTTTGGCGACGCGAATTTTGTGCTTTTCCGGATAGGCGTTCACCCCGCTCCTTGGCAGTAGGGTGTACCCGATACCATTGGCTACAGGCGATGGAATCTGGCTGATCTGGTTGACAAAAGTGCGGATGCGCAGATGATCCGGACCCTTGAACGTATCCGGAAAGTTCAGCGAAAAGAGTTCGTCAGCATAGGCGAGTCCGTCCGGATGTGCGACGAACCCTAGGCCTTGGAGCGTCTCGAAGTCGATATGCGGTGCCGCGCACTTTGCCGGAACGACAAGGCATAGCTCTTCCTGGCCCAGATGCATCGCATCGAGGCGCGGGTGAGCTGGTTTGTGATCTGCAATGCCCAGATCGAACTGGCCCTTCAGAACGCCGGCAAGAAGGGTATCCTGCGGGGTCGCCTCTAGGTGGATGGTCAGGTGCGGCGACGCCTGCATTAGCGAAAAAAGATGTGGGTAGAGCAGCATTGCAAAGCTGCCCGACGAGGCGATGACAACCTCGCCCACGGCAGGATCATCGCTTAGAATGGCCTCGAACAGGCGCTTTTCCTCAACGCGCCTTGCCCGCCCCACGGCTAGAACAGCCTCGCCGGCAGGGGTCGCGTGAAAGCTTTTGCCGTGGCGCGAGATCAGCGATTGACCGACCTGATCCTCAAGCTTGCGTAGGTGTTGTGATACGCCCGGCTGGGTCATCCCCAACCGGTCAGCGGCGCGGGTGAAGTGGCCGGTTTCGATCAGCAGGGTAAAGGTATTTAACCATTGTGCGTTTAGCATGGATCATTACTAACTGTTATCAATAACGTATTAAATGATTATTTCATTTAGCCGGTGCGCGCTCCTATCTATCTTCTGAAACACAATCAGAGGATTGCATTATGCTACCGACCCCGCGCACGTTTTCGCATATCGGCCTATCCGTTCCAGACGTCGACGCTGCCGTGAAGTTTTATACCGAAGTCCTTGGGTTCTATACCATCATGGAGCCGACTGAGGTCACCGAGGATGACAGCGACATCGGGCAGATGTGCACGGACGTTTTCGGCCCCGGCTGGAGGCGTTTGCGCATCGCGCATTTGTCCACGGCTGACCGGATCGGGTTTGAGCTGTTTGAGTTTGATGGCAATCATGCGCCCGATAAAAACCTGTCATTTCGCCAGCATGGCACGTTCCACTTTGCCATTCAGGATCCTGATCTCGAAGGCCTGCTGGCTAGGATCGTCGCGGCCGGCGGAAAGCAGCGGATGCCCGTGCGAGAATACTTTCCAAACGAAAAGCCCTACCGGATGGTTTACGTAGAAGATCCCTTCGGCATTGTTTTCGAGATTTACAGTCATAGCTACGAATTGACCTATTCCGCCGGTGCCTACGCCTGACACGGACGATACAAGGCACTGCTGGGCCCGTTCGGCAGGCTTTGGTCGCCGCGCCGACAGACCGGGCATGACATCTAACGAGAAAAGGACCATATCAATGGCACAATCCAGCACCGAGAACCGCAAATTCGTCTTGGCCAAGCGCCCCGTAGGGATACCTGATGACGGCACCCTGCGCCTTGAAACAGAAGATCTGCCAACTGCCGGCGCAGGACAAATGCTGCTGCGCAATGAGTACCTGTCGCTTGACCCGTACATGCGCGGCCGGATGAGCGACGCGCCCTCCTATGCCGCCCCAGTCGAAATCGGCGCCGTGATGGTCGGCGGCACTGTCGCGCAAGTCGTGTCGTCAGATGTGGCTGGGTTCGAGGCGGGTGATTGGATCACCGCATTTGGTGGCTGGCAGGATTATGCGCTGTCCGATGGCAAAGGTGTGATCAACATGGGCAAGTCGCCCGATCATCCGTCATGGGCGCTTGGCGTTCTGGGGATGCCCGGTCTGACGGCATGGGCCGGCCTGACGCAAATCGGGCAACCTAAATCGGGCGAAACACTGGTCGTCGCAGGTGCCAGCGGACCGGTGGGTGCGACGGTTGGCCAGATCGGCAAGATCTTGGGGTTGCGCGTCGTCGGCATCGCGGGTGGGGCAGAGAAGTGCGCCCATGTCGTCGAAAAACTGGGGTTCGACGCCTGCGTCGATTACAAAGAAGACGGCTTTGCGGATGCACTGAAAGCGGCGGCACCGGATGGCATCGACATTTACTTTGAAAATGTCGGTGGCGCAGTTTTCGACGCGGTGATGCCATTGCTAAACTCCTCTGCGCGTATCCCGGTCTGCGGCGTCATCTCGCAATACAATGCGACGTCGTTGCCGGATGGCCCGGACCGTATGGGCCTGCTGATGGGCACGATTCTACGCAAGCGGATGACCATGCGCGGCTTTATCGTATTCGATGATTTTGGCCACCTCTATCCTGAGTTCGCCAAGCAGATGGGCGATTGGGTCGCCAAAGGGCAGATGCAGTATCGTGAAGAAATTATCAAAGGCATGGAACAAGCGCCCGCCGCGTTCGTTGGTCTACTGGAAGGTAAGGCATTTGGTAAGCGCGTCATTAAATTGAGCGAATAGGCCAAGCAGCGAAAGCCGATAGAAAGATGACTAGGTCTTGATCCGCGTGGTGCCCCTCAAGGTGGCGCGCTGGCAGGACCAGTTGGCGTCCAGGCTGCCGTAGCGGCAAACGCCAAGGCGCTTGGCAGATCATGGGCAGCACGCCCAATCAAACGCATGCACAAGGCGAAAGCCGTGTGCCGCAAGATCACTGCCGGGCGCTGACGATTGATGCAGAAACACAAAGGAAATGATCCGATGAAAATACTGATGGTTCTCACATCCCATGACCAATTGGGTGATACAGGAAACAAGACCGGCTTCTGGCTCGAAGAATTCGCTGCCCCCTATTATGTCTTCAAGGACGCAGGCGCCGAGATCACTTTGGCCTCGCCCAAGGGTGGCCAGCCGCCGCTTGATCCGTCCAGCGATTCCGATGATGCTCAGACCGAAGCGACGAAGCGCTTCAAGGGTGACGATGCGGCGCAGAAAGATCTGGCCAATACCGTTGCTCTCTCGACGGTGTCCGCAGACGGGTACGATGCGATCTTTTACCCGGGCGGTCATGGCCCGCTGTGGGATCTGGCCGAAGATGCAAGCAGCAAGAGCTTGATTGAAGCATTCGCCGCCAGTGACCGGCCCGTCGGCGCCGTCTGCCACGCGCCCGCAGTGTTCAAGCACACCAATGGCGCGGACGGAAAGCCGCTCGTTTCGGGCAAGACAGTAACCGGATTTACCAACACCGAAGAAGAGGCCGTCGGCCTGACAAACGTGGTGCCTTTCCTTGTCGAGGACATGTTGAAAGCGAATGGCGGCGATTACCAAAAGGGAGATGATTGGGCATCGTTCGTGGTGGCTGATGGCAAACTGGTGACGGGCCAAAATCCGGCATCATCCGAAGAAGCGGCACGCAAGCTGCTGTCGCTGATATAAAAACTCCGGTCAGGGCAGCGTTTAACTCGCTGCCCTGAATCCTTCGAAACTCCACAACGGATTGGAGAGAGCCATGAGAGTTCTTGTTGCCGGTGCCACCGGCAAGACCGGCCTTCGGTTAATCAATGAGCTAAAGTCGAACGGTCATTCGCCGATCGCGCTGGTCCGCAACTCGTCAGACACCACCGATCTTCCCTCCGATGTCGTGCTTCGCAAGGGCGATCTCACGGATCTGGAGGGTAGCGTTTGCGACGGCTGCGATGCAGTCATCTTTGCCGCAGGCTCTGGTGGCTCTACCGGCTCTGAGATGACCGACAAAGTGGACCGCGACGGTGCTAAGAAGTTGGTTGATATCGCTGTTAAGGTCGGTATTTCACGCTTTGTGATGCTGAGCAGCGTCGGTGCGGACAATCCGGATGCGAGCAGCAATCTTGCCCATTACCTCCAAGCCAAGCACGAGGCCGACGAACATCTTATGGCGTCCGGCCTGAGCTACACCATCCTCCGGCCGGTCAGCTTGACCGATGATGACGGCACCGGCGATATGCACTTTGGCGGCGACGTTGATGTCGGCGCGAAGGCGGCGCGCGGCGACGTAGCCGCAATTCTGGCGCATGCGGTCGATGACCCGGGATGGGTGGGCAAAGCCCTTTTGATGCAATCTGTCTGAGGGTGGGCAAGCGCAGAGGGGTATTGGATGTGGAAGCTGCGTTAGACTCCTGAGGTATTGCGCTGCCGTCGAGGCGGACCGGCGCCATACCGCTATCTTGTATTCCGTGGATGCCTCAAGGCAAGGATCTCGTCAGGTCCCGCGATGCGCGCGCGAGTAGTAGGCCTGCGTTCCGATGCCGCGTATTAATTCACAATACGTTCACTTGCGTGCGATGGGGGCAAAACACACGTAACCAAAGCACATTATTTATCTCACGCACTTGACCTTCTAGCAACTGGAAGCCCCATTTAAATACTGACAGATCACATGAGGCCCCCATATGACCCGCGGTACTTTTTTCACGTTTAGAGTCAGCCAGATGAGTTGTGCGTCCTGCGTTGGCCGCGTTGAAAAAGCGTTGCTCGGAGTGCCCGGCGTTCGCGCGGCGCATGTCAATCTTGGGGCAGAGACGGTGCGCCTCACGGTCGATGACGGCTTTGATGCTGTGCGTATCGCGGAGGCGCTGGAGACGGCAGGATACCCAGCAGAGGTGTCTGCCTACCGGTTTTCCGTTGAGAATATGTCCTGCGCCTCCTGCGTTGCGCGGATTGAGCGCGCCTTGAAAGCAGAACCCGGCGTCGTCTCGGCGTCCGTCAATTTGGCGCAGGAGGAAGTGAATGTGCAGGCGCTGGGCGCTGATGCGACCGAGGTTGCGCAGATCATCACGCGCACGGGGTATCCGGCGCATTTGATCGTCGATCAGGGAAGTGCTGTGGAAACCCACGACCGCAAGGCGAGGGAGACCGCGCATCTCAAGCATATGACGTGGCTGGCGGCGGTCCTTACTGCGCCTGTTTTTATTCTTGAGATGGGCGGTCATGCGGTGCCTGCCCTGCACCATTGGGTGATGGGTACGCTGGGCATGACCCTAAGTTGGGCGGTGCAATTCGTGCTGACCACCATCGTCATGGCGTGGCCGGGGCGGCAGTTTTACCTCAAGGGGTTTCCTGCGCTGTTCAAAGCCGCGCCTGACATGAATTCCCTTGTGGCACTGGGATCTCTGGCCGCGTGGGGCTTTTCCACGGTGGCCCTTTTTGCGCCATCGCTGCTGCCTGCCGGCGCACGCGTGGTGTATTTTGAGGCGGCGGCGGTGATCGTCACGTTGATCCTGCTGGGCCGGTTCCTTGAGGCGCGCGCCAAGGGCCGTACGGGGCAGGCGATCCGCAAACTGGTTGGGTTGCGTCCCAAAACGGCGCTGGTCGAGCGGGCCGGACACGTGACCGAAGTCGCTGTAGACGCCATCATGCCGGGCGATCTGGTTCAGGTGCGGCCTGGCGCGCAGGTCGCAGTGGATGGCATTGTTGTTCAAGGTTCGTCCTATGTTGACGAGAGCATGATCAGCGGAGAGCCCGCGCCCGTCCGAAAGACCACCGATGCCGAAGTGATCGGCGGCACGATCAACGGCACGGGCGCGCTGACGTTTCGCGCGACCAAGGTGGGCGGCGATACAATGCTGGCTCAGATTATCCGCATGGTCGAGGAGGCGCAGGGCGCCAAGCTGCCGATTCAGGATCTGGTCAACCGGATCACCCTATGGTTCGTGCCTGCGGTGATGGCCGTGGCCGCACTGACATTCCTGACATGGCTGATGGTGGGGCCTGACCCTGCGCTCAGCTTTGCGTTGGTGGCCGCAGTGGCCGTTCTGATTATCGCATGCCCTTGTGCTATGGGGCTGGCGACGCCCACCTCCGTGATGGTCGGCACAGGCAGGGCTGCCGAATTGGGCGTGCTTTTCCGGCAGGGCGATGCGCTGCAAACGCTGAGCGATGTGCGGGTGATCGCGCTGGATAAGACTGGTACGCTGACCGAAGGGCGGCCCGAGCTGACGGACCTTAAGATCATGGATGGGTTCGAGGAGGCCGATGTTCTGCGCCTCATCGCCTCGGTTGAGGCGAAATCCGAGCATCCGATTGCCACGGCAATCCTGCGCCGGGCAGAGCAGGACGGTCTGTTGCTTGCCCCGCTCGAGACGTTTTCGTCGATTACTGGCTATGGTGTGAGTGCCGTTGTCGAGGGGCGGCAGGTCGTGATCGGTGCGGACCGACTGATGACGCGCGAAGGCATCGCGCTGGAGGCAACACACCAAGTCACGGGCCAGCTGGGGCAGGCGGGCAAGACCCCGCTTTTTGCGGCGATAGACGGCCGGCTTGCCGCGATCATCGCGGTGTCCGATCCAATCAAAAGCAGCACCGCACAGGCAATTGCCGCGCTGCATGACCTCGGCCTCGAGGTGGCAATGATAACCGGCGACAACCGCGCCACCGCTGAAGCGATTGCCGCCCGGCTGGGGATCGATATCGTCGTTGCCGAAGTTTTGCCCGAGGGCAAAGTGGCCGCGATTGCCGAGCTGGCGCGCGAGGGGCGCAAGGTCGCCTTTGTGGGCGACGGTATCAACGATGCGCCTGCGCTAGCCAGCGCCGATGTAGGGATCGCGATCGGCACCGGAACTGACGTGGCCATCGAGGCGGCGGATGTGGTGCTGATGTCGGGGGATTTGAACGGGGTTGTGCGCGCCTTGCACGTCAGTCGCCGCACAATACGCAACATTCGGCAGAACCTCTTTTGGGCCTTCGCTTATAATGCTTTGTTGATCCCCGTGGCTGCTGGCGTCTTTTACCCGGTGTTTGGATTGATGCTATCGCCTGCGCTGGCTGCAGGGGCGATGGCGCTGTCCAGCGTCTTTGTGCTGTCCAATGCGCTGCGCCTGCGCTGGGTGGCGCCGGCGGCTGAGGCGCGCATAGGACATGACAGAAAACTGCGTAAATTCGCACCTGCAGCAGCGCAGTCGGAGGCCTGACATGAACATCGGAGAGGTATCGAAGAAGGCCGGTTTGCCACCCAAAACGATCCGCTATTATGAGGAAATTGGGCTGATTACGCCGCCGCGCGATACGAATGGCTACCGCAGATTTCGGGATAGCGACATGCACAAGCTGGCATTTCTGGGCCGTGCGCGTGCGTTGGGCTTTACCATTGAGGATTGTCGCAACCTGCTCGCGTTGTGGGGCGATCAGGATCGCGCCAGCGCCGACGTGCGCTCAATCGCCCAAGAGCATCTGGCCCAGATCGAAAGCAAGATTGCCGACTTGCAGGCTATTCAGGACACGCTGTCGCATCTGGTGCGTGCGTGTGCTGGTGACGGTCGCCCAGATTGCCCCATCCTGCAAAAGCTTGAGACATTTCCGACTTAGAGGCGGAACCCTCCTGCGCGGGATGCGGATTTTATCCTCCAGAAGGGAAAAGCGCGAGTTGAAATGCTCCTGCTTTGGCGGTGAAGTCAACGTGCCGCTAGGCTTCAGATCGCGCACCAAAAATCAGATGATGTTGAGTATTCGCACGGACCTGTGGATAATCGCAAAATCGGTTTGATGCGATCCAATGACAGGGCGTGGGCAGGTCTGACCTGGCAGCCAGTCCCGGCGCCGCCAACGGACCGCTGATTGTAGTCAGTGTCGCGGTCATCAGCAGAATGGCTGCAACCAACGCGGCCTCGACCCGAATGGACTGGCGCAGTTTTTTACCAGCGGCTGCTTCTTGTCGCAGCAGTGCCGGTGTCAGGCGCAGCTTGTTCCAAGCCGCTAGCCCCATGATGGCCGAGAACAGCGTCAGCTTGACCGCAAAAAACTGGCCATATGGCGTCGATAGCGCGGTTAGGACATTATCGGTCAGAAGCCACAGCGCGATAGCGCCCGCGATGATCAGTATCCCGACGATCCAAGCGGCCTTGCGGCCAAAATCATGTGCGATGTGCCCTGCGAGGTGGTTATGTGAGGGCCGCGCGACGCGGTAGAGCGGCGCAAAGGCCCCGATCCAAAATGCCAGGCCCAAAAGATGCAGGGATAGCAGCAGGCCAAGGATGGTGCGCGGCTCCTCCAACGCGTGCCCGCGAAAGACGAACGATGCTGCAACCAGCGCAGCGCCCATAACCGCCAGCACGCGCCCGGCGCGTGCGGGGATCAAGACCGCAAAGATCAACGTCAGCCCGACCAAGCGCAGCGCGATACTGGTGCCCAAGGGGCTATCCGCGACCATGCCCAGCATCAGCGGATCGACGGCGCCCTGCCATGTACCGCCCATCAGAAAACTGGCCCGCAAGGGAAGCCGCGCAAGTGACACAAGTGCGGCGGCGATGGCGCAAACCGCTGCGATACGCTTGAGCATCCCCACCTCTGGTGGTGGCAGCCCGCGCAAGGCGACCGCACACAGCGCGCTGCCCGCGGCTGTGAGGGACGCCGCATAGACCAGTGCTTTGACGCAGATTGATATCCACACAAGCGGCTCTGTCGCGGCAAGCGCGCTCAGCATGGCGGCTCAGCTCGCAACTTCAAAGCTAAACGTCCCCTGCATGGGATGCCCATCGTCGGCCAGACCGCGCCACGTGACCGTATAGAGGCCAGCCGGCAGAACGGGCGGCTGGGCGCTAAAGTCACTGACGGGGCGCATATCATCGCTGCGGGTCAGGGCGTGGTTGGTGCCATCCTGATCCGTGAGCGAGATCAGCGTCACGCGCAGGGGCATGTCGAAGGTCATGGTGATGACCTGGGGCGATGCGGACAGGGCCGCGCCATCTGCGGGCGTTGTCGCCTCTTTCTTGGAATGGGCACCTGCCTGTCCCGCAGCAAGGGCAAGGGCAACTATAGCTGCGGTTCGTGTTATCCAGTTCATCGCGTAATCCTATCGCAAGAGGTATCGGTCGATGTCATAGGGCCTTTGCACTTCATGCATCTTGGCAATGACGGTTTCTAGTCGTGCAAGGCAAGCCAAAAGCATCACCCCCGGCCTGCCATGCCCTTATTCGAGCATCATGGCGCGGACGGCATACATTCCGTCGTCGCCTTTTATCAGCATCAACACGACCGCGTCACCGGCGGAAATGCCGTCAATATCCGCGTCAGGTGTCAGGGCCATGTCCATCGTCATCGCTGGCCATCCGATTGCGGGGATTGGCTCATGGGTGACGTTGACGGTGCCTTCGCCGATGGAATGCACTTTTGCCTTGGCATGAACCGCAGCTTTCATTTTCGCATCTGTCATCGACATGCTGGAATGGTCCATTTTGGAGTGATCCATCGTTGTATCAGCAGTCTGGGCCATCGCCAGAGGTGCACTAAGAACCAGTGCGCAGATTGCGAGGGGCAGAGTGTTCATATGTCTTCCTTTCAGAGTTGGTATACTATTAGGCAGGTAAAATCGCGGTCGGCCCATCGGCCGATTGCAGCAATTCGCGGTTGACCCGTTTAAGGGACAGCCGCTTCCAGATCACGAAGATCGATGGAATCACGAAGAGGGTAAGCATTGTCGCGGTCGCCATGCCGCCCACCATGGGCGCTGCGATGCGCTGCATGATTTCCGAGCCGGTGCCGGTGCCGTACATGATTGGAATCAACCCTGCAAAGATGGTGGCGACGGTCATCACCTTGGGCCGCACACGTAGCAGCGCACCCTCAAAGACGACCTCTTCGACGTCCAGTGGGGTCATTTGGCGGGCTTCGGCGATGGCATCGGTACGGCGCTTGTCCCAAGCGAGGTTGAGGTAAAGCAGCATCACGATTGCCGTTTCCACGGCAACCCCTGCAAGGGCGATAAAGCCCACGAGAACCGCGACCGAAATATCAAAGCTCAGATACCAAAGGAACCATACCCCTCCTGCCAGCGCGACGGGCAGGGCGGCAAGGATGATGGCCACTTCGATGATGCGGTTGAACGCCATGAACAGCATCAGGGTGATTATCAGCAATGTCGCTGGCGCAACCAGCTTGAGCCGTTCCTGCATGCGCTGGATATACTCGTATTGCCCGGACCATGTGATCGAATACCCGGGTGGCAGGGTGACCTGATCCGCCACGGCGGCGCGCGCCTCGGCCACGTAGCTGCCCAGATCGTGGCCCGCGATGTCGATAAAGACAAACCCGGTGCGCCGCGCGTTTTCGGACCTGATCATGCCGGGGCCGTCGACCACCTTGATCTCGGCCAATGTCCCCAGCGGGACATGCGCACCCGAGGGCGTGACAACCGGCAGATCGCGCAGCCGCTCGGGGCTATCGCGCCAATCCTGTGGATAGCGCAGGTTGATGGGGAACCGTTCCAGCCCCTCGACCGATTCTGATACCTGCATGCCGCCGATGGCGGTCTGCACCACGTCCTGAATGTCGCGCACGCTCATCATATAGCGCGCGGCGGCGTCGCGATCTGGGCTGATCTCGATATAGCGCCCGCCGATGGGCCGCTCGGCATAGGCCGAGGCGGTGCCGTCTAGTGTGCCCGCGATCCGCTCCACCTCGATCCCGATCTGTTCGATTACGCGCAGATCTGCACCCGAAATCTTGACGCCGACAGGGGTCTTGATGCCGGTCGCCAGCATGTCGATGCGGTTCTTGATCGGCTGGATCCAGACGTTGGTGACACCGGGGATCTGGACCGTGCGGTCCAGCTCTGCGCGGATCTTCTCCATCGTCATGCCGGGGCGCCATTCCGCTTCGGGCTTTAGCTGAATCGTCGTCTCAATCATCGTCAGCGGTGCGGGGTCGGTTGCGGTATCGGCGCGCCCGACCTTGCCATGCACGGTCAGCACTTCGGGCACCGTCGCGATCAGGCGATCTGTCTGTTGCAGCACCTCGCGCGCCTTGCCAATCGAGACCCCTGGGTAGAGCGACGGCATATACAGAAAGTCGCCCTCGTTCAGCTCGGGCATGAATTCAGTCCCGATGCGTTGCAGCGGCCACCACATCGATGCCACGAGCAGTCCCGCCAGCAGGGTTGTCGCCCAAGGCCACGCGACAGCCGCATCGAGGAAGGGCCGGTAAATCCAGATTACCAGCCGGTTCAGCGGGTTCTTGTGTTCAGGCACGATCCTGCCACGCACGAAATATCCCATCAGCACAGGCACCAACGTGATTGACAAAATTGCGGCAGCCCCCATCGCGTAGGTCTTGGTGAAGGCGAGTGGTTTGAACAGCCGCCCTTCCTGGCTTTCCAGCACAAACACCGGCAGAAAACTGACCGCGATGATAGCCAGCGAGAAGAACAGCGCAGGGCCGACCTCCTCGCAACATTCCATTACGATCCGCCACCTATTCTGGTTAGTAAGCTTTTCCTTTTCCAGCCGTCTGTGCATCGCTTCAATCATCACAATGGCAGCATCGACCATTGCCCCGATGGCAATGGCGATACCGCCCAGCGACATTATGTTGGCATTCACACCCTGCAATTTCATGATGATGAAGGCCGCAAATATGCCCAATGGGAGCGACAGCAGGATCACCAGCGACGAGCGGATGTGCAGCAGAAACGCGGCACACACCAGTATGACGACGATGAATTCCTCGGTCAGTTTTTTCTGTAGGTTGTCGACCGCCCGCTCGATCACGCCCGCCCGGTTGTACGTCGTCACGATCTCAACACCCTCGGGCAGGCCTGTGCGCAGCTCGTCGATCCGCGCCTCCACGGCCTTGATTGTGGCCAGTGCGTTGCCACCCCAGCGCAGGATCACGACACCGCCGACAGCATCGCCCTCGCCGTTAAAGTCGCCCACACCGCGGCGCATCTCGGGCCCTAACCGGATATCGGCGACATCGCCCAGCGTGAGCGCCGCGCCACGCGCATTGACCATCAGCGGCGCTTTGGCGAGATCGGCAATCTCGTCCACATACCCGGTGGAGCGGACCATGAATTCGGCCTCGCCCATCTCAATGACGCTGCCACCCGTCTCGCTGTTGGCGCCCTGAATGGCATCCCGAATTTGCGCCAGCGTCAGATCATAGGCGCGTAGCTTGTTCGGATCGACAACAACTTGATATTGCTTGACCATTCCGCCAATAGTGGCAACTTCCGAGACGCCATCGACGGTCTGCAATTCGTATTTTAGGAACCAGTCCTGAATGGTGCGCAACTGCGCCAGATCATGCCCGCCTGTGCGATCGATCAACGCATATTGGTAGATCCAGCCAACGCCTGTGGCATCGGGGCCCAACTGGGGCGACACGCCTTCTGGCAGGTTTGCGGTGATCTGGCCCAGATATTCCAGCACACGCGTGCGCGCCCAATAAAGATCGGTGCCGTCCTCGAACACTACGTAGACATAGCTATCGCCAAAGAACGAAAAACCGCGCACGTCGCTGGCGCCCGGCACCGACAGCATGGCCGTGGCGATGGGATAAGTGACTTGATCTTCGACCACCTGCGGCGCCTGACCTGCGTAGGGTGTTTTCACGATCACCTGCACGTCCGACAGATCAGGAATGGCGTCCACCGGGGTCGACCGGATGGCCCAGACACCCGCAATGGCCAGCATGATCGCGAGGGCGACGACGATGGCGCGGTTCGCGATGGAGCCGCGAATGATGGCGGCGATCATTGCATCAACTCGGGCACGGGGGCGGTGCCGACCAGTGTCAGCGAGAAATCTGCGTTTTGCCTCAGGCGCAGCATCACCTCCTCGTCTGTTGGCAAAGCCAAGGCATCGACCGAAGGATCAATGCTGAAATCCATCGTCATGCCGGGCATCCCGATCTGGGTCATCGGGCCGTGGGTGATGTTGGCCACTTTGGTCGCGGGGTCGACTGTGTTGATCGTGCCGAACACCTCCATCGGCGGCGTGACAAGCTGTGCTGCGGCGAGGATCATCGTCATGCCGTCCGGGCGCGCGAAGGTTAGCGTCATTTCCTTGCCGGTGGTCAGTGTGGCTGGGTCAAGCGTGCCGCCCAGTGCAAACTGCATTGTCATGCCGGGCATCCCGATCTGGGTGATCGGGGCATGTGTGATTGTGGCCATCCCTATCGCTAGGTCGATCGCGTCGATGGTGCCAGAAACGACGATGGGCGGTGCGGCGGCATCAGGGGGCGTCTGTGTCTGCGCCATGTCATCGTCGCGCACTGCCACGATGGTAAAGAGGCCATCCTCTCCCTTGATCAGGTCGAATTCGACAGGTTGGTCCATTGGCACGAGGGATGTGTCCACGCCTGCTACGGCCATGTCCATTTCCATTGCGGGCCAGCCCAGTTCTGGAATGGGGCCGTGGGACATCGTCAGTTTGCCATCAGCCGTGATGGCCAGAACCTTGCCCTTGCCGGTGGCCGCGATCCCGTCATCGTTGGCCAATTCTATCAGGCTGAGAAGGCTATCCGCCCCGCGTGCGGCGCGAAAGACGACCTGCTGGCCGTTTACAAGCCTTCCGAGGGCGACATCTGCCCGCACCGTAAAGCGCGTGGTCATTGCAGGCCAATCCAGCGTCTCAAGCGCGCCGTGCCGGATGGTGGCGATGCGGGTCTGCGTGTCAAGCGCTACCAAATCGCCGACGCCGCGCGCGGGGGCATTGTCGGTTGGAGCCATGCGCATCAGCCCTGCGTTCAGCGCGCTTTCGCTGTCGATCAGGAATTGTGCGGAGGCAACCACTTCTTCGCCGGGGGCCAGTCCTTGGACCACCTCGGTCCGGCCACCGCCGCCAAAACTGCCCTGGAGGCCGGTGGTTATCAGGCGCGGCTTGAACGTGCCTTCACCAGTTTTCAGAATGACACGCTCGGCCGATCCGGTGCGAATGATCGCCTCACTTGGGACGGTAATAGCCATGTGCGTCTCGTTTGGGATCAGGCTGACGGTGCCGAACATGTTGGGCCGAAGGAGTCTCTCGGCATTGTCGAAGCGCAAGCGCACCGGTAGCGTGCGTGTCTTTGCGTCAAGTTCGGGATAGACGTAATCGATCACCCCGTCGAATGTGCGCCCGGCTAAATGATCGAACTGCACGGTGGCGCTCATGTCCTCGGTCAGGCGAGCGATGTCACGCTCGAAAACGTCGACGATGACCCACACGGTACTGAGATCGGTCAGTGATACGGCCCGCACACCGGGTTGCAGAAACATGCCATCGGCCGCCTCAAGCGAGATTACGACCCCGTCCTGTGGGGCCAGAACCTCGATGTTGCGCGCCATCTCGCCGCTGGCCTCGATCCGCGCGATCTGGTCGACGGACATTCCAAGGCTGCGCAATTTGCTGCGTGCGGCCTCCAATATGCGAGGATCGCCGGCGGCGACGGCGCGCACCAGATCGGCAGAGGACGAGCCGATGGTCTGCGAGAACATCTCGAACAGGATATCACCCTTGCGAACCGGATCGCCGACGGCGCGCACGTTCACCTCTTCGATCCAGCCATCGACGCGGGTGTGGACATGGCTGGTGACGTGATCGTCATAGCGCACGATGCCGACGGTCTCGATGCGGCGCGAAACCTGCGAGGTTTGTGCGATCGCGGTACGCACGCCTATTGCGTTGATTTCGCCGGTAGGCAGCGTCACCTCGGCGGGATCGCCTGAGGGCTCCTGGCCCGCCATGACAGGGACGAGTTCCATGCCCATCGGCGATTTTCCGGGACCGGGCTGCCTAAAATTCGAATCCATCGGGGCCACCCAATAGAGAATTTCGGGTCCGCCTGATCCTGCCATACCGGGCGGGGACAGATACATCCGCTCCAGAAAAACTCCGCCTGCTACGCCCGCTGCGAGCGCAAGAACACTCAGGGCTGAATATCGTCCACTCATGGTCACCTCTGGTCCCGGCCCGGATGCGTGGGGGCCGTTCTCCAATCAACTACAATCGCGCGTCGCAAATTGCGGCGTCGCATGGCAATTAATCAAAGGAGTTGAGGGGGGCGATCCTTGGTGGAGCGGGAATAGGATGGCAGAGCGGTGGCCGCATCGAGCACGCGGCTGACGGGCACGAGCACGCCAATGGCGATCAGGTCAAATGGCGTGCTCAGCTCATGAAAGCAGCACATGGAGGGCGCGCATTGGCTGGCGTCTTCGTGATGGCCGCCGGTTTCAGACCCACCATGGTCCATGTTTTCAGGTGCAGCATGCTGCATCGCCGTATGGCGCGCGTGATCTGTTATCGGGGCCTGCTTCTGCGATGGTTGCACGGGCGCTGACGCAGAAACGGCAGGCGCGATGAATTGAAACATCAACACACATATCAGGAGCGCAAAGCTCATCGGGCGGGAGGCCGCCTTGATCCCGAAAAGATGTTTCATGCCGTACATGCATCAGTTCATGACGGCGAGCAGGAGATGTTTCAAGTCAGAATTTCGTGAGGTGGGGCCGCTGCGGGGCCGCGTGTGACCGTCCTGCGCGCCCGGACGCACGCGCCGGTCCTGACCCGAATCGCACGGAGGTTTAGGGCAAGGTGCAGTCCTGACCCGCACCTGCTCCACCGGGGCCCCGATGATGCCCCTAGATTTCGGTCGCCCTAAAATGCACGCGACCCACCAGCCGTATCCAGTTCCTGTGCGATCACCTTCGCCACCTTTCGTCCACTTTCCAACGCGCCGTTCACGAGAGCCGAGCGATTACCGCCCATCGCCTCGCCTGCGAAGAACAGTTTTTCTGCAATCGGCTCGGACAGCACGTCGCGTGCACCGACGCGTCCCGGTACGACGGCAGAATAGGCACCGTGGGTCAGCGGGTTCGTGGCCCAGTCGGATGCAATACCTTTGACGAAATGCTTGCGTGCGTCGCTGCCGACCTGCTTCACCATTTCCTCCAGTGCGAAATTGACGGTCGCCTCTGGCCCATCGCGGGACAGCTCCCACCCGAATGCGCCGCCGATGTTGCCAAACACATAGTCATGTCCGAAGGGCCATGTGATGAAGAAACAGGCGCGCGTGGGGGAGGTATCGGGGATGTCGTAGCTCATCCATTCATTATCGTTCAGGCCTAGCCGCGCCCCATCGAACAACAGCGGCACCTTGACCAAGAGACCCATCGGCAGATCGGCTATGGCTTGCTGCTTGGCCACGGGCAGGGCGGGGCTAAACTGGATTGCACCCGATGCCAGCACACCCGTCGATACCGTCACCAAACAGGCGCGCGCTGCGATGGTGCCGTCGCTGGTTTCCACCGTGACGCCCTTGCCGGTGGTATCGACGCGCAGAACTGTGGTGTTCAGTGCGATTGGGAGATCTACGGCGAGGGTCGCCACAACGGTGCCCAACCCCTCGGCCACGATATAGCTGGGCTGGTCATTTGCTGAAATGTAGTCGTCCAGCGTCGAGATACGTTCGAAATCAAAGCCATAATCCATCGGCCCCATCCATGCCTTGGCCGCGCCAAGCAAAGGCATGTCGCGGGGAATAACCTCGGACGCTGGCAGGTCGAGACCCTTCTTGCCTGCTTTTGCCATAGCCTTTTCTACTTTGGCACCTGCCTTTTCGTAGGCTTTCAACTCAGCCTTGGTTGCGCGCCTGCCGTCCATGAACAGCGCTGTGGCCCTTTCGGAGTGATCGACGAGGGTAAATCCGCCCTTGCGCGCGATCTTGGTAAACCGGTTTTTGTTGGCGCCGGATATCCATGAACATCCCATGTCGACCGGCTGGCCAAAACTGCTGGACTGCGTGTATGCGCGGCCGCCAACGCGGTCTGCCGCTTCGACGATCACCACCGAGTGGCCCGCCTTTATGAGCCTACGCGCGGCGCCAAGGCCCGCAGCGCCGGCACCGATGATGACGACGTCAGGGTTGGTCGGAAGATTGGGGGCAGGAGGCATGTCAAAACTCCGGAAAATTAGGATTAGGTTCGCTGGGGATCCAGGCCGTAGCGCAGGCTAGGTCGAGGGTTGGCTTAAGTGTGATGCCAGATCGCACACCGAGATCAGCAGCCGGGTTCCTGCGGCGATGTTCCATGTCAGATCATGGCCGGGGCTCAGGTAAAAGCTGGCACCTTGCGAGAAATGGCTATCGGCGTGATCCGAGAATGTGACCTCACCGTTCAGAACATGCACCAGATGGCGCCCGGGTGCAGGTGCCGCGCCGTGCATGGCGGCAGCATAGGTATCGATATGGACCCGCATCCGGCCGTCGTGGTTCACAAAATGGGTCGTCCGCGTGGCGAGCGCGCCATAGGGCACGGTATCGACCGAGTGCAGCAGGGGTGCCGTAATGCGGTGAAGGGCAATATTGTCAGCATCGGTAGGCGCTGCGCCGTCAAGGATCATAAAGATCTTGCGCACAGTGTCTGGCATTTTCCACTGGCAATCAAGGCCCTTGGGGATGACGAACGCCTCGCCTGGTTTGATGATTACCTGTGCTCCACCGGGCATGACCATCTCGACCTGGCCCTCTAGCAGCAGCATGAATTCATCGACGGGATAGGGGCCGGGCTGATCGTCGAACGCGGTGCAATCCCATACGCCAACGGAATAGTCTGTCGTCTCGTCCTCGTCATATAGGTGGCCGCGCTGAACAGGCTGGCCCGACACCAGATTGCTGGGATCCATGACTGGCCAATCGATCAATCCGGTGCTTTCGGGACCATCATTTTCGATTCGCACAACGTAATTTTTGTCTGACATTGTCTGTTTTCCCTGTAATGGATCGATGACGCAACATGCTGGGCATCCATTTTAAACAATAAAATCAAAGATTTATATTGTATGTTGCAATCCGAGTTACAATTTTTTCCTGTTTTCTATGTTCAGAGAGCTTGACGTGGAATGGAACTCGGAACAATCTGAATGAACAAACATTCAGTCGATTTTTCCACGATGTGTCCTTTGCGAAGTGGTTAAAGTCGGTTCTTGCGCACCTTTCGGCATCTGCCCGCAGGACTGCGCCCACAACTGGGAGAACCTAAATGGACGTTGTCGATCATCTAAATGCCGTACGCCGTGGAAAATTGTCGCGCCGGGCCTTCAGCCGGATCCTTCTAGGTGCAGGGGTGGGGATGTTGGCAACGCCGCTTACGACCAAAAAGCTGATTGCGCAGGAGGGCGAGCAGGGCACGATCTTTACCTGGGGCGGCTACGACGTCACCGAGCTGTATACAAATTACGAGGCAGATAACGGCGCGCTTCCAAATTTTGCGATCTTCGGAGGTACTGAAGAAGCGCTGACCAAGATGCGCGGCGGATTTACTCCAGACGTGGCACACCCTTGCAACTCAGGGCTTAAGCGCTGGGTCGACACTGGCATGTTCCAGCCTCTCGATACGTCGCGGCTGTCCAATTGGGGTGACGTCATGCCGGAATTGGTCTCGCTGGAGGGTAACGATGCCGGAGACGGCAAGCCTTGGCTCGCGCCCTTTGACTGGGGCAGCACTTCCATCACCTACCGCACCGACATGTTCGAGGTCGAGGGCGAGGAAAGCTGGGACATGCTATGGGATGAGCGCTATTCAGGGCGGCTTGGTTCGCTAGCGTCGGGCGGCGATGCGTGGTGGTGCGGCGCAATTAAGGCGGGCGTTCCGTTCGCGGATATCGCAACAGACGAAGCGTTTGAGGCGATCGCCGCAGTGATGCGCCAACAGCGACCTCTCATCCGCGTCTACACGGATGATACCACGACGCTGGAGCAAGCCCTTTCATCCGGCGAGATGGCGGCTGCGATGACTTGGAACAGCTCGGCCGTGTTGCTGGCCTCCGAAGGTGTTCCAGTGCGGTTTGCGCAGCCCAAGGAAGGGACGCTGACATGGGTTTGCGGCCTGATGGTGCACAAGGACGCGCCCAACCTCGACAAAGCGTATGAGATTATTGACAGCCTTCTCAGCGTTGAGGCGGGCCAGTTCATGATTAACGATTACGGGTATGGCCACTCGAACGCCCGCTCGTTTGATGCCTTCGACGAAGCGACATTGATCTCGTTGGGACTGAGCAAGAACCCCACCGAATTACTTGGTAAGGGCCATTTCCAGCAGCCTCAGTCGCAGGAGTGGGAAACCAAGATGAACGAGACGTTCGAGATGATCAAAGCTGGATTTTGATCAGATGAGGGGAACGCGCTTCACGGGCCTGAAACTTTCGAAGTGCGCGCAATTGGGGCGCGCTTCGATCTGGGCGCGGGTCCGATGACGGACGGTGCCGCATCTTTGCCACGAACCGTTCGGGCGGCGCCTGCCGGCCTTATGGCGACCCTGCGCCGCAGCGAGCCGCTCCGCGGCTATGCGCTGCTGTCGCCAGCGCTTTTGGTGCTTATCATCGGCGTGGTGGTGCCATTTCTTATCCTGCTCACTATGAGTTTCTGGACGCGTCAGGGGTTCGACTTTGACACGACGATGACATCGGCGAATTACGTGCGCACGGTGCAGGAGCCGATCTTTGGCGCCTTCCTGTTGCGGTCCTTCTGGGTGTCGGGGATCGCGACGGTCGCGACCGTGCTGCTTTGCTACCCGATGGCCTACTACGTGGCCTTCCACGTCCATCGCAACAAAATGCTGTGGATCATATTGATGACACTGCCGTTTTGGACCAGCTATCTGCTGCGGGTTTTCGCGTGGAAGGTGATCTTGGGTTATGAGGGCGTCATCAATGCCTCCCTGCTCAGCATGGGGATTATCGAGGCGCCGCTAGAGTTTTTGCTGTATAGTCAAACGGCGGTGGTCATTACGCTGGCTCATGCGTGGGCGGCCTTTGCTATCCTGCCGCTCTACGTCTCGCTGGAGAAGATCGACCGATCGCTGCTGGAGGCAGCTGCGGATCTGGGCGATGGTCCAGTGATGCGGTTCGTGCGGATCACGCTGCCGCTGTCTATCCCCGGCGTCATCGCTGCAACCTTCCTGATCTTTATCCCAACCACAGGCGACTACATCACGCCGGCCCTTTTGGGCGGGCCCGACGGTGCGATGATTGGCCAGCTGATCCAGCTGCAATTCGGTGCGGTCAACAACTGGCCAATGGGCGCGGCACTGTCGATCGTCCTGATGCTGTGGATCGCGGCGATCGCGGTGGTCTTCGTCTATCTGGCCCGACGCGCAGACAGGATCGCAGCATGAGCAAGGGTAATTATATCTCGCGTCCCAACCGGGCACTGCAACTGTATGCCTGCCTGTTTCTGGTGGTGCTCTACACGCCCGTCCTGTTCATCCCACTCTTCAGTTTTAACGATTCCATTTATGTCCGCTTCCCGCTGACGGGGTTTACCTTCAATTGGTATGTCGACCTTATGGGCCGTGATACGGTCTGGAAGGCGATGTGGAACTCGGTTCGCGTCGGGCTGAGTGTGGCTGTCATCTCGACCATCCTCGGGGTGCTGGCGGCGCGTGCCATCACGCGCAACCGGATGCCGGGGCAAAACGCCATAGTGGCGTTTGTCATGCTGCCGTTGGTCATCCCGGGCATCATATTTGGCGTCGCGCTGCTGGTTCTGTTTAGCTGGATGGGTATCACCCTGTCGCTCTATACCGTTGGGATGGGCCATATGATCGTTTGCATGCCCTTCGCCGTCGCGACGTTGCTGCCCCGGTTCGAGGGCATGGACCGCTCGATGGAGGAGGCATCGGTCGATCTGGGCGAAAACGGCTGGTGGACGTTCTGGCGCGTGACCTTTCCAATGGTTATGCCGGGCATCGTCGCCAGTCTGCTTTTGACGTTCACCGTATCCTTCGACGAATTCATCATGGCGTTTTTCCTGTCCAGCACGGACGCGACTCTGCCGATGTATATCTGGTCACAACTGCGCTTTCCGCGCGAATTTCCCACCGTCCTCGCACTGTCGTCGCTGATCCTGTTGGTTTCCTTCGCGCTCGTTTTCCTTGCGCTTTGGATCGGCCGACTGGGGCTGGTCGACGAAGACATCGCATAACGCCAGGAGAGTTCTGAACCCAATGGACCCATCTCATCCGATCATTTCCGTGCAGCAAGTTGGTAAATCCTATGGAGCCTTTCGCGCGATAGAGAACATATCGCTTGATATCCAGCATGGTGAGTTCTTCTCGCTGCTGGGTGCGTCAGGCTGCGGCAAGACCACGCTTCTGAGGATGCTGGCCGGGCTGGAGGATGTCACGAATGGCGAGATCGTCATCGACGGTGAGCCGATGTCGGACGTGCCGCCCTTTCAGAGGCCAGTGAACATGGTCTTTCAGAGCTATGCAATTTTTCCACATCTCAATGTTGCCGATAACATCGGCTATGGACTGCGCAAGCAAAAGCTGAGCCGCGCGGCGCGCGCGGTCTTGATCGAAGAGATGCTGGACCTGGTCAAGCTGGAAGGCTACGGCGACCGCCGCGCCAATCAACTGTCGGGCGGCCAGCGCCAGCGCATCGCGCTGGCCCGCGCGCTGATAATGAAGCCCAAGGTGCTGCTGCTCGATGAGCCGCTGGGTGCGCTGGACAAGCAGTTGCGCGAGCAGATGCAGCTGGAATTGCGGCGCCTGCAAAAATCGCTGGGCATCACATTTGTTTTTGTGACGCACGATCAGGAAGAGGCCCTGACGTTGTCCGACAGGATCGCGGTCATGTCGGGCGGCGACGTGCTACAGGTCGATACACCTGCAGGGCTGTATGAGCGGCCGCATAACCGCGAAATCGCGGGATTTATCGGCAATATGAATTTTCTAGATGCCCGTGTGCGCGATACCAAAGGTGGATATGTGACAATGGAGGTTGCCGGTCTGGGCATACTAGATATGCCTGCGGGCGACGCCGCGCTGGGCACGGGAGATCGCGCCTGCATCGGCATCCGCCCGGAGAAATTGCGCGTGCATACCGCGCGCCCGGATGGTGATCATCAAAGCGTAGAGGGGGTGCTGGAAATGACGACATATCTGGGCGAGCGCAGCCATTTTCACGTCCGCCTGCCGGGTGTCGATCAGCCGATGGCCATTTCTGCGCAAAACGCAAGTATCCAGAGCGAAACATCACAGCAGCAAAATATACCCGTCTGGCTGACATGGACCGATGGGGCGCTGCTGGCGCTCAAGGGTAGATGAGGTAGCCAATGGATACGCAACAAAACCTCAGACAGCGCCGCTTTGCCCCTAAAGAGGTGCGCCGCCAGCAACTGATCGAAGCGACGCTGGAGTGCCTTGCCGAAAACGGTGTCTCGGGCACTACGATGGCTGCGGTCACTGGGCGCGCGGGCCTGTCTCTCGGGATCGTGTCGTTGCATTTCAAATCCAAGGACAACCTGCTGACGTCCACGCTGCGCCACCTGTCCGAAGAGATCCGCGATGCATGGGTTAGTATCTGCAGCGACATTGATCTGTCCGCGACCGAGCGGCTGAGAGGGGTCATGGCCGTCAGTTTTGATCCGGCCATATCATCACCGACCAAGATCGCCGTCTGGTTCGCCTTTTTTGGCGAGGCACGATACCGGCAGGTCTACCGCGACCTCGTCGAGGATTTCGACAATGAGCGCATCGATGCGATAGAGGGGCTGTGCCGGGAAATCGTCCGAGACGGCAACTATAGCAATGTATCGCCAAAGTGCCTTGCTGCAACGCTGGAATGTCTATGCGACGGGATTTGGCTGAACATGATCCTTTATCCGCAATGGATGAGGCCAGCTGCCGCAAGGTCGCAAGTTATGGACATCCTCGCGCGCCACTTTCCCCTGCACTTCGACCTTACGCCGCCTGCGAGCGATGCATGTGGTTTGACATGACCGCGGGCTCGCCGAACCGGCGCCAGGTGGTCGCGGGCATCATGGCCAGCGCAGCGCTGCCACGGGCCGTTGCAGCGCAGGCGGCAAACCCTGATGTCATCGTCATCGGTGCCGGATCGGCGGGCATTGCAGCCGCGCGGCGCGTAATCGCCAGCGGCAAGACGGTGCAGGTGATAGAGGCAGAGGGCCGCATCGGCGGGCGCGCTTATACCGAAAGCGAGACGTTCGGCGTCCCTTACGATCATGGCTGCGCGTGGCTGCAAGGGCCCGGCGATCTGCCGCATGTTCAGGCTGCGCGTGATCTGGGCTTCACGCTTCAGGATCACAGCAACCCGCGCGATGTCTTCTATGTTGGGGATCGCCGGGCAAGCTATAGCGAACAATCGCAATATGACCGCGCCTACGCTCGCCTCTATCAGGCGCTCGATACGCGCCGGGATGTGTCCGCGGCCAGTCTCGCGCAGGCGACACAGCCGATGGACGGCGTGGCGCATACTTGGACCGGGCCGATGGATTTCGGCGTTGACCTTGATGCGCTGTCGACTGCTGATTTCAACGTCTACCCCGAGTATGACATCAACTATCTGGTGCGCGAGGGGCTGGGATCGCTGGTGGCTTATCTGGGACGTTCGCTGCCTGTCAGTTTGAATACTTCCGCTACTGCCGTGGATTGGAGTGGGAAGGGCGTGCAGGTGACGACGCCGCGCGGCACGCTGCGGGCGCAGGCGGTCATCGTTACCGTCTCGACGGGTGTGCTTGGCTCGGGCGCGATCAAGTTCACGCCAGAGTTGCCCAGCACGAAACAGCAGGCAATTAGCGATGTGCCGATGGGCCTTCTGACGCGCATCGGGTTACAATTCGATGGCGCGCGCTTTGGCCTGTCACCGAACGATCTGCTGACCTACGCAGTACCCAACACGCTGCCCGCCGAGGCGTGTTATTTTCTGGCCTTTCCGACAGGGCACGACATTGCCGTTGGGTTCGTAGGCGGGCAGTTCGGCTGGGATTTGTCGCGCGCGGGCGAGGCTGCGGCAGTGGATTTCGCTTTGGGCGAATTCATCAAGATGATGGGCAGCAACGCGCGCAAACATTTTGTGAAAGGCCACATGAGCGGATGGGCCGACAATCCGCTGACGCTGGGCGCCTATTCGGCCGCGCGTCCGGGCCGCGCATCGGCGCGCACCGTGCTTGCTGAGCCTCTGGGTGACCGTGTATTTTTTGCCGGTGAGGCGGTCGCTGGTCCCTACATCGCGCTAATGTCTGGGGCGCATCTCAGCGGCGATAGCGTCGCGCGCGCTGTCGTCGAAACGCTTGGCGGAGCCGGGGACTGCACCTCTTGCGACGCGCGTAAACAGAATTTGAAAAAGGTCCAGCCATGACAAAGCAAGACACAATCCTTCGCCCGAATGCCCGTGATCCGCGCTATGATATCCTTTTTGAACCTGTGAAGATTGGGCCTGTCACGGCCAAGAACCGCTTTTATCAGGTGCCCCATTGCAACGGAATGGGCCATCAATACCCGTCCTCGATGGCCGAAATGCGCGGGATCAAAGCCGAGGGTGGCTGGGGCGTGGTCTGCACCGAACAGGTCGAAATTCACCATTCCTCTGAGTTGAGTCCCGTGATCGAGGGGCGTCTTTGGGACGACGCAGACTTGCCTGTGTTTCAGCGCATGACCGACAAGATACATGAGCATGGCGGTCTGGCGGGGATCGAGCCGTGCTATGATGGCCTCTCCGCCGCCAACCGCTATAGCCGAGAAATTCCGATGGGACCGTCCGCGCGCCCCGTCGAATACATGGACCCGGTGCAAGTACGTGTGATGGACAAAGAGGACATCCGCAACATGCGCCGCTGGTATGTGGACGCGGCGAAGCGCGCGCGGCGTGCGGGCTTCGACATCATCTACGTCTATGCCGGGCATAACCTCAGCGCGCTGTCCACGTTCCTGTCGCGGCGCGGCAATGACCGGATCGACGAGTACGGCGGCAGCCTTGAGAACCGGACACGCCTACTGCGCGAAGTGCTAAGCGATGCCAAGGACGCGGTGGGCGATACTTGTGGTATCGCCATCCGCTTTGGCGTTGAGGAGATGATGGGCGAGGGCGGTCTGACCTCCACCGGTGAGGGGCGCGATGTGGTCGAGATGCTGGCTGACATTCCCGACCTCTGGGACGTCAACTTGAGTGATTGGGACAATGACAGCATGACGTCGCGCTTTGCCGCTGAGGGATTTCAGGATAGTCATGTCGCGTTTGTAAAAAGGGTGACGCAGAAGCCTGTCGTCGGCGTGGGGCGCTATACCTCGCCCGACACGATGGTGCGGCTGATCCGGTCTGGCGTGCTGGACATGATCGGCGCCGCGCGCCCGTCCATCGCTGATCCGTTCCTGCCGAAAAAAATCGAAGAAGGCCGGATCGAGGATATCCGCGAGTGCATTGGCTGCAACATTTGCGTCAGTGCCGATTTCACATCTGTCCCGTTGCGCTGCACCCAGAATCCGACAATGGGCGAGGAATGGCGCAAGGGCTGGCATCCCGAGCGGATCGCAGCCAAACATGCGGACGCGGCCGTGCTGGTTGTCGGTGCCGGCCCCTCGGGGTTGGAGGCGGCGCGCGCACTGGGCCAGCGTGGTTATGACGTGACGTTGGCCGAGGCAGGCACGGCGTTGGGCGGGCGCGTGGCGCTTGAGGCGGCGCTACCGGGCCTGTCGGAATGGCGGCGCGTGGCGGATTACCGTGAGTATCAGATCAGCCAGATGGCCAATGTTGAGGTTTATCTGGACAGCGCGCTGACCGCCGAGCAGGTGCTAGAATTCGGCGCCGATCACGTCGTGATCGCGACGGGGGCCAAATGGTGCGACAGCGGCGTAGGCCGCAACAATGATGCAACTATTCCGCGCAGCAAGGGTGCCAATATACTGACCGTGGACGCCCTGATGGCCGGCGCGACCGCGACCGGGCCGGTGGTGATATTTGACGACGACCACTATTATATGGGCGGCGTTCTGGCCGAGCTTTTGCGCGGGCAAGGCCATGAGGTGACGCTGGTCACGCCTGCCGCCGATGTGTCGCACTGGACGCATAACACGCTGGAGCAGGGGCGCATCCAGAAGCGTCTGATTGAGATGGATGTGACTATTCTACCCCTGCACAACGTGTCCGAAATCGAGGCGGGCGAGATCACGGTCGAGTGCGTCTATACCGGCAGGAAACACCAGATCGCTTGTGCGACCTTCGTTCCAGTCACGATGCGACGCGTCACTGATGCACTCTATCATGGCGTGGTTGACATATTGGCCCAACAGGGCAGTGGCCCTAGCGTGGTGCGCATCGGGGACTGCTACGGCCCCGGCACCATCGCCGCCGCCGTCTATGGCGGCCATCGCTATGCCCGCGAGTTGGGCGAGCCGGCCAGTGACGCCACTCCGTTCCGCCGGGAATTGCCACGTTTAGCCGCTGACTGATCTCAAACCGACCCATGCCAAAGGTGCCTATATGACTCGCGATCCCAGATATGACATCCTCTTCGAGCCGGTAAAGATCGGGCCAGTGACAGCCAAGAACCGGTTTTTTCAGGTACCCCACTGTACTGGAATGGGCTTCTTGAGGCCCCGCACGCTGGCGGCGATGCGGGGCGTTAAGGCAGAGGGTGGCTGGGGCGTAATCTGCACTGAGTATAACTCGATTCATCCATCCTCGGACGATTTGCCGGGTGTGCACGCGACGCTGTGGGATGACAGCGACATCCGTGCTAATCGCCTTATGACCGACAAGGTGCACGAACATGGTGCGCTGGCCGGGGCCGAGCTGTGGTATGGTGGCGCGCGCTCACCGAACCTGTATTCGCGCCTGCCGGCGATGGATGTCGCCAGCATGCCCAATCTGGCGGGCCACCCGTTTCAGACCCGCAGCATGGACAAGACGGATATTCGCAACCTGCGCCGCTGGCACCGCAAGGCAGCGATCCGCGCGCGCGATGCTGGGTTCGACGTTGTCTATGTTTATGCCACTCACGGCTATTTGCTGGCGAACTTCCTCGATCCCGCGATCAACCAGCGCAGCGACGAATATGGTGGTACGCTAGAGAACCGTGTGCGTCTGGTGCGCGAACTGATCGAAGAGACGAAGGACGCAGTTGGCGACCGCTGCGCCGTGGCCGTCCGCTTTAAGGCGGATGAGACAATAGGTGCGGATGGCGCGCCCGAACACGGTGAGCGGCGCGACATGTTCGAGATGCTCAGTGGCCTGCCGGATCTGTGGGACATCAATATCGCTGATTACTCGCTGGAAATGGGCATGTCGCGCTTCGTCAAGGAAGGCGCGTTGGAGCCCTACATGTCATGGGTCAAATCGGTGACGGACTTGCCTGTTGTCACGGTGGGTCGCTTCACATCGCCCGACACGATGGTCAGCCAGATCAAGCGCGGCATAACCGACTTCATCGGGGCCGCGCGTCCCTCGATCGCCGATCCGTTCATTCCAAAGAAGATAGAGGAAGGGCGCCCCGAGGACATCCGTGAATGTATCGGATGCAACATTTGCTATTCCGGCGACAGTCTAGGTGTGCCGATCCGGTGCACCCAAAACCCGACAATGGGCGAGGAGTGGCGCAAGGGCTGGCACCCCGAGAAGGTGGCCGACAAAGGTTCGGACGCACGGGTTTTGATCGTCGGCGCAGGCCCATCGGGGCTGGAGGCGGCGCGCGCCGCCGGCGCGCGTGGCTATGACGTGATGCTGGCCGAGGCAACCCGCGATCTGGGTGGGCGCGTCACGCGCGAGGCCACATTGCCGGGGATGAGCGAGTACATTCGCGTGCGCGACTACCGCGAAGGGCAGTTGCAAAAGCTGTCCAACGTAGAGGTATTCCGCGAGAGCCGCCTCACTGCCGATGACGTATTTGCCGTCGAGGCCGATCACGTGGCGATTGCCACTGGCGCCACCTGGCGGCGCGACCGGTTTGACGGCAAGGCCTATGTGCCCGTCGCCAACGGTGCGGCGCAGGTGTTCACGCCTGACGATATCATGGCAGGCAACATGCCGGACGGCCCCTGCGTCGTATTCGACGGTGACAACTACTACATGGGTAGCCTCATGGCGGAGGTGCTGGCGGATGCTGGTAGGCAGGTGACCTACGTGACGGCGGAGGACAGCGTGTCCTCATGGGCTGGCAACACGTCCGAGCGGTGGCGCATCCGAACGCAGATGATGGAAAAGGGCATCGGGATCGTGACCGCGCACACGCTTACCGCGTTCGACGGCGCGCAGGCGACGCTGCAATGTGCATATACCGGAAGGGTGCATAGCGTCCCGGCCAAGGGCGCGGTGTTGGCCACGCAGCGCGCGCAGAATGACGATCTGTATCATCAGATACTCGCCACGGTTGGTGGCGAGATGGCAAAGCTGCCTTTTACCTTGACCCGGATCGGCGATTGCGAGGCGCCCTCCATCGTGGCTGCTGCGGTCTATGCCGGTCATAAATACGCGGCCGAACTGGATACTGTGCAGGATGTCGATCAGCCGTTGAAATTCGACCGTATGGATGTGGGGGCTGTGGCGCCCATGCCGATCCGGTCACCTGAGGTGGCAAATCAGCCTATGGCTGATGCGGCCTACCGGCAGACCCTGCTCGATTACTACGAGGAGGAAATCGCCGGCGTCGCTTACTTCGATGCTCTGGCAGACATTTGCACCGATCCGGCCCACAAGGCCAAGATGTCGCTATTGGCACGGGTCGAGCAGCACACGGTCGCCATCGTCGCACCGCTGATCGCGCAATATGGGCTGGCGCCGCGAGATCAGCAGACGCTGATGTCCGAGGGCATTGTAGATGCGCGCAATGGCCCACAAGACTGGGAGGGCATGATCGCCACGATGCGGCGCACCTTTCCCGGATATATCGCAGATTTTGAGCGGCTGGAGCGGTTGGCCCCGTCGCAGGACGTGGCAATCCTGAAACGCATGACCAGGCATGAGGTCGTGGCCATTGCGTTTCTTGAATTGGAGGCCAAGGGTGATCCTGATGCGGACGCGCCCTTGCATCGCTTCTTATCTGAGCCGGAGGAGGCAGCCCATGCTGTGTGAGGAGACATGATTCAGAACGAGCGGACGCCGCTGGCCAACAGCCTGTGGAGCCACACAGCGAACCAGAGCCCGCAGCGCCCCGCGCTGCGCAGCACGGCAGAGACGGGCACGGTCATCGTTGGTGGTGGCTTCACCGGGTTGTCTGCCGCACTTCATCTGGCGGAGGTCGGGGAAAATGTTACCCTGCTGGAAGCCGAAACCATCGGCTGGGGCGCATCGGGGCGCAATGGAGGTCAGGTCAATCCCGGGCTGAAGGCCAACCCCGAGGAGACGGAGCAAGCGTTTGGCGCTGATATGGGCAAGCGAATGGTGGCCCTGTCGGGCGGTGCCGCCGCGCTCGTTTTTGATCTGATCCGGCGGCATGGCATTGAGTGCGATGCATTCAGCGGCGGCTGGATTCGCCCAGCGACCAACGCCAAGACGCTGGCGGGTCTTTATGAGGGCGCGCGCCAATGGCGCATCCGTGGCCATGACGTGGACGAGGTGACGCGCCGCGAGATGACCGATATGCTGGGCGTAGATGCTTATATCGGCGGGATCATCGACCGGCGCGGTGGCAACATTCAGCCGTTGAACTTTGCGCTGGGCCTGGCCGCTGCCGCCGAGCGGTCAGGCGCGCGGATTCACGGCGACAGCCGCGTCACGGGCGTGCAGGCTGCAGGCGATACCGTCACCGTCACCACCGCAGGCGGGCAGATTACGGCGCGGCGCGCTATTATCTGCACCAACGCCTATACAGACGGTTTGATGCCCCCCTTGTCGGCGACGGTGGTGCCGGTCACGTCCGTGCAGGTCGCAACCGCACCGCTCAGCGAAAATGTCGCCAGATCCATTCTGCCGATGGGCCACTCACCCACAGATACGCGGCGCCTGATTTTCTACTTTCGCAAGGATGCGACGGGGCGCTTCATTATCGGAGGTCGCGGTGCGATGGGAAATGGTGGGATTCTGAGGCGGCAAGAGGGGCTGAGGGCCATGGCCGCCGTGCTCTATCCCCAGATAGGGGAGGCTGAATGGACCCACGCCTGGGGCGGCAATGTGGCGATGACCACTGATCATGCCCCCGGCTTGCACCTGATGGCACCCAATGTCGTTGCGGCGCTTGGGTATAATGGGCGCGGCGTGGGCATGGCCACGGCGATGGGCACGGTGCTGGCCAAATGGGCGCAGGACGTGCCTGCACATGAGCTTGATTTTCCGATCACATCCGCCAAGCCGATCCCGTTCCACCGCTTTCGTAACCTCGGCGTCGGCGCAACAGTCGCGACCTATCGGGTTCTGGACAAGCTGGGGCTGTGACAAACCCAGCGTTGCGCGGCTGGTGCCGCGCAACGTGCGGCGCCGCCAACAAAACTGCATTGATCCCATTGCCCAAGGCTGGCCCTGCAATCCAATGCTGTGCGAGGATGGCTGTAGTGTATCCCAAGCCTATCCAGCGAAGGCGCGCACCGCCTATGCAGCAGTATTGCGCCACGAGGTTATCCAGCAGAAACGTCTCCACGTCACGGCCTGCCGCGGTGCGCGGAGGGGGGGACCGATCAGCGGCAAGATTGCTGGCCGCCAAGCCTTCGGGTGCGGCGGTGGCCGTCCGGCCGATCACTACCATCTGCCGTTTGGGCCGGAACCGTTTGAAATTGGAAACGAATACGCCAGGGATCATCGCGCCGCCAAGATACCCCAGAATTGCGTGTAACACGATCAGAGAATTGATGTTCCATGCGAAGGCATCGGCGACCGACATGCGCGTAAAGCAGAGCGACGATCTGAATATCGAGGATCGCCATGAACATGCCGCAGACCATCACAAAGAACCCAAAAGGCCCGCTTTTGACGGTAAAGTCGCGGTCCTGCTCTGCGCGTTGGGTTGATGATGCGGCGGCGGTCACTTGGCTGCGCGCTGATCTGCGGTGTCCTTGGCGGTGTCGGCACTCCCCCCTTGGTGTCGATGTTGACCACGAGTGCCAGGCCGCAGGTATTCGTCCGGCGCTGTGCCGCGATTACCGGCCATCCCGTCTCAGGGCGCGGTGACTGCGATGTGCCCCAGATCGATCTGGGTGATCCTCTGGGACGTCTCGGCGCGCTGAATGTTGGCTGCGCGCTGGTGCGGATTGCCATCTGTCCCCTTTCGACAGCCAGGGCCGCATCAGCGCCCGCGTCAACCGCTGTTTTTCGGCTTCACGGTGCGTGTCATGAGTGCTATTCTGCAGCTACTAAACTAATTGGTAACGCTTGAATTGGAGGGAGAATCTGGGTATCTCAATGGCCGTGGATACTGAAGCGCAAAAATATCCCCCGCCGGTTTGCAAAAAACAGCGGAAGGAAGCCGCAATTCTAGATGCGGCGGCAGCGCTGTTTCTAGAAAAGGGTTATGAGGCGACCACGATCGAGGATGTCGCGCAGCGCGCGGCCGTGTCCAAACCGACGGTCTATCGCTATTTCAGCGACAAGCAGGCGCTTTACGCAGCATTCATTCGCAAGCAATGTGAGCGGCACCAAAGGCAAATCTTTGACGCCAACCTGACGGGGACCGACATTCGTGTGGATCTGACGCGGATCGCGCGGAACTATGTGGATTTGATATTTTCGCCCCCCGCAATGGCGATGTTTCGGGTCAGCATCGCTGAATCGCAGAGATTTCCGGCGCTGGGCCGCGCATTTTATGATGCAGGCCCGTCGATTGCTGCGCGGCGCATGGGGCAGTTTCTGGCGGGCGCTGTGGCACGCGGATCGCTGCGGATAGATGATATCGACGCCGCCTCGTTCCAATTCATCGAATTGTGCAAGTCAGAGCTGTTGTTCAAGGTGCTATTTGGCGTTCTGTCCGAAATTGATGAGGACACGCGCCAAGCGCAGGTTAACCGCACGGTGACGACATTCCTGGCCGCCTACGCCGCATGATTTGGGATAACACGTCGCGCGGCAAAGGACTGATTAGGCCCGTTCGCACCGCACAAGGCCACCGTTAAGTTCTCGCAACTCCTGGGTGTTTCTCCGGCAGCTGTCCTGCACATCGGGGCAGCGCGGCGCAAAGAGGCAGCCACCGTCTATGGCAAACGGATCTGCCGCTGCCGCGCCCAGTGCTAGCTTGGGCAGGCCCGCCCCCGGCTTGGGTGCCAGCGTGGCGGCCAGTAACGCCCGAGTATAGGGGTGCTGTGGCAGATCGAAGAGCGCGCCGGTCTCGGCCTCCTCGATTTTTTGGCCAAGATACATGACCGCTACGCGATCGGCCAGATGCTCAACCACCGCCAGATCATGACTGACGAACACCATAGTCAGCCCCAGCTCGGCCTTTAGCAGCAGCAGCAGGTTGATGATCTGGGCCTGCACCGACACATCAAGCGCCGATGTAGGCTCGTCGCAGATCAGCACGCGGGGCTGTAGGATCAGGGCGCGCGCAATCGCGACGCGCTGGCGCTGGCCACCCGACAGCTCGGCGGGGTAGGCATCTGCGAGACGGGTTGGCAGCCCGACGAGGTCGAGCATCCGCGTCACTTCGGCCCGCACATCCCCGCCGCCATGCAGGCGCAGGGGCTGGCCGATCAGCGTTGAAACGCGCTTGACAGGGTTCAACGATGCGTTCGGATCCTGAAAGATCGGCTGAATCAGGCGTACCCGGTTGCGCACGGGCATGGCGCCAATGCGCTGGCCGCCGATTTCGATGGTGCCGGCATCTGGCCGCATTAGGCCCAACATGATGCTGACCGCAGTGCTTTTACCGCAGCCGCTCTCACCTACCAGCCCCAACGTCTCGCCCTGTGCGACCTCCAGCGACAGATTGTTCACTGCGACCAGCTCTTCGGGGGGGGCCATCAGGCGGCGGCGAAGCCGGAATGTCTTGCGGATGCCAGTCAGCCGGATCATCGGTGTGCTCATGATACGGTCTCCGCTTCAACGGCCTTATAGCATTCGACGAACTGGCCGGGTTGCCGGATCAGGCGTGGTACGGGATCGTCGGCACATTCCGGCCCCGCCAGCGCGCAGCGGTCGCGAAAGGCGCAGCCGCGCATGGTGCCGATCAGGCCCGGCACGCGGCCGGGTATCGCGGGCAACTCGCTGCCGCGCGGCGTGACGCCGGGCACCGGGATCGCGCGCAGCAGCCCTTGAGTGTAGGGGTGAAGCGGGGTGGTGAACAGATCACGCGCTGGCGCCAGCTCTGCGATGCGGCCAGCATACATCACGGCCACATCCGTCGCGATGGCGGCCACGACGCCCAAATCATGCGTGATCAGCATCATCGACAGGCCCAGATCGGCCTGAAGATCGCCTAAAACGCCTAGAATTTGCGCCTGAATGGTCACGTCCAGCGCTGTCGTCGGCTCATCCGCGATCAGCAGGCGCGGGCGGCCCATAAGGGCTGACGCGATCATGATGCGCTGGCGTTGCCCACCGGAAAAGGCGTGCGGGTACTGCGTGAGGCGGGCTTCGGGATTGGAAATACCAACACGGTCCAACATTTCGGTGGCGCGTTTGTTTGCCTCCGCACGGCTTAGCCGTTCGGAGCGCATGACGCCCTCGGTCAGTTGCCGACCCACCGTCAGCGTCGGGTTCAGCGCGCTGGTGGGGTCCTGAAAGATCATCGCCACCTCGCGCCCGCGCATCTGCGCTAGCTGTGCGTGGCCCTTGCCGGTGAGGTCCCGGCCCGCCATCTGAAAAATGTTAGTCGTTACCTTTGCATAGCGTGGCAGCAGGCCCATGATCGCCATGGCGGTCAGGGATTTGCCGCAACCGCTCTCGCCAACCAGACATAGGGTCTGGCCCTGCTCAATGCGCAGGTCGATGCCGCGCACGGCGTTCAGCAGGCCACGCTCGGTTGGCAGGGATACGCGCAGATTCTGGATATCAAGCAGGACTTCGGTCATTTGCGCACCGGGCCCGTCACGTCGCGCATTCCGTCACCAAAGAGGTTGACCGCCAGCACCAACAAGCACAGCGCCGAGCCGGGCATCGCGATCAGCCACGGATCGAATAGGATGTTGTCGCGGCCCTCCGATATCATCAGTCCCCATGAGGGGGTGGGTGGACGCACGCCGAGGCCGAGGAATGACAGTGCCGCCTCCAGTAGGATGACGTTGGCGACCTCCAGCGTGACGACGACAAGGATCGTGCTTTGCATGTTTGGCAGGATTTCGAGGAAGAGGATGCGAAACCGGCCAGCGCCAATGGCGCGCAGGCCCATGATGAATTCCTGATGTCGCAAACTTTGGGCCGCGGCGCGCGTGATGACGGCAAAGCGATCCCACAGCAAAAGCCCCAGCACTGTGATAAGTGTCCACAGTGATGCGCCCCCCAATGCGACAGCCGCCAATGCCACCAGCACGATGGGCAATGATAGCCGCGTTGTGATGGCAAAGCTGATGACCATATCGACCCAGCCGCCAAAGTAGCCGGCCAGCAAGCCCAAGGTAATACCGATGGTCCCCGAGACGAGGATAACACCAAGCCCGACACCCAGCGATACGCGCGCGCCATAGATCATGCGCGACAGGTAATCGCGGCCCAGCTGGTCAGTGCCTAGAAGATGCTCGGGCAGCGACCGATCCTGCCAGAAGGGCGGCAACAACCGGCGCGACAGATCCTGCGCAACTGGATCGTGCGGCGCGATCAGCGGGGCAAAGATGGCAATCAGGATTATGATGGCAAGGATCGTGCCGCCAATCATCACACCCGAATTGCGCAGGGATTTGCGCCAGATTGTTGCGGGCTGGGTTTCGCTGGATACGGGCGATATGTCGGTCATATCAGGATGCCCCTCTCAGGCGGGGATCCAGGATTGCGTTCAGGATATCGGCCAGCGTGGTCAGCAGGACATAGAGCAGCGACAGGATCAGGATAATCGCCTGAACGACCGGTAGATCGCTGCGCAACAGCGACTCCCACGCGAGGCGGCCCAGCCCGTTCAGCGCGAAAACGCTTTCGATCACGATGGAGCCGGATAACAGCAGGCCCAGTTGCACAGCAGCCAGTGACACCAGCGGCAGCACCGCGTTGCGCAGTGCGTGGCGGAATATGACGGTGCTCATCGGCAGGCCCTTGGCCTTTGCCGCGCGGACATAGTCGGTGGCCAGCACGTCTATCATGCCCGACCGGGTGATGCGCATCATCGCGGGCATTGCGTAATAGCTCAGTACGATGACTGGCAGGATATAGCCCTGCCACGTCTCGGCGCCCGAAATGGGCAGCCAATCATACCAGACGCCAAAGACGACAATGGCCATGAGGCCCAGCCAAAAACTGGGGATCGCCTGCCCGGTGACGGCAAGGATCAGCGCGATACGGTCGACCCAGCCATTGGGGCGCAGCGCAGCGGCAATGCCTAGCGGCACCGCGACGACCAGCGCCAGAAGGAAGGACAGTACGCCAAGGGTTAGCGTGACGCCGACGCGGTTGCCGATAATCTCGGTCACGGGAACGTTGAAGTAGATGCTACGGCCCAGATCGCCTGTCAGGGCGCTGCCAACCCAGTCCAGATACTGGATCACTATGGGGCGGTCGAAACCGTAGGCGATGCGAACGGCCTCGGCATCTTGCGCACGGCCGCCAGCGCCTGCGATGGCGATGGCCGGATCGCCCGACATGAACATTAGCGCAAAGCTGATGGCCGACACGGTGGCACAGACGCAGAACGCGACCAGCAGCCGTTTTGAGATATAGCCCAGCATTATGCGATCCCGTCCAGATGGGGCTGGGCGGCAGAGGTGCCGCCCAAGCCGATGTTATGCTGCGCGGCTTACTTCCAGCTGGAAATCCACCAGCGGGCGAACTCGTCTGGGTGCGGGGTAAAGTTCAGATCCTCGGCCAACCCGTAGTTCACGTTGAAGTTATACATCGGCATCCAATACGCTTCGTCTGCGATCTTCTTGACGGCCATGCTGTAGTTTTCAGCGCGCACATCGCGGTCGGATGCGGTGTCGGCTACGTTCAGCCACTCGGCCAACTCGGGGTCCTGCACCAGATCGTCGGCTCCCCCGCCAAAGAAGTTGGACAGGATAAACACGGCATCACCGATACCGTAGCTGCCCCAGTTGGAGAAGAAAGCAGGCAGTTCCTTGGCGCGCCATTTGCCGATTCCGGACGAATATTGCTGTTCGTTCAGGATCAGCGTGACGCCGACGTTCGCCAGATCTGCGGCCACCGCCTCGGCGGTGGGGCGGGGCATTGCGGCGAAGACCATTTCCATTTCGAACCCGTCCTCATAACCTGCCTCGGCCAGCAGGGCGCGGGCTTTTTCGGGGTCATACTCGTAGCTGGTCACATCCTGCTCGCAGCCGAACTGGGCCGGGTTGCAAGCCGTGTTCAGCATCTTGGACGCGCCGCCGGCGAAGGCGTCGGTGATAGCCGCGCGGTTGGTCGCGTGGATCAGCGCCTGCCTCACGCGCTTGTCCGCGATCGGGCTGTCGCCGCCCATAGACTCGGGGGCAAATCCGACATAGCCGATGCGCATGATCGGCGCGCTGATGATCTGGACGCGGCTTTCCAGCTGCTTGGCCTGATCGGGCGGAATGCGCCAGATCCAGTCCAGATCGCCAGACATCAGCTCGGCATACTGTGTGTTCATCTCGGGCATGGTGCGCACGATGATATTGTCGATGGTAGCGCCGCTTTTGGGGCTGCCCTCGTAGTGGCCCTCAAAGCGCTCCATCTCATAGCGGATGCCGGCTTCTTGCGAGACCAGCTTGTAGGGGCCGGTGCCGATGGGCGCCGCTGCCATCCCCTCTGAGCCGTTTTCGGAAAAGAAATCATGCGGATAGATCGGCAGGGCGTCTGCCAGCATCTCGACCGCACCAGCGAAAGGCTTGGACATGTTGATGCGAACTTTGTCTTCAGCCAACTTCTCAACGCTTTCGATCCAGTCGACCGAGATCGAGTAGCGCGTGCCGTATTCAGGCGTGATCACGGTGTTCAGCGTCTGCACCACGTCGTTGGCCGTAAAGTCCGCCCCGTTGTGGAACTTCACGCCCTTGCGCAAGGTGAATTCCATTGTCAGCGGGCTTGTGAACTCCCAGCTTTCGGCCAGTGCAGGCACAATTTCACCGGTGTCTAGATCCTTGTAGAGCAGGCCGTCATAAATGTGGCGCGCAAGGATCAGGCCTTGGCGGCCGGCGATTTTGTAGGTGTCCAACGGCTCAGGCTCGGCGGCGAAGGCGACGTTGAGGGTGTTATTCTCCTTGCCTGCCATAGCAGGCGTGCCGACGGCGAATGTCAGCGAGGCGGCGAGGGCTGCTACGCTGGACAGGAAATATTTGGGGGAATAATGTGTCATGATATCCTCTGTTGGTTTGCTAAAGAGATTGGGGTCGGGCGATTATCCGCCTCTGGGCGCGCTATTTTGTGCGCCCTGTTATCTGGGCGAGGGTCTCGCCGTTTTGCAGCCGTTCGAGTATTGCGATCTCGTCGTGCTGCATCTGCCGCGCACGCGCGCAGAATTCCTGAGCCTGATCGGGGTCCATCACTGCCACGCCGCTCTCATCCGCCAGTATCATATCGCCGGGACGGACATGCGCGCCGCCGCAATTGATGGGCACGTTCACATCGCCCGACAGGCCGCGCGGCTTGGTCGTTACGGGCGACCGGCCTCGGCACCATACCGCAAACCCAGCGGCCAGAATCGCCGAGCGGTCGGTGACGAAACCGTCGACCACCACACCCGCCACGCCGCGTGCCTGCGCGGCGGCAGTGGTCACCGCACCCCAGCATGCATGGCGCAAATCGCCGCAACGGTCGATTACGATGACCTGTCCGGGCTGCGCCAGCGCCAGCGCATCGACCAGCGCCGTGCCATCGTCGCCGGGCATACGCACGGTAAGGGCAGGACCGAAGATGCGGCGCTCGGGCGTCAGCCCCTGAATGGAGGGCGCCATGAACCTCTCGCTCAGGAAATGACCCAGCGTCGCGGTTTGGATATCCGACAGGTCGAGAAGTGCATTCATGATCGGCCCCGGTGATGTGTACAGTCGATGCAAAGCAAACCCTGACTGCGCGTTTGGGTCAAATAGCCAAACATTATGATAGCTATAGCCATGCCATTATCCTGCGTTATGATGCGCAATAACCGCCCCGAACTAAGGCCCAAACCAAGGAGCGTGCCATGACTGATAGCCTGCCGCCGGGTATGACATCCGGCCTCAATTGGAACCTTTTGCGCATCTTTCACATGATCGCAGAGGAGGGGAGCCTGACCAAGGCCGCCAAGCGGCTGGGTGTCAGCCAGCCATCGGTCAGCAACGCGTTACAGCGACTTGAGGCACAACTTGGCTGCCAACTGGTCTATCGTGGCAGCCGCCATTTCGGCCTGACGCAGCAGGGCGAGGCGATCCATAGTGAGTGCCGCGAAATGTTCGAGCGGGCCGCGCGAATCGCGCGGGCCGTGCGCGCAGCGCCGGGGGATGCGTGCGGCGAGGTGCGATACCAGATCATCAGCAATCTAGTGTCGCCCATGTTGGACGAAATCCTGCGGCTCTATCATCAGCGCCACCCGCGCGTTACCTTTCAAAGCGAGATCCAGAACAGCCTGTCTATCGTCAAGGGCATCCAGCAGGGACGCTTGAATATCGGCATCTGCTTGCTCGCACAGCGGCCTGCGGGCCTTCATGCCATCCGGCTGTTTCGCGAGGAGTTTTGCCTGTTTTGCGGGGCTGAACATCCGCTCTTTGGTCAGCAGTCCGTCAGTATTGCGGACGTTCAGAACGAGCCGTTCATCTCATTTGCCTGCGCCACCGAGGGCGCGGGGCTGGAGCCGATGTCGGTCCTGCGCGAGGGCATGCGGCTGGGTAGTCATATCGCAGGGCTCAGCACCAACATGGAAGAGGTGCGTCGGATGATCGCTGCAGGTCTGGGCATAGGGGTCCTCCCGATCATGTCCGTGCAGGGCTATATCCGAGACGGCGTGCTCTGGCCGCTCAAGATCACGGACGAGCCTATCGGCGCTGACGTTTATCTGGTCCACGCGCCCGAGAACGTGTTGACATCGCCCGAGGCCGGGTTCGTCAAGATCGTGCAGGAGCTGATCGCGCTTTATCCCGATTTGACCTGATGCGCCCTGTCTGCCGCAGTGCCTATTTCAGCACCTGCGCGCCCTCCAGCCGGAACATGGCTGCGCGCCTGTGGCCCTCCATCTGCTCGGTCGCGGCCTGGCGGCCAGCAGGCAGGGCGACCATCGCAACGCCTTTGTCCTCCAGCCATTGATAGGTGCAGATCTTGACGTATGTCCCGACCCACAGGCCGCCAGTGTAGCGCGCCGCGCCCATCGTCGGCAGGGTGTGGTTTGTTCCGCAGCATTTGTCTGAATAGACGACCGACGCGTTTTTACCGATAAAGATCGAGCCGTAATGTGTCAGGCGCCGGGCCATATCGTGGGCGTCGCGCGTATGGACCTGCAGATGCTCGGCGGCGACCAGATCAGAGTATTCGATCATCGCATCCTCGTCGTCGCATATGACAATCTCGCCATAGTCGCGCCACGCGGGGGCGGCGACGGCGGCGGTGGACAAGGTCTCCAGCTGCGCCTCGACATGCACCAGAACAGCCTCTGCCAATGCCTTGTCGGTTGTAATCAGTCCGACGCGTGTGCGCACGTCATGCTCGGCCTGCGCCAGAAGGTCGGCGGCGATCATCACCGGATCGCCGGTATCGTCTGCGACGACAAAAATCTCGCTGGGCCCGGCCAACTGGTCGATACCGACAGGGCCAAAGATCTGGCGCTTTGCCTCGTTCACGAAGGCGTTGCCGGGGCCTGTAATTTTGTCCACGGGCGGCACCGTTTCCGTGCCGTAGGCCATTGCCGCGATGGCCTGCGCGCCGCCGATGCGGAATATCCGGTCCGCACCTGCCAGATGGCAGCCGGCGATCATCGCGCGGTGTGCGTTTGGTGGCAGGCAGGCAATCACTTCGGCGCAGTCGGCCACCTTGGCGGGGACGATGCTCATGATAGGTGCCGACAGCAGGGCAAAGCGCCCGCCGGGCACATAGCAGCCTATGCGTTCGATGGGGATCACGCGGTGGCCCAGATGAATACCGGGATGGATCTCCATCTCCAGCGGGGCGATCGTCGCCATTTGCGCCACGGCAAAACGGCGCACGTTGTCGATGGCGAATTCGGTATCGGCGCGCGTCTGGGGATCCAGCTCGGCCAGCGCCGCCTCGCGATCAGCCATGCTTACTTCGAACGCGTCCAGATCCGACTTGTCGAACTCACGGGCATATTTGCGCACGGCAGCATCACCATTGGCGCGGACATCCTGCAGCACGCCCTTGACCAGACTTTCGATGTCTGCAGTGCCGTCCGCCGCGCTCCGCTCGGGATGTTTCAGATAGGTCAGGCGTGAGTGCAGCTGCGTACCGATGGGGATCATTGCTATGCCTTGTGCTTGGGTGACGTATTTGGCTCCATCATCGACGCGGGACGCGGCGCGATCAATTGACGCCGCCACCTTGGTCAATATACTGTCCAAAAAAGGGGAGATTTCGATGCCAAAGGTGGGAGTGCGCCTGAAGGCGCTGAGAACACGGCGCACCCTGACGGTGCGCGACCTGGCGGCCCGGTCAGGCGTCGCCCATTCGACCATATCATTGATCGAGCGGGACAAGATCAGCCCATCGGTCGATACGCTAGCCGCCATTGTTGATACGCTGGGCAGCACGCTGACGGCGTTTTTTGGCATCCCCAACTCATCGCTAGCGCACAAGCCGTTCTATAAAGCGGATGATCTGGTCGAGATCGGATCGACCAGTCAAATCTCGCTCCGCGTCGTCGGTCTAAATTTTCCAGAGCGAGATATGCTTTTAATGACAGAAACTTACAAACCTGGCGCGGTGTCGTCCATCGCGCTGTCGCACAAGGCGCAGGAGGGCGGCTTCGTGCTGAAGGGCGCGGTCAAGATCACGGTTGGACATGAGGTGCGCGTCCTGACCGAGGGCGATGCGTATTACTTTGACAGCCGCGTTCCACACTCGTTTGAGAACATGTCGAGCGAGGAGAGCAAGATCATCAGCGCCGTGACTCCACCAAACTACTGAGCGCGAATAGGCGCGAGCGCGCACGGCGGATCCGCCGGGTGCTGCGCTGTCTGACTTGGTTAATATAGTGGACGGCTTCTGTGCGTCCTTGACCGCGATGGGCCTCAGCGGGGAGATTTCAGCAGGCGGCGCAGGTGACAGGGTAGGACTGCCGGGGTTCCATAGATTTGACCACGCCAGATCGTGTGTTCTGCGGCATTAGGGTCGCGCTGGAGGGCGTTGCGGCGTAGCTGGACATGCCGCTTGCGGATCTGATCGCAGGCCTGGCACTTTCATCTACGGCACCACGCGGGTCACCCATGCTGTCATCATGCGCAACGAGGCGAAAACGGCGTTTTGGCGACGGTGGTCTTTCTCGGCAGTCTGGCGAAGAAGGAGGGTGGCGAAACGCACGCACATGACTTCTGGGCCGCCTACCCAGAGCCGTAAATCCCCCGCCGATCATGCCTTCCTCGTGCCGGTTTCTCACGAGGGCGAGCATCTGTTCACTGCCGTGGCCAAGGCCCGCGATGTTTGTGAGGAGGCCGCGCTGATCTTTCCCGCTGTCTGCATCCAGTGGGGGTATCGAACGATTACTGATATCGTGTGCATGGCCTCGATATTCAACGCGCTGCTCGGCGACGTGCAGCGCAATGCCGGACCGTTCCGGGGCGTGGCATGCAATTTTCTGGATGGCGCTGTCGTTGGGCAGCCCAAGTTTCCACAGTCTTGCTCGGTCGCGACGACCGATATTATCGACAGGTTGGTCAATGGGGTGGGCGCCGTCTTTGCCGATATCGGCGAGCGGTATGAGGCGGCCTCTGAGGCGCATGACGTCTACGGTATGGTCCTGATGGGTCGCGTTAGCGGCGGCATGGCCATGGATATTGTGCGACTCGCATACGCCGCATCGTGATGCGGGGATAAGAGGTGCCGTGGCGATCAGCCCGCGCTGGCGACGCTTGCGGTGCTGACGATATGTGCTGTGATCCCCTCGACCGAGCAGGCGATATCTTGCGAGATATGCGCGCGCGCCGCGTCGGCGTCTTGCCGCAGGATCGCGTCATAAATTGGGTGATGATGGTCGATCATGTCCCGTCCGCCAATGCTGTAGAACGACGAGATCGGCGGCCCGATCTGAAGCCACAACCCGCCCAGAAGGCCGCGCAGGACGGGCATTTTCCCGATGTCGGCAAGGCTGAAATGGAACCGCTTGTTCAGACGGATCGCGCGTTGCCAGTCGCCCGATGCGATGGCCTCCTCGTTCTCGGCGATGTTGACGCGCAGTTGCTCCAGATCCTCTTCGTTGCGGCGCTGTGCGGCGCGCGCGGCGGCAAGACCCTCCAGCTCCAGTCGGATGTCGGCGATCTCGCGATACCGCGCTTGGGTGATTATCGGCACGCGGATGTCGCGGGGGCCGCGCTGCTCCAACGCGTTCTCCAGCAGCAGGCGTTTGACAGCGTCGCGCACGGGGGTTGAGCTGATCTCAAGCGTGTCTGCGAGGCTGCGAATGGTCAGCTTCTCTCCGGGGCGAAACGCGCCGCTGACGATGGCGTTGGCGATTTTCTCGTATGCGACGTCGCCCAGATAGAGCTGGTTGATCGCGGAAAGACCCTGCTGCGTCACTGATATGTCCCTACATCGGTTGGCCTTCAGTATGGACCAGGCGGCATGAAATCAACCAGACGAGGGCGCGGAGAGGGCCAACGTACCATGACGCATCATACTTAATGCGTAAAGTTTCGCACCTTAAAAAACGGGTGCAGCAAAATCCGTTGCAGATCAAATCAAAATTATGAGTACCTCACGTTTTGAAATCGTTCTCTGATCGCAGCGCCTCTGCCCTGCTCGCCCGCGTCACCGTGCTGCTTAACGGTGACTATATCGGCACGATCTTGCGCGCCCATCTGTGGAATCCCGGATGCACTGATCAGCGAGATCGGTCGTGGCACGCTGGAGTTGGGCACGTTCCTGATCGCCTTTGTCGCGCTGGAGAGGAGATTTGACCACAATATTTGACGCCGCATCCTTTCCCATCACGCAGCGCTTGCATGCCTTTAAGTGCGCGCAGGCGCTGTCGTTGGCGCGTGTCCTTGGCCGACCAGTGCCGGGTAGTCATCATCGCTCCGCAATTCGTCCTCAGCCGCATCCAGCTCCGCGGTCTCTTCGTCACGATCCTGTCCAACTGACATGAACTTGGCGCGCGCTGACGGCTATCTGCAAAACGTCACGCCGGGCGGGCTGATCATTGCCATCCCTCTTCTCGACAGCTTGCGGCATCGCCGCGCCTCATGACGCTGCCCAAGGACACGCGTCAATGACTTACCAAGTCTGCATCGATATCGGCAGCACCTTCACCGATTGCCTTGTCGTGGCGCCCGATTCCATGATCCACGACGATGCGCCGGGCTTTCCCAAGGTCGATTTGCGCTCAGTTGGCGCAGGCGGCGGCGGTTCCGGCTGGAGGATGTGAATACGCAGGTTGTCCGCGTAGTTCGGCGCGCCGAAGCCCAAGCGACGGTGCGAGGTCTGGATGTAGGGCCGGCTAAAAAGCACGATGTGCGACTTGCCGGTCTATGCGTTGATTGGTCTGGGCGCATGGGCGGAAATGTCTGACTTTGCGATGATCGCGGTTGAGGCATTCACCGCCATGCTGCGCCCAGACCATGCTGCCCGCATCGACGATCTGGGCAACGTTGCGGTGACGATCACACAGGCAATCGAGTCGAGCTAAGACCTGAGCCAGACGCATGAAAACGGCCCAGCCCGTTCCTCGTCGCGGTCGTGAAAAACCAGTTTGCGTCTGTCGCGCGCGAGATGACCCTTGCGGTGACCAAGGCAAGCTGGTCCGCCGTCATCAATGATGCCAAGGATCTCAGCTGCGCCATCCTGACCTACGATCGCCGTCTGGTCACGCTCGAAGATGCGCTGCCCATCCATGTCAGTTCGATGGACGTCGCAACGCGGCCCGTCTACCAGCTGTTTGACGACGTGAAAGAGGGTGATACCCCCCTCAAAACTTCCTCTTTACTGGCGGCCGTTCTACGCCGATTTGACTATGGCACTACCTGTCTTCTCTTAGGCGTCTAGATATCTGTCCCACGCCAACACTATTTTTGAGGAGCGGACGCACTGGCCCTGCGTGCACGTTGCCGAGAATTGCAAGGACAAGAAAGTCATCCTGCGCATCGGATCGCTGCGCAACCGGGTGCTGGATCTCTGGCTGGGCGCCGTGCGGGCCCAAAAGGGCGACGTGCTGACCAATGAAAAGCGTATTCGCGAACTCTTTAGCAGATACGGCAGGGATACGATTAAGGGTTTTGTCGAGGGCTGGCTCCCCTATTGCGGCCCGGCCAACGGCGGGCCGATTACGCTGGACAGCGTGGAGGTGAGCGAGTCCATGTGTCCCTTCATCATCGCATTGTGCGAGGTGGACGCAGTCAGTCAGGGCGACTACGAATTCCAGGCCGCCACGGGTATGCGTGGTAGCTATTAACCGCTGGGTCATGACATAAACGTGATGTACTCTGCCGATCCCACCACATTCCCGCTGTGCGGCGTGCGGTCGGTCAACACGGGATTTCCGTCTGTGGGTGGCGTGCGCGATACCTACAAGGTCGCGCTCAGCGGACCGGATGCGGCGGGCCTCTTCGCGGTGGATACGGATGCGACGGCGACGTTGCGCGTTATCTAGGCCCTGACGGATAGTGCGGGCCTGTCCAGCAATGCCGCCAGCAGCGGATTGGGAAACTGACGCTGTGCGGTGACGGCGTGAAAACTCTCGGTCAGGCCGATGCGGTGGTCGGCCTCAGTTAACATGCCCGACTGCAGCTCGCCCCGCACAACGATGGGGGGCAAAAGGGCAAGGCCAACATCTTCGCGGACCAGAAGGCGCATCATTGCCATGTCATCCACCTCTGCGGCCAGCAGCGGCACGACCTCCAGCCGGGCGCAGAGCGTGTCAAACCCGGCCCTGATCGGGCTCTCAATCGTTGGCACGATGATGGGGTGGCTGCGCAGCAGATCTTGCAGCGACGCATGACCTGCCAGCCGGGCAAGGGTGCCGATCACGCTGACTGGCTGCTCGGACAGGGTGTGCGCGATATGGCGGCTCATCGCGTCAGGGCTGGGCACCCGGTTGGTCAGCACCACGTCGAGGCTGAGTGTTTCCAGCCCTTGCAGCAATTCGGCTAACGTGCCTGAGCGCAAGACCAACTCGACATCGGCTTGCCCGAGCAGAGGCCGCAAAAATTCGATCTGAAAGTTGCGCGACAATGTGGCCAGCGCGCCGACCCGCAGCACGCGGCGCGGGCTGCCCGTGCGGCTGAGCGTCGCCAGTAGATCGCGTCCCGCGCCAAAGATCGTATCGGCATGGTCCAGCGCGATGCGGCCGGCCTCCGTCAAGTGAAGCTGCCTGCCGCGCCGCTCGAAGAGGGGGTGCCCCAAACGGTCCTCCAGCTTGCGGATCTGTACCGAGACTGCCGACTGCGACAGGTTCAGCCGCGCAGCGGTACGCGTCAGGTTGCCGTCATGGGCGACCTGCCAGAAATAGCGCAGATGGTTGTAGTTTATATCCTGCATATCCTTCTCTTAAAGCGAACGATATGATGTTATCAATGAATTTTATTGTTTCATCTGCTGTCGGCTATGACCGCCAGACGCAATCGACGTCCCCCAGATGGAGCGCCCCATGATTTACGCCCTGCCGCTACTGGCCCCTGCAATCCTGATCCTCGGCGCAGTGCTGATACACCGCCGCCCAGACGTGCCCCCGGACGTGTCCCCGGCGCGCAACGCGCGTCTGGCTGAGGGGGCCGCGCTGCTGGCGCTGGCCGTCGCTGTGGTATCGATGGGTATCCTAGTCGCGCTGGGCGCGGGAGATAGCTGGCTGCTTGGCCTGTTCGGGGCTGGGCTGTCCGTCCGGCTGGATGCAGTAAGTGCGGTGATGCTTTTGCTGGTCGCCTTCATCGGCTGGATCGTCGTGCGCTACGCCCGCACCTATCTGGACGGCGAAGCACGCCATGCGTATTTCACAATTTGGCTGCTCGGCACGTTGGCGGCGGTGCTGCTGCTGGTGCAATCGGGCAATCTGGTGCAGTTCATCGCAGCATGGATCGCGACCAGCCTTTGCCTGCACAAACTTCTGCTGTTCTATCCCGAACGTATCGCGGCGCAGCGCGCGGCGCGTAAGAAATTCATAACTGCACGCATCGGCGACGCTGCTCTGACCGGTGCCGGTATCCTGTTGGTCGCGGCCTACGGCACGACGCAGATCTCTGCCATTCTGGCAGCGGCACGGCTGGGTGAAGGGGGCAGTCTAGCCGTCGGGGCTGCCGCGTTTCTGGCTTTTGCCGCGGTGCTGAAATCAGCGCAATTTCCGACACATGGCTGGCTGACCGAGGTGATGGAGGCGCCGACGCCGGTGTCGGCACTTCTGCACGCGGGTGTGGTCAATGCGGGCGGCTTCCTGCTGATCCGGTTCGCAGACGTGATGCTGGTGTCGCCCCTGACGCTGGCGGGCCTTGCGCTGATTGGCGGCTTCACCGCGCTCTTTGGTGGACTGGTCATGCTGACGCAGCCGGCGGTCAAGGCATCACTGGCATGGTCTACTGTGGCGCAAATGGGCTTTATGATCCTGCAATGTGGCCTCGCGCTGTTCCCGCTCGCACTTCTCCATATCGTGGCACATTCGCTTTATAAGGCGCATGCATTCCTGTCGTCGGGCGGCGCTGTTGGCCGCGTTGCGGCCATCCGCAGGCCTGGCCCGGTCGCAGTGCCCAGCCTTGCCAATGTGGGCCGAGCCTTTGCGCTGGCGATCGCGATCTACGGCGCGGTTTATGTCGGCACTGGTGCCTTGATCGGGTTTGGGGCTAAATCGCCGCAGGCTGTCGCACTGGGCGCAATCTTGATCTTTGGCGTCGCGTATTTGCTGGCCCAAGGTCTGGCCGACGCCGCGCCGCGTGCGCTGACGCAGCGCACGGCGCTTTTGTCTGGGGTGGCCGCCATCAGCTATGTCGCGCTTCAGCGCATCGCGGAATGGGGCACGGGCGCTGCCTTGCCGCTCACGCCGCCACCCGGCGCGCTGGAATGGGCGTTGATCCTGCTTGCGCTGCTGAGTTTTGGCCTCGTGGCGCTGGCACAGGCGACCTTGCCGCTGTGGTCACATCACCCGGCGGCGCAGGGTCTGCGCATCCACCTGTCCAATGGTTTGTATATCAATGCCGTCGAGGACCGCCTGCTGCGCGGTTGGTCGCTGGGCGCAAAATCTGGCAAAGGAGAAACACAATGAAGGTGCAAAATCACGCTGGTTTTTCCGGCCCGCATTTGGAGTTGATTGCCGCGTCTGAGACGGCAAGCCGTGCGGTACCGCCCCTTTGGCCACTGGCATCATCGGTCGCGGTCAACCCGTTTCTGGGGCAGTCGGGTCAGTCTCTGGCCGCCACCTCGGCGCTGCTGAGCCGCGTCGCGGGTGTGCCTGCAACAATGCCGCGCGCCTGGTATGCGGCCCGCATCGAAAGTGGCGCGATCACCGACGTAGATCTTGATGCGGCGCTGAAGGCGGCGGCTGATGGGCCAGATAGCGTGAGTGCGCTGCGGGCCGCCGCGGCCGCGCCGGATGGCGAGATTACAGCGTTGCCAACCGTCGCGGCGCTGGCGGCGCGGGCCTCTGGCATCGACTGGCCCGGCCTGATCGAAGAGCGGATCGGCGCATGGGCCGCCGGATACTTCGACGAAGGGCAAGCACTATGGCAGGTTACGCCCGGTCGTGGCGCCTATCAAAGTTGGCAGATCTTTGCCAGCCGCGACCTGACCCCTGAGATCGCGGGCCTTGCAGGGTTCGCCGCCACCGTCGCCAGGATGCCCGATAGCGCCCGCACTGCACTGTCCGAGGCATGCGATGCGCTGGGCCTCGCGCCCGGTGCGGCGCCGACCTATTTTCATCAACTTCTGTTGGGCCTCGGCGGTTGGGCACAACTGGCGCGGCAAAAGCTGTGGGAGGCTGAGCTGGCAGGCGGCACGACCCCGGTCACATCCGATTTGTTGACCATTCGGCTGATCTGGGAAAAGGCGCTGCTGTTGCGATATGCACCCCAGATTGGTGCAGAATGGGCCGAGATTTGTGCCGCTCACACCGCCCCAGTGGCGCTGAGTGATGTGCAGATCGTGCCATGCATCCTGCAGGACGCGGCCGAGCGCGGTGCGCAGCGCGCACTGGCGGCGACGCTGCTCAGTGCGGGCGAAACTGTCGCTGAGGGGCGTCCGTCGTTACAGGCGGCGTTCTGTATTGACGTGCGCTCCGAAGTGTTTCGGCGCGCACTGGAGCAGGTGGATGCAAGGGTGCAGACGCTGGGGTTTGCCGGGTTCTTTGGCCTTACCGCGTCGCACCGCGCCTTCGCCTCGGATGTGGAGGAGCGGCGTCTGCCGGTCCTTCTGTCGCCGGGGGTCAGCAGCAGCGCGATTAGCGCGGATGCGGATGCCACAGACCTAGCGGCTCACCTAGCGGCCCGCCTGGCGGCACGCACGCAGCGCGCGTGGGGCCGGTTCAAGTTGGCGGCGGTTTCATCCTTTGCCTTTGTCGAGGCGACGGGGCCGGTCTATGCGGGCAAGTTGTTGCGCGATGCTCTGGGTACGGCGCAGCCGCCCGCGCCTGGTGCGCGGGCGCCGCATCTGGAGGGCGATCTTCCGCTGGAGGCCAAGGTCGCTGCGGCGTCCAAGATCCTGCACGCCATGTCCCTGACGGACGCGTTCGCGCCGCTGGTCCTAATTGCGGGCCACGGGGCTGGCGTGGTTAATAATCCCCATGCCAGCGCGCTGCAATGCGGTGCATGCGGCGGATATTCGGGTGATGTGAACGCGCGTCTGCTGGCGGGGCTGCTGAACGATGCAGAGGTGCGCCGCGGTCTTGCGGTGGATGGCATCGACGTGCCGCCGGATACCGTGTTTCTGGGCGCATTGCATGACACGACGTCGGATACGATCACCCTGTTCGAGGGGGATGCGCGCGTTTCGGATGGGACGCTGCGCTATGCCCGCGACGTGCTGGCTGCCGCAGGCGTGTTGGCGCGGGGCGAGCGGGCACTGCGCCTGCCGCGCGCGAACGCGGATGGCGCCACATTGGTGGCCAGAGGGCGTGACTGGTCCGAAACGCGGCCCGAATGGGCGCTGGCGGGGTGCTGCGCGTTCATCGCGGCGCCGCGCAGCAGAACACGGGGCAAGGCACTTTATGGGCGTGCTTTTCTGCACGATTATGACTGGACGCGTGACGAGGGTTACGGTGTGCTAGAGTTGATCCTGACCGCGCCTGTAGTGGTCGCCAGCTGGATCAGCCTGCAATACTACGGCTCTGTTGTGGCGCCGGACGTCTTTGGCGGCGGTAACAAGCTGCTGCATAACGTCACTGGCGGCATCGGCGTGGTTGAGGGGAATGGCGGCGCCCTGCGTTCCGGCCTTCCGTGGCAATCAGTACACGACGGCCATGCGCTGGCGCATGATCCGCTCCGTATGAATGTGTGCATTGAGGCGCCCGAGGAAGCTGTGACCGGCATTTTGGAGCGCCACGCGGATGTGCGCGCGCTGTTCGACAATCGCTGGATGCATTTGTTCTTGACCGACGCATCGGGTGCTATGATCGCGCGTTACTCTGGTGATCTGACATGGGAGGATATGCGCGCAGAAGCAGCCTGATGCAGTAGGCCCGCGATCCCGTTTTGCGCCGGGATCGCGGTGGTCTTTAATCGGGTGACAGCACGTCGCGGATCGCTGTGACGGCGGACAGCATGTCAACTGTATAGCTGTGGATCAGGAAATCGGGCCATGTTGATAGTTTGACGGCCATGAATTCGGTCTTGGGGTCCAGATAGATCAGCTGGCCAAAGACGCCGCGCGCCATGAAATCACCGCGCGACGCGTCATGAACCCACCACTGCCGGCCATAGGCGCCCTTGGGCGATGCGGCTGTGTATGGCTCGCCGAAGGCTGCCCGATCGCCTGCGGCGCTGGCGCGCACCCAATCTTCGGGCACCACTTGGGTGCCCTCCCATGCACCGCCCTCCAGCATCATCAGGCCAAAGCGGGCGTAGTCGCGCATGGTGGCGTTAAACCCGCCATCGGCCAACGCTGTACCGGCTTGATCGACGGTAAAATAGGCATCCCGCTCAGCTCCGATGCGCGACCAGATACGGCTCGACAACAGGCTGGACAGTGATTGGTTTGCCGCGCGCTCCAGCGCCCATGCGACCACGTCCGTCTCGATCGAGCGGTATTTAAACGCCTCGCCGTGCGGCCGCTCCTGCGGGAGGGTCAGTATAACGTCGCGGATCGTCGGAACAGCCTCGCCCGGCAGGGGCGGGCGCCAGCCGCTGGCGATGTCGATGCGTGTCATGTCCGAGCCGGGCACGCCGTAATCCTCGTTGAACCGCACGCCCGATCGCATGTCGAGCACATGGCGTAGCGTGGCGCCTGCGTATCCTGAATGCGCCAGTTCCGGCACGAATTCGGGCATCGGCGCGTCGATATCCAGAATGCCTTCGCCATGCAGCACGCCAGCCAGCGTGCCAACGATCGATTTGGCCATTGATTGCGACAGGTGCGGCACCAGCGCGCCCATGTTGTTGTGATAGCTTTCATGAACGACCTGCCCGCGGCTCATCACCAGAAAACCATCGGTATAGCTGGTGTTCAGCCAGTCTGCGACGGTTTGCCGGGGGCCTGCGAGGGTGGGGTAGTCGATGCGCGTGATATCATGGTGCGCGCCCGGCAGTGTCCGCACCGGGCCGGTGCCGCGCTGGACGTCTACGGTGGGAAAGAGGCTCCGCATGTTCTGAAAAGACCAGCGATTGAACGGGGGCAGATCCCAGTTCGACGGGCCGGGGATATAATCGGCAGCCGGTGGAAACCCTTGCATGATGCCCATTTCGCGGGCGGTGCGCACAGGTGCGGCGGCCGGGGCCTTGGGGCGGAGGGCTTTGGGGGGCGTCATGGGATCATTCCTCAGGAGGGCGTGGGGTAGGTGCGTGAAGGAGCAAGGCACAAAAAAAGGCGGGGCGCCAATATGCGCGCCCCGCCCTGAAAGGCAGTGCCTTACTGCTTCAGCTTCGTCCAGATGCGGTTGTACATATCGGTCACTTCCTGCGGGCAGGGCTTGACGAAATCAGGCGCAGGTGCGCTGGCCGGCATGACGATCTCAGGTGCGGTCTTGAGGTCTTCGGACATGAATTCCTCGCTGCCGGTGATGCCGTTTGCATATTTAGCAAAGTCGGAAATCAGCGCCGCATTCTCGGGGATCATGATGAAGTTCAGGAACAGCTTGGCGTTTTCCATGTTGGGCGCCTCGGCCAGAACCGCCGCATTATCCATCCAGCCTGTGAAGCCTTCGACGGGGTAGGCATAGACCAGCGATGGGCGCTGTTCGCGCGCACGCATGGCGGCACCGTTCCAAGTTTGGCTCAGGTCCACGTCGCCCGATGTCAGCTTTTCTATGGTCGCGTAGTCCATCGTGCGCCAGTCTTCCTTGGCTTCAATCAGCATTTCGGTGATGTCGCGCAACTCTTCGTTATTGCTATTGCAGCGATCATAACCCTTGTAGCGCAGCGCGGCGTTGATGACCTCGCCCATGTCGGACAGCATATTGATGCGGCCCTTCAATTCGTCTGGGGTGTCGAAGAGCAGCGCCAGCGTGTCGATATCGCCGCCGTAGACTTCCGTGTCGACGGTGAAGGCGGTCGTGCCCCACTGCCACGGCACAGAGTAGTTGCGGCCTGCATCCCAATAAACATCGACCCATTTGGGATCCATGTTTTTGAAGTTTTCCATCTCGTTGGGCTTCACTTCGGCCAGCAGGCCCTGCTCGATCATGATCGCGACGGTGGAATCGCTGGGCACGACGATGTCGTAGCCGGTGTTACCCTCACGGACTTTGGCTAGCATGATCTCGTTGCTGTCATAGCCATCGAGATTGACCTCGATATCGAATTTGGCTTCGAATTTCTCGATCAGCTTGGGGTTGGTGTAGTTGCCCCAGTTGTAGATGTTCAGCTCGCCCTCGGCCCATGCGGGGCCAGCAAAGGCCACTGCGGCGGCGAGGGTCGCTGCCATGCTGTGAGTCGTTTTCGTCATTCGGATAGTCCTCCGGTTGGTTGATTTATCGCGGGCCTCACGCCCGCTTCTTGTTCCCGATCAGAAAGAAGATCGAGACCAGCACCACTGACAGGCCCAAAAGCACTGTCGAGACGGCGTTGATTTCAGGGGTAATCCCGCGCCGGATCTGGCCAAGGATATAGACCGGCAGCGTCGTCTCGCCGGGGCCCGCCACCAGCAGTGTGATAATGACATCGTCCAGAGACACGACGAAGGCGAGCATCCCGCCCGCCACGATCCCCGGCGCCATCAGCGGCATCGTGACCTTGCGGAATACCTGCACGGGTGTGGCATACAGGTCGGCGGCCGCCTGTTCCAGCGTGAGGTTCATATCCTCCAGTCGGGCGCGGATTGGCATGTAGGCGAAGGGGATACAGAACACCGTATGCGCTAACATAAGAAAGCCGATGCCGTTGATATTGAAGATTTGCTTGATGATGCCGAAGAACGCCAGCGTCGCCACGGCCGTGACGATTTCGGGGACCATCAGCGGCTGGTTGATGACCGCGTAAGCCAGTGTCTGGCCCTTGAAAGGGCGCACGCGCGTCGTTGCGAGTGCAGCCATTGTGGCAAACGTGGTGGCCAATATGGTCGACACAGTGGCCACCTGCAATGACACAAGGGTCGCCTTACGGATGCCGTCATTTTCGAAGGCGGCGACGTACCAGCGCAGGCTGAATTCGGTCCAGATCACGACGGACCGGTTGTCGTTGAACGAAAACACCACCAGCATTACGATCGGACCATAGAGGAAAAATAGGCAGATCCACGCCATCGTATCAAACCCCGGCTGCTTGCGCAGATCCTTCATCTTGCTGCGGCGTTTTCGCGCCACAGGATCGGAGCTGGCGACAGTCGTGGGTGCCTGCGTATTGCGGGGATCAACCATGACCGTTGCCCTCCTTGCCGGAATAGCGGACGTAGACGATCAGCGACACCATCACCACTACCATCAGGATAAGGGCCGCCGCCGACCCGAAGGGCCAGTTGCGTGAGCCTGAAAATTGCAACGCGATCAGGTTGCCGATCATCAGTTCCTTACCGCCGCCCAGTAGCTCGGGCGTGATGTAGGCGCCGAGGCCAGGGATGAAAACGAGGATGCAGCCAGCCACGATGCCCGGCTTTGCCATCGGGATGATGACATGGCGCAGCACCTGAAATCGGCTGGCGTAGAGGTCATATGCGGCCTCGACCAATCTGAAATCTAGCTTCTCCATCGAGGCATAGAGCGGCAGAACCATGAAAGGCAGGTAGCTGTAGATGAGGCCCGCAAAGACGGCATAATCGGTGTAGAGCATCCCGATAGGTTTGTCTGTGATACCCAAACCCATCAAACTGAGGTTAATCATGCCCTCATCGCGGATGATCAGCAGGATCGCATAGGTGCGCACCAGCAGGTTCACCCAGAAGGGCACTGTGATCAGGAACAGCCACAGATTGCGCTGCTCCAGCGGCTTGGATGCGATGAAATACGCCGTCGGAAAGCCGATGATGAGCGCGCCGACTGTCGCTCCAAAAGCCAGCCCGATTGAGCGGCCATAGATGCTCAAGTAAGTGCTCGAGAATTGCAGCGTGTCGTCGAATATATCGCGTTCGAAGAGGAACTGCACATAGGCGTTGGTCGAGAATTCCCATGTGATCCCGCCATATGTGCCGGGGCTGAGGAACGAATACAGCAGTGTGATCGTCAGTGGGAAAAGGCCAAAGATGCCGATGGTGATGAGCGCGGGCGCTAGCAGCTGCCAGCGGCGGTGGCGCGCGGCGCCCTCGGTCTGGCGGCGTGCCTCGGCCAGGCGATCGGCGGTGGATCCGGTGTCTGCGGTCAGATCAGCCATCAGTCTACCAGCACCTGAACGGTGTCCGGCACCGTCAGCCCCACTTCGGCTCCGATCTGCGCGTCCGTCTGCGCGCGGCGTACCAGCACCTCGCCGCCGCCATCTAGGGCGACATGCACGTTATGGCCTGCGCCGAAATAGACGATGTTCGTCACGCGCCCCTTGAGCGCAGCACCGGGCGCATCTGGTGTGGTCAGGCCCATATTCTCGGGGCGGATTGCAACGGATATGCGCCCCTCGCGAGCTGCGCCCTCGGACAATGTCGCGCCAATCTTGGTCCCGCTGGGCAGGATCACATGGGCACCGTTATCGCATAAGTCGGCGTCCAGGATGTTGATGTCGCCGATGAAGTCGGCGACGAAGCGGCGCGCGGGATTATTGTAGATCTCCTTCGGCGCGCCGACTTGCAGGATGGCGCCCGATTGCATCACCGCGATGCGGTCGGACATGGTCAGCGCCTCTTCCTGGTCATGCGTGACGAAAACGAACGTGATGCCCGTCTCCCCTTGCAGGCGTTTCAGCTCAATCTGCATCTCCTTGCGCAGCTTGAGGTCCAGCGCAGATAGCGGCTCATCAAGCAGCAGCACTTTGGGGCGTGGTGCCAATGCCCGCGCCAGCGCAACCCGCTGCTGTTGTCCGCCCGACAGCTGATCGGTGCGCCGGTCCGCCAGATGCTCCATCTGGACCAACGCCAGCATGCGATCGATGGCCTCTTTTACTTCGGCCTTGGGACGGCCCTGCATTTCGAGGCCGAAGCCGATGTTGCGCGCCACGCTCATGTGCGGAAAGAGCGCGTAGGACTGAAATACGGTGTTCACGGGCCGCTTGTAGGGGGGGAGGTGGCCGATTTCCTGCCCGTCCAGCAGGATTTGGCCCGCGTCGGGCAAATCGAAGCCCGCGATCAGCCGCAAAAGCGTGGTCTTGCCGCACCCTGAGGGGCCTAGCAAGGTAAAGAACTCGTTCTTGCGAATATCGACCGAAACAGCGTCGAGCGCGGTGATTTTGCCCGCGCCCTGACCGAACGTCTTGGTCACGCGCCCAGCATGGACCATCACGTTATCTGCGGAGCCGGATGCGGTCGCGGCGGTCTGTGCCTGCTGTGCCATACGGCGTTTCCCTTTATTTTATGGCCCCACGTCCGATTCCTCGCCGGGGGTGTTGCATCAGACTAGGGCGCAGCAGCCGCAAAGGTAAATACCTTATCGCGGTAAGAGTGCCCTGCGCAGGCTATTGCGAGGGGTATTTACCCGGCGTCTCGGATGGCCCAGATTAAGCCAAAGCTGCATATGATTTACAGGCGCGGGCCTGTTTCTGAAAAAAGGGGTCTAACATGGCGGGCAAGGCAGATTTGGTGATCGTGAACGGCAAGGTTCTGACGATGGATGCGGCGCGCCCGCGGGCGAGCGCAGTGGCATTGGCGGGGGGTGTCATCCTCGCCGTTGGCAGTACGGCCGAGATGCGCGAATTGGCGGCGCCGGGCGCGCAGGTGATCGACGCCGCCGGCGGTACGGTTCTGCCCGGTTTCATCGATAGCCATGTTCACCTCTTCCAAGGTTCTGCCGCGCTCGAGTTCATGTCGATGGACGGGGTGGAGACACCGCAGCAGGCCGCACGCACGATCCGCGCCTATGCGGATGCCAATCCGGACGAGCCGATGATCCTAGGCACTGGCACTGCGTATGATCTGATGGGCGGGCGCAACCCGACGCGCCATGATCTGGACGCGATCCTGCCTGATCGGCCCGTCGCGCTGCTGTCGCCCGATATTCACACGCTTTGGGTGAATACCAAGGCGCTGGAGTTGTCTGGGCTGTTGCATGGCGGCCCGGTGCCCGAGGGCAGCGTGATCGTGATGGAGCCGGGCGGCACTGCCTCGGGCGAGTTGCAGGAGACGGGCGCATTCGGTCCAGTGCTCAAGCTGAGCCGGACAGGGGGGCGCGACATGCTGGGCTATGTGACGGGCGCCGAGCCGGAGCCGCCCGCAACCGAAGAAGAGCGCGCCGCAGACCGCCGCTTGATCGCCAAGGGATTGGCCCATGCTGCATCCCACGGCATCACGACAATGCATAACATGGACGGCAATTTCTATCAGCTCGAGCTGTTGTCAGATCTGGATGCGACAGGCGATCTGAAATGCCGGATGCAGGTGCCCTTTCACCTCAAGAACTATGATCCACTGGACCGGCTGGAGGAGGCCGCTGAGATGCGCCGCCTCTATAGCGGCGACCGCGTCTGGTCAGGCCGGGTCAAGATGTTCATGGACGGCGTGCTAGATACGCACACTGCGCTGATGACGCGCCCCTATCCCGGCACCGAAACAGTGGGCGAGCCTGTGTTCGAGCCGGACCACTTTAACGCCGCGTGCATCCGCGCCGATGCGATGGGTTTGCAAATAAGTGTCCATTCCATCGGCGATCTGGCCACGCGCCGCACCCTCGACGGTTATCAGGCCGCATGCGAGGCGAATGGCGTGCGCGATTCGCGCCACCGGATCGAGCATATCGAGGTGATCCATCCCAATGACCTGCCGCGGCTTCGTAGCTTGGGCGCCGTCGCCTCGCTTCAGCCGCGCCATTCGGCGCTGGGCGATTATTTTCCGCTGATACCGCAGGGTACTATCCTGCACGACGACCAGTATCCCTACGCGTTTGCCTGGCAGCGCATCCGTGACACTGGCACGCCGGTAATATTTTCGACTGATTGGCCGGTCGTGCCTGTGGACGTCATGCGGAATATCCAATGCGCCATCGCGCCGATGCAGCCTGGCGCGCCGTGGGATGCGCGCCCCCAGTCGCTGATGGACACGCTCGCGTCCTATACTAGCGGCAATTCTTGGGTAGAGTTCAACGAGGGCCGCAAAGGGCAGCTGGCACCGGGTCAGATGGGCGATGTGGTGGTGATGGACCGCGATCTGGAGGCCTGCGCGCCGGGTGCCATCCACGCCGCGCGCACGATGGTGACGATCTGCGCCGGGCAGGTGACGTACAGCGCGTGACGCAGAGTGCCACTGGCGGCGCGCCGGACGCTGGCCTAAAGTGCAGTCATGAAAAACCAAAGCCGATTCATCCACCTGCGCGTCCATAGTGAATACTCCCTTCTGGAGGGGGCCGTGCGGCTGAAGACGCTGCCGGGTATGTGCGTCGATGCCGGTATGCCGGCTGTCGCGGTCACCGACACCAACAACATGTTCGCGGCCCTTGAATTCGCGGTCTCTGCGGCCGAGGCGGGCATTCAGCCGATCATGGGCTGCCAGACTGACATGGCCTATGTCGATGCCGCCCCTGGCGAGCGGCCTTCTGCGCCCGCGCCCATTGTACTGTTGGCCCAGAATGAGCAAGGATACGAGCATCTGATGAAGCTCAATTCCTGCCTCTACCTGCGCGGCGACGGTGCCTTGCCGCATGTCACTCGGATGGATCTGGCGGCGTATTCGGATGGCATCATCTGCCTAACGGGTGGCCCAGATGGCCCTGTCGGGCGCCTTTTGCGGGCTGGTCAGCGGGACGCGGCCGAGGTGCTGATGCGGCAACTGGCCGAGATTTTTGGCGACCGCCTCTATGTGGAATTGCAGCGCCACCCCGGCGAGGATGGTCTACCCGAGGCGGAGCGACTGTCAGAGCGTGGCCATATCGAAATGGCCTACGCAATGGATCTGCCGCTGGTCGCCACCAACGACGTCTATTTCCCCAAGCCCAAGATGTATGAGGCTCATGACGCGATGCTGTGTGTTGCCGATGGGTCTTATGTTGATCAATCCGCGCCGCGCCGTCGCCTAACGCCGCAGCATAACTTCAAGTCGCCGCGCGAGATGAAGGCGCTATTCGCTGATCTGCCCGAGGCGATTGAAAATACAGTGGAAATTGCGCGCCGCTGCGCCTTCGGCGCGTATCGCCGCGATCCGATCTTGCCTAAATTCGCCGATGACGAGGTGGACGAGCTGCGCCGCCAGTCGAAACTTGGGCTGGCCGAGCGTCTGTCAGTGATCCCGCACGCGGTGAGTGTGGAAGAGTATGAAAAGCGGTTGGAATTCGAGCTGGGCATCATCGAGGGCATGGGCTTTCCCGGCTACTTCTTGATCGTTGCCGATTTTATCAAATGGGCCAAGGACAGGGATATTCCGGTGGGTCCGGGGCGTGGCTCGGGTGCGGGTAGCCTCGTTGCCTATGCTTTGACGATCACCGACCTCGACCCTTTGCGATATTCGCTCCTGTTTGAACGGTTCCTTAACCCTGAGCGGGTATCCATGCCCGATTTCGACATCGATTTTTGCATGGACCGCCGCGAGGAGGTGATTCAATACGTGCAGGAGAAATATGGCCGCGACCGCGTTGGCCAGATCATCACCTTTGGCGCGCTGCTGTCCAAGGCCGCCGTTCGCGACATTGGCCGCGTTTTGCAGATGCCATATGGGCAGGTCGACCGCCTGTCGAAGATGATCCCGGTTGAGGGCGTCAAACCCGTCAGCATTCAGCAGGCGCTGATCCAGGAGGACCGTCTGCGCGAGGAGGCCCGCAACGAGGAAGTCGTGGACCGGCTACTGAATTACGGGATGCAGGTCGAGGGGCTGCTGCGCAACGCATCGACCCACGCGGCCGGCGTGGTGATCGGGGACCGCCCGCTGGACGAGCTGGTGCCGCTGTACCAAGACCCGAGAAGTGACATGCCTGCGACGCAGTTCAACATGAAATGGGTGGAACAGGCGGGGCTGGTCAAATTTGACTTTTTGGGCCTGAAAACCCTGACTGTGATCCAGAACGCGATGGCGCAGATCCACAGGGAGGGGCGTGATCTGCATATCGCGGCTGATGGCAGCATTATCTATGAGCCTACAGAAGGCGCCGAAAACGATATCGGTCAGATCCCGCTGGACGACGCCAAGACCTACGCGCTTTATGCACGCGCCAAAACCGTGGCTGTGTTCCAAGTGGAAAGCTCGGGCATGATGGACGCGCTCAAGCGGATGAAACCCGACTGCATCGAGGACATCATTGCGCTGGTGGCGCTCTATCGCCCCGGCCCGATGGAGAATATCCCGAAATTCTGTGAGGTGAAGAACAGGATTTCGGAGCGTGAGGCACTGCACCCGACGATCGACCATATCTTGGATGAGACGCAGGGCATCATCGTCTACCAGGAACAGGTGATGCAGATCGCGCAGGAAATGGCGGGATATTCGCTGGGCGGTGCCGACCTCTTGCGCCGCGCGATGGGCAAGAAAATTCAGGCGGCGATGGATGCTGAGCGGCCCAAGTTTATCGTGGGCGCTAAGAAAAACGGCGTCGATGACGCTAAGGCGCTTGAGGTGTGGAACCTCCTAGACAAGTTCGCTAATTATGGATTTAACAAGTCTCACGCAGCGGCCTATGCCGTCGTCAGCTATCAAACTGCGTGGTTGAAGGCGAACCATCCCAGTGAATTCTTGGCCGGGGTGATGAATTGCGATATTCACCTCACAGATAAACTTTCGGTTTACTTCGAAGAAGTAAAGAAGGGCCTGAGTTTGCCGTGGGCGCCGCCTTGCGTCAACCGCTCGGACGCGCAGTTCGTGGTGCGGGGCGGCGTGGTCCATTACGGCCTCGGCGCACTGAAGAATGTCGGCGTCGAGGCGATGAAGATGATCGTGGCGGGCCGCGTTGGAGGCGCGCAAGGGGAGGTCTGCGAAGCCCGTCCCTTTGCCACGCTCTACGATTTCGCCCGCCGCGTTGATATTAAGCGGATTGGTAAGCGGCCCCTCGAGATGTTGGCCCGCTCGGGCGCGTTCGATGAGATTGACCGCAACCGCCGGCGCGTGTTTGACGCGATAGAGCCGTTGATGAATTACTCTGCCGCGATTCACGATCAGAAGAACTCCGCTCAAGTCTCGCTGTTCGGTGAGGCAGGTGAAGATCTGCCCGAGCCGCGTCTGCCCCCGGTCGATGACTGGCTACCCGCCGAACGGCTGACCGAGGAGTTCAAAGCTGTCGGATTCTACCTCTCGGGCCATCCGCTGGACGACTACATGGCCGCGCTTAAACGCAAGCAGGTGAAGACGCTGGATCAGGTCATACAAGAGGCGGCGCGTGGGCCATGTGTGGTCAAAATGGCCGGCATCGTCGCCGGCCGGCAGGAGCGGAAATCGGCGCGAGGCAACCGCTTTGCCTTTGTGCAGCTCAGCGATACGACTGGCGGCTATGAGGTGGTCATGTTCTCCGAAACGCTTGAGAAATCGCGTGAGCATATTGAGACCGGCGCGCAAGTTGTTGTGACGGTTGAGGCAACGATGGAGTCAGAACAGTTGAAGCTGCTGGCCCGCTCCGTTGCCCCTATCGACGGCGTGGTTGCGGATGCAGGCAGCCTGGGGCTTATGATATTCGTCGATGAGCCGGCCGCTATGGCATCGGTTGCACGCGTGCTGGAGGGCGCGGCGGAAGCGGCGCGTGCAACCCGGCCCGGCCCGATACGGTTTTGCCTGATCGGCGATGGCTTGCCCGGCGAAGTGGAGCTGTCAGCAGGGCGCGATTACCCTGTCACGCCGCAGATCAAGGGCGCTATCAAGAGCCTTGACGGCGTGATGGATGTGCAGGATCTGTGAGGCTGGACCAAGATTTTTATGGAAAAATCTTCGCCGCTCAATAGTGAGGTGGGCGCTCACTACCGACGGTGACGGATCCGCCGGTATCGCTCTCGCGTTCGGCCTCGCGGCGCATCAGCATTTCGACCCGCCGGGTGAGAACGGCGATTTCTGCGTCCTGCCGAACAACTGTATCCGACACGTCATCGAGCGCGCGAATTAGGTGGGCGATTTGTTCTTCTAAGCGTTCCATCCCCCTCTTGTGGCGCGGCGTGGGTGCCCGCGTCAAGCGCACTCGTGCGAGGCGATTTTGGGGTGGATACTTTTCCCCAAGAAAAAGCTGTAGGGGCGGTGCTCTGCTTGCCGGGGGGCGGTGCTTGGGCTAAACCGCCGGGGCAAATGCGCTAGCGTCTGGGAGCTGATCAAATGGCCAAGCAGAAAAAGACCCCGCGCCCGAAGGCGCAGACGCCCAAGGGCTTTCGCGATTACTTTGGCGGGGAGGTGGTAGAGCGCGCCGCGATGCTGAAGGCGATTGCGCGGGTCTATCACCACTATGGATTTGACGCGCTTGACAGTCCCGCCGTCGAGACGGTCGAGGCGTTGGGGAAGTTTCTGCCGGACGTAGAGCGGCCCAATGCAGGTGTTTTTGCCTGGCAGGAAGACGAGGGTGAGAAACCTGGGGACTGGTTAGCGCTGCGCTATGATCTTACGGCGCCTTTGGCGCGGGTTTATGCGCAGCACAAGGATGATCTGCCTATGCCCTACCGGCGCTATGCGATGGGGCCAGTTTGGCGCAATGAGAAGCCGGGACCAGGGCGGTTTCGTCAGTTTTATCAGTGTGATGCCGATACTGTCGGCGCGTCCTCAGTCGCGGCAGATGCCGAGATTTGCACGATGCTGGCCGATTGTCTGGAGACCGTGGGGATCGCACGCGGCGATTATGTCGTGCGGGTGAACAACCGCAAGGTCCTGAACGGCGTGCTGGAGGTGATGGGGTTGGACGATCCGGGCCAGCGCGACGCGGTGCTGCGGACCATCGACAAGTTCGACAAGGTAGGCATCGAAGGCGTGCGCGAGCTGTTGGGCAAGGGGCGGCTGGATGCGTCGGGCGCGTATATTGACGGCATAGGGCTGAGCGATGAACAGGCTGGACCGGTGATCGCGTTTCTGACGTCTAAAGGCGCGGATGCAGCTGAGACGTTGCGCAATCTGGGCACCGCTGTGGGCGGGTCGGCCATTGGGGCCGAAGGCGTGGACGAGTTGCAGGAGATCGCGGATCTGGTCCGCGCCCTCGGCTATGGCCCGGACCAGATCGAGATCGACCCCAGTGTCGTCCGTGGCCTAGGTTATTATACCGGCCCCGTTTTCGAGGCAGAGCTAACGTTCGATATCCTCGATGAAAAAGGCGCCATGCGGCAGTTTGGCAGCGTGGCGGGTGGCGGGCGCTATGACGATCTGGTCAAGCGGTTCACTGGGCAGGCGGTGCCCGCCACTGGCGTTAGTATTGGCGTGGATCGCCTGCTGGCGGCCTTGCGGGCCAAGGGACAGACGGGCGCCGTGGCACCCGGCCCGGTCGTGGTGACGGTGATGGACCGCGCCCGCATGGCCGACTATCAGTCTATGGTAGCCGAGTTGCGGCAGGCGGGGATCCGCGCCGAGGTTTATTTGGGCAACCCCAAGAACTTTGGCAACCAGTTGAAATATGCGGACAAGCGCGGCAGTCCCGTTGCCATCATCGAGGGCGCGGATGAGCAGGTGCGCGGCGTGATCCAGATCAAGGATCTGGTGCTGGGCGCCCAGATGGCCGCTGGCGCGACGCTGGAGGAGTGGAAGGAACGCCCGAGCCAGTTTGAGGTGCCGCGTGACCAGATGCTCGCAAAGGTCCGCGAAATTCTGGGTGGCATGGCCTGATGGTGAAGCTGCCCTCACCCCCGTCCCGTGCCGTGATCCGGGCAGAGGCGTCGCGCCTGCGCGGTATATTTGAAACCGCTGGCGGTGATGTGGTCGAAACGTCGATCCTGCAGCCTGCCGAGGTTCTGCTGGACCTGTACGGCGAGGATATCCGTGCGCGTGCCTATGTGACGTCGGACCCGCTCAAGGGCGAGCAGATGCTGCGCCCTGATTTTACGGTGCCGGTCGTGCAGATGCACATGGAGAGTGGGGCCGAGCCTGCACGATATACCTATTCTGGTGAGGTCTTTCGTCGGCAGGAAGATGACCCGCGCCGCGCCAGCGAATACTTGCAAGTTGGCTATGAGATCATGGGCGGCGCCCGCCCCGCCGAGGCGGATGCGGAGGTGTTCGCCCTGATCGCAGGTATCGTCGCGCCGCTGGGCCTGCGGGCTGCGACGGGCGATATCGGGATTTTGATAGCGGCCGTCGACGGCCTTAGCACGACAGATGCGCGCAAGGCTGCGCTGCGCCGGCACATTTGGCGTCCCCGACGCTTTCGCACATTGGTGGAGCGGTTTGCAGGTCGATCCGAGATTCCATCTAGCCGGGCCGCGTTGCTTAAGGCGCGCGATCCGATGGTAGGGTCCGGCCCGTTGATCGGCCTACGCAGCGTGGCTGAGATTGCGGCGCGTATAGAAGCGCTGCGCGCCGATGCCGCCGCCGCGCCTATCGGTGAGGGTGAGGTCGCGCTGATAGAAGCGATTCTCGCGGTGCGCGAGACTAGCCCGAACGCGCTGGAGCGGCTGCGCGATATTGCCGTCGATATGCCCGCAATCGCGGGCGCGGTTACGAGGCTGGCCGCACGGCTGGACGCGTTGGATGCACGCGGCATCGATGTCACCGCGTTGCCGTTCGAGGCCAGCTATGGTCGGGCGCAGATGGAGTATTATGATGGGTTCGTCTTTGGCTTCACCTCCGAGGCACATCCTGATTTGCCGCATGTGGCATCTGGCGGGCGCTATGACGCGCTGACCCGGCGGCTGGGTGCGGGGCGCGAGATACCGGCCGTGGGCGGGGTAATTCGCCCCGGTCTATTGGTGTGGCTGGGAGAATCCGCATGAGCGTACGTCTGGGGGTGCCGTCCAAGGGACGGCTTATGGACAAGACGTTTGACTGGTTTGGAGCGCGCGGCGTCACGCTGGGGCGGACGGGGTCGGACCGCGAATATGCTGGCATTGTAGAGGGTGCGGGCGACGTGGAGCTGGTGCTTCTGTCGGCGGGCGAGATACCGCGCGAACTGGCCGCTGGGCACATCCATCTGGGGGTGACGGGCACCGATCTGATGCGCGAGACACTGGCCGGATGGGAGGGCCGCGTCGAGGCGTTGGCCGAACTGGGATTTGGTCAGGCGGATCTGGTGCTGGCGGTGCCGACCGCATGGGTTGATGTCGGCACGCTGGACGATCTGGATGCTGTTGCGGCGGCCTTTCGCGAGGCGCATGGGCATCGCCTGCGGATTGCAACCAAATACCACCGACTGGTGCGCAATTTTCTGCGCGACCACGGCGTCGCTGATTACCGGCTGGTCGATAGCCAAGGCGCGACCGAGGGCACGGTCAAGAACGAGACGGCTGAAGCGGTTGCAGACATTACTTCTACCGGCGATACGCTGCGGGCCAATCATCTGAAGTTGCTGGATGATGGTGTGATCCTGCGCAGTCAGGCGACCCTGTTTCGGGCGCGGCGGACCGAGCTTAGCGATGTGGATCGCGCCACGCTGGCCGCGCTGATGGCCAAGCTAGACGTCGACTGAATTTACCGCAGGGGCTGAGGGCTTGATCCGACCTGCCGGCCCACGCAATAACTTATCGCTTCAAACGAAAAACGCGCGGCCTTGGTAAGGCCGCGCGTTTAATCTTAAGCGTGCCGGGCTATTCCGCCGGGCGAGCTATCAGAAGCGGAACGTCGCGCGGACTTGCACGGTGGTCGCTTCGACATTGGTGTTCGGGACAGTGTTGAAGCCGTCGAACTCGTGATACAAAACTTCGCCGCCGAGCGAGATGCTCTCGGTGATTAGGTGCTCATAGCCAGCACCGACGAAATAGCCGTCTTCGTCGCCGAGGTTGTTGGTGTCGGCCATAGCGTAGCCGCCTGTCGCGTACAGCAGGCCATTGCCCAGCTTGTAACCACCGCGCAGCTTGGCGCGGAAGATGCTGTCGACGGTTGTTTCGGGCACGTTGCTCAGACCCACATCGGCCCAGTCGTAGTCAAGTGCGGCACCGACGACCCAGTTGCCCAGATCATAGTCGTAGCCAGCTGTCAGACCACCGATGAAGCCGTCACCATCGACATTGGCGATGTCTGTGTCGACATTGGCATAGCCCAGTTGGCCACCAGCGTAGAAGCCGGTCCAGTTAGGCGAAGAGAACATGGGCGCAGGCGCCGGTGCGATAACTGGCTCCATTGGTGCGGGCTCGATGTTGCCTGCGAAAGCGGTGCCAGCCATCAGTGCGGATACTGCGGCTGCGGAGAGTAGATATTTCATGTCGTTTTCCTTTGTGTTTCCAGACGCGGAGGGCTGTGCCGGATCCGAATCTCATAAGCCCCTATTTAGGATCGGCTTGCAGGAAGCAACGGCCCGAGTGGGCAGTTGGTTTCAAGAAAACGTGATTCAGATAGGCGGTAAACTGCTCAGTTCAGTTTAGTGGCTGGAAGCGACTGATGAGTGAGGATATAAAGTATTCAATATCAGATGCTTGAGTTAGCTAACGACGCATTAGTATTAAGCTAAATTTCGCCTATCACAGTGCCGTGTGGCTGCGCGTGGTGCCGCCTGATGTGACTTTTAGAGCACACCAATATCGGCCAGCGCCGCGCTTAGATCTGGGGGTAGTGCATCCTCGCCCCGGCGCGCCGCGCCCAGATCGGCGGGTGCGTCGCTGCCGGGTAGATAGCGCCATCCTTGGAAGGGGCGTTTTTGCGCCGTTGCAGTGCGCACAACTTCTGAGTCTAGCACGATTCCGCAACGGCGGATGCCATCCTGCCCGATGACCTCGTCCAGCCGGATGATCCGCTGGCGGCATTGCAGGACGCCTTGGATGACCCAATAGATTGATCCACCATCCAGCAGCTCTGCCTCACGCTTGGGCCACATGCGGGTGACATGGCGGGGCTGCTTGTCCGGACCTTGGACGCGGTGTGCGACCTGCCACGCGATCAGGTCTTCGACACTGTCCGTGCCAACGCTAAGTTTGATGAGGTTTAGATCGGCAAGTTTCATGGTTAACAGTGTATGCCAGTGAGCGGTGAATTCAATGGCTGCTGTGCGATTGGGGTCATGTGCTGTCGCCAGATTTGCACAGGTTCCGTACGTGGTGATGGTGCATTATGGATATTTATGCCAAGAAAAAGGCGGAAGCGTATCGCATTTGCCAAAGCAGAGCTTCCGCCGGGGCAGCATGTCTGGTGCGTTGCGCTGCGTTGCCCAAGACGGGCTGCGGCCCTACTATTGAACCTCATATCTTTCCCAATGCCTCAGACCTGCCGGAGTTCATCGCCATGAGCCGTTTCGCTGCCCCCATTTCTGAACAGATCTGGAACATGAAGTACCGTTTTACCCCTACCGAGGCGACCGCTGGCGATAGGGCCGGAGATATGAGCGTCGAAGACAGCTGGCGCCGCATCGCGCGTGCTCTGGCAGCGGTCGAGGCGGCGCCAGCTGAATGGGAAGAGCGATTCTACGGCGCGCTGGAGGACTTCAAATTCCTGCCCGCTGGCCGCATCACGGCGGGGGCCGGAACGCAGCGGACGGTCACGCTGTTCAACTGCTTCGTCATGGGTACGGTCCCTGACGACATGGGCGGTATATTCGATGCGCTGCGCGAGGCCGCTCTGACCATGCAACAGGGGGGCGGCATTGGCTATGATTTTTCCACCATCCGCCCGCGCGGTGCGTTGGTTAAAGGCGTGGGCGCCGATGCGAGCGGGCCGCTGAGCTTCATGGATGTGTGGGACGCGATGTGCCGTACGATTATGAGTGCGGGCGCACGGCGGGGCGCAATGATGGCGACGATGCGCTGCGATCACCCAGATATCGAGGACTTCATCGCCGCCAAGAGCGATGCCGTGCGCCTGCGCAATTTCAACTTGAGCGTGCTGATTACCGATCCTTTCATGGCCGCTGTGGATGCGGATGGTCCTTGGGACTTGGAGTTTGATGGCAAAGTTTACCGCACCATGCAGGCCCGTGATCTGTGGAACCGGATCATGCAGGCGACGTATGATTATGCTGAGCCGGGCGTGATTTTCATCGACCGGATCAATCAGGCCAATAACCTCGCCTATTGCGAAACGATTGCCGCGACCAATCCTTGCGGGGAGCAGCCGCTACCGCCTTATGGTGCTTGCCTGTTGGGTAGCATCAATATGGCGCGGCTGGTGTCGGACCCCTTTGGTGAGGCAGCCGCGCTGGACGAGGCTACGCTGAGCGATCTGGTGGCCGTGGCCGTGCGAATGATGGACAATGTCGTAGATGCCAGCCTTTTCCCGCTAGAGGCGCAAGAGGCTGAGGCGAAGGCCAAACGGCGGATCGGCCTGGGTGTCACGGGCCTTGCCGATGCGCTGTTGATGGTTGGCGAGCGCTATGGCTCGGACGCAGCGGCCGCGCAGACGGAGGCTTGGTTGAAGGCAATTGCGCGTGCCGCATACCTTGCGTCAGTTGATCTGGCGAAGGAAAAGGGTGCCTTTCCGCTGTTCGACGCCGAGGCGTTTCTGGCCAGCGGCACCATGCAGGGCATGGATGAGGACGTCCGGCGCGCCGTGGGCAAGCATGGAATCCGCAACGCGCTACTGACCTCGATCGCGCCTACCGGCACAATCAGTCTCTATGCCGGAAATGTCAGCAGTGGGATCGAGCCCGTTTTTGCTTATAGCTATACCCGCAAGGTGCTGCAAAAGGACGGTAGCCGAACCGATGAGGAAGTCGTCGATTACGCGGTGCAGATGTGGCGTGATCTCTTTGGCGACGTTGAACTGCCCGACTATTTCGTCAACGCCCAGACGCTGGCGCCCAGTGATCACGTCCGTATGCAGGCAGCGGCGCAGAAATGGGTCGACAGCAGCATCTCCAAGACCATCAACTGCCCTGAGGATATCAGCTTTGCCGCGTTCAAGGACGTCTACATGCAGGCGTGGAATAGCGGCTGCAAGGGGTGCACCACCTACCGGCCCAACGACGTGACTGGCAGTGTGCTTAGTGTCAGCGAGGCGTCTGATGCGGCGCCCCAGACTGCCAGCTCCGTTGCTGCCAGCGAAGATGGTGCCGAAGTCGTTTATATGTCCGAGCCGCTGGAACGCGGCACTGAGCTGGAGGGGATGACCTACAAGTTGAAATGGCCCGACAGTAATCATGCAATTTACATCACCATCAACGACGTGGTGCTGGGCGGACGCCGGCGCCCCTTCGAGGTGTTCATCAACTCCAAAAACATGGAGCATTTCGCCTGGACCGTCGCATTGACGCGGATGATCTCAGCAGTATTTCGGCGCGGCGGCGATGTGTCGTTCGTAGTGGAGGAGTTGAAGGCCGTGTTTGACCCGCGTGGTGGTGCATGGATGAAGGGTAAATACGTGCCGTCCATCTTGGCCGCAATCGGCGGAATTTTGGAGCAGCACATGGTGCGCACAGGCTTTATGTTAGGCGAGGGCACTGGCCTGAAGGCAGATCCGACTGCAGACGTCGTCAATCTTGGCGGAGCGCGCGGCGCGGCCTGCGCGTCTTGCGGGGAATATGCGATGCGGATGGTAGAGGGCTGCATGACCTGCGCGAGTTGTGGGCATTCGAAATGCGGGTGATGGGGAGAGGTGCCTTTATGAATGAAACGACAGCCATAAATTGACCGTTGGGCTATTTTCGTCGATTTCGCGGTATTTTGGCGACCTTTAGCCTTCACGATCAAGGCAGCCGATTTGACATGAGAATAGTTGTCTTTTTCTGACTGGTTTGATCTTGCTGCCGGATTGGGTCCGTAAGTTAGTAAGATGGAAAGCGTAAAAGAGCGCAATTGATTGAGAGCGTATGCGAGTGGCCGTACCCGATAAGATGTTTGAACCGACGATCGCCATCAGCTTGTCGGGTGGAGGTGCCCGGGCGATGGCGTTTCACCTTTGATGCTTGCGCGCGGCTGGTCTCCGTCTGGGGAAAGGGGAGCCCTGTCCGTCTGCTGACTTGTGCAACAGAGTCGGCTCCACACGGCTCTCGACAAACGATCCCCAGACGACGCATTCTCCGACACAGAACAATCCCAAAAGGTGGCATGAAACTAAACAGATCACATCTTATCTAGGTTCAGGACCCATTGATTTTCAGCTGAACATCTGAATCACTGCTCCAAAATGGGAGCGGTGATATGAGTGATCTTTTTTGGCTGACGGATGCACAGATGGCGCATCTGGAACCCTTCTTTCCA